>Ga0209946_1001011_pt1 | contig 11567 bp, 9 predicted proteins | sample SalPon2_A_H2O_MG_FD_185704 | JGI IMG/M metagenome (GOLD analysis project Ga0209946, IMG submission 185704) | Salt pond water microbial communities from South San Francisco under conditions of wetland restoration - Salt Pond MetaG R2_A_H2O_MG... | ecosystem: Environmental > Aquatic > Non-marine... | reverse complement strand
GTGTTGGAGAGTCGCTATCGCCCGGGTGTTATAGAAGCCGTTCGTGTGCTTCGCCGGGCCACGGTACGCCATGATCGCGGCGCGCTTGCCGTGACTCGTGAACTCGTCTGCGATCTCAGCGATCTGTTTGGCCGGCACGCCGGCCATCTCCGCGTACTCCTCGACGGTGTGTTCGAAGACGCGCTCGCGGTACTGGCTCCAGACGCTCCGAACCGCCGCGCCCTCGACGGTCACGTCCGCGTCGAGGACGGCCGTGTCGACCTCGCTCGCGGGACTGGGCTCGCCGGTGTCGGCGTCGATCACGACGAAGTCGTCCGCGGTGTCTGCGTCCTCGTCGACGAGGCCGAGGTCACCCGCTCGGGCCTTCGGTCCCGCGGGCTCGTCGACGAGGACGAGGTGGGTCGCGTCGCTCCACGTCGGTTCGTCGTCGTCGCTCGCGGCCGACTGCGAGGGATTCTGGAGGTACGCCAGGTCGTGGCGGTCGTTCTCGATGATCCATCGGGCCATCCCGAGCGCGAGCGCCCCGTCCGCGCCGGGTTCGACCGGTACCCACGTGTCGGCCTTCTCGGCGGTCTTCGACAGGCGCGGGTCGATCACGTCCATCCGCATCCCGTCTTCGATGGCGTTCGTCAGCTTCGGCGCGAGCCACGTCGGACCCTTGTTCGCGACCATCGGGTTGGTCCCCCACGCGATGAGGTACTCGCAGTTGTCGATGTCGGGGTACTGTCGCTTCTTCTTTGCGGCGTGCGAGCGCACGTTGCCCATCACGCTCGAGACGCCGCAGGTCCCGGCGTGGTGGATGCTGTTTATCGATCCGAGTCCCTGGTGCCAGAGCCGGTTTCGGATGAAGTTGCGGCGGAACCCGCCCACGTCGACGATCTGGTTCGACTTCGGCCCTAAGTCGGGGTGGTCGGTGTCGATGAGGTCGTCGGCGTACCGCTCGTCGAACGCCGACTTGGACAGCTCGCCGTTCTGGACGGCCTCCCAGTCACTCATCACGTCCTCCTTCGGAACGTACCCCCAGATGTCTTCGAGCCCGGGATGACCCAGCTCGTCGTCGCCCTCGACGATGTCTTGGAGAGCCTGTTCCCACGAGACCGTCTTCCACTCGCCCGACCCGCGCGGACCGACCCGCTTCATCGGCTTGCGAACCCGGTAGCTGTCGAAGGCCGTCTGGATGCCCGCCTGTCCCTTCAGGCAGATCCGACCGCCGGAGAGCGACCACCGGTCGGTGTCGACGTCGCCGCTCCCCTCGACGTCGCCCATCGCCACGTCTTCCGGGTCGCTCCCGTAGGGGACCTGCGAGAACGGCTGGGTGTTGAGGAACGAGTACGGATTCCCCGCCAGCTTCCGGACGAGCGAACTGTACTCACCGGTGCCGCTCCCGTCGGCGAGTTGCACCTTGATCGGGCAGAACGTGTTACACTGCCCGCAGGTGGTGTGGATCACGTCGCTCGCGTCGTACTCGCCGTACTCGTCGCCGACGTAGTGGTGTTCGTCGTCGGTCCACAGGTCGTCGACGTCCACGTCGACCGCGGCGTTGCTCGCCGCCGCGATGACACCGATACTCCCGACCGCCTTGATCAAGTCCCGGCGCGAGACGGTCGCACCGTCTCCGTCGGAATCGTCTGCGCTCATTCGTGGTCACCTCCAGAAAGCGGGGTCAGCGGAAGCGTCTCTGCACCGAGCGTGTACAACAGCAGCCCGACGCCGATCATGCCGATGCTCGTCCCCCACTCGACGAGCGTCGGGAAGTACGATCCGTGGGGCAATCCCTCCATCACCGGCATGATCTGCGCCGGAACGACGATATTGAACCGCACCGCGATGATTCCGATGACGACGCTCAGGCCGGCGATCACCATCACTCCCGGCGTGCGCCGCCACGATCGCTTGCTCAACAGGACCATCGGGAACACCCAACTGAATCCGACCATGAACCACCAGAACGACCACGACATCGGCCCGTACATGATGACGTTCCAGGTCTCGATCTCGTGCGGGTGGAGGCTGGCTATCGCGATGAACGTCTCGATGGCCGTCAGCGCCGCGTCGACGACGATGAAGCCGATCAGTAGCTGCGCGAGGCGATCGAGCAGATCCGGGTTGACCGCCTCGCCGTCGAACAGTCGGGTCCGGAGCACGTAGATCAACATCACGAGCGCGGTCCCGCTGAGAAGCGCCGAGATGACGAATATCACCGGGAACAGCCCGCTGTTCCAGTACGGCCGGGCCTTCGAGACGGCGAACAGCACGCCGGTCCCGCCGTGAACCATGAAGATGGCGAGCGGAATCCCGACGACGCCCGCCCGCTTCAGCCACCGCTGGTCGAACGCCTGTGACGCCTCGCTTGTGTCCAGCCGCCCGAGCGCGAGCGTCGCGTAGAACCGCTCTTTGAGACCCGAGGTGCGATCCGCGACGCGCGCGAGGTCGATCCGCATCGAGAAGTACAGCTCCGTGACCAGAATGCCGATGTATGCCACGTAGGCGTGGACCTCCCACGAGAGCGCGGAGGTCAGCTGACGCCAGAAGAACGGGAAGTACATCCGGTCCATCCGCCCGAGGTCGATCCAGACGAAGAGCAGCGCGACGGCCATGCTGATGATCGCAGCGAACAGCGCGTCGCGGTCGATCCGGTGCATTCCCTCGACCTCGAAGACGTTGGCCATCGTGCTCACGAGAAACGCACCGGCCGAGAGACCGACGAAGTAGATATAGAAGGCGACCCACGCCCCCCACGGCACGATGCTCGTGAGGTTGGTGCTCGCCATTCCCCCCGTGATCCGGAGGTACGTCGCGTACGCGCCGACGGCGACGAGTACGCTGACGAAGGCGTACCACGCCACGCGAAGTCGGCTGTCCTCGAACCCCGGATCGAAGTCGAATCGAGTGTGTTGTGTTGCCATCGTCCTATTTGAGGTAGTAGACGTTGGGGTCCGTCCCCTCGTCTTCTTTTAGCTGGAACGCACGGGAGGAGTCGGCCATCTTCGCGACCTCGCTTTCGGGGTTGTCGAGATCTCCCATGTTCCGCGCGTCGCCGATGCAGGTCTCGACGCAGGCCGGCTCCTCGCCGCGCTCCAAGCGGTGCGTACAGAAGTTGCACTTGCGGATGTTGCCGATCGGCGATTCTCCCTCTTCCCGCGGTCCCCGATCGACGCCGTACTCCGGACTCGTCACTTCGCCCGCCCCGTCGACTTCGTCGTCGTAGTTCTCGCCGAAGTCGAAGTACCGCGCGCCGTACGGACAGGCGATGTTGCAGTACCGGCAGCCGATACACCGGTCGTAGTCGATGTTGACCACGCCGTCGTCCATCTTGTACGTCGCCGAGACCGGACACACCTGCACGCACGGCGGGTTATCACACTGCATGCACGGGCGCGGAACGTTCGTGCGCGTGACGTTCGGGAACTCGCCGTGTTCCTCCTCCATCACGACGTTGTACGACACGCCCGGCGGGGTCCGGTTCTCGGACTTGCACGCGACCGTACACGAGTCACAGCCGACGCACTTCTGGAGGTCGATCACCATCCCCCACTTCTCGTCGCCCGCGCCGATTCCGCCGCCCGACTCCTCGCCCTCGACCTGCGCCGACTCCGTCGAGACCGTGTCCATCGAGCCGACGGCACAGCTCAGCGACTCGGCCGTCTCCGTTGAGACGGTCTGGTCGCCGGCGTCGACCGCCGGGTTCGGCGTCTCCTGGTACGCCTCGCCGAACTCGTCCGCGGCCGCCTCGTCGTACTTCTCCCAGTACTCGTCGCCGGTGATCTCTCCCCGGGAGACCCGCTTTGCGTCCTCGGCCATCGCGACACCGAGGTCCGTGTCCGCCTCGACGTCCGCGAGCTCCTCTCTCGGATCGGGCCGTTCGTCTTCCACCATCGCGTCGAGGTCCGCCTTCCCGACGTCCGGAACACCGGGGAAGACATCCCCGTCGTCTGCGGTGCTCATCGCCACCACCCGTGACCGCTCGTCGCGCCGGCGGACGGTCGATCCGGCCGGTCGGTTCTGGCGTTCATACACGTATACATACGCAGACACCGGTGGAAAGGGTGATACCAATACTGTTTGACCCGGGGCGTCTCCCGGAACACACCCCATATCGCGCGTACCAATACTGTTTGGATCGGGGGTGTCGAACGCGTCACGCGAGCCGACGGCGACGCGCGCGCCAACCACGACTGTTATCTGCGAGAACGGGGAACACACTGGACATGAACGGGCTGTGCCAAGCCGAGCGGTCGGTCGGTCCGACCGGACCCTCCGACCGTCTGACGCCGACACGGATCACATGAACTGGATCATCGCCTCCTCTATCGTTCTGCGGCTTCTCGGCGTCGGGTACTCGGTCCTACTTCTCGCCCGCACCCGCGACCGCCGGTTCGGATTCCTGACGCTGCTTCTGTCGTTCATGACGCTCCGCCAGCTGCTCACCGTCCAGACGGAGACCACCGGGATCGAAGAGCTTCCCGGCCTCGTCGTGAGCGTACTCACCCTGCTGACGGTGTACTACCTCTCCGAGTACGTCGACGAGGAGGCAGCGATCAAAGCGCAGCTTCAGTCGGCGAACGATCGCCTCCGGAGCTTTCGCAAGGCGATCGAACACGCCGGGCACGCAATCTTCCTCACCGATCCGGACGGGACCATCGAGTACGCGAACCCGGCAGTCGAGACGGTCACCGGGTACGACCCGGACGAGGTGGTCGGCGAGAACCCGCGGCTCTGGCAGTCGGGCAAACACGACGAGGCGTTCTACGCGGGGCTCTGGGAGCAGATAGAGTCCGGGTCGGTCTGGGAGGGTGAACTGACGAACCGCCGGAAGTCGGGAGAACTCTGCTGGGTCGACGCGACGATCGCCCCGATCACAGAAGATGGAGATGTCGATCGTTACGTCGCGATCGAGCGCGACGTCACGGAACGAAAAGAACGCGAGATGCGAATCGAGGACCAAAACGAGCGCCTGACGCTCTTGAACAACACGAACGCGATGCTCCGCGACGTCAACCGCGAACTCGTTTCCGCGTCGACTCGGGAGGAAATCGAGTCCGCGGTGTGCACGCAGTTCGCTTCCTCGGACCTCTTCGACGCGGCGTGGATCGGGACTCGGGGCCTCGTCGAGGACACGGTGACCCCGCGATCGCGGGCCGGCATCGACGCCGACGCGCTCGACCGTCACATCGAGACGCTGTGTGCCGCCGATCCAACCCCGATCGCGGAGGCGTTAGACGGCGGAACGACCGTCGTCGCGGACGTCGAGAGCGATCCGGAGACCTCCGAGACGCGAAGTGTCGTCGTCCCGCTCGCGTACCGCGGCGCGGAGTACGGCGTTCTCGTCGTGGTGACACGGGACCCGAGCGCGTTCGACCTGCTCGAAGGCCCCGTCTTCGCGGAGCTTGGCAGCACCGTCGCAGACGCGATAAGCGCCGTCGAGAGCAAGCAGACGCTCGCCGCGGACAGCGTGACCGAACTGGAGTTCCAGCTACGGGGCATCGACGAGCCGTTAGCGAACATGGCGGCACAGCTCGGCTGCACCGTCACGGTCGAGCACGTCGGCGGTACTCGCGACGGCACCCACGTCCAGTACGTCACCGTCGACGCCGACTCAGACGCCGTCGTCGCCCACACCGACCAGTCGCCCCACATCGAGACCACACAGCACGTGTACAGCTACGAGGACCGGTCGCTGTTCCGGCTCGCCGTCGACGAGCGATCGATCGTCGCGACGCTGGCGCAGTACGGGGCCGAGATCGGGTCGCTTTCGATCAGCGGATCGAGCGGACAGCTGCTCGCACTCGTCGCCAGCTCCAACGACATTCGAACCGTCGTCAACGCGCTCGGGACAGCCTACGACGACCTGACACTCGTCGCACAGCGCGAGCGCGACCGAGACGTCCGGACTGAGGCCGGTTTCCGAAAGCAGTTGACCGCGGCGCTGACAGACCGACAGCGCGAGGCGGCACGAACCGCGTACTTCGCGGGCTTCTTCGACTGGCCCCGCGAGCACACCGGCGAGGAAGTCGCGTCGATGATGGACATCTCACAGACGACGTTCACACAGCACCTGCGCGCCGCCGAAAGCAAGCTCTTCGCCGCGCTGTTCGACGACCCGTCGACCAGCGAGGCCGGGTGAGACGCGCCCTCAAATCGCTGCCAACGCGACCTGCAGTGCCTTCGGCAGCATGACCCCGACGAGCAGCTGCGTCCACATCGTGAAGGTCGCCGGATACTCCCGGGTGTTGGTGACGTGTCTGACCCGCTCGTGATATCGGTCGAGCTCTGTCGGCGGGTCGGCCATGTCGATCTCGCGGATGTCCCACGACTCAAACTCCGCTCGCGCCTCCTCGTTCAACGCCTTGAGAACTCGCCGCTTGTTCTCGGCCATACATCGGTGAAGAACGTAGATTCCGAACACCATCGCTCCCACACCGAACGCCCACGCGGACGTGAACAAGACGTTCACCGCTAAGCCGGGCGGGTCAAACGCCTCGTATTCTAGCGCGCCTTGGATGATGTAGGGAGCGTAGGTCGCGATCGCGTAGGCACACAGCCCGAGCATCAAAAGGTAGTACGACTGTTTGAGCAGTTCCCCGAGCGGTCGCATACCTCCAACGTTTTGCGGATCGAGAAAATCCAACTCGATGTCGGACCGCCTGATACGCAGCGGGAGATATACCTGAATGGAGAGGTACGTGCTCAAAAACACGGCCAGGATCGGAACGTATCCGAACGGCGTGATCACGACGAACCGGAACACACGAGCGGGACCCCCCGCCGAATATATCTGCGAGACGGTGAGAATCCCGAGCGCGTTATAGAGCGTGAACGCGATCCCCGCACCGACGAGCCCCCACGTGAGCCGCGGCGGGACAAGCGGGGACGGCAGATCGTCGTACTCGAAGAGCAGGCTGTGCTCGCGCGCCCGGTCGTAGCTATCGTACAGCGAATACACCGCCACTGCGCCGCCTACGAGGACCACCGGACGGAGCAGCCACAACGGGTTGTCGACGAACGCGATCGGCCGGCCGACCGCCACGTTGTACGCCTGTAGCAGTACCACCTCCACTAGGACGACCCCGAGCGCATACCAGACGAGCACGGGGACCTCGCCCGGAAACGGCAGCTGTAGATCACTGCGAGTGCCGAGATAGCGGTCGGCGAGCCGATCGAACACCGGTTTGTCCGACGTCATCGTATTGGCTTCATCCACAGTACGGATGATAGGCTTTACCGACGTGTCCGGCGGTCGCCCCGATCAACGACGGGGTTCTCTGAGTGCGACTTCCGCTCCCTGTTCGGTCGGGATGGGCGTCTCGTCACCTACACCCCGGTCGTCGGCCGCGAATTCGTCCCACTCCTCGTCGGTGACGAGCGCGGCGTCGAGCCGGTCGACGAGCGCCTCTTCGTCGACGTCAGTGCCGATGACGACGTACTCCGTCAGCCGGTCGCCGTGCTCGTCGTCCCAGTCGAGTTCCGGGCGGTTCGACCGGAGCATGTCGCGCTCGACCGCGGGGAGGCTCGCTATCCACGGGCCGAGCGCCTCGACGCGGACCGACCGCCCGGCCTGTCCGACCTGCTGGCGCTGGTCCGTGCCGGCGACCCAGAGCGTCCCCTTCGAGCGGACCACGTCGTCGGGGAGGTCGCGGAGGAGCGCGGCGATCCGATCCGGGTGGAACGGCCGTCGGCGACGGTACGTAAACGAGGTGACGCCGTAGACTTCGTCGGGATGGCGGTGGTCGTGGCCGCCGTGATCGTCGCCGTGGGCCTCGTGTGCGTGATCTCCGTCGTCTCTCGCCTCGTCGAGCGCGCGCTTCCACCCGGGGAGGTCGCCGACCTCGCCTTCGTCGAAGATCCCAACGTCGAGAAGTCGATCCGGGTCGACGGCGGCGAACTCGGTCACGATCGTCTCGGCGCTCGGTTGGAGCGCCTCGACGAGACCGACCGCCTCCTCGATCTCCGCGTCCGTACAGAGGTCCGCTTTGTTGCACACGACCACGTTCGACACCTCGATCTGCTCGACGAGGAGGTCGGAGAGCGGGCGGTCGTCGTCGGCGTCGGGATCGGTCCGCCGCTCGGGGACGTCCGCTCCGGAGAAGGCGTCGATGAACTGGCGCGTGTCGATCACGGTGACGAGCGCGTCCACCCGGTAGCGGGCGGCCGCGCGCGACTCCGTGGTGAACAGCCGCGCGACCGGCGCGGGCTCGGAGATGCCCGAGGACTCGACGACCAAGGCGTCGAAGCTGCGCTCGTTCGCGAGCCGCACGACCGCGGTCTCCAAGTCGTCTTGTAGCTCACAACAGATACACCCGTTCGATAGCTCCGTGACGCCCTCGACATCGACCTCCGACTCCTCTGCGATCAGGTCGGCGTCGACGTTCACGTCTCCCATGTCGTTGACGAGGACGGCGATGTCGCGGTCGCCGGCGGTCGAGAGGAGATGGTTCAAAAGCGTCGTCTTGCCCGCTCCAAGGCTCCCCGAGAGCACGGTCACCGGGATCCGATCGGTCATGCGATCCGTTCCGTCGGCCGTCCTCTTCAACTCCCCGCCGCCGGGCGGCTCGACCGCTCCATCGCGGACGTGTCGCCGGTCGTCATCCACCGAAAGCCGATACGTTGATACGTTCGGCCCACCGACCGCGGACCATGTTCCAGTACCTCTCCGCGGTGGGCGTCGCGGCGGTCGTCGCGACGATACTGATGGTCGCCGCCATGTTGTATCTCGTCTGGGGCGCTATCACGAACGACGTTCACTCTCCGACCCCGGACACCGGAGACGCCCTGGAGCTCGACGAGGGATCGGACGCCGCGGACTCGACGGACGCCCAGGGCGAGCTGACGGCCGACGGCAATTCGGCGTAACCGGCTGCGGTCGCAGACGCTCTCTCGTCTCTTTTCCCTCCACACGGGAGCCACGGTGAGGGGGCTATCCCCGGCACTAAAGTGTACAGCACTAGCTACACTACGAATGCAATGGCTGCTGGACACACTTCTGGGTGCGCGCAATGAGCGGTAGCCAGACCCGATCGCCGGAAGCCGAACTCGGGCTGCTCGACGCCACCATGATCGGGATGGGCGCGATGATCGGGGCTGGCATCTTCGTTCTGACGGGACTTGCGGCCGAAATCGCCGGACCGGCGGCGATCGTCGTCTTCGCGTTGAACGGCGTCGTCACGGCGTTCACCGGCCTCTCGTACGCTGAACTCGCAGCGTCGATCCCGAAAAGCGGCGGCGGGTACGCGTTCGTCCGTGAGATATTCGACGACCTGTCGTCGTTCATCATGGGATGGATGCTCTGGTTCGCGTACATGATCGCTGGCGCGCTGTACGCGCTCGGATTCGCGCCGAACTTCCTCGAACTCCTGCACGTCTACGGGCTGGTTCCGCCGCCGGAGCAGGTGGGAGCGATCGCGATACCGCTCGTCGACGCGGCCGTCCCGATCGCGTTTCTGCTGGCGTTCGTCGCGGTGCTTGGCTTGGTGGCGCTCAACGCCGTTTCGACGGCGGCGAGCGGGAGCGCAGAGACCGTCTTCACCATCGTCAAGGTGTGTATTCTCGTGGTGTTCGTCGGGTTCGGCTTCGCGTCTCCGATGTTCTCCGGAGCCGAGTTCCAGCCTCTGTTCCCCGACGGCAACGGTGCGGCTGCGGTCCTGCCGGCTATGGGTCTCACGTTCATCGCGTTCGAGGGGTACGACCTCATCACCACCGTCACAGAGGAGGTCGAAAACCCCCGCGAGAACATTCCGAAAGCGATCTTCCTCAGCCTCGCGGCGACGGTGGTCGTTTACCTGGCGGTCGTGACGGTCGCCGTCGGAACGCTCGGAGCCGCCGGGCTCGCGGACGCCGGGGAGGCCGGTATCGCCACCGCGGCGACCTCGTTTATGCCGACCGGATTACCGATCATCCAGAACGGCGGGGCGCTCATCGTCTTCGGCGCGGTGTTCTCGACGCTGACCGCGCTGAACGCGGTCGTGATCGCCTCCTCGCGGGTCGCGTTCTCGATGGGGCGGGAGGGACAGCTGCTCCCCTCGTTCGGCCAGATTCACCACCGCTACGGGACGCCGTTCGTCGCGATCCTCGCCAGTGCGGTCGTGATGCTCGGATCGGTGGCGCTGCCAACACAGAGCGCCGGAAACATGTCCAGCCTGTTTTTCTTGTTGTCGTTCGTCATCGTCAACGTCGCCGTCATCAGGCTCCGCCGGGAGCGGCCGAACATGAACCGTCCGTATACGATCCCCTTCTACCCGGCTCCGCCCCTGATCGGCATCGCGCTCAACCTGATCTTGACGGTCGTCCTCGTGGAGTACCTACTCCGGACGGACCCGCTGGCGCTCGGGCTCAGCGTGGGCTGGATCGGCCTCGGCGGCGTCGCCTACGTCGGCCTCGACAGGCTCCGGACGCCGTCGGCGAACGACACTGCGGCTGTCGACACCGAGGAGGACACCAACAATGACCAGTAACCTTGACATCATCATCGCGGGCGGCGGGCGCGTCGGCTTCCAGACGGCCGAGATACTCGCCGACCGCGGCCACAGCGTGACGATCATCGAACGCGACGAGCGGACCGTCTCGGACATCGCCGACCAGTGGATGGCGACTGTCATCGAGGGTGACGCGACCGACCCGGACATCATCGAACAGGCCGGCATCGAACGGGCCGACGCGATTGCGGCGCTCACGGGCGTCTCGGGACTGAACCTCGCGGTGTGTCTGGCCGCCGCCGAGCTGGCACCCGACATCCGGACGGTCGCGCGCATCGACAGCGCGGTCGGCGGCGCCTACACACGGTTCGTCGACGCCGTACTCTACCCCGAGCGGGCCGGTGCCCGCCTCGCGGCGAACGAGATCATCGGCAGTGACGTCCAGACGCTGGCCGACGTGACCGGGTCTCTCGACATCATGCTCGTCCGCGTCGCAGAGGGTGCTCCAGCCGCCGAGAAAAAGCTGAGCGACGTGCGCTTCCCGGCGGGGACGCTGATCGTCTCGGACGACGACGGACAGCGGATCGCCCGCTCGGACACGACGCTCTCGCCCGGACGCCGCTACGTCGTCGCCGTCGAGCCGGACGTCGCCGAAGAAGTGATGAATCTGATGCGCGGGTGAGACCGTCGGCTGTCGGCTCGGCTGTGGGGTCTCCCGGTCGGATCGTCGCGTGAACGGCCGGATCTCCGCGTTCTGCCTTCGCAGGTGCGTGACCGAGACGCACCCGCGATAGCTTTTAACCGGAGCGACCGTCACGGTGAGTCATGAGTATCGCAGACCGAATCGCGGTCTTTCGCGCGGAGCTCGAAGAGTGGCTCCGCGGTCTCTACCACGGCATGATCACGCACCCGGCCTACGAGAAGATAGAGAAGGAGGCCGAAGACGCCGAAGACGAGTTCATGCTCGCGTGTTTCCCCGACGCCTTCGGCATCCCGTCGCCGGTGTCGTACTACACCGCCGAGCTGCTCCCGTATCTCGAAGACGAGTTCGAGGCCTGGGAGCGCCGGCTGTGGGACCGTGAGAGCCTCATCGAGCGGAAGGGTCAGCAGTACCACTTCTGATGGACGCGACAGACGCGGTTCCAACGAACACGACAG
>Ga0209946_1001010_pt1 | contig 11575 bp, 11 predicted proteins | sample SalPon2_A_H2O_MG_FD_185704 | JGI IMG/M metagenome (GOLD analysis project Ga0209946, IMG submission 185704) | Salt pond water microbial communities from South San Francisco under conditions of wetland restoration - Salt Pond MetaG R2_A_H2O_MG... | ecosystem: Environmental > Aquatic > Non-marine... | reverse complement strand
GCCGTTGAGCGGGACGTACTCGCCGCGCAGTTCCTCGGCGACGAAGCCATAGAGGGCGTCGTAGCCCGACAGCTCCGGGCCGAAGGTGTGGCGATGGCTGGAGACGAAGAGGTAGTACAGCCCGTCCCGGTAGACGACGTGAGGGCGTTCGAGTTCCTGATTGACGCCGACGGCATCGAGCAGCGGGTCTTCGAGTTCCCAGTCGAGGGGGTCGCCGGTCGGTGACCGGGCGAGACCGACGCTCCCGTTGAACGTCTGTTTGTCGGCGTCACCGCCGAAGCTGTCGCTCTCTTCGGGAACGGGGGAGTTAGCCTCGAAGAGGAGCCACGTCTCGCCCGTCTCGGGGTCCTCGAAGAACCATGGGTCCCGGAACGTGTATATCATCGCCCGAGACTGGTCCTCGCGCTCGTAGCGCTCGCCGTCGGGCGAGAGCAGTTCGTGGTGGGTCCACGAGCCACGGAGTTCGAAGCCGTCCTCGGTGTCGACGTGCCCGCCACTGGCACCGACGATTCGCTGCTCGTAGGTCAGCTCATCGGCGTCGTCCCGGCCGGCCGCCGTGTAAAACAGGTAGACGTCACCGTCGTCGTACAGCGCCGACCCGGCCCACTGGCGCTGTCCCAGCGCGTCCTCGAAAACCGGCCCCGCGTCGTGCCACTCCCGCCCGTCGGCCGAGTAGAAGGCCCGAATAGCGGCCACGTCGTGACGTTTCCCCGGCAGAAGCTCCGACGGAGCCGTCAGCGAGAAGCAGACCCGATAGCCGTCGACCTCGGCCAGGGTGCCGTCGCGCTCGCGGAGAAGCCACGTATCCCAGATATGCAGGTGTGGCATCTGGTCGCGCTGGGGCGGATAGAACACCGGGGCGGTCGTCTCCGCGGTCCGTTCGATACGAGCGGCCTGTGCTCGCGTCCAGCCGGCGCGGGCGCGGAAACCGGCGGCGCCGTCACCGAGTGAGTGGTCGTCCATAGCCGCATGATCGGACACCACCCGCTTAATACTTCCCAGAGAGTACAACAGGTGTTGTATCCCAATCGTCTAGTTTCGCGGCCGACCGTGATTCGCTACTCCTCTACTGACTCGTCCTCTTCGTGGCCGACGCCCTCGGGCCCCGTGATGTCGAGGGGGCGAATCCACTCGTACCAGATGTAGACGACGCCGAGCCCGTAGCCCATGGCCCAGACGGCGCTGCCGACCCACGGATACCCCAACTGGCTCAGGAAGCCGTTGGCGAGGCCGGGGACGATGACCACCGCAGCGACAGTCAACCCCAGAACGATAGTGTCGTTGCGGTTCATCCATCGCTCCCCGCCGCGTGTGCGGTGTGCATGCGTCACACTTCGGGACTGCCGGATTTAGGGGTGGCGTTTCCCTGGCTGGTCAACCCCCAGTCGGCGGCGCCCAACGGTGGGGATGAAACGGTGACCCACGACGACTCCGTAGCCAACCCATTTTTATTACAGTATGCCTTACCCCGGGTGACGGGAATGTCTCAGAACCACACTGGCCGGTCGTCACAAGAGGACATTGCGTGGTGCTACGACGCCGTCCACAGGGTGTCGCGGACGTTTAGCTTGACAATTGCGGAACTCGAAGAGCCGATGGCGCGCGACATCTGTGTCGGGTATCTTCTCTGCCGTGTGGCCGACACAATCGAGGACGCCGGACACATTCCTCCCGCGGCGCAGTCGGAACTACTCCGGCTGTACAGCCGGACGCTCGACCCGGAGGCCGAAGCGTCCGTCTCGACGTTCGAGGAGGCCGCAGCCGAGTGGTTGCCGGCCACGCTGACAGACGACTGGGAGGTCGTCGACAACGCGTCCCGCGCGGTGGGTGTCTTCCGCTCGCTCGATAACCACGCCCTGGAGAGCATCCGCGGCCCGGTGCGCGAACTCGTCGACGGGATGGCGATGTTCGTGGACCGCTACGCCGACGACGGCGGCCTCCGAATCAAGACCCTCGACGAACTCGAAGAGTACTGCTGGTACGCCGCCGGCACCGTCGGGACCCTCGTGACGGCCCTGGTCTCCCACGAAGCCACACCGGAACAGACCGAGCAGATGGAAGAGAACGCCCGCGCCTTCGCCCTCTTGCTCCAGCTCGTCAACGTCGCCAAAGACGCCGCCACCGATATGCAGGAGGAGAACAACGTCTACCTCCCGCTCGAACTGCTACACCAGGAGGGACTCGATCACAGCGACGTCGGCGACCCCGACAACGTCGAGTCGCTGGTCCCGGTCATCGAACGCGTCACGGCCCGTGCCGAGGGCTACCTCGACGGTGCCCAGGCCTGGCTCGAAGCGATGCCCGAGACGCGCGGCAACACCCTCTCGGCGTGGGCCATCCCGTTCCTGCTCGCCGTCGGTACCATCCGCGAACTGCGCGAACGACCCGCCGACGTCATCGAGAACGGGAACGTCAAGATAACCCGCGAAGAGGTCCACGCGGTCTGCCAGCAGTTTATGGGCGATAGCTCGCCGCCCATTGGCGACCTGCGGACCCGCATCCGATCGCAGCCCCTCCACGAGTACTGACAGCGTCTGCGGACCGTTCCACTCTCCCGACATTCCCTTCTCGCACACAACGCTGAAGCCGTGGCTGACCGAAGCATCCCCCATGGCTGACGCGCTTGTGCTCCCGAACGGTGAGGAAGTAACACCCGAGGATGTGTTCCTCTACAACGATTACCCCTACCGGCTGGTGTGGCTCGACGACGAGGACTACGCCTTCGAGCTGTCGCCGCTGTACTGGGGCGACAGCGGTATGGACATCCCGCTCCACGACCGCGAAGCGCTAGTCGACCAGTGGGAACCCGAATCCAGGGGACTGCTCTCCGCCGAAGAGTGGGCCGACTGGCTCGACGGCGCCAAGGACGACCCGCGGTTCGACGACGAGGAGCTCGCCGAACTGGCCGACGAACTGCCGACCGACTGGGAGCACGAGGGCGAGTCGGAATCAGACGGTGGCCTGCTCGACCGGCTCGGGCTCTGACGCTTCTGCAACCTATTTGAGCCCGGCATTCGAGACACCCCGTATGGACCTCCCCCTGCTCGTCGGTGGTGCTGGTGGCGCCGTCCTGCTGGTGCTCGTGGTCGCGCTCTGGCGGCGCGGGTCCGCCGGGGCCAGCGCGTCGAAACGTGCCCACGACGCCGCACAGGAGCGCGACCCACCCGTCGAAGTCGGCGGCACCTACGAGTTCGGCATCACTGAGTTCACAGACCACCACTCGGGCGACCGCGTCGCCGTCGGCAAGGTCGAGGGGTTCGTCCTCTTCACCGACGGCGTGCCCGAATCGTGTTCGGTCGGTGATCCCATCCGCGTGACAGTGACCTCGTTCAACCGCGGCCACACGTCCGCAGATGCGACCTACGAGGGGCGTGCGTGAGCACCATCGTGACCGCCCCTCCGCTGCTTACTGGTCGTCCGCCTCGACCGCGTCTCTGACGTCCGGTTTCAGCACAGCCAGCGACACCCGCCTCTCAAGATGAGACAGTGCGAGCCGTTCCGGAGCAAGTCCCCTGCAGTTCGGTCTTCAGTTCGTCCCGACCCTCGTTGCGGATACGGCCGGCAGTTGCGCCGTTGAAGTTGGTGATTAACTTCACGAGGCCTTTGATCAGCTTCGCTCGGAACGGGATGTGTACGTGGTCGTTGATAAGGGCTTTGCGGCGCTGTATCCTTTCCCTGCTCGCGACTCCCGTTCGGCCGATACTCGCTGAGGAAGAGAGCTTAGTGCCAACATTCAATCAAAAACCTATCCAATACTTGGAGGAGACCGTCGTTAGGTTCATCCATTGGAACGGATTCTCACCGTCGGAACTTCGCTCGCTACCGCTCGCTCGTTCCGGGGTTCGAATCCGCCAGACCATTTCGACTTCACGGACTCCTCGCTTCGCTCGTCGTTGCGAGAAATCAGCAATGGGTTGGGGCGGATTCGAACCGCCGACCCTCGCCGTGTGAAGGCGATGTCATAACCGGACTAGACCACCAACCCGCGTCACCTCCCACTAACGGAGGTGCTATTTTAAGAATTGCGTTCCGGCTACGCGTTGGCCGGTGGTGTCCCACGGTACGCGCTGATCTTCTCCCGTGCCTGCCCGATAGCGGTCTCAGCCTCGCCCTCTGCTCGCACTTGGAGCGCTTTCAGGTCGGCTTTCACTGCATCCAGTCGAGTGGGCTCTGGTTCCTCCTCGGTGCCGGTGAGGGCTCGGAGTCGAGCCCCAACTGGTTCGAACTCCTCTCTGAGGCCTTTGCTCGCAGTTTCGCCGGCACGCACGAGGTAGTACTGAGCGTCTTCGAAGTGTTTGTTCATATCTGTCCTCTCGCAGAGAACAGATATAGCCTTTGTGCTGTAAATTGTGGGCATTTGTCAATAGTGAGTGACAGGAGACACACGGGATACGGTGCAACCACAGCCCAGCACGCCCGTAGCATGATCAATAGTCCGTGCACCGCAGGATCGTGTGGAGGCCAGTTCAGTACCACCACCCACCGTATCACCCGATATCGGGTGCAATGGCCGCACAGAGGTCGTCGGACCCGATGATCGTGGTGGGTCGTAAACTGTTCGCGCTACCGTCGCCGGTGCACGAACTGTTTTCACCGGCACAGCGCTAGGTCGGCATATGTTCACACGGGTGTCGATTCCGACGCCGTTCCAGGTCGGTGCGGTCAACGCTTACCTCGCGGGCCGAACTGTCGTCGATCCGGGACCGGACAGCGAGGAAGCGTGGTCCAGACTGCTTGAGGCACTGGATGCCCGGGAGCTCGCGCCGGGTGATATCTCGCAAGTCGTCGTCACCCACCCGCATCCCGACCACTTCGGGTTGGCCCATCGGTTTCGAGATGCAGGTGCACGGGTGCTCGCAAGCTCAGAAGGGGCCGCCATCATGCGTGACTTCGGCGCCCGCCTGCGCTACGAACAGTCGTACTTCGTCGACTTCTTTGAACGGTGTGGCATCTCCAGAGAGACGGCAAAGGCGGTCACACAGCTCCCCGAGGCGTTTCTCCCTTATGCCCGGAGCGTCGAGACGGACCGCGAACTCGACGTCGGCGAGACGCTCACGGTGGACGACGAACCGCTCACCGTCGACGCAGTCGCTGGTCACGCCGTCGGCGAGCGCATCTTTTCGTACGATCACGACGGCCGACGCGTGGCCATCGTGGGCGATACAGTGCTGGGTGACATTACGCCCAACCCGTTCCTCCAGCCACCTCCGGCGGACGGTGGCGCCCGGCCACGAGTGCTGCCGGCGTTCAACGACTCCTTGCGGTGGCTTCGCGAGCAAGACCACGACCGCTTCCTGACGGGCCATCGCGAACCAGTCGAGTCACCCGTCGAACGCATCGGCGCCATCCTCGAAGAGCACGACCGGCGCAGCGACGAAGTGGCCGACATCGTCGGGGAGGGAACGACGACGCCCGTGGACGTGATGACGGCGCTGTTCGGTGACCTCCCCGCCACGGAGTATTTTGCGGGGATGAGCGAGGCTGTCGGGCACCTCGACGTCCTGGAAGAGCGCGGTCGGGTCGAAAAGCGGTCGAGCGGCGGCGTGTACGTCTACGAACGGCGATGACGAGCTACAGGAGTTCGACGGCGCGGAAGGCGACGTCGGAGACGTAGCTGAAGCCGGGGATGAGGAGGACGGTGATGACCGCCGCGGCGACGATAGCGGTGTACAGCCCCGTCGGGTACGACTCGATTGCCCGCTCGCCGGTCGGCTCCTCGATCCACATCGCCTTGACGACCCGCGAGTAGTAGAACAGGCTGAGTGCGCTGTTGATGACCAGCGCGGCCGCGAGCGTCCACGCGCCGACGTTCAGCGTCGCCGAGAACAGGTAGAACTTCGAGAAGAACCCGCCACCGATAGGCAGGCCGGCGAGACTGAACAGGAAGACCGTCATCGCCGCACAGGCGACCGGCGCCTGCTTACCCAGGCCGTTGTAGTCCTCGAAGGTCCGTCCGACGCCCCAGTACTCCACCAGTGCGATGAAGAGGAACGCGCCGGTGTTCATGAAGCCATACACCATGAGGTGGGCCATCCCGGCGCTCATCGAGAGGGCCATCCCGTCACCGGTCGCGGTCAGCGCCGCGAGACCGATGAGGACGTAGCCGGCGTGCCCGATCGAGGAGTACGCCAGCATCCGCTTTACGTTCTCCTGGGTCGCAGCGGCGAAGTTCCCGATGAACATCGTCGCGATAGCGAGCACCTGGAAGACGACGAACCAGTCGACGGCCCCGCTGTCGACGAGCGCGCCGATGGGGAAGGCCACGGCGAACGCGCGGAAGGCGATGACGAAGCCAGCGGCCTTCGAGGCCGACGAGAGGAACGCCGAGATGGGCGCGGGCGCGCCCTCGTAGGCCTCCGGCGCCCAGAACTGGAACGGGACGGCGGCCATCTTGAACGCGAGGCCGCCGATGATCATCACGATACCGACGCCCAGAATCGACATCGGCACCGAGGCACCGCTCGGCTGGGCCTGGACGGTCCCGTCGACGATCGTCTGGACGGTCCCCGACTGGATGGCCGTCGCAACGGCGTCGAACCGCATGACGCCCGTCGCGGCGTACACCAGCGAGATGCCGTAGGCGAACACCGCAGACGAGACCGCGCCAATCAGGAAGTATTTCAGCCCGGCCTCGACGCTTCCGCGATTCTTCTTGAGGAAGGCCACGAGGGCATACGACGGCAGCGAGACGAGTTCGAAGGCGACAAAGGCCGTCGCCAGGCTGTTGGCGGCCGCCAGCAGACTCATCCCAGTCGCCGACAGCAGGACCAGCGAGTAGAACTCCGCCTGATAGGCGTGTTCGCGCACGTAGTCCGTGCTCGCGAGCGCCACGAGCGCGGTGACACTCGCCGTGATCGTCATGAAGAACAGCGCCATCTGGTCGACGACCAACTGGCCGCCAAAGAGGACGGCAGAGCCGGAGCCACCCTGTGCGGTCGGGATGCCGACGCCGCCGTAAATCAGGTACACCGCCGCGGCCAGCGAAGTCAGCGAACCAGCGACGGCGATTCCGCCAAGTACCGTCGTGTTGGTCGAGTCCGGGTCGACACTGTCAGCGAGCAACAGAACGAGCGCCGCCGCGCCGAACGCGAGCGCGGGAGCGGTCGCCAGCCAGGTCGGGTCCACCATCTATGCACCACCTCCAGTGAGCGGGGCAACAGCGTGTTGTATCATATCCAGCGAGAGATCGGGTGCGACACCGAGCGCGATGACGAGCAACAGGAGGACGGCAAGCGGCGCCACGTCGTGGAACGCCGCGGGGCCGACCTCGTAGTCGGTCTCCAGCCTGAAGCCGCCAAAGAGCGTGCGCTGCATCGCCCACAGCAGGTAGCCGGCGACGATGACGATGCCGAACATCGCCAGCGACGTCAGCACCGGGGCGCTCGCGCCCAGGGTCGCGGCGTCGAACGCGCCCTGGAAGATGAAGAACTCCGCGGCGAAGCCGGCCATCAGCGGCAGGCCCATGTAGCCGAAGGCGGCCGCGACGAAGATGCCGACCGTCCACGGCATCCGGTCGGCGAGACCGGACATGTCGCCCACCATGCGCGTGTGGGTCGTGTTGTAGATGACGCCGACGGTCATGAACATCAGCCCGGAGATGAGACCGTGAGCGACCATCTGGAAGGTCGCGCCACCCATTCCGAGCGGGGTGAAGGCGACCAGTCCCAGGATGACGTAGCCCATCGACGAGATCGAGGAGTACGCGACGATGCGCTTGAGGTCACGCTGAGCCAGCGCCAGCAGCGCGCCGTAGATGACCGAGACGACGCCGACGATGGCCAGCGGCACGGCGAGTGCGCGTGCGGTCTCCTCCAACATCGTGAAGTTGAATCGGAGCAGGGCGTAGGTCCCCATCTTCAGGAGGACGCCGGCCAGCATCACCGACACCGGCGTCGGCGCCTCGACGTGGGCGTCAGGGAGCCACGTGTGCAGCGGGAAGACAGGCACCTTCACCGCAAAGCCGATGAACATCAGGACGAACGAAATCGTCGCCAGGCTGTAGCCGGCGATAGTGGGGAGACCGGTCGCGGTCCGGAACGCCTCGGCCATCGCGGGCAGTGACAGCGTCGTCACGTCGGTCGCGAACACGAGCGCGAACAGGCCCGCGAACATCACCAGCGAGGCGACGTTGGTGTAGACGAAGAACTTGATCGCGGCGTACTTCCGGCGCGGGCCGCCCCACACGCCGATGAGGAAGTACATCGGGATGAGCACGCCCTCCCAGAAGACGAACCAGAGGAAGAAGTCCAGCGCCGTGAAGACGCCGATGAGACTCACTTCCATCAGGAGCATTAGTCCGTAGAACTGGCTCTGGCGCTCGTCGATTGGCGTCCACGCCGAGACGATAGCCAGCGTCGTCAGGATCGTCGTCAGCGCGAGCAGCGGCATGCTGACGCCGTCCAGCCCCACGTAGTACTGGACGGTGTACTCGCCCAGGTTGAGCCACGGGACCTGCGTCCCGAAGGCGACCTCATCGGGCGACAGCAGCGCGTTCCCGGCGCCGTTGTAGCCGGTCAGGAACACGTAGTACATGTAGGTCGTCAGCGCGACCGGAATCACGCTGATACCGGCCGCGAGCTTCCCGGCGACGCGGTCGGGCGCGAGCATGACGACGCCCGCACCGAGCAGCGTCACCAGCAGGAGCGTCTCGACCAGCATTCAGAACCACCCTCCCACGACGCCGAAGGCGACAAGCAGGAGTACGAGTCCCAGCGTCAGTAGCGTCGCGTAGTTGCTGACGACTCCGGACTGGATGCGCCGGACCCGGCGGCCACCCAGCAGACTCACGCTGGAGACCCCGTTGACGACGCCGTCGACGACACCCTGATCGAACTTGTCCATCGCGCGAGCGAGCGGGTACGTGAACCCGGTCGCGAGCCACACCTGATACTCGTCCTGGTAGTAGTTGTGCATGAGTACAGTCTTTGCACCGCCCAGCTTGTCCGTGTGTTCGACCGGCTCGGCGCCGCCGTACAGCGAGCGAGCCACCAGCAGGCCGGCCAGCGCCAGCGCCAGCGAAAGGGCCGCCGACGCCAGCAGCGTTCCGATGGCGCCCAGCGGCTCACCCGCCGAGACGCCGCCCACGTCGTGGAGCAGCTCCTCGTAGTGGTGGAGGCCGGTGTTGAGCGCGGCCGGCCAGCCACCCTCCTCGGGGCCGTTGAGCCACTTGTGGAGGAAGTCGATGTGGGCGCCGGTCAGCTTCGCGACCGGTGCCATGTTGATGAACCCGATCGTCGCGGCGAGCACGCCGAGCACCGACAGTGGGCCCTTGACGTTCCAGCCGACGGAGACGGGGTCACGTGCGATATCGGTCCGGGGCTTGCCGTGGAACGTGAGATACACCATCCGGAAGGTGTAGAAGCCGGTCATGAAGACCGCCAGCAGCCCGAACGTGTACGCGAGCAGGTAGACCGGGGCGAGTCCCCCCTCGCTGCCCAGCCCGTGGATGAGGGCCTCGTACAGCACCTCGTCCTTGGACCAGAAGCCCGCGAAGGGGACGATACCGGCCAGTGCCAGCGATCCGGAGAGGAACGTCCAGTAGGTCACCGGCATCCGGTCTTTCAGGCCGCCCATGTCCCACATGTTCTCGTTGTGGTGCATGGCGATGATGACCGACCCCGCACCCAGGAACAGCAGCGCCTTGAACATGGCGTGGGTCGTCAGGTGGAACACTGCGGCCACGTACCCGCCCGACCCCAGCGCGAGCATCATATACCCGTACTGGGAGATGGTGGAGTACGCGAGCACCTGTTTGAGCTCCTGTTTGACGACGCCCATCGTCGCCGCGAACAGGGCCGTGAAGCCACCGACCAGCGCGATGACTGCAAGCGCCGTCGGCGAGATCGCGTAGAAGCCGTACATCCGCGCGACGAGGTAGACACCCGCGGCGACCATCGTCGCGGCGTGAATCAGTGCGGAGACCGGCGTCGGACCCTCCATCGCGTCGGGGAGCCACGTGTGCAGCGGGAACTGCGCGGACTTCCCGATGACGCCGCCCAGCACTAGCAGGCCAAGCACCGTGAACCAGGCCTGCGGTTCCATGCCGACGGTGTCGAGCATGGCGATATTTTCAGTCGCGCCGTCGACGATTGCCTCCTCGGCCAGCGCCGGGAAGCTCTGGGCGACGACCTGCCCGCCCTCGCGGATCGGGGCGAAGAGGCCGGTTCCGAACGTGGCGATGATGCCCACGACGCCGATGAGGAAGAAGTAGTCACCGAAGCGGGTGACCAGGAACGCCTTCTTCGCGGCGCTGGGCGGGCCCTCTTCCCGGAACCAGAAGCCGATGAGCAGATACGAACACAGCCCCACCAGCTCGAAGAAGATGAAGGCCATCAGCAGGTTGTTGGCCACGACGAAGCCGAGCATGCTCGCCGTGAACAGCCCGAGGCCGGCGTAGTACCGTGGCAGGCCGGTCTCGCCCTCGTCGTTCATGTAGCCCAGCGAGAAGATGTGGACCAGGAAGGATATGAGGGTCACGATCAGCAACATCAGGGCCGACAGCGGGTCGAGCAGGACACCGAACCGCAGCGCGACGGAGCCCACGCCCGCGACCCACGTGTAGAGGAACTCGTTGTAGCCCGTCGTCGGCCCGACGAAACCGGCCACGTCGAGGGCGACCCAGATAGAGAGCAGCAAGGAGAGGCCCGTCGCCGCGATACCGGCGAGGGCACCGCCTTTGGGCATCCGGTCGCCCAGGAACAGGGCGACGAGGAACGATACGAACGGGAGCAGGACAATCGCCGGAGCGTATGTGAATGCAGCCATCGTTTACCACCTCATGGTCGTCGCTTTGGTTACGTCCACGTCAGTGAAGTTGCGGTACAGGACGAGGATGATGCCGATACCGACGGCCACCTCGGCGGCCGCGATAGCCATCCCGAACAGGGCAAAGACCTGTCCGGTGAGATTGCCGTGCTGGAGCGAGAACGCGACGAAGTTGATGTTGGCCGCGTTGAGCATGAGTTCGACCGACATCAGGAAGATGAGCGCGTTGCGACGGGTCAACACGCCGAACAGGCCGATACAGAATATCGCGGCCGAAAGCAGGAGGTAGTACTCGGCGGCGACCGCCATTATTCCTCACCTCCCGGGGATTCGTCGCCGGACGGCGTACCGCCGTCGGCGGCGACGGCGTCCTCGGGCTCGTCGGTTCCCGAACCCAGACCGACGTTTTCACCGGCATCCTCGCGCTTTGCCAGCATCACCGCACCGTCCAGCGCGGCATCGAGGAGCACACCGATCAAGAGGAACGCCACCAGAAACCCTTCAGCGGGGACGGCCGCCTCGCCATCGTCCATCAACTGGCCGGGTGCGATGTCGAACATCGCCGCGCCGAGGCTTTTGGTTATCGCCGCCCCGTCGGGAAAGCCCGCCGGTGCGGGAAAAGAGGCCGTTAGGAACACGACCGCGAGGACGACAAACAGCGCCACGGCGGCGAGTCCGGCGATGTAGTTCCCCTCAGTGGCGAATTTTGGTTTGTTCGTCATGGCGTCACCTCGATGGCGGATTCGTCCTCCCGGGTCAACATCACGGCGAACGTGATGAGGATGAGGACACCGCCCACGTAGACGAGAAT
>Ga0209946_1001009_pt1 | contig 11576 bp, 10 predicted proteins | sample SalPon2_A_H2O_MG_FD_185704 | JGI IMG/M metagenome (GOLD analysis project Ga0209946, IMG submission 185704) | Salt pond water microbial communities from South San Francisco under conditions of wetland restoration - Salt Pond MetaG R2_A_H2O_MG... | ecosystem: Environmental > Aquatic > Non-marine... | reverse complement strand
TGGTCGTCGGTCGCGCGACTGATCTCTTCGATGCCGGTCTCTGCTTCGCTCACCGCGCCCGCGATGGCGTCGAACGTCTCGATCGCGTCGCCGATCGTCTCCGTACCGTGTGTGACGCGTTCCTGCATCGACTCCATCCCGTCGACGGTCTCAGTCGTCGTCGACTGCAACGCGTCGATCCGCGACTCGACGTCTGCCGTCGCCGCAGAGACGTCCTCGGCGAGGCTCTTGATCTCACCGGCGACGACCGCGAACCCCTCGCCTGCCTCGCCGGCGCGAGCCGCCTCGATGGAGGCGTTTAACGCGAGGAGATTGGTTTGTTCTGCGATCGTCGTGATGAGTTCGACGACCTCGCTTATCTCGGCCATCTCGTCGTCGAGTTGTTCGACGTGGGCAGTGGCTTCGTCGGCGCGCGCCTCGATGGCTGTGAGCTCCTCGGTCGCCTCTGCTGCGTGTCGCTGTCCGAGTTCGCTGCGCTCGACGGCCGTCGTCGCGGTCGCGGTGACCTCTTCTGCTGACGCCGCGATCTCTTCGACGGTAGCCGAGAGTTCGTTCATCTCCGAGGCGACCTCCTGGAGGTGATCGCTTTGTCGTTCGGCACCGTGTGAGATCTCCTCGACCGACTCGGCCGCCTCCTGGCTGCCCGCTTCGATCTCCGCAGTGTCGTGTGCCACCGACTCGCTCGAATCGGCTACCGCGTCGGCGACGTGCCGAACGGCGCCAAGGCTTTCATCGAGGCGTTCGATGCCGTCGCCGAGCGCGTCGAGTACGGCCCCGTACGTGCCCGGGTAGTCGGCGTCGACCGACTGGTCGAGGTCGCCGTCACGGAGGCCATGGCTCGCACGACGGATCTGCGTGAAACTCGCCTCAAGCCGGTTCGTCCCGTCTTCGAGCGCCGCGAGCGTCTCGCCGTACTGGCCGGGTTGGTCGGCGTCGATCTGTCGATCGAGTGTGCCGTCCCGGAGTCCGTCGCTGGCGCGCTGTATCTCGTCGAAGGAGGCGGTGAGCGCGTCGCCACCGACGGCCATACTCTCGAGGACGGACCCGTACGCACCCGGGTAATCGGTGTCGATCGAGCGGTCGAGGTCACCGCGTTCGAGTCCCGCGGCGACGGTCTCGAGCTCGGTGAAGACGGCCTGGAGATTTGATTGCATCTGATTGAACCCGTCGACCATCGTGCCGATCTCGTCGGCCTCGACGTGATCGTCGACGGACGCCGTGAGGTCGCCTTCGCTCGCGGCGACGGCAGCAGCCGAGAGCTGTCGGATCGGCGGGCTGATCCGGCGAGTGACGAACGTCCCGATGGCGATCGCCGCGAGAAACGCGAGGACGGTGAGCGCGAGGAGTTCGGTCTGTGCGGTTCCTGTCGTCTCGTCTGCGGCGGCTACCTGCGCCTCCATGTCGGCCTCCGTCGAGGCGGCGAGCGCTTCGACGTCGGTCTCGACCTGGGCGACGAGCCCCTCGAGTTCGGTTGCTCGACGAGCAGCGACTGCGTCGTTGCCCGCGGCACGCGCCTCGAAGTACGCCGTCGCGACCGTGACGTACTCCTCGTGTGTCGCCTGGAGCGTCTCGTACTGCGCGGTCTGTTCGGCAGTTAACTCGAGAGACGCCAGCTCACGCTCTAACTCGGCGTAGCGGGCCTGGTGGGTTTGAAACGACTCGCGTGCCCCCGGCTCACCGAGCCGGGCCTGGAGCACGGCCTGCTGTTGTTTCTCCGTGACGATCGCCATCTCGGAAGCGGTATCCATCGCGCGCCCGTCGTCGGCTATCTGGTGGGCCTGCCCGTCGACGGTTCCGACCGCCGTGTAGCCGACCGCGCCGGTCACCGCGACGAGCGTCGCGACCACCACGAACGCGAGCACGAGCTTTGGACCGAGTCCGAGACGACTCAGTCGAAGTGCGTCCAACATAGGTCGTTCGACCAATTCTGCGACCCGTATAAAAACCACGGCCGCCGATTACTACGCCCGATAATTTGACCACCGCGCCCTGGTGGTCGGAGTCGACACCGTCGTCGCGGCGGCACAGCGGTCGACAACGCGCTCGACCCGACCGGGACGTTCAACGCCGGCACGGTGTTTCTGGCTCCGGCCGAGTGAGCGGCTGGCGAAACCGTTTCCCTGCTCACGGGCCTATCACGTACTAGACGCGCCATGACACAGAATCACGATCGAGCCGGAACACGGTCACGGCCGCCGTGGCGACGCGTTCGGAGCGGCGTCACTCGCACAGTCACGGCGCTCGTGATCGGATCGATACTCGTCGCTTCGGTGGCGGGGAGCGTGGCTCCAACGACGAGTCAGCCGGCTGCGTCGGGGGTGGCGCCGGCAGCCGAGCAGATACAGTACGCACCCGCAAGCGTCTCGATCACGGCCGTCGGTCCGGCCGACAACGACACCGACGTCGAGCGGCCGGCGACCGACGCGACCATCCGGCCGAACGAGACGACGGTCGTCCGCGGAGAGACGAACCTTCGTCCCGACGACAACGCCGTGCTCGCCGAACTGCGGACGGAGAACGGCACGGTGCTCGCCGCCAACGCGACCGACCAGTGGGGAACCGATGGGGCGTGGTCGACGACTCTGAACACGAGCGGGCTGGCACCAGACACGTACGTCCTCGAGGTCGAAGCGGCCGACAGTACCGACCGCGTCGACGTCGAGGTGACTACCGCGGAGGGCCAGTCGACGACGACCAGTGAGAACCAGTCGACCACGACGGCCAGCGAGAACCAGTCGACCGCGACGGCCAGCGAGAACCAGTCGACGACCGCCGGTGGAACGACCGATACTGCGGGCGAAAACGAGACCGCTACCACCGATGCCGACGCTGCGACCGATGGCGCTACGGACTCCGAAGAGACCGAGACGTCTACGCCCGGGTTCGGGTTCCTCGTCACAGCCCTCGCGATCCTCGCGCTCGGAGCGGTCGCGTCGATGCGGCGGGAGTGAAAGCGAGCCGATCGTCGACTCGTGTCTCTGGTTACAACCTCGCCGTCTCGTCAGTGCCACTTGCCGAGCCCACAGCGGCGGCGGACTCCTCGTCTCGAAGCTGACGGTAGGCCGCTGCTAGCGTGCCGTACACGGCGACGAAAAAGCCACTGTTGACGGCCGTTACGACGACGTCAGAGAGGCTCCCGAGTCCGGCGACGTCGAGAAGCGTCCCGACGGTGCCGACGAGACCACCCACGACACCGACGGCGACGACGAGCAGCGAGAGCTTGAGCCGGTTCCCCCGGGCGAGCGCCCAGCTCCGCCGGAGGCTCCCGAGTGTGCCGCGGTCCTCGACGCCGGCCGCGAAAATGAACAGGAGGAACGACGCAGCGAGAAATATCCCGGGAAGCACCAACAACACGAACCCGATGCTCACCGCAACCGACACCACGAGGCCGCCGAGGACGGTCGCGAGCGTCGCGCGGACGATTCGCCGGGTGTAGAGGGTCGACGGCAGCGTCGAGAGCTCGCGTCGGGGACGCGAGAGGGCTCGCGCGAGGACGACGAAGTAGACGGCGCTCACGACGATACCGGCGAACGCGAGCGCGACACCGACACCGGGTGGAACGGGCAGCGAGAGACCGGGCGAGCCGGCCGCTGTCGCCGAGGCGGCCGCCGGCGGAAGGAACCCGACGACTGCGGTGTTGATGCCGACCTGCGTCACGAGTTGGATCGCGAGGAGCCCCGCGAAGAGTGCCGCGCCGGTCGTCGAGAGTACGCGTCCGATGCCGTCGCTGATCGCCTGGCCGAGTTGGAGGGCCATGTTCGTGCGGCTGCGTCGGAGTGGGCTTAAAACGCTCGGAGTCGACCGACGTGGCGGGCTCGCTCGCTCGTTGTGGTCGACACGCCGGTCACCCGCGGTCGCTCACGAGCCGGCCGATCGCCTCGCGAACCGACAGCCCCTCGGCGACCACGTCGCGCCGGTAGTGGACGTACACCGCCCCGAGTGGGGGCTGGATCACGTACGCCAACGCGATCGGGAGCACGGCCGCGTCGGGAACTGCGCCGGCGGCGACGACGATTGCCAGCGCGATCGAGAGGTTCCGCATACTCGTGGCGTACACCAGAGCGATGGCTCGTTCGGTGTCCAAGAGCAGCCGGCCGAGGCCGCTCCCGACGAGCAGGATCACGACGTAGAAGGCGACGAGCGGAGCGATCGTCGTCGCGGACGCGATCGGGTCGGCGAGGATCTGCGTCGACCGGAGCGTCATCGCGACGAAGACGATGAGCATCACGCCGAGCGAAGAGAGCCCGCCGAACGTCGGCTTGAGCCGTTTGAACCCCTCCGAGCCGTATCGTCGGAGGAGTCCGCGCCGAGTGAGGTTTCCGGCGACCATCGGTACGACGACGACCTGCGCGAGCTGCCGGTACAACGCGGTGGGGTCGAAGCCCACGCTCGCGGGAACCAACACGGAGAGGTACGCGGGCAGGATGGCGACGGCCGCGAGGAGGTTGACTGCCATCGCGACCAGTGCGGCCTCTAAGTCGCCGCCGGCCAGTCCGGTCCACGCCGCGGTCATCCCGGAGGTGGGGATCAACGCGATGAAGTAAAGCCCGATCGCGTACTCGACGCTCCCGGCGAAAAAGAGCCGTGCGAGTCCGACCGCGACGAGTGGTGCGACCCCGAAGTTGACGAGCAGACTGAGGCCGACGGCCGCCGCGTGTTTCCTGACGTTGATGACCTCTTGGAGGTCGATGTTTATCATCATCGGGTAGATCATCAAAAACAGGATGGGGACGACGGCCGCCCGGAGCAACCCCTTCGTTTCGGTCCCCGCGACTCCGCCGAACGCCAGCCCAGCGACGAGCGAGCCGATGACCACGTACAGGAGATTGGACTTGAGCCCACGCAGTCCGCGGCGTATCACGCGACGGCACCTCCGTCCGTCTCACGCCAACAGAGTATTGTGCGTATTGTAGCTTCCATACAATTCCACACGGCAGGTCGACACAAGAGTCTTTGGGACGGATGCGACGCGCTACTCGTCGGTCGTACGGTCGCGTTCGGCCGCGGCCGGCCGGTCGGCCTCCAGCTGTCGGTAGAGCCGGAGCAGTTCCTCGAGGAGGACCGCGTCGCGGTCGCCCGGTACGTACTGGTGGTCGATGAAGTCCTCGGCGTCGCTGAATCGTCCCCGAAGTGCGAGCTTACGCACGAACGAAACGGACTCGAAGAAGGGCGGGCCGTCTGCTGCCGCGTCGCTGCCGAGTGCGTGTTCGGCCTCCGGTAAGACGTCGGCGCGAATCTGCTCGTAGTCGATGGTCTCCGGCTCGTACGCGTCGACGAGCTGGGTCAACACGTAGTCGGTCGAGAACCGGTAGAACTCAGATTTGCTCTCGAACTGCCCCGCGTCGACGAGCGCCTCGATCTCGTCGACGACCGATTCGGGGAATCGAACGGTACTCTTCACCATGCGTACCTGTATCAGCGCGAACCGCTTATACGTTCGTCAGACGCTCGACCGAGACGCGTGCTCGTCGGGTCACACCCGGGAGAGCGCCGCCCAGAGCACCGCCCCGATCGGAAGGAGGAAGAACGGCCCCAGCGCGACGACGATGGCGATGGCCTCTCCGACACCCACCGCAGCAGAGGTGAAGAGCGCCACGGGGACGGCACCGAACGACGCCGCCAGCCCGACGCCGGCGAGTATCACGGCTGGATCCCGCTCGGGACGCGCCTCGGGCTCGACGGGCAGTCCGAGCGTCTCGACGGCACGCTCGAGGTCGTCGACGGGACCGAACTGCACCGCGTCACCCGGCGCTCCCTCGACGCCACTGACCCGCAGCGTGCCGGTGTCGAGCAGCCGGTCGGGGATGTCATTCGCGGTCTCGAACCGCGCCGCCGACCCGATCGGTACAGACCATTGCGGCGCGTCGAGGACCGTGTCGTACGCGACGAGTCGGTCACCTCGCCGCTGGTACTCGATGGTCCCGTATCGGAGCACGTAGCTTCCGACCTGCGCGGCCGTGGCTGCGCCCAGCGCGAGTACGCCGGCCGCAGCGAGGCGGATGCGTCCGGCCCCGACCGCCGCGACGACCCCGGCGACGAGGAATAAGACGACCCGGCTCACGAATCCCATCGCGACCGCAGCGAGACTACCGAGGAGGACCGGCCGACGACGGACCGTCACCCGGGCGTCGACGGGGGCGTCCGGCGTCGCGATCTCGGGGCGCTCCGTGGACGTCGGTTCGTCCGTCGAGAGTCGGTCCGCGAGCGATCGGAGCGCACGACCGATCGGTCCGGTCGACACCCGAGAGACGGAGAGGACGGTCTTGCCGACGACGACCGCGACGAGGACGGCATTCGGACCGCCGCCGGCGAGCCCGAAGAACGCGATCGGAACCAGCGCGAGCGTGAGCTGGGCGGGTGTCCGCAGGATCTCGCGGGCAGAGGCGTCGGCGTATTGGGCGTCGCCGAGGTAGTCGCTGCGGAACGACTCGGCGTGTGCGACCGCCAGTGCGGTGACACCGATCACGAGGTCGACCGACACGCCGACCGGAACGTCGAGTACCAGCCAGGCGAGCGCGGCGGGAACCCCGCCGAAGAGCGTCCACGTTCCGAGCATCGAGAGTGCGAACGGGAGGTTTCGTGGGTACACCGGGGGCCAGCTCGGGCCGAGACGAACCCCGCCTCGCTTCTCGCGCAGCTCGTGGAGCGGCTCGTGGGTGCCGACGACGTCGGGCGACCCCTGCTCGGCGAACAGCGCCTGCAGCGACGCGACGACCACCGTGACCGACACCTCGGCCCAGTAGACGGCGAGCAGCCCGTATCGACTCCACCCCCAGACCGTGACGCCGACGAGCGGCAGGAGGTTCGCCGCGACGAGTGCGACCGTCCCCAACGAACCGGCCGACCGCGAGACAGAGCGGAAGGGCATCGATCCAGATGCCAGGAGCGTAGAACGCCGGAGACAAAGACGGCTCGATCGGGCGGCCACGGCCGTCACACGTACCGCCACTCACGAGTGTGGGTGCATCGGCGACTACGAGCCAACGGCTATGGGACGGCCACCAGCGCCCACGCGAGCGCGACGGCGACGCCGCCGCCGATGGCGCTGCCGGCGGCGTGCGCCCGCAGTCGGTCTCGCGTGCGGTGTTCGTCGCTTTTCAATGCTTCGTCGACCGGGCAGGTGTCGCTGCCGGCAGTACACTCCGGGAGGAGGTCGACGGCGACGTGCAAGAAGACGCCCGCTGCGGCACCGAAGAGCAGTCCACGCACCACGGGCGACGGGGCGATGCCGACGATTCCGACGGGGAGTGCGACGAGACCCACCGCCGCAGCCGGGAGGAGGAGGGTCACGACAGCGCGACCGTCGTCCGCCAGTCGGCGGGCCGCGGCGTACCCGGCGGGAGCCTTGTGTGAGACGAGCGCGACGCCGAGGATCGACGTCAGCGAGGGCATCGCCGAATAGATCGCGCCGATGATCGCGCCGGCGGCGAGCGCGTGCGCCGTCAGCTCCGCGGCGGTGCGGTCGATCGGCAGGTCGCGGTGTGTGAGTCGGTGACCGACCGCGTGGCCCGCGTAGCCGGCGAGGAATCCGGCGGCGATGCCAAGGCTCCCGAACTGGCCGTGCTGCCCGAGCGCCTGTGGGATCAGAAACAGCGCCGTGCTCGTCACCATCGCCCCGCTCGCGAGGCCGTACCCCCAGACGGTCTCTCGCGGCGTCGCCGTCCGAGCCGCGCGCGCGCCGAGCGGTGCACCGACCGCCATCGCTGCGAAGGCGACCCACGAGATCGCGACCAACTTTGGGGTCACCGCCGTCGCGAGCGCGACCACGGAGAGTACAGCTAGCGCGACGACGCCCCCTATCCCAAGCGCACGCTCGGAGGCGCCGCCGATACCCCACCTAGACCGTGATCCGGTGACGTGTGGTCGGTTCATTTGTGTGTAATAGTAACTATACTGCACAGATTAATAAATTGTGCGGGCGTCGTCGTCGACCCCACCTCACCCGCGGAGCGCCTCGACCGGCGGGTCGTTCGCGGCCTTCCACGCGGGGTAGAGTCCGCTGAGCACGCTTGCGCCGACCGCGAAGCCGAAGCCCCCCACCACGTATCGGGCGCTCGGCCACCCGAAGACCAACAGCCGGTCGCCGGCGAGCACGTCGAAGACGACGAGGCCGACGCCGATCGAGAGCAGTCCGCCGACGATGCCGCCGAGAACGCCCAAGAACGCCGCCTCCGCGAGGATCATCCGGAGCACCTCGCCGCGGCGAATACCGACGGCCCGGAGCACGCCGATCTCGCCGCGGCGCTCGACCGTACTCATCAACATCACGTTGAGGATCGCGACGCTGGCGACGACGAGCGAGATCGAGCCGATCCCGAGCAGCGCGAGATTTAGCGTGTTAAGAAAGTTGTCGACGTCCTCTTGGGCGCTCGCGAAGCTCGAGACGCTGAGCGCTTCGTCGTCTTCGTCGTTGAACTCGGCCTCGAGCGTGTCCGCGATCGCAGTCGCCGACGCGCCGTCCTCGGCGAGGATCGTGACGCTGTCGTACTCGGCGTCGCCCTCGGCGACCGCGTCGATGGGGAGCACCAGCTCACTGCCGCCGGGACCGAAGCCGCTGTCCGATTCGATGAGCCCGACGATCCGGTAGAGGCGGTCGTCGTACTCGACGGGGTCACCGACCTCGAGGCCGAGATCGCTTGCGGTGTCGTCCGTCAACAGTGCCCCCGTGCGGAGCCGTGCTGGAGCCTGCCCGACCGACGTCTCGTACAGCGCGGCTGCGTCCGTCACGCCGGTCACCGTGACTCGTTGTGAGTCGCCGCTTCGCGTGGAGAGCGTCGTCGCATCGGAGCGCTGTGGGACGACCGTCCCGTCGACGACGACGCTCTCGATGTCGTCGACCTGGCCCGCCGTCACGCCGTCGACGTCGCTGTCTGCACCCCCAGTCACGGAGACTTCGTTCGTGAGCGACCCGAGGTTCGTGTCCGCCTGTTGTTGGAGTGCCGCACCCGTCATGCCGAGCGAGGCGATAGCGATCACGCCGATGACGACGCCGAGCGTCGCGAGCGCGGTTCGGATGCGGTTCCGGCCGAGGTTCCGCCACGCCATCTTGGCGCTCGGGAACCGCCAAAGGAGGTCGGTTCCACTCACGTAGACACCTCTCCGTCGACGAGCTCGACGACGCGGTCTGTGTACTCCACCAACTGGTCGTCGTGGGTGACGGCGACGATAGCGACGTCTTCGTTCGTCTTCAACGCGGTGAGTTCCTCGAGGATCGTCTCGCCGGTGTCTCGGTCGAGGTTCCCGGTGGGCTCGTCTGCGAGGACGATGTCCGGCTCGTTGATCAGCGCCCGAGCGATGGCCACGCGCTGTCGCTGCCCGCCCGAGAGTTCGTTCGGCGTGTGCTCGAGCCGGTCGCCAAGCCCAACGCGTTGGAGCAGGTCGACCGCCCGGTCTCGTCGGTCGACGTCAGTGTCCCACATCGACGGCAACTCGACGTTCTCCGTCGCGGTCAACATCGGGAGGAGGTGAAAGTCTTGAAACACGAACCCGATCACGGAGCGTCGCTCCTCGGTAAGCTCGTCTTCGGTAAACGCCGTGACGTCCGTCCGCTTGAGTTGGACGGTACCCTCGGTCGGCGTATCGAGAAGCCCGATCACGTTGAGCATCGTGCTCTTGCCCGAGCCGGAGGGACCGATCACCGTGACCATCTCGCCGCGATCGGCGTGGAAGTCGACGCCCGAGAGCGCCTCGATGGTCCCTTCCCCGCTCTGGTAGCGTTTCGTCACGTCCGTGAGCTGGACGACGGTCACCCTCGGCGCCATCGGACCACCCCGAGTGCGGCGACGAGTACCGCGATCACGACCCCGATTATCACCGTCGGAACGCCGCCGCCGGAGTCGTCTGTGGTCGCCGCCGCGCCGTCGGTCGCCTGCGCTCCGGAGGCGCCAGCGGCTCTCGTCGTCGAAGCGCCGAGGGAGACCTGCTGGGTGTGCGTTCGGCGTTCGTTCTCGGCGATGTAGGTGATCTCGACCGGGACCTGCGAGACGTTCCCGACCGTCGCCGCGGTGAGCTCGAACGTCGCGAACTCGCTCGCCTCGATGCTCCCGACGAAGTAGTCGGCAGCCGGCGGCGTCGGCGTCACCGTGCTCGTGTTCGGTATCCGGACGAGCACCGAGGAAACGTCTGTGCCGCCGACGTTCGCGGCGTCGCCTTCGATCCTGACGCCGGTCGTCGTCGAGCTGCGCTCGACACTCGTGAGTCGGACCGTACCGAGGACGGCTTCGCGCTCGCCGAGATCGATCACGTCGGTGACCGTGTGTGTCGCGTCGTTCGCGGTGTACGTGAGCGTGACCGTCACCGGCGTGCCGGCGACGGCACGCGTGTCCAGCGCGACGCTCCGGTTCGTCGCCCGTGCGAGGTCGTCGAGTAGCACCCGGTCGACGACCGTTCCGTTCGCCGACGCGGTGAGCGTCACGTCGGTCCAATTGGTGTTCCCAACGTTCTGGACGGCGACGTCCGTGACGCCGTACTGGTTCGCGGGGACCGTCGCGTCGAGTTGTGCGCGAACCGTCGGTGCGTCGACGTCGACGTAGACCGGGCGCTCGTACCTCGCGACCCCCCTCCCATCGCCGCTTTCGACGTAGGCGACGACCGAGAGCAACTGGTCTCCGGGCTGCTCAAAGGTGGTGGGAACCTCGACTGTCAGCGAGCCGCCGGGGTCGACGCTGCTCACGTCGTCGACGCGGCTCAGGATGTCGAGCGTGCCGGCGTCGCGGACCCGGATAGAGTCGACGTCGACGCTCGCGGTACTGCTCGCGAGGTTCGAGACCGTGACTTCGACGACCGTCGTCTCGCCGGCGATCGGTTCGGACCCGCCGACGACGGTCGCGTCGATCTGGACGTTCTGGGTCGATTGCTGTGCCGTGACCGGACCGACGCTGCCGGCGACCACTCCGCCGACGAGGGCGAACACGAGCAGGCCGGAGACGACAGCCGACCGAACGGTGGTCACTTGGTCACCCTCCGTGCCGTTCGCGGTCGATAGGAGTCGCGGGCGTCAGGACGGGCACCGGCCGGTCGTCGCGGAAGAGTATTGCGGGGATATACCACAACCGAGATTCGGTGCGTTTCGTGAAATGGCTTGCGTTGTGGGCGAGACGAGCGGCCGACGGGCGCTAGATGCTCGCCGTCCCGCTGGTGAAAAAGTACAGGTACGCCCACCAGGCGTACCCGGCTGCGAGCACGAGCGCCGTGAGCACCTCGAGCACCGTCACGTACGTGTCGCCGTGTGTCTCGCGGAACTCTTGGATCAGCTCGAACCGTCGCCACAGCGGCATGAGCGGCTCGGGGATCAGCTCGTCGAGCCCACCGGGCTGGGTCTCGACGCCGTCTTCTGGAGCGTCGGCGCTCATTGTTCCACCCCGCGCGCGAACGGTAGCTGCAGTCCGCGGGCCATCACCTTCTCGGCGACGAAGATCGTCGCGAAGACGGCGACGCCGCCGAGCTTGACTGCGACCATCGGGTACGTCATCACGAGTACACCGAGCACGGTGAGGGCGGCACGTACGATCAACAACCGGCCTACAGAGAGCCTGAACGGGTAATTAAGCCCGTAGATGATGGCGATCGCACCGAGC
>Ga0209946_1001008_pt1 | contig 11580 bp, 6 predicted proteins | sample SalPon2_A_H2O_MG_FD_185704 | JGI IMG/M metagenome (GOLD analysis project Ga0209946, IMG submission 185704) | Salt pond water microbial communities from South San Francisco under conditions of wetland restoration - Salt Pond MetaG R2_A_H2O_MG... | ecosystem: Environmental > Aquatic > Non-marine... | reverse complement strand
CTTAGCTCAGTTTGGACAGAGTGCTTGGCTTCGGACCAAGTTGCCGCGGGTTCAAATCCTGCAGCGCCCATCATTCTGCGTGACGGGCAACATTTGGCAGACGGCGGCACGACGCTTATAAAGGAACCCCTCCTCGGCCGTTTTGATTTCATCACGCTCCGTGATGGGGGTCGCCGGTGTCATGCGATTCGCTTGCATTTGAATGACACTGAGGGGACATAATACTAGGGTGTATAGAGGATATTGGCCGCGCGCGAGAACATTCCCAGTTGAATTTCCACCCTAAGCTCGCCAGGTAATGCAGCGGTCTTGATCTGAGCCTTATCCTACTACCGCGCTTGAGGATCTCTGGGCTCTCCTTCCAGCCTCTCGAAAGCACCGCTGTCAAAGAAATAAAACAAGCTCGTGTACGCACACACGTACGTACTCAGGTACTTCAGCACGCAACTGTGGGCGTGAGCGAGTGAGTACGTTCACATGAGCTACTGAATGGTGCTATTGAGACAGGATCTGAGATTTCTCAGCAGAATAGAGGTCCGGAAGACAACGGGAACGATAGTGAACTGACTGGCTTCATCGCGCGATTGCTTGGTAGGTAACTGACTTCTTAGTTAGCGATATCATAGAGATTGTTACTCGAAAGTACCAGTCCTGTTCTTGGTCAAGTCAGAGTTCTTGCTGAAGAACTACATTGATACGGTCCAGTACTGGGTTGCAGTCGTCGTTCTTTCGTGCTGTCTGTCGCAGTTCGTCGAACAGCCCAGCCAGCGTATTCACGGTTTTATCGCTCATCTCCAGTGGATCAATCGCCGGGGCCTGTTCCAATTGATCCGGCTCGATTTTGTCGAACCCCCCATCCCGCGTTTGCTTGTACTCACGAACAACCTCTTCGAAGACGTGGCTATTGAGGTACGCTAGTAACGCTTTCAGTTCGGTCTCTGAAAGCGTGATGTCGTAGAAGCCGTAGCAAGCGCTTGTATGCCGAATATCTGTTTCGTTCAGGATGAACTTGAACTGATCCCGGCTCGCATTTTGAACGAGGACGCGAGCTGGGTCTTTTCGTCGAGGTCGGTACCAGTACGGACGGTTCGAGAACGTGCTCGTGTCACTAAGTCCGTATTCAATTACACCCTCTCGAAGGTACTCTCGCACTTCCGAGTACCCATCCCTAATGACGGATCCCTCAGGCGCTTCTCTTCTTGCCGCTTTCGAGAGCTCCTGTTTGAAGTCCGCAATCGTATTCGGCACTCCGGGTATCTGGTCCGGGTCCAGGAGCCAGACTTCTTCTCCCTTCTCGCGTGCTTCCTTCCAGTCGGCTTCCTGATAGTCGTATCCATCTATCTGACTCGGCTTACGGACGATCCGCGACAGGTGGCGTTCGTCGAGATTGTTCTCATCGACTTCCTGCTGTGACAAGCAGAAGAGATTGACTTCGCCTGTTGTTGGCCCGCGGTGGATGGTGAGGAGTGTCCCAAGAGTCGGGAGGTGACTCGTATCGATCTCGACAGGGTCGAACAGGGCCTGCCAGTTCTTCTCAGGGCAAAGTTCGGATTGTGGGACACGGTTGATGATTCCCCACTCAGTTTCCCCCGGTTCGCCGTTCTCGACTGCATCACGGATCGTCTTCGACTCGATCTTCTCGTCAACACGAATGAAGCGGGTCTCGCCACCGGTCTCACTATCGGGCTTCGCTTCTAAGAACGTGAGCAGAGCGGTCGTGTCGGCGTTATCGAAGACACAGTAGCTCTCCGGGTTGAATTGTACGAAGGCTTTGATTGCGTAGTTGTCGAGGAGGAATTGTTTGAGTGACTCTCCGTATCGGTTGCTGAGGAAGCTTTGCGGGGTGATAAAGGCCGCACGATCGCTCGGCGACAGGAAAGCGCGTGAGTGGTATATAAAGTAGGCATAGAGCGGTGACCGAGCACTGATTTCGAGTCCTGTGGTCTTCTCCAGTTGCGTGTTAATCCGTTCTTTGTACCAATCCGGGAGTGAATCTCCCTTCGTGTACGGTGGGTTACAGACGATCCCATCCAGATCTTGCTGCAGATCCGAAGGTGGGATATTGAGGAAATCTGTTTCAAGCAGTTCGTGTGGTTGCCCGTACAAGGTCAGCGCAGTGCTTCCCATAAGGAGGGCGAGCTGGCTCTGATCAATCCCGATTACGCGTGCTGAATCGGTACTCAATCGCCAGTCCGGATGAAATGGGCTCGATAGGACGCCCGCTCCCAGCCCTGGATCGACGACGGTGTTGTCGCTTTCCCCTACCCATAACCGCATCACCTGTGCGAGGTCAGGTGGTGTCCGGAACTGGCTGAGCGACTGCCGGTATTCTTTCGGAATTACTGCCTCGTAGAGTCGCCCGATGTCTTCCGCGGGTTGCGTGGACGCCAGCAATCGATCTCGATTCTCGTCGATGACCTCCATCTCCTGTTCATCCACATGGAAAAGGAAATAATCCAACACGCACTCTCCGAACCCTGGATTCGCCCCAACCTCTGCAACACTTTGAATTATCTCCCACGTATCGGCAGGGAACTCCGGCAACTCACCACGTCGATGATGCCACTCATACACGGTGGCCTTTAGCAACCGGTTGAGGACGGCCTGGCGGGCGACGAGGCGTCTCCTGGTACTGGTAGTCGCATCATTGTATCCGTGAGACAGACACCACGTATCGACTCGTTCGTGGAGTGAGTCTGGGATCTCAGCGAGAGCTGGTGCGAGTCGATCAGCTACCGTTGTGATAATCTCGGCGAGGCGGTCGGTGTCAACTGACCGGCTGAACTCGGGTATTCCGTGATCCTTGTTTATCCACAGGGGATCTGGCGCAGCCGGGGTTATCGGCGATACATTCGCTATGTCCGGCTCAGTCACGGCTAATTCCGGATTTACCGAGGTTTCTGTCCGGCAGCGTCGAAGGTTCGTTTCATTCAACATCGGGTTAGCCTGCCATCATGAATCTGGCAGTTATAAACCCTCGCCCTCTGAGCCCGATATTCTAACGCTACAGGCCGTTAGAAGCCAAATTCGCACTCACAGCGTAGACATCCTACTGACAGCACGACTATACCGCCGATAATAACAATTGCATGATCAGAACGCCGATAGATCAGCGCGCGCGCGGACCGATCTGCGAGGATCCGTCGACGAAATTTTTGTAATCCCAGCACGGCGCGAGGACCTTCCGTCGACAAGACAGAAACAATCCGAAAGTCACTCTCATATTAATCACCCGACGACCAACGGGATTTTTAGAGCCTTTGTCGAACTCCGAACCTCGTCAGCAGAGTGCCACACGAATACGTACGACCGACGACGCTGAATCGCTGAACAAAGAAATGGCAAACAGCTCTCGACCCGCACTTTCGAAAGCAGTCGTGAACAGCGAACTACGTCGTGTCCCATCGAGGATCATCAACGACTTCGTCCATGAGGATGTCGCGTCCTTCGTCAGCGGTTCGTTCTGCTTGTTGGACGTTCTCTAGAGTTGGTGTCAGAGTGCTCAAGACGGTGTGAGTAGGTCATCGATGTCCGATACGGTGAACAAGGACCACGAGTCGTCGAGTTGCGCTTCGAGTCCGTCGACGAATCCGTTTTTCGAGAACAGGGCGAATTGCTCGTCTCGATCCGGCGGTCCCCATCGGACGTTTTCTGCCTTTGCTCGCAGACTCTCGACGAGGTCTTCCCCAACTGGATCTGTTGTCCATTTACATTCGGCGAGGAGGACGCGGTCGTCGTTCGGGGCCAGCCCGACGATGTCGATCTCTTCTTCTCCGTACCACCAGCGACCGACTTCGGAGTACGGGTCGAACGTACCGCGTCGAATCCCTGCCCAGACGGCTTCTTGGCACACGTCTTCGAACGTGGTTGCGACGTGCGTTGGGAGGTCCGGCTCAATCGTCCCGTCGTACACGATCTCAGGTGCTTCCTCAATACTGGATCGATTCGGCTCGACGTATCGAAACCAGAACCGAAGGAACTCATCGGCCACCCGGTACCGCGACCGCTTCGATTTCTTCCCCGAGGCCGTGACTGGAACGTCTCGTTCGATGAGCCTGAGTCGGCGAAGTGTCTGGAGGTACTTCGAGAGTGGTCCCGAGTCAATCCCCGTTGCGCCGGAGATCTCGTTCGGTGTCGTATGCCCCAGCGCAACCGCTTCGAGGATGCTCATGTACCGGGCTGGGTTTCGGAGCTCGGTGCGCAGGAGGAACTCGGGTTCGTTGTACAGCACTGCAGACGGTGACAGTACGTGCGACTGAATATTCGCCGCGAGCGACTGTGTGTAGTCGAACAGCGTGAGGTACATCGGGGTGCCACCCGTGACGGCATACGAGCGAATCGCATCCTGGATGTCGTACGTGATGACTTCTCGGGCCTGTCGAAACGAAAACGGCGTCACGTCGAGTTGCGCCGTTCGTCGCCCGTATAGTGGGCTCTCGTGACCCAATATCTCTGACTCCATCGTACTCACGCTTGACCCACAGAGTACGAGCATCGAATCCGTCCCATCGAGTTCCTGGTCGACGAAACCTTGCACGTACGACGGAAGCGAGTCGTTCTCTGCAACGAGATATGGGAACTCGTCGATGACGACGACGAGACCCTCACGCTGGAGTTGCTCCCCGAGGTACTCGAACGCCTCGTCCCACCCGTCGATTCGCGGGACGCGCTCGTCGAAGTGGTCTGCGATCTGGTCGAGGAACTTCTCTCGCTGTCGATGTTCGGCCTCCTGCGCGGCGAGGAAGTAAATGTGGGGACGATTGGTACAGAATTCTTTGAGGAGTTCCGTCTTCCCGACTCGACGTCGCCCGTACACAACGACGAAGTCCGCACCAGGGGATTCCACCGCGTCGGTGAGGGTATCGAGTTCCGCCTCCCGGTCGTAGAAGGTCATACTCTGGGTAATGATTACTGCGATAATGACTTAAACATTCGGTCACCTATGCTCACCTGAGAGTTACTCAGACTGCGAGCAGAGTACCGAACCAAGCCCGGCGAAATCGTCCAAGAGGCGGTCACACACGGGTGTGACCGGATAGCGTTCGAGGAGCTGATGGACATCCGCGACCGGATGCCGAACGCCAAGAAGTTCCACGCGTAGGCGTTCCGCCGCTTGTACAACTACGTAATATTTTTGATACGATTCACGTGTTGGGCGTCACGTGCTTTCATCATGGGAAATTTATCGCCATTCAACTCACTCACTCTGGTTGGACTGGCGACACACTACTATTGGGCAACCAACGTGGCTTGCTTACCGGAGTGAAAGAGTATGTTAGGCACTTCAGTCCTCCTGCTCATTGGTGGGGAAGTGTGGGCCGTGGGTCAGCTGCCGAGTAGCCGTCGGAAGAATCCAGGCGAGTCTGTTTCTTCGGGAGTTTTGTCTGATTCCGCCGGCTGGTCGGGGATCTCTCCATTCTCTGCTGGTCCATCGAGTAGTTCATCTACCGAGTAGCCGACCCACTCAGCGAATTCCTCTGGTGCACCGATATAGACACTCGTCCCGGATTTATCGGACATGAACCGCTTGTCCAATCGTTTCTCGTAGTCATAGACTTCCCAATCTTCGCGGTCGAAATCAGCGTTCATTCCATCGGGTTCCGATTCGAACTCCACACGACCACCTTGGATGTCGCGCTGCCATTTGAGCCGCCCCGTATCGTACATCTGTTCCGCTGGCTCATTAGCAGGGAAGTACTCCGGGGGCTCTCGGTCAGCCTCCTCGTAGAAATCACAGAAGATCTGGCGGACGTCTTCCACGGTGCCATTACCTTCGGTCCACGGCTGCTCTGCTAGCATCCGGCGAGCCACGTAGCTGAAAATCGGATTTTCTCGCTCTAACACTTCTGCGAGATCGTCCTGCGCCGCATGGAACCCCGGATCTTCTGGATTCGAGGGGAACGACACGTCCATACTGAGGATCTTCATTCGGTTCCGGAACTCCGATTTCGGCAGTGAATCGTTGGTCGTGAAAATCAGACACGGCTGATCGACACTGGTCGGCGTCCAATCACCCCAGTAGTTCCGGATCGGGCTCCACCCCTCGATCTTACCCTTCTCCGCGTCGATAATAGCGTACGGGAAGCAGGTGTCCCACTCCCGAACCCCGCGAATCTCATCAATACCCACGTCATCTGCATCGACTCCGGAGATGACAGTGTTGTCCGACACCAGCCGGAGGATGTATTCGGTGAGTTTGTCTTTTCCGGCGTCGCTGTTTCCTTCGATGTACAGGTGCTGCAGGACGTTGTCGAGGGTCCGCGATGGGGACGAGAGCGCCTCAGCGTACTGGTTGGCGAACGGGGCCCAGAAGCCGTAGAGGAACGCTTCGTACATCTGGGCCATTACGGCGGTCGGTGTCTGGGTGTATCCGTGGTTTTTCACCGTCTCGACATAGGACTCGATAGTATCGAGGCAATGGTCCAGAACCTCGGGGGTCGGCGGATCCGTAGCGACTAAGATCATGTCCTCATCATCGCCGATGATGACCTGCTCAGCTTCGGGGATGACGGACATGGTTGGGATCTCTGTTGACTCCCGTACCTGGTTGTTGTAGGCGCTCAGCGGCGCTGTGATACTGTGATCCTCGACAGTCGCACCGCGGGAACGGAGAGTAGAGCTGAATTCGTCGGCGACGTCCCTGTCAACTTTGCTGGTTCCCATCCGAATTTTCTTCTCCGGTGTCCGAACCCGAGGCCGGTCTAACGTCTCGGTGAGGGCCGTTTCGTGGTCTGATTCGACGAGCCCCACATCGGGTGATTCCTCGCTATCCCCCTCTGCTTCGGAAGATTCGTTCGAATCGATGTCATCGTCGTCACCCGACCCATCTGGTTTGACTACCGTCCGGTCGGCCTTCTCCGGCTCATCGACGAACGCGACTGTTTCATCCGCTTCCTCTGGGTCATCGACTGCTGCCGTGACCCGATCTGCAATCTCCTTCAGATCCTCCGTCGCATCCTGGTTGAGCGCGGCCGTATCGCTCACGTCTAAATCACCAGACCCGACCCAGTACTCGATGCGGTTTTCGCGCTCTTCGGGAGTGTCGGCGTCTTCGATAGCTTCGACCAGCCCTTCAAGAAGCGTCTGGCTACTGTACCGCTCTCGATACTCGTCGATAAACGCTACAAACTCCTCATCAAGCTCCGTTCCAACCTCTGTGGTGATAATCGAGATCTGGTTCGTGTGGTACTCCCACGAGTTGACGGACAGGTTCGCGGACCCATGAACGAGCTTCACCGTATCGTCCTGCATGACGATACGGTACATCTTTGAGTGGACGATCTTCCGATTCTTCAGTCGAACAGTCAGCCGGTCGTCCTGCCGGAGCTGAACAAGCGACCGCGCGGTTGAAACATCGTTAACCTGATTGGCGTAGTCGTTAGCATTCCCGACCAGCACGTCGAGCGAATCGATGTCGTACTCGGTCAGCATCCGAACCATCAGTTCCGGCGTCTCAGCGTACGTCACCGCATCTACATGGCGTGCACCCTCGAACAGGTCGAGAAAGTCCTCGCGCTTTTTCACCATCACCAACTGATACCCCGCCTCACCGGAACCGTAGAATTCCGGCATATCAGCATACTTGTCGAACGAAATGTTCGCTGTTATCTCATCCATAGTTCTGCCTTCGTTTACCCGATTAGTGGAATTCCCGCGGAGTCAGGACGGTAGTCACGCTCCATACCGGCCGTGTCGAACCGCCGCCCTCGCTTAATCAAGGCTCTGGACCCCCGTTGAATCTCCTTCACCGAAGTCTGCGGACTCCGATTGAGTTGGTTCCCGCTGGCGCTGATCGTACGCCTCACGCCAAGCCTCGATGACATCCGGACTCTCTGCCCCGTGCTCCGTACGCCGACGCCGAACTTGAATCAGCGCTGGCGTGTTCATCGCATCACCAGAAACCACCGCTTGCCCGGGCGTCAGGCCGGGTAACTCACGGAGTACATCTTCACCTGCCGCCTCGACAGAGTTCTTGATCGCGTCTTGGTCGTTCGGGTTCTTGATTTGCATCGAGATCTGGGTGCCGCACTGCGACAGCACGTCCTGATTGATCTTTGAAGGACGTTGACTGATGATACCCAGTCCGAACCCGAACTTACGGCCCTCGGATGTGATTGTGCGCATAATATCGAGTGACGGTGCGTCACCGGAAGCCGGTGCGAACCGATGACCTTCTTCGAACAGCGCAAAGATCGGGTGTCCGATTTCAGAGTCCCTGTCTCGCACGGCATCGAGTCGTTCCCGATACATCCGTCGCAACAGGACAGTCGTGATGAGTTGCTGGTTCCATCGATCCAGCGTATCCATCTGCAGGACGGTACACTGACCAGGATCCACGATTTCGTCCAGCGGGACGTTGTCTTCAGGGTGGAACAGATCGTTCCGCTCTATCGACCGGCGGAGCCGCCACTCTAAGGCACCGACACTCGCGTCGTCATCCCCGTATCTCGCCTCCATTTCATTGATGAGTTCATCGACACCCCACGTTCGGCTTTCTCGCCGCTGCATCGCACGCCATGCCGTCGACAGGCGCTCTTGCATCCGGTTGCTTGGGTTGTCCAAGACGGCCATGACGTCGCCAATATCCAATTCGGAAATGCGAACGCGAAGCCGCTCGGGATCGTAGTACACGACGTCGGGGTCGTACCCATCCTCTCCTTGGAATTCGTCGTGTCCCTGTATGTCCGCGAGGCTGCCGTACTCGCCGTGCGGATCGAACACGAGAAGAGACGCGCGGGAACCAGGACGCATCATCTCCTCGATTAGCACGGACGCTGTGTACGATTTCCCGCTGCCCGTGGATGCGAGGATCGCCAGGTGCGTTGAGGCGAATTCCTTGATTGGAATGTGGATATTCGTCGCTTCGGACGGCCGATTCAATAACCACCCCAGGTGTGCAGTTCCGTCCAGCTCCGTCACGTCTGCGCTGTCCGCCTTGCACCCGAGGTTCGGGAGGACCGTTTCGAGCTGCCGGTCGGGAGCAATCGACAACGGCGTTCCCGGAGACGGGAGCTGTCGCGGATTGGCGAACGTGGTCATATTGGTGTCGTAGTACCCGATGACCGTCGCCGTTAGGCGGTACAGTTCGGTGTCGTCGGTCTGGACGCCGAGCGTTGCTGCGACCGTCTCTGGACCGACTTCCGGGTCTGCGAGGAAGCCGTCAGGAAGTCCGCGAATTAATTCGCGGTTCGTCACGCGGGCGAACACCGACCGGTTCTCCCCATCGACGGAGACCGTGTAGGTGATGAACTCCCCGGTTTTGATGGATTTGTCTGCAGGGGTGACGAAGACGAACTCGTTCGGGTCCTCTCCTGGTCCGGCGACGGTACCGACGACGGATTGCTTCCGGGACATTAGACCACCCCCCGGCGCTCGTGCGCCTGCCACTCGATGTTTTGTTCTACCACGTCTAGCACCCGCTGGTTCGGGTCATCCTCGGGGAGCATCCCCCGGAGTCGGTCGATGAGGGTGACGATGACTTCCGCGCCGAGGTCACCAGCGATATCGACGAGCCGGTCGAGATAGGCCAGTTGGATCTGCTCGTCGACGGTGTGGAAGGCGACTGTCACCTCGTTCGGGCACTGGTAGACGGTGTCGTCAACCTCTAATGTCCACCGTGGCATTTGGTGCGTTGGATCCGTGATTGTTCGGTCGTCAGTGATGACCGCTGTCCCGAGTAACGCTACGCCTGCGAGGGTCGTTCGTTCCTCGATGTATCCGGGCGTGAACTGTGCTTGGTCGTCTTGGGCTAGCCGTGGGCCAGTGCGGCCTTGGTCAGGGTCGACGAGCTTCGTGTCGTAGATCACGCCCATGACCGCGTGCTCCGTGCCGTCGATGACTTTCTTGATGAAGACGGGTTGCCCGAACTCACGCTCGTGGAGTTCTGGCGGTCGGTCACAGTCTCGCTCTTTGAAGATTTCGACGACATAGTCGAGATGGCTGTTCGAGGACACGATGCTCCCAATCCGGACACACGAATCGAGGTCCAAGCCGTCGGATTCCGTCATTGGTTCTGTCATAGGGTCACCTCTGCAGTGCTGCAGGGACGTTCGTCGAGCGGTGCTGCGGTCGTCTTTGTGATGATCTCGTTCGTCATCGGCGGCGGAGCTCCTTGCTGAGTGCTTTGGCGTTCCATTCCAACGGCACGTCGTTCGATTCGGCCCAGCGCTGCACGACTCGCTGGAACTGCTGGCGGTCCTGGTGATCTAGCACCGCATCGCTGTCCACCTGCTGGAGAACCTCTGGGTACCCGCGCCCGATTCCGGCCTCTGCGCGGACGATCTCGACGGTGTACTCGTACATCGACTCGTACCCGTCTGGGCCGTCGCTGCGGCACAGCCACCCGGGGAATTCGATACGGTCAAGTCCCGCGCCGGGGGGCACGTTCAGGTACGAGAACAGGATGTCATCGCGGAACTCGTACGACGCTCCCTCGTAGGTCGCCTGTAAGGCGTCGATACTCCCGTCGCGTTTCGAAATGAACGGGATTGTCGTGTCACCCCAAGGGCTCATCAACTCTGTTAGCACGTGCGCATCTGGGATGACGCGATCATCTTCGAACTCCTCACGCCAGAGGAGTCGCGTCATCTTCACCAGTTCCGTTGCGCTCGACCCAGCAACGTACCCGACCAGCGGGATCTCGTGGTGCTGGCTCGCCGCAATCACTCGGCTCAGTGTCGAGAGGTATCGTTCTCGGGTTTCGGGCTTCAACGGGTTCGCAAACGACGCGATCAACGGCCCGTCGTAGAACGCTACTGGCGTGTGTTCGATATCGCCCGCATCACGAGCCGCGGCCAGTTCCGACAGCTGGTCGATAAGGAGTTGCCCCTCGTGCTCGAAGCGGTGATGGCCGACGAGTTGCGAATCGACGAACCGGTAGTCGCCGTCGTCCGATTCCTGCGTCACTTCGTCAGGGGTGAGCAACCGACCCTCTACACCGCGGTCGAGCCGGCCGTCTGCGTGATGGTGATTCACCGCCCACGCCGACTGGACGTACGCGAGAGGGACGTTGAATTGCGTCGTCGGCGGTAACTGGGATCCGTCGACGGCCATCACGGGGATGTCGCGGACGATGCTACGTGCCCACTCGTTGACCTCCTCGTGATTTTCCCACCCGTCACTCTCTTCGTGCGGGACGATGATGCTGGTCGCGTCGTCGAACGTGTCTGTCGGGTACGCGCCCGGATACGACACGTCCTGTAAGGCCGCTCGTATCTCGTCGCTCGTCCACTCGTCCGGGAGGCGCTGGAACGCGTCCTGGTAGCGTTCGACGATTCCGGAGTCGTCTTCCAGGTACGCTTCTATCGTCTCGACGTTAGCCTCTAACTCAGTGGCGACCCCGTGTTTGTCAATCGGCATTAATTCACCGTCACCTCCGATGTCTGCCGGTCTTTCGTCACTGAGATGGTGTAGTCTGTCATCGAATCGAACGTCTCGTCGTGACTGATGACGGTGAGCTGCTCGAAACTGTCCAGTTCCTTCAGCTGCGAGACCAGGTTTCGTTTCTTCTCTCGGTCGAGGTTCGCCGTCGGTTCGTCCAGGAACGCAACACCGACGGACGCGAGTTGTTCGAGGATAGCG
>Ga0209946_1001002_pt1 | contig 11607 bp, 7 predicted proteins | sample SalPon2_A_H2O_MG_FD_185704 | JGI IMG/M metagenome (GOLD analysis project Ga0209946, IMG submission 185704) | Salt pond water microbial communities from South San Francisco under conditions of wetland restoration - Salt Pond MetaG R2_A_H2O_MG... | ecosystem: Environmental > Aquatic > Non-marine... | reverse complement strand
ATCATTACCGACACTGGCGAGATCAGTCCGAGCGACCTCTACGACCGGTACTGTACGGCTGTCAATGACCCCAAGACACAGCGGATGGTGCGTAACCACCTCTCGAAACTCGAAGAGTACAACCTAATCTCCACTAGTGGAGCAACCAAGGCTCGCACATACCAACCTTGTACCTGAGTGCAATCATATACCCGATATAGCCGCGTTGTATGGTGGTTTCGGCGGCGTGACCCCAAGGGTGGACGCTGGAGGATGACCGGTCTAGATCGGATTCGGAAATGACACACTGAGACTCATAGGTATCCTGAGAAACACCCATATATGGGATCAGATCTAGACCCAATCGCCTTCGATATCGAAACGAGCGGCCTCGACGATGATGCCGTTATCACAGTCGCGGGGTTCGCCCACAGCATCGGCGTCTCACTCATTCTCAACACCAGCGGTCGTGATGCCGACGCCGCTGCACTAGTCGCCGAGTTAGAGAGCCATGATAGCGGGGCCGTCTCGCTAGACGCTGTCGACAGCGAGCAAGAGCTACTGGAGGCCGTTAGCGACGTGGCGACCAGCCAACTCGATGGCGACCGGCACTACCTCACCGCCTACAACGGCGAGACATGGAGCGGTGGCTTCGACCTCCCGTTCTGCCGGACTCGGTTCCTCGATCACGACATGGACTGGCCGTTCGGCGACCTCGCCTACGCCGACATGATGGAGGCCGTCGTTGACCGCTTCGACACGAACGATCAAGGCGATCTTGTGGGCGTCTACGACCAGCTGATCGGCAACCCGACGTGTGACCCTTTCGAGGACTCCGGCGCGGCTGTGGACGCATACGAAGCCGCTGAGTGGCTGCCACTGCTCAAGCACAATCTGGCCGACATCCAACGGACGAGAGAGCTAGCGCAGCTGGCTGATCGGTTCGTCCCCCAGTCTGATTTCGGCATGAAGAATCTTCAGCCACCGAGTATGGGTTAGCAGAACTTCTGGTACAGCAATACCGTAACAGGAAACTCCTCAGGTGTATGCAGATCAATAAAAGAGAGTGGATAGTAAACGGTTGCAGTCGCCACGAAAGAAAAAATGCTGACAGTATCCTCCCTGTTTCCGTCAACCCCCGGGGGTTTCAGTGCTATTGCAGGTCGACGGAAAGAGTTACACCTCAACGGGTGATACAACCGCTGTGTCCCGTCTCTCGGGCATGGTTACAGACGAACCCTTGTGGGGTCGAAGCATGCGACATGGTTGGTTGATAGACTGTGCGCCGGGTTACAGACGAACCCTTGTGGGGTCGAAGCACAAGAGGATCTCATCACCGAAGACAGTGACCTGTTGTTACAGACGAACCCTTGTGGGGTCGAAGCGGCACTCGGCAAGGGATCGGGCACTAAGAGTTCGGAGTTACAGACGAACCCTTGTGGGGTCGAAGCCATTTTATTCCAACGTCCAGTCGGAAACGATAGTATCGTTACAGACGAACCCTTGTGGGGTCGAAGCGAGTGTCCCCAGGGCGGCGGTGGTCTCGGCATAGGAGTTACAGACGAACCCTTGTGGGGTCGAAGCGAGGTCGCCTGATAGACCTCCGCGCCGTTTTCGCCACGGTTACAGACGAACCCTTGTGGGGTCGAAGCGCGGAGCTGGCTGCCGGCGAGATCGAGGCGGATGGTGTTACAGACGAACCCTTGTGGGGTCGAAGCCACATCAGGGTTCTCCCCTGTGGCTTCCATCTCGTAGTTACAGACGAACCCTTGTGGGGTCGAAGCCACATCAGGGTTCTCCCCTGTGGCTTCCATCTCGTAGTTACAGACGAACCCTTGTGGGGTCGAAGCAGGATCAGGTCGTCGATCTCGCCCTCCTCGACGCAGTTACAGACGAACCCTTGTGGGGTCGAAGCTCAATGTGGACACGCTTTACCGCGGCGGGAGGGTTCTAGTTACAGACGAACCCTTGTGGGGTCGAAGCATAAGATCATACTCCCGTAAGTGTTTGTTAGTTGTAGTTACAGACGAACCCTTGTGGGGTCGAAGCGCATCCCACCGCACCTGCTCGCGTTGGTATTTGTCGAGTGTTACAGACGAACCCTTGTGGGGTCGAAGCAGGCGTTTGAGCCGCTGGCTCACATACGCACGTTTGTTAGTTACAGACGAACCCTTGTGGGGTCGAAGCACGTCGCCACCGTGTGAAGCTTCCATGTATTCGCGTGTTACAGACGAACCCTTGTGGGGTCGAAGCGGCGAGGCCGATGGGTCAGAGTCCTTCGAGGCCGAGTTACAGACGAACCCTTGTGGGGTCGAAGCCCCTTTTTGCCTGCTTTAATCAGTGCATCGGAGCCGTTACAGACGAACCCTTGTAGGGTCGAAGCCCCTTCATCGAAGATACCTTCATCGAGTCAGGTGGGGTTACAGACGAACATAGGGTCGAAGCCTTTGAAACCTTGAGGATACGTGCGACGTGCGAGTTGCAGACCAACTATGAGGTCCTGAAAGGATTCCACAGTGGTGACAAGAAGGTCATCAGTCGCAGTGAAATTTTCTCTGTGAAGCTCCCGGTCAGACGTGCCAGATGTGAGTATGTTCCAGTTCTAAACGATTTACCGAACACCGAATACTGGGTCGTATGAGTCGGCTCGTGCATCTACTAGCAGATACAGCGAATTTCCAATCTCCATCTCACGGGCGTATGACTCAACGTTCGTGTTCACTTGAGCACCTGCAAACTTCGAGAGATTCTTGATTGTGAGTTCACCAGTTAATAGCTCCTGTTGCTCAGTGTCAGTCAATACAGCGATCACATCGTCGTAGGTTTCGATCTCGCTAATCATATGCTCTGATTCGAGCTCATTGATTGCCGCTGCTCGCACAGCTTGGGCGAGTGTCTCATCACCTGGGTCAAGCGGCCCCTCGAATAATGAACTGTAAAAGTCATCTACTGTATCCGATACCATCGCCGACTCAGTGATCACACCATCTTCATCAACATACTCACGCAGTACCCGGCCAGTCTCGCGGAGTAAGGGCAAAGCATCACCACCATCGCCACCGTGGATAACCAAGGATGGAATCGCATGTCCGTCTGGAGGTTCAGCAAGCCGCCATACGATAACACTCCCTGTGTCACCACCAAACGAACGGTTACACCGCCCACCAGATTGGACAATATTTGGGATGGGTGCATAGTCACGAAATACCGTATCGAAGCTTACGTCAACGCCAGCTTCAACCACACTCGTCGAAATCAATATTACCGTTTGATCAGTGTCGAGCAATGGCTCAGGAGCGTCAGTACCTCCCACGTCATCGTTGTATAACGCATCAATAATCAGTGCCCGATCATCTGGACGTATATCACCTGAGAGAAACGCATAGATCGTGTTTATTTCGTGTTTGGCTATTGCATCGTGGGTGCGCTGACGTAATTCGGCGGGACTGGGCAGAGTACCAGTCGTTTTTACGATATCGTGAATCAAGGAACCAAGCTCAACCGGTGACTCCACGCCTGTCTCGCTGTTTGAGATAACTTGTCGATACAGTTCCTCAGCACTGGCTCGGGTGTTACACACTGCAAGTACATCACGCTGATTGTCGGCAACAGCGGCGATTTCCGCACCAGCATCCGGATACGAGAGAGGAGTTTGGTTATCATCCTGCTGGGCAGAAACCGTGTCATGAATGCGGTAGGTTACTCGTGGGTGTGCAGCAAGGAACTCCCGATATTGATCAGTGTCGTCGGTCAGTTCTTGGGTATCTAAGTCGTTTGACCCGTACTTGAGCAGTCCAGGCTGTGTTGCAGTCATAAGGATGACTGTGGCATCGTAGCTGTTGACGAGGATTTCAATGAGAATGGGGACGATCTGCCACCAACTCTCTGGAATCGCCTGTGGCTCATCCACAACAACGACAGCTTGGTCAAGTGATGGGATGCGAGTCGCCTGTCGTGCTGTTGGAGCTGTCAATGATTCGAATAGCTGTACTGTGGTCGTGAGTGTAAGGCCACTAAGCCAGGATTCCGCATGTAAGGCCCCAGGCGAGCGACCGATATCTGCGTCAGTGTACCGATCTCCAAGTCCTGTGTAGGTATCTGAGAGGTGGTGGTGGAGCGTGAATGCCTTGCTGTACGGGCTAACATCAAAGACTGACTGAATCTCCTGAGCAGTCTGATCAAGGATACTGGTGTATGGAAGTACGTACAGAAGTCGGCTATCGTTGATGTTAGCTGCCTCTAGACCGGCAGAGAGCCCTGCGTATGTCTTGCCAAATCCGGTTGGCAAGGTAATGAGCCCTACGTTGTCGCTATCGACAAGGGCATCAATATTCGCTGTGACATCTGTGCGGGCCTGTTCACGGAGGTCATTAAGCTCTGCTAGCACTCCGTCCCCATCTGGTAGGCTATCGATATGCGCTTCGAGTGCTGATTGCTCCGGAAGTACACCGCCAAGGTCGGTATCGTCAATCCCGCTCGCGGCTGTCTGGTCTGCAAATTTGAGTGCTGTCCAGAGTCTGATTAGATCGTCATAATACCCATCGCGTTTGTTCGTGTCGCCGAGTTTGTCGAAATATATGAGATGGTCATGAACATCGTCAATCGGTGTGCTCCGGGCCTCATGCCAGTCTTTGAACGCTGTCCATGATCCAGCCCCGTCCGTAGCTTCGCTAATAATGCGGTTAGCGAGGGCTGAAGCGTTGTCATCAATATCTTCGAACTGGGCGTTCACTCGTTCGTATTTCTCTTGGACGGCGTTTGTGAGCCGACCATAGTCCTCGCTCACGGCACTCGGATCAGGAGGGGAGCGTGTATTATGATGCCCGGCAACTACGAGTGTCGCTAGTTCCGCGGCGTACTCAGAGTCAAGGGTACTGATCTCCGATACACAGTATAATGTGACTAATGCACTGGGAAACTGGTGATATCGATATTCCTTGCCGCGTTTGAAAGAGTGACCACGGAGATACTGTTGCACCCATCGAGTGAGTTTCGCAAAATCGTGGGTAAGACCGATGATAGTCGCGATAGGTTCTGCCGGTGTCCCATCGTTGAGCGTGTGGCCGTCACAAACATCGTCCATCCGAGTAGCTACGGTCTTGAGATGACCATCAGAGTCAAACCGTCCATCTTCACCGATTAGTAGGGTATCGGTATCAGCAACTGTCGCAGCGGGATGGGAGATATATTGCTCAAATTGCATTGTGAACCTCAGTAGAACACAACGGTGTTGTCACCGACAGCATACGTTTCACTGCTGTCGATAGGCAATGTGTTGTTGTCTGTCGTGTAGGTGATGTTGCCAAATCTTGTTGTCTTGCGCCCGCCATCCGTTGCTTCCATGTAGAGCGGTGCTCGCTCACGTTTGATAGCCAGTCCAGGCTCAACAACTACACCTCTATCATCGTACGCCGCGGAGTCAATAGTATCCTCAGTAGTGCTCTCAACATCGTGGCTTGCGACGTTTCGAATCTCGGCAAGACACTCGGAGAGTCCGAGCGACGGTGAATAATGGTATCGCGAGTCCTCAAGCCGACCCTGCAACTCGTCCTGCATGTCATCATCGGCTAGACGAATATATACCCGGTACACAGGATCGACGAGCATCTCATACGTATCGCGCTGTCGGTCGTATTTTACGTAGGACTCAGGCGTGAGCATCTCCGCGCCATTGTGCCAACTCCGGTCTTGTGGGAGATACTGAATGGCATCATCAGCCTTCGTGTTGACAGTTGTAATCCCCATCGTGTATGTGTGTGGCAGTTCCTGGGGAACGACTGCGACGGCTGAAGACGATGGTGCAAACAGGTCGTAGTAGCTATCCCGAGACATGCCCATGATGCCAGCTAACATCCCCGCAATTGTCGTCCGTGGTGGAAGACGATAGCTAGGTTTCGCACTATTGGTGCCAACCTTTCTAAAATGAGCAAAGTCAGCAGTAACATCGAACCCGAGACACGTATCCGGAACGTATCCAGACTCCGAATGCTCGTTACCGTCAGCTGGTGAGGTTGTCGCTGAGGCAGCGTTTGATGTGTCGTGTTCAGTCATGTGAGAGCAATCGCTTGGGTCTGGTCAGTTTGAGTATCGCTCATAGACATCGTACGTATCTACCATCTCGCTGCTGAGAGCCTCCTCAAGAACTGTTTCAAGCTCCGAGTCATCGCCTTGCTCCCCGTCTGGGAACTGGAAGGTAACCGCACTGTCAGCTGTGACATGAACGGTCTTGATACGAGATTGTTTGTCTGAAAGCGTGGTCACGAGATCCGATACATCGAGCCGGAAGTCATCTGTACCACGGATTTCATTCTCTGGACGGTCGCTAACAACGTCAATCCGATCATTGAGCCGCCCAATCTCGAATCCGTCTTGCTCGTACTCAACCCGAATATAGAGCCGCGGTTGTTGGCCTGCTTTTGACCGCGTGACGGTCTGATTTTTCAACGCCCGCCAACACAGTGTATCCAACCGTTCGACATCTTCCTGTGAGAGTTTCGTGTCGCTCGCTGCGTTATCATTAATCCGGCCGCCGAATCCAATGACAGCGTAGTTGATTCGGTGATCTGTAGCAAAGGTTCCCTGCTCTTTCTTTCCGTCTTCTTCACTCTCGTCAGGATTGGCGATGACCGTGGCAAGTTGTTTGGATTCAGTGTTGCGGGCTACCTCGTGATAGCTGCGGCCGTGGTTGAATTGAACTGGGCCTTCGAATTGATCCGGGAGGTCATCTGCCAAATCAGTATCTAGAGAGATTGTAGCTCCGAAGTATCGGACATCAGCCGCTGTTTTTACAAATGCTTTGAGGAGTTCATCTGGCTCTGCCTCACTTGTCTCAATTCCCATCTCCGCCTCAACGCCATCATACATTTCCTTCCGAGATAGGACATCGTCATTTGGATTCGCTATCAGGATTACATGATCGTCATCGGCGAGTTGATCGCGGATGTACCGCTTGAGTCGAACATCAGTGACGACACACTGGCCACTGACGGGGTCAATCCGAGGTTCGTTATCGGCGGTAAGGGGATCGCCGTTCGGATTAGTGTCTTTAGCGTCAATCACAAATGCAATTTCGGAGCGATTCTCTAGCGTATCGTCGGTGGTTTCTGACATTGTTGGATGGTATGTGGTGATTGCTGGTTCGTCGTCTATGCCTCAGCTGTAGCCTCTGACTCGCTATCTTCGGACTCATCATCAAGTGACGTATCGTTCTTCCCATACGTGAGGCCGAGTCCGTAATGCATCCGCAAGTCGTCTGTCGACAGTGACCACTCATCGGGCGACTTCCGATTCATGATATCGTTTAGTCGGGTGATGTATCGGTCATTCATCAACATCCCTGCCCGATCTGAATCCTCAGAATAGGTTGCATTCTTTCCAAGCACCTTGCTAAGCGTACTGGAAAGCCGTCGACGAGTCATGGCATCAATCGGATGCTGTCTGATGACTGTCCGTGAGATGCCGTTTTGTGTCTGATAGGCCGCAACTCGCCCGACTAGTGCACCAACTAGGAATGCAGCACGTCGTTCCTCGTTCTCGGCGAGAGCCGGGTGATTCTCAATAAACTGTGCGAGTCGGTCGTCGCGGTCGCTGAAGTCAATGGTATCGTTCATAATGTGATCGTGTGGCGGCTTTGCTCGGGGATCATCTGCTGATCCACCGTTTAGCATTCCAGCTACGGCAAGAGCCTGCATCTGAACATACTGTCTGGTGAGGAGCGATTCTGGGAGTTCGTTACCGTCCTCAAACACATTCCGCTGTTCGCTGATTAACCGAGGGACGTACTGGGAGAGAAGCCAGTTGGGGTCAATCTCCTGGCCTGTTGCGAGAACCGTACTCGTTGCCTCAGCGCGGAGATCATTTGTGCCGTGATCATCCTGTGTCTCATCGGTACTTTGGTGCCGGAACGTGCTTTGGAAGTATCCACCACTGAGAACACCACCGAGAACCGCTGTGTCGTCTTCGGGACGAAGGTATCGGCTACCCTGTCCATCGGCGTCCTCAACAAGTCGACCATATGACGGTGCTGGGAGTAGTGGCGGAATGCCACCGTCAGGAGCAACTAATCCGTTGGTCAAAATTTTGGTATGTGCTTCCTGAAGATCACGAATCCGGTTCGCGTCAACACTCGGTTCCTCTTCGATGAATTTCCGCTTGTTACCGGGAGTATAGGCGGCGACATAATAGATCTGGAGGGCGTCACGAAGTGGGCTACGGGGTGTCGTGATAACATCAGAAATCACGCTCACAATCGAACCACTGTTCTCTCTGGCCTCTATCGCGAGTTCATATAATGCGATTGCCTGCTCGACTGTTGGTTCAGGCACATACGGAACGTAATATGCCGTCGTATCACTGCCCAGAATCTGTACGAAATTCTCTAAGAGTGGGACACCAGAGGAAACAGCGAATCCAGCCTCTGCTGTCAGTGGCCGTTGCCGCCAACTCTCGTCGACAACTAAGTTAGGGAATTGTTCGGCCATCTTGCCTTTATATCGCTGTAACGGGGAGTCGCTCAAGCCGAATACTTCGCCAGTGTCACCCGTTATGAACCCTTTTGCGTCACCCGAAGCATCACTGGCCTCAGAATATGATCGCATTCGCTTTTCCACCCATCTGTACCGCATTGCCTCGTTGAGAACCTCGATCTCACCTGGGTAGACGTAACCATCTGTTTCAGGCAATTTGAGACGTACCGAGAGAACACCATTCACTGTATCACCGAAGGTATCCCGTGCGGCAGCGACTACCTCGCTCTGAATTGTCTCCATGAGATCGGCATCTTCGCCGACCTGTCTGAGACTATCTAATATCCACCCGTCGTCATGATCGTCTGCGACAGTAGCCACGGAGTCAGAAGCTGCCCACCGGTCAAACAACTGTGAAATAGTCTTTTTCAGTTTGTCAGGCCCATCGTCGGTGGTCAGCGACATACTCGAAACATCATGTGCCAAGGACATATTGTGACCAGCAGCACGACTGTCTTGACGACTAAACCCAACGCGAAGCATCTTCTCGCGGTCAAGTGACTCAGCGACAAAGTGAGACGTGTCTCCGTCGGGCCGCGAATCGAGTTCGCCAGCTGTACCGAGTTGAGGGGATTCAGCAGTGAGATCGACAAGGACACTGAACAGGCCAGTTGCCTGATCGTAGTAATCAGTGCGAGACTCATGGGTCATCCGCTCGATATACCGATCCTCAATCGGGACATCGTATTTTCGTGCCGTGTTGAGAGCGTGAAGCTTGCCATATAGGTAGGCTATATCATACAAGGATGCCATCGGCCGGTCTAGAAGCATCTCAGTAACGGCGGCAGCATCTTCATCTGGGTCAAGTGCAGCTTCAGCCATCGCCGGTCACCCGTTTGTTTAGAAAGCCAAATCCGAGTGGTGTTCGTCGACCGATGCCCACATCCAGTGCTAAGTTGAGATGACGCCGGTGGTGGTCATCTCGAACTCGATACGGAAATCGCCACTTTGAGACCAACACTTGCCATTCAGTGTCTGCGGACAACTGAACATCAAGCCAGTATTTTTTGAGCATCTCAAACTCCTCAAACAGTGGTGCGTCCACGTCTTTCGGGCCAGGGTCTCCGCTAGGCATGAACCGGTTATGATTGCGTTGAAGCTGTGTCTCAATGTGTTCGAGAAACGCCTCCATTCCGTGTTCCGGCCGCCAAAAGGTTTCATCATCATGCTCATCGGGATTGCTGAGGTATTGCGGCGGGGTGACAGCATAGACGCCAGTAGCCGTTTCAAGAACACCTTCTGTACCTGGCGGGCCGACACCTGGGTCAACAGGGGTGGCATCAACAACTTCGAATGGCATCGTGCCAGCATGCATCTCCCGATTCTCAAGTAAGTCGGCAGTGATGTGGGCTAACATCTCCTCGCGAGGTGACGCAACCAACAGGTTACGATCATCTCCTTTCGAGAGATCACCCCACGGAAATGGGTTTGAGAAGACAAACCCTGGCGTCTCTGTGCCATGTTCGTCAAGCTCGGTTCCATCAAGCGCATCCCAGATCCGAGCACGAACCCGATTGTGATACTCAGGATCATAGGAAGCGTTCATTTTCGCCTTGAGGTCTAGCAATACTCTCATTGCATGCCTTTCATCCGGGGCGAGACAGTGGAGTGTAAAAAAATCGAAGGGTGAGTTTCAGAGATTCCGTCAACCCCCAGGGGTATTACTGGTATTGGGGGTCGACGGAAAGAGTTAGACCTCAACGGGTGATACAACCACTGTGTCCCGTCTCTCGGGCATGGTTACAGATGAACCCTTGTAGGGTCGAAGCCCCGATGAGATCAACCGTCCGGCAGTAACAAACAGAGTTACAGATGAACCCTTGTAGGGTCGAAGCCAACCGTATCAGAGTGGTATCGACTTGACGGATCAGGTTACAGATGAACCCTTGTAGGGTCGAAGCAGCAACCGCGACGGATCGCTCACCGTCGGCGGCGATAGTTACAGATGAACCCTTGTAGGGTCGAAGCACCACCAAGTCGCTTGCAATCCATCGTTCTTGTCCGGGTTACAGATGAACCCTTGTAGGGTCGAAGCCAACGAACAGGATCGACGGCTTTGTTGGATTTGATCACGTTACAGATGAACCCTTGTAGGGTCGAAGCTGGATTGATGTGGACAACGTGCCCGGCACTATCGGGTTACAGATGAACCCTTGTAGGGTCGAAGCAATGCCCAACTTGCAAGCCGCATAGCTCGATCATTGTTACAGATGAACCCTTGTAGGGTCGAAGCAAGCTCACTGGAGAGCGTGACTGCAAGAAAGCAGATGTTACAGATGAACCCTTGTAGGGTCGAAGCCTCATCAACAATGAGCGTAGCCACGCCTTCACACCAGTTACAGATGAACCCTTGTAGGGTCGAAGCGTCGGCCCGATCACGACAGCGCAGAATCCGCTGGAGTTACAGACGAACCCTTGTAGGGTCGAAGCAGCGATCCAGAACACTCCTTTGCCGAGGAGGCCTTGATTACAGACGAACTTTTGTAAGGTCGAAGCTACAATCGTAAAGCCCTCCCGTGGGAGGGTGTAGCATTACAGACGAACTCTTATATGGTTGAAGCGGGCGTCGGCAACTTGTGGTCAACCACCTGTCGAAGAGTCATCGACGAATGTGTTATTAGAAAATCATTAATCACATAATTACTCCGCTGTAGGTTACGATCTGAAAATTTACCAATTACAGGATACACCCCGCGTGCCGAATGAAACACGCCAAGTCACAAGTGAAACTACCGAGGAACAGCTAGCAGCGCATCGTCCAAATATTATCAGTAGCTACTAACTTTTGCATGATATCTTTGTTGAACGTGCAATAATTCCTTACCAAATATCGCTTCTCACACCGTAATACCGGAGAATTAAGCCAAAAGCGGCGTTGATCCGGATTTCGCGTTTCTCTACAAACGTGCAATACTCTCGGTTGGCGTAAGAAGTTGAACCGCTGATATTGTCACAGACTGGCGTGCAAGATGGAAGGCGCGAGTCTTGCAGTAGGTGAGTAATTAATATAGAGACAGTACTAACACAATTAATACACGAGATACTGAAATCATACTTTATACAGTTGGGAATTCTACATGAAATATGGAATCGAAAGATATCG
>Ga0209946_1000996_pt1 | contig 11638 bp, 12 predicted proteins | sample SalPon2_A_H2O_MG_FD_185704 | JGI IMG/M metagenome (GOLD analysis project Ga0209946, IMG submission 185704) | Salt pond water microbial communities from South San Francisco under conditions of wetland restoration - Salt Pond MetaG R2_A_H2O_MG... | ecosystem: Environmental > Aquatic > Non-marine... | reverse complement strand
TCATCAACACAACGACATACAGACCCGTTGAGAGAATGTAGTACCCATCTTGTGTGATGTTCCACATAGAGAATTGTCGTTGTATCAGTGCAAGCATGAGTAGAGAGAGCAATGTTGAGATACCGCCAACTCCAATACGTGCAGCTCTCACTATTGAGCTCATACGCTAAGACAAGACTGTGAGTGTAAAAGTGTTAGCAAGATGCAGTTTGCTGAGTGCGTAAAGAAGCAACGTTACTCCCCTCTTTGTCCAATCAGTGCAGCTTTGAGATATGGACAGATACGAAGCTCGTCGTGGCTGATGTAGCAAAGCCCTTGGAGGAAGGCCATCGTTAGTGTGATAGAGTGTACCAATGCCGATCTACTTAGCCTGATCAGTGGTACGTTTTTGATTGGCCAGCGCTATGTTTTTTCTATCAAAACACTACAAACGCTAAAAAAAATAAAACAGCAATTGCGCTCATTCAATCACTTGCCTGTTCATAAGGCAACCTGATGGCTTTCTCTATTGTACGAGCTGCTTCCTGATTGATGCAGAATACACGAGCCCCCCTTCATCAAGAGGATTGGTTCAATCCCGTGGTATTGCGTCTTGAATGAGAGAGACGGCCGCTCATCTATTGGGCAAACACGTGGGCAAGGGACACTTTCCGGAAATTCTCTGTATAGTAATACTATATGGAAGACTTCCGCAACCACGTGCTTCTTCGAGAGATGGGCGGTGTTCCACAAGTGACAGCGTCATAGAACAAGTCTTATACCATTGATATATTATAGTGATTCGTCCAATACAGATAACTAATTCAAATCACGCGAAGGCTCGGCAATATGCTGTTCGAGATGCGGTGCAGCTACAGGGGTTAGATCTATGATGAATATATATTAAGTATTTGATCTATCTCTTATTAATCACCGTTCCCTGCAGATGCGGGGATGATATGCCTTCTGGGTCTGTAATTACCTCATCTCCCATTTCAAAAGTTACTGGAACGATAGTATCTTCTCTATTTGCGCTATAATCAATAATGAGTTCTCCATCAAGTGTTTCACCTGCATATTGCTTGCCGGTTTCTTCATCGCGAAATATCAGTGGGCTTCCAGAACTAAGAACAATATATCGATATGTATTGTCCTCTCCAGCAATCATTACTGTCTGCTCATCTCTATCAACCAATCCCCCTAAACTGCTGACATTATCTACCTCCCGTAGGGCGTTAATCTTGGCAACTGATTGTCGGATATCGGCTTCTGGAATCACAACCTCAATCAGCGACGGCTCAATGGGAACCTCGCCCGTATTCGTCACAGTAAGCTGGAACTTTACTTCTTCATCGGCAGGCGAGTCGCCGGTAACATCCAATTGAGAAAGCGTCCCTATTTCGTTAACTGAAACATCAAATGTTGGTTCGAGTTCGACTGTTTCAATTGGTTCCTCATTGTCATCCAAAGCATCGAGGAACCAAGTACCCGCTCTATCACGCAAAATGTCAAGAGAATATTCTGTAATGGTCTGAGCCACATCAGCGGTCTTTTCTTCCGATGGTGTTTCGAGACGTAATTCAGCCACTTGAGCTAAAGCATCTTCTTTGAGTTCTACTGAGAATTCAGTGCCATCAATCCCGTAATTAACGAATATAGACTCTATATCTGAGGTATCAGCGGAAGTGTCCTCATCTGAGGTGCCACTAGAAGTGTCCTCATCTGAGGTGTCATTATCTGAACCGCCTCCTAAACATCCAGCAATAGTGATTGCTGATGTCACACCTGCTGACTGTAAGAATAGTCTTCGTGTCGTATATCCATTCATCACAACTGTTGACAGTTGCTGTGACAACATAAATGTTAGTGTTTTAGACATGTTTGGATGATTTTCCACATGAATGATATGTGCTCTGTATAGCTAAAGCAACCTTACTCGACAGGAAACCAGATGAGCGAATTACCAGCCATCTTTGAGTCAATTTTGCCTGCCTCTTCTAGCGATTTGAGCCGACGATAGGCATTATCTGATGAGCATCCTACCCCTTCGGCAACCTCGCTTGTGGAAGCGGGTGCAGAATTTTTAATGACCTCGATGAACTGCTCATCCGAGTACTGCTGTGAGATCTTTCCAGTTTCTTCATCTTGTTCAAAGTAGGGCACATCATCACTCATACGAGACGTTACTGGCGCGGTTCGTATCAATCTGTCCCTACACTCTACACTGAAGGGAAAGTACTATAACCCTGCACTACATAGTGTAAGGTAAGAAGGAAGCCGTCACTCGGGGCATTGCGTTAGGAGAATGCCCGCCTGTTGCAGCAGGCGGACGGTGGCCTTCTTTGGAGCAGAAAGCCAATGTCAACTACGAACGACAGCGGACAAGAACTTGACGAACAGCAGATCAACCGACTGCGGCAACTACCAGGCCTCCACCTCGATGGAGGGGTTCCGTGCCTGTGTTCCATCGAGAAGATCTCTACCCACAAGCGACGCGGGTACTCTGATTCGCTCATCTTTACCCACCGATGTGGTGAGTGCGGGAACGAGTTCACGACCTTCATCGAGGGGTAGTCATGTCTGCACTACCCCCATCCGAAGTTCTCGAAATTCTCGATGCCACTCCTACCATTGAAAAACGCGCCTCGTGGGAGGGGTTTGAGTTCACGATTCTCGAAGGCGGGAAGGTCGAGGTCGTTAACAAATCTTATGACGTGCCTGAGGGGCACACCTATACGGTTCACGTCGAGGGCGGGATTCCGTTCAGTTGTTCCTGCCCTGCATTCGAGTATCAAGACGGCTCCTGCAAGCATATGGTGGCTGTTGCAATTCGTGAGCCAGTTCTTGAAGCAGTGAATGCGGTGTCGACTCTGAAGACAGACGGTGGCGTGACGGTCGAAGAAGCAGAGGGCGACCACTCTAACGAGCGACCGGATGAGTGTGACTGTACTCCGCTGATGGAAGAACTTCCCTGTTGGCCATGTTACAGGGATGGATTTGAGGAACCGAATCCCCACGCTGAGGTGAGCGACGAATGAGTCGCACTCGTTCGAATCCTACCAAGGCTCTCAACGGAGTTCAGTCGGGTCACATCTGCGACCGCTGTAACAAGCGTATTCGGACGGGCGACCTCGTGCGAGCGTATGCTACCCACTACGATCGAGACGGGTGGTTACTCCGACGAGTGTGGTGTGAGGATTGTGGTAAGTCGACTATCGAAGCAGAGACAGACGGAGCCGATGAGGTGATAGTCGAAGCCGTGTTCTGGGACCATCGGCTCGTCTCAGTCAAAATGAGGAGTGTAAGCCGCAATTAACCAGTCGTAACATCTTTTCAATTCAATATCGCTATCGAACTTTAATACATTACCAGTTGGTCATCAACCGTATACAGTATTAGTAGCGATGAGACCGTTTGCAGGAGCATTTACTAGATTATTTGACATGTTATGATTGAAAACATATACTTGTAGTAAAATATTTGTAGGTTTAATATATTAAACTGACATGGACGAACAAAGTAGCGGCCGAAGAACGGTTTTAAAAACCGTTGGTGCTGTCACAACAGCAGCAATTGCAGGGTGCACATCAGAGGGCGATGCAGAAGGCAGCGGTGATCAGTCGGATGATGCTGACGTTAGCAGCGCTGAGACTCAAGAAAACTCTGAACAAGCCACTAACGACGAATCACTAGAGCAGAGATACCCTGATTATTTTGTAATTAATAAGCGGAAAGAATTGGTTGCGCTTAATGATATACAAACTGATGCGAACTCTGTCACAGTCACAATATCTGGAACAGTAGTAAACGGAAGCCAGAATAATTACGAATATGTGCAAATCGAATTTGGATTATACAATGATAACGGAGCAAAAGTTGGAACTGCACTTGATAATCTATCTGGGCTAGCCTCTGGCGAGAGGTGGCGTTATGAGGCTGTTGGCAGCAGCGACAGCGCAGCTCGTTGGGAGCTTGATACACTGACTGGATACTAATAAGTAACTTCATAAATCCACTCTAATCTATCAGTTAAAATTTGTTTGATGCGGGATTATTCCCCCGCAGAATAAGATACATTTTCAACCGTCATGGCAGCAAGAACCACTGTAAGAAAAACATAAGTATCTGTACTAGAATGTTCAACGTGATGTCTACTGAAACTGGTGAAGGGAGCCAACAGACAGACTTAGGCCCCGATGAAGCGTTTTGTACGAGTTGTGGAGAAATAATTAAAAGCGAAGCAGAAGTTTGTCCAGAGTGCGGCGTTCGGCAAAAAGAATCCGAAGAGAGTGATAGTTCTGATCTTGCAGATGCACGAAAGTTTGAACTTCAAAAAGTTGCAAGAAAAGATCAAACCACAATTGCTGTGGTAAGTTTTCTTATCCCCTTTGTTGGATACATAATGGTTGGAAAAACGGGGTTAGCTATTATTAACGTTTTAACTCTAAATTATCTTTTACTTGGGTTCTTCATAGTCCCTGTCCACACTTACAAAATAATCGGGAATGCACAGGATGAGCTTGCACGACACGGAGAAAATTGGTAGATTAATGGCTTCGGAACAATCAAAAGCGGCAGATGAAATCTTCTGCCGTTCGTGTGGAGAGCCGATCAAGGAAGAAGCTGAAATTTGTCCACACTGTGGTGTCCGTAACGAGAGAGCAGGCAATTCTTCATCACAGGGAACCTCATCAGATCCAGTCTCGACCGCTCACGATCCATCAAAGTACGAAACTACTGTTTCGGATACGTGGTGGTACGGGGTTGCGGGTGGAATATTTTTGTGGGTAATAGTATTAATTCTAACCGAAATAAGTACTGGCGCTTTTGTTGGACTTCTGATTTTAGCGGCATGGATAGGGCTGCCAACTGCTGCATACTTTGATATGAAATATGTGCGGGCGAATGGGAGATGGAACCCCAGTACCGCTATATGGATAATTCTACTGGCTATCTGGCTAGTTAATATAGTTGCTGGTGCAGTGTATCTGTACCGTCGCCACGAGGTGCTTGGTGAGCCGTAAAACAAAGTCAGCAGATGAGGTATTTTGCCGGTCTTGTGGTGAACCAATTAAACGAGAGGCGGAACTTTGCCCAAACTGTGGTGTTCGAAATAGAGAGAAAGGCTCTCGCAAAATAAAATCAAATTCCAGAAATAAGACTCAGAATAGATCTATCTCGGCAATTGAAGAGTTATTGTCTTATATCTCAGATGCTCGGCAAGTGCCTCACGATCCATCTGAATATGAGACTACGATTGGTGAAAACTGGCATTATGTAATAATTGTTCCATCTATTTTTACTATACCCACTTTTTCGCTGTTACTAGTTGTACCGAGTGATCTATCTCTTCTCTTTGTTCCAGTAATATTCTCATTTATTGGTGCAGCTCTGCTTCCAATTATTGGCGTATATTTCGATCGAAAATATGTTCAAGCCAACTCTAAGTGGAACCCATCTATATTTTGGATGGTCGGCTTGCTAATATTTTATTTGTTTAATATATTTCTAGCTGTTTTGTATATAAAGCGACGCCGAAGTGTGATTGATTAGATACTGCTGTATGATTACCAAATTTAGTTGATTGTATCTGTACCTCTGCGGGAAACTTTATTTCGAAAATGCGCGTGTTTGATATAAATATGCAGAATGCTATCCTAACACAGGGCACTCGGCTCTTTTGTTTGGGCTAGCTAGAACGGAACATTTCGTTGCGTTATCTTCTGCCAAGGGGGTGGTGACGACCTTCGGAAAGAGATAGGTTTGGCCTTGAATTATGAATGACAGGTTCTCAGAATCATTGTTGCCATTCACGCAGCTCAAAGAATTTTAACGACAGCTCGTCTCGTCTGTCTACATGAATATAACATGACGACAAAGGGCGACATCTGGCAGGAGTGGACTGGCGGCTACATCGACACAGAGAGTCCCTGCCCACTTTTCCAAACAGACGAGAGCCTGACTGTTGAGTACAAACACTACGGGAAAGATAATAGACGTATTCTGAAACGAAGCGGTGAGATGGACTCACTCATTCGAGCAGAAGGGCGGAAAGTCATCAACGATTGGTCAACCTCTGACGACACGTATGATGGGTTGATCTATCTGATGTACTGGTTGAACGATGGAGAGGTAGTCCCCCTATACGTGGGAAAGGCAGGCAAGTACGGACGAGACGGTGAAGGACTCAGCGCAAATCTACGCGGCCTTCAAGGGAGTAGTACCGGCAAGTTCGCCCGATGGGGAGACGGTCACTACTACCACATCGGGAATTTGAGTGCCATCATCTTCGACCACGACAAGAACCAGAAGCAGAAGTACCAGAAGTGGGCAGACCAACTTTTCGAGGAGGGGAGACAACTCCGACAACAGACATACTTCTGGACCAAGGCTTGGCGGAAGGAAGATGTCGGCCTCTATCACGATTTCGAGGTTCCGCTTGAACAATTGGAGTACCAGATTATTGGGTTAGTCTCTGACCTCTATCCTGATTGGCTATTGAACAATGAGGGTGCGTGAGTGACCGCATGGGTCAAGGAAATTTAACGAACTCGCAATAAGTGGCTTCATGCCGACGTACTATTCCGTGAGTGAAGAAGCTCCATTAGTGTATTTATGCTATCTGGAGAACATTGCTCCATAGCCGCTTGTTTATTGAGGGAGACACGTTGGGGAAGGAGTGAAAGATTGGTTTTCCGGAACTGTTGTGTATAGTAACACTATATGAGAAACTTCCGCAACCCCTGCGATTCTCTGATTGGTGGGCGGAGATACGGGAGGGGTGCTTCACCTAATAGTTGGTGCAGAGTATCCAACGTTCTGAGCATCAAAAATAATAAGATCATGGACCGACTAGTTCCAGATACCGACAGACGGGGGCACACCGCGTCTTGTAACATCCGCTCGGTGGAACCGTGCACTAGTTGAACGATATAAGCGTATTGCACGATTGTATCGCCTTCGGGCGATTCCAAGACAAGAAGCGAAGGAACGGGCGCGACGGGATTTGAACCCGCTCGTCCAAGAGACGAGCTACCCGCAACCGCCCCACCACCATCTGTCGGTGGAGAAATCCAACGATGGAACGAACACCACACGACTCGCACAAACTCGAACCACTAACCCCCTCGGAAGGACTCAAAATGTTCCTCTCCGAAAAACAAGATGACCTCGCTTCGAGCACACTCAGATCCTACCGTCGTCGCATCAACCACTTCATACAATACTGCGACGAGCGCGACATCAATAATCTAAACAATGTCACAGGACGCGTACTCTTTCAATTCCGAACCCATCGACGAGACGAAGGCAACCTAGCAAAGCCCTCACTCAAAACCCAGCTGACAGCAATCCGCTCCTTCATCAAGTTCGCAGAACGAATCGATGCATGCCAAGACGGCCTCCATCGAGACGTTGTCCTCCCCTCCATGAATCCCGGTGAGAACGTTCGAGACAATATCATCGCCATTGAAGAAGCAGAACAGATTCTCGAATATCTCGATACCTTCCACTACGCCTCATATCGCCATGCACTGTTTTCTGCGGCATGGGAAACCCACCTAAGAACAGGAACGCTTCACTCGCTCGATATTGAAGACCTGCTAGAGGAAGAACAAGCCCTCAAAATTGAACATCGGCCCAATACAGGCACTCGACTAAAAAACGGGCATCGGGCAAACCGCGTTATCGCACTCTCCTCGAATCTCACAGATATTCTCAAAGACTACATGAAACACGAACGCCCCTCAATCAGTGATGAGCATGATCGACATCCATTGTTCGCCTCTCGGCAAGGGCGAATGAGCAAATCAAATCTTCGACAGACCTGCTACGCTGTTACCCGCCCCTGTTTCTACACAGATCAATGTCCAGTCGGTCGAAAAATCAACGATTGCTCTGCAACGAAATATGAAGAGGCAACAGGGTGCCCTGACTCAGAATCGTTACACGCGGTTAGACGAGGGGGGATCACCTATCGCCTCTCCGAAGACGTACCAATTGGGGTAGTGAGCGACAGAGGTGATGTCACCCGTCGTGTTCTTGAGCAGCACTATGATGCGCGCGATGAAATGACACGGATGGCTCAACGACGGCAACATCTAAACCTCGACTGAGAACCCTAACCGCTCATCTATCGAAGAAACACGTAGACGGGGTTGCTTTGCAGAAATATTGCGTATAGTAATAACATACGGATACTTTCTGCAAAATCTCGCGCCTCCCCTTATGACGAGCGGAATTGCACTCTCTCAAGACGGTCGAGCTCATCATCCCCTACGACCCAAAGAGCTGCACAGCCGTCCTTCTCTCTGGTGACATACCCATATTCAACAAGTTTTTTGAGTATATTTCGAACATGCCGTCCACCGACTGACACCTGATCAGCTATATCGTCAGTCTTCCATTGGTCAGGAGCGTTGGCTTGGAGCGTTCCAACCACTTCCTTCGTGCCCTTACTCCATCCCTGAATGCTTACCTCTTCTTCGACTGGAACCCATTTGGGCAGAGCAGCAGTGTTCGTATAAACAGTAGTTGATTTTTGATCTCGGCCGAATCGAAGCACGGCTTGCAGTACCTCGTGTTCACGCATGTGGCGGAGGACCGCATTCCCAAACTCGCCATAATCAAGATTCATCCCCCTACCATCACCGACTCGCTCAACACACTCATCAGCGAGTGCACCCCACATTTTGACATACTTGTCTCCGTAGTGGGTCGACCCTGCGACAATCCCGACATACTCATCTTCGAGTTGGTTCGAGCCTTTCAGGTTGCCGTAGTGTTCGTGCTTGCCGACAGGTTTGAGCGCGCCTGCCTGTTCGTACTGGTCGATCGCCTTCTTCGTCGAGATGAGAGCTGGCTCCGTTTCCTCACGGTCTGCCACCGCTTCGAACAGGAGACCATCCCGCTCTGGGTCAGCATTGTCCCACCCTGAATATGAGTAGGCGAAATCGCCAGCAGTTTGGACGATTGAAAGGTCAAGCGCATCGGACAGATAGTCGGCCCGTTCCTCGTCGGAGAGAATTTCTGCTCGACTCAGCCCAGTATCGACTGTCAGTTGCCAGAGGTCAGTCGTCGGCGTTCCATCGAGGGCGATGACACCCTTCGCCTCATCCAGTTCTGGTTGAAGCAGTAGATGCACCTCACCTGATTTTCGATCCCGTGCTGCCCGACGGTGAGTGCCGATACCTGCCTCTAAGTCGAGGTCAGCGCATTCCCATCCATTACCGAGGTTGTCTCCGCAGAGGACTGCGTATGTGAGCAGTGGTGCGTAGGCGTGGGCTGTCCCGCTCTCGTCCGATAGGACAGGCTCACCGTCTCGTATGAGGTCGTCAGCATCGAACCAGTCGCGCGCCTCGTCCCCTTGTTCAGAGTTGCGAAATTCGATTAGCTCGGTGTAATCACCGAACGGAAGCCCGTCCTGTCTGGATAGGTAGTCGGACACCGCTAACTGGACAGTATCTCCGTCGAATTCGACGAAGAATGAGTTGGCAGGAAACTCGTCGAAGACAGCGACTCGCCCCGCCGTGATGTTCGGGTTGTAGGCGTGCTGGTAGTGGCCGATGAGTACTTCGTACTCGTCCGACTCGAAATCCCAGCCCTGCTTGTAAGGGCATTCTTGCCCGTCGTCGCAGGGAAGCGGCTGGGCGAAATACTGTTCGGCGTACTTGTGAATCTCGCCAGCCATCACTCCCTCTCCGTAGAGTTCGAGCACGTCCTCGCGCCAGTCGTCGCCGTGTTCACCACGAGCCGTAGGACAGTCCTCGTGGAAGGACGGAAGTCGATGATACGATAGGCCGTGTTCCTCACACCATTCGCTGTACTGTCCGTAGAGGTCGTGCCGAGCAGTGAACACACTGATGGGAGTATCAGTCTTCGCCGCTCCCCGAATGACGCCAGAGCTTTTCCCCATCGCTGGCAGAGCGTCTATCAACGTGTGCGCGCCGTTGCGGAGAGCTGTATCGATGTGTCTCTGGCATCGAGTGCGTGCTTCATCCAGTGTCAGCGCCGTCTCATCGTCTGCAGTGGTGTTTTGCCACTCCCAGTCGGATGAAGATGGAATTTCGGGGAGAGCGATGGATTGTTTACTTCCATCATAGCGACACCGTGCATCGTGCGTTCCTGCGAACTGGAGTGTCTCTTGCACGTAGTCGTCGCGTTCGAGTTTCGGACGACCCCGATGCTGCCGCCAGATAGCAGCGATGTCACTCGGTTCGAAATGATGGAACCGTAATCGCCAGACCAGGCGGGCATCGACCTTACTATCATCCTGTACGTCACTGTTGGGCCGAGGACGAGCATTCAGTAGTTCATCGAGGTCTATATCGTACTCCCGAACTTCGGTCAGGGACATACCCAACTCGTTGGTGAGATTGCCCTCTGTCGACTCCTGTGAGAGTTCGATGTCCCCGCCATCGTAGGAATCGGTAGCGGGACGAAGTTCTTCGGGAATACCATCGGCTTCCAGTTCCGCAATAGGACGCTCTTTTTCGAGATGGTAGATGCCGCCAGATGGGTGAATGGAACCAGGAACTACCACGTACCAGTTACTCGCTCGAATCTCACCGCCGTCACTCTTAGCGTTCCGTACGTCGCCCGCATTCACGAAGGTCTCGTGATAGCCCTCACCCGACCCAGAGACAACAGTGAGCGTATCGGGCAGAGTGTCAAGCGGGAATTCTTGCATATCGTCGTGGTCTGCGAAGACGAGATCTTCCGTCCCGTGGTCCGAGCGTCCTGCGTAGAGAGCGAAACCATTCGCCCCTTCTCTGATAGCCTCGATAGCCTCAGCAGAGGAGTGACGCATTTTCTGTTCTTGCTTGCTGCCGAGGCTACATATTCTCTTGATGGCGGGAGCCTTCCCCGTCCCATCTAACGGGATAAGCTGGGGATCAGGACAGATGCTTTCGAGAGCATCGAGGTATTCCGCCAGGATCTCGGCTCGCTCCTCATCGGTAGTGTTCCCAGTGTTGACCGAGTTTGGATGAGCATTAGCGGGAAGAGTAGTGTTCATCTCTTCACACCTCTGGCACGAGTTCTAGCAATCTCATCTGCCCGTCTCATGTGGGAAGAATCGGATTTGCTCAGGTGTGTGATACGCCACTCATGAAACTCGTTGAAGAATCCCTTTGTCTCCGCATGTATGTTTTTTAAATGATTTGTTCTAACCGCGCATGAGCCTTGTAACTGCCCAACGATCACCTCTAAATTGGTGTAGACGTGAACCCTCACATTCGTAGAGTGCTGGCGCTCAATGATGCTGAGTGCCTGGACTACTGCAGAGTAGTCTGCGAGGGTGCTCGTCGCCCGTATCTCGAAATCTTTCTTTGCGCCGACCTCAAGGGAGTCGTGTTCTCCATGCGTCTTGATGACACATCCGAGCCCAGCAACAGCGTCTTTGCTGCCATTACGCAAGCAGGAGCCATTTACGTATGCTTCGATGACTGGCGCTGCAGATTCGGGAAGGGTCGATTGGTCGCTCCAGTTATTCATACTGACCCTCTTTACATCGGATTATTTTCGAGCCTGTACTGACCGAAAGATTTAATACGCTAGAGTTGTAACTATTGTTTGTAGGCATAATTGTCCTCCTGAACTGGCTATTCTAGTAGCCAGTTCAGATCCTTAGTTCTCGGAAGCTACCTCCGTAGCCGTACTT
>Ga0209946_1000990_pt1 | contig 11678 bp, 13 predicted proteins | sample SalPon2_A_H2O_MG_FD_185704 | JGI IMG/M metagenome (GOLD analysis project Ga0209946, IMG submission 185704) | Salt pond water microbial communities from South San Francisco under conditions of wetland restoration - Salt Pond MetaG R2_A_H2O_MG... | ecosystem: Environmental > Aquatic > Non-marine... | reverse complement strand
CCGGGGAGAAGACGATCAGCGCGTTCGATCGCGGTTCGGGGGAGCTGCGCTGGTACTACGGGTTCGATCCGGGCTTTCACCACCAGGTGACGTCACCGCCGGTGATGGTCGACGGAGCGGTGTTCTTCGCAGCCACCCACATCGACGGCCTCGGGGCCTTGGGTGACGTACCCGAACGGGATTAGGCGCTGTTTATGCGACGGGAATGGCATACAGCACGACGCACAGGCCGAGCACCGTCACGAGCCCCCGTACGAGTAAGACGACGCCGTTCCCGGCTCCGGTTATATCGGCGAGCAGAACCGCCACGAAAACGCCTGCCGTTAGCAGACCGATCCGACGGCGAGTGCCCGCATCTTCTTCGATCCATTGCGCCGGTAGCCGCGATAGGCTAGCGTCGCGACGAACAGCCCGACGAGAGCGGTCACGCCACGGGCCTGCGAATTGACCGAACGACACTATGAGTGAGAAAAGATGTTTATACTGGTCTGTCCAGTCTATAAGTGTGAACAAAGCCCTCCTCTACCACGGGTCGATAACCGTTTGCGGCGGTATTCTGGGGTTTATGAGTCTGTCCAGTGTCATTTCGGGCGAAGTGACTCTCATTGCAATACTCCTGTCAATTGGCGGAATAGGGATGGTATTCGGTGCAGTCTATGAAATCTTTATTCCATCCAATTCGTCTGATTCAGTTCCTGATGACCGAATAGTGTGGTCTACGGTAGGGCTGACTCTAATCGCAGTTATTGCTGGAATTTGGTCTGTGATTGTATAGTGTCGAGCGACTGGTAAGTGCCCTGTATCGAGCGAATCACCGTGCAGGTCGACAGTATGAGAGCTGTTCTATGACACCCTCCACCGCCGTAGCAAAGCGTTGATAATTCGGAGTGTCCAACCGAACGTGTATGAGCACCTCCCCCGGTTCACGCGGGCGACACTCGAATATCGATTACGCCTTCTGGGCCAAGGCTGGATTCCTGCTCGGGCTTGGGCTGTTAGCGGCTGGCGCTGGTGGTGAAATCATCGGGCATAGTTTCTTTGAACCGATACCGGCGTGGGAAGCGACGTTGTTTTTCTATTCGGAAGTCCTCGGCGTCGTCACCGGATTCGTCTCGGTAATGATGTTCGGAATCGTTCTGCCGCTCACGGAATAACAAAACACATCCGGGGTGTGCTGGACTGTGTACCGACCGTGTGGAGTGTATCGTATCCAACAAGCGCTCCGACTGCCGTACAGGACCTCAGTTGTCGGTGGTACGGTTCCGCGGTGCAGCTTGGAACGCGCAACGGACCCGCTCTACGTACACGTAGGGGACAGTCGATACACCCGTCGTGGTTTGAACTACTGACATACGGAATCGCTGTGTCGTCGAACATGCGTCGGGCGGGTCAGTTTTCGACCCATATTACGGAGAGTCAAGGAGAAAGCCTCGCCCTTCAGGGCGGGGAGGGAGTCAAATCGATACTATCGTTCCTCGCACGTTGTATATACCTCCGTGTTATTGACCCGAGTATGAAGCGTCTCCATGTCGCGACTATCGTCGTTCTCTTGGTGTCCGTCTCCCTTGCGGGCTGTACCGGCGGGCTTCCAGCCGGCGATACGCCGCGGGACGATGTGGACCAGCCGGCACCCACAGCCGAGGGCGCTCTCCAGGTCCACTACATCGCAGTCGGGCAAGCTGCGGGCGTCCTCGTTATCGGCCCTGAGGGCGAGACGATGTTGATCGACTCGGGGCATTTCAACGACGACGGCGAGTACGTCATCCAGTATCTCGAAAACGTGGGCATCGATCGCCTCGATTACCTCGTCACGTCACATCCGGACGCCGACCACATCGGCGGCCACGCCGACGTCATCAACCACTTCGAGACATCCGGCGACGGCGTCGGCGCGATCTACGACCCCGGCATCACCTCGAGCACCCAGACCTACAACCAGTATCTCGACGCCGTCGAGGAACACAACGTCACGCTGATCCAGGCCCACGCCGGCGACGAGATCCCGATGGCGGGCGTCAGCGCCGACGTCCTCGGGCCGCCGGAAGGGTATCTCGCCGGCGAGGATCCCAACGAGAACAGCCTCGTGCTTCAGTTGCGCCACGGCGAGACGAGCATGCTGTTCACTGGCGACGCCGAAACCGAGGGCGAGGCCTTCCTCGTCGAGGAGTACGGCGACCGACTCGAGACGACCGTCATGAAGGCCGGCCACCACGGCAGCTCAAGCAGCACCAGCGCGGCGTTGCTCGACGCGGCCCACCCACAGGCCGTCGCCATCTCCTCGCCGTACGACTCCCAGTATGGCCACCCACACGACGAGACCCTCCAGCGGCTCGCGACGCGCTCGATCACGACCTACTGGACGGCCACCCACGGCACCACCGTCTTCCAAAGCAACGGTACCCACGTCAGCGTCGGCACCCAACAGGCAGCCCCGACCGCGCCGCTGTCGCTGCGGGACGGAACGCCGATCGAACCGGGCGATCCGAGCGGACTCAGAGAGCGGGCCGTCATCAACGCTTCCGGCGGCGTGCGCGAGTCCACGCCAGTCGCCACCGACGGCGGCACGGAGGGAACGGACGCCGCGGACGCGGCGGACGGGCCAGCCGGGGAACTGGCCGTCGCCGAGTTCAACTACGACGCCGCCGGTGACGACAGGGACAATCTCAACGACGAGTACGTCGTCTTCGAGAACACGGGCGAAGGGTCGCTCGATCTCTCGGGGTGGACGGTCCAAGACGACGCCGGAGCGACGTACACGTTTCCCGATGGAACGACTCTCGAGGCTGGCGCTGAGGTGACGCTTCGGACCGGTAGCGGCGAGGACACGTCGACGGAGTTGTACTGGGGGTCGGGCCGACCGATCTGGAACAACGACGGCGACACGGTGATCGTGACGAACGCAGCGGGTGAACAGGTTCTCACGGAGGGGTACTGAGATGGTTCCCGACGGTACCTATACAGCAGTCGTTGACGAATTCGAGGGCTCGCTGGCCCGACTCGAGTTGGAAGCCGATTCGGGCGAGCTCTACGAACTCGTCGTTGAGAGTGAGGTACTGCCGGATGATGGCCGTGAGACGGGGGCCGTGTTGGCCGTCGAGGTCGTCGACGACGATCTACTCGAGGCCGAGCACGACCCAGAGGAGACCAAGCGTCGGCGAGAGAGTGCGAGGGATCGGTTCGATCGACTCTCGAATCGCCCTGACGAGACTGAATGACCTCTGATTGGTTGTTAATGACTGTATCTAGGATAGACCTTCTCGTCTCCTTGTTTCCGAACCCTGTCAGGAGCCCTGTACAAGATTTGATCTCTCAATAAGCCGTGGACGGGAGCTGAAAACACACTCCTACAACGGCTTATGGGTTGACAGCGTCGTTAACGACCGTTTCAAACCCATCGGGGCCAAGCTCTCCGTAACGATCACGATACGCTACGGCGGCGCGACCGCGCTCCGTTAATTCGTACAGGCCACTCTCTGTGGCTGGTCCAACCTTCCGGACGAGGTCGTGATCAGAGAGATGCGGGAGGCGCGTATTGAGATATGCTCGGTTGCGATCGAGATGAAGCGCTAGATTCGCGGCGATGTTTCGCCCATGTTCGTCGAGAGCGACCAAAATGTCGAAATCAGTCGGTCGGGTCAATCGCATATCGATGGCCCCAGTGGCTATAATAAATACTACTGGTAGATATCACTACGCCGAACCACTGAGCCACGAGTAATTGGATTTCCCGGGATGAAACCATTGAACGATGTGGGTGACGCAGTCTTAACCAACAGTTTGGGGTCTCTATCCCAAATGTTGGTTAAGATTGACCCATCGGTTACACATTGGAGCGTGTCATAGAAAACTTCGCACGGTTCGTCTATCCGACTCTTGTCAAGACCCGCGTGCAAGATACAACGCGCGTATGTAGCATGGGGCCCGGAAGGTAATTAAAGGCTATTCGAATCAGTCTGTATAGGTGAACAAGGTAACAAATAGGACCATCACAGTCTCTGTTAGTGATGGTTCTCTCCCGTGTTCTTATCGTCGAACTTTGGGCCCTTTCTCACGATGTGTTCGTTTCTGTCCCATCTCACCAGTCCTTCTTTTTCTAATTCTTCAAGTAGGAGATGTTTTAGTTCAAGACGTAGTTTCGCCACATCTTCGTTGGCAGAGGGTGGATCGTTACCTGGCGTAAATTCCGGTCTGCTGTTCTCAGTCATTGGATCATAACTTTATCCCGACACGAATAAACACACGCGTTTTTCACCCAGTTTCAAAATGAAAAGAACGGACGTTCAATACGCACGTTCCACAGTGCACCTGATTCAATAGAGCACTGTTGGAATAAACAAGACCGCTTTGCTGCATAGATCCTCTATATCTTGCATATCATCTCAGATATCAATCGTATCTAGTAGTCCCTTCGCTGCTCAGCACGCAGTTCTACTAACCGGCTGAGACTGATTCTATGACACGCTACATTGTACCATCTTATGGAGTGGATTTGATTTCCGAATCCGGAGCGACCGCACCGACATCTGCACCGCTCAATACTATGATTCGCATTTGACTCTACGGTGGATATTTTACCCGCCGCGGTGTAGGAAAAGGTGCCGACACACGGTGTGTTGGCCGCCGTACCGCTGCCCGAATCCTCCCCCACCCTGCTGTATGAGCACCACCCCGGTGGCCTCCGCCACCTTTTCAGTTGGCTTCCAACTCCCAGTCGCGATGTGGACCCCTGCCCATTGAGTCTGGACTCAGTTGTAAGTCTCCGAAAACTACTGTTTTGGGCACTGATGGAACGTATATCCATGCAATTATAAGCCCAGATTGGATACTGACCGGCAATGGCGTACGAGAATCTCGACCGGAAGTTGGTGAATAAACTGTTAGACAATGGCCGCGCGTCGCTACGCTCGCTCGGGGGAGACCTCGACGTCTCGGTGACGACGGTGTCGAACCACATCTCGAATCTTGAGGACGACGGTGTCATCGAGGGATACGCCCCGATCGTCGACTATAGTGAGTTGGGCTACGACGTGACGGCGATTCTGCAACTCAAAGTTGAGGGCAGTGCTCTGCCCGATATCACTGATCGGCTTCAAGAGCACAAACACATGGTCACGGTGTACGAGACCACCGGCGATCATGACATCATCGCGATCGGGAAATTCACCGATACCGATCACATGAACGATCAGATCAAGGAACTGCTCGTCGATCCTGATATCAACGAGTCCAACACCAGTGTCGTGCTCAACACCGTCGTCGAGAACGAACAGTTCGATCTTGAGTACTGAGACTTTATTGTCTCCTGGTTTCTCGGACGCCACAGTCGGAGGCACCTAGCCCACGTTGAATCAGCAGCATACCCTGCTGGAGGGAGATGCACTAAACGGAGCACGGAACAGTGATCTCATCTTTCGTGGGTATGGTGGAATGGCGGAGGCACGGAGGTGTGCTCGTATCGGTGGATGTCATCCACCCCAGGGCATACCGACACCGACTGTTCCATCTGGTTCTATGTGTGAATTTTATTAGATGGGTGAGATGAATCTTAGAAAATGGGACAAGAAACCCAGGATCCTTACTAGATAATGTGGACATAAAACGTTCAATCCGACGTGATATCCTCGCCCGCTCTAAACGAGGGGCTTCCACCACAGATGGAATACCAATAGCAGCTAGGCGGTTCTTCGCTTAGCTAAATATGTGTGCCCTCTAAGATAGGGTATTAGTTCAGATCGAATCGATCAAGTGTCATAACTTTATGCCACGCCTCTGCGAAGTCATTGATGAACTTCTGTTCACCGTCTTCAGCTGCGTAGACTTCTGCAATGGCCCGGAGTCTGGAGTTGGATCCGAAGATGAGATCAACTCGCGTCCCCTTCCACGCAACATTGCCTGTCTCGCGGTCACGAAGTTCGTACACTTGGTTATGCTCGTCCCCAGCGGCTTGTTCCCACTCGTACTCCATCGAAAGGACTGTCTCGAAGAACTCGTTGGTCAGGGTCTCCGTGTCGTCGGTGAACACGCCAAGGTCCGAGTGTTGGTATGTCGCTCCTAGTGCACGCATACCGCCGACCAAAGCTGTCATTTCGCTCGGCGTCAGGTCTAGTAAGTCTGCTTTGTCGACGAGCTGTTCTTCAGGTGACCGGTTCATCGCGTCGCCCTCGGTGAAGTAGTTTCGAAAGCCATCCGCATCCGGCTTTAGTGCTTGGAATGACTCGGTATCAGTCTGCTCGGGGAGTGCGTCGGTTCGTCCGGGCTCAAACGGTATCTCGATATCATAGCCGGCCTCATCTGCCGCCTGCTCAACCGCTGCATTTCCTCCGAGGACGATAGTGTCGGCAAGCGAGACTCGCACGCCGTCGGATCGAGAGTCATTAAACTCGTCTTGTATGCGCTGTAGTGTGTCGAGCACGTGCTCCAGCTCCGCTGGCTCGTTGACTTCCCAACTCTGTTGTGGTTCAAGACGAACTCTAGCTCCGTTCGCGCCGCCGCGTTTATCACTGTCTCTGTACGTTGACGCCGAGGCCCAAGCCGCTTTGACAAGCTCGGTGCGAGACAGCCTGGTGGCAAGAATCTCTGACTTGAGCTCGGCTACCTCCTCCTCGCCGACAAGTTCGTAGTCGGCTTCTGGGACGGGGTCCTGCCAGAGCATCTCTTGATCGGGAACCTCTGGGCCAAGAAATCGTTCGGGTGGTCCCATGTCACGGTGGATTAGCTTGTACCAAGCTTTTGCGAAGCTGATTCCGAACTCTATCGGGTTTTCTTGGAACCGTTCGAGAATTGCTCGGTAGTCTGGATCTCGTTTTAGTGCAACATCTGTCGTCAGCATCATTGGGGTTGCACTGTCAATCTCATCGTGTGCAGGCTCTGCGGAGCCTTCCACATCCCGGTCTTTTGGTCGCCACTGCCAAGCACCGCCTGGCCCCTTGTGTGGCTCCCACTCCTTGTCGAGCAAGAGATCAACGTATTCCATATCCCAACTGGTCGGGGATTGGGTCCACGGACCTTCGATACCACTTGTGATAGTGTCGGCACCTTTCCCTTCGCCGTACTCGTTTTCCCAACCAAGCCCTTGTTGCTCGATAGGGGCCGCTTCGGGCTCGGAGCCGAGGTTCTCATCAGAATCAGCGCCGTGTACTTTCCCGAATGTGTGTCCGCCAGCGCAGAGGGCAACTGTCTCCTCATCGTTCATCGCCATCCGGTCGAAAGACTGACGGACGTACTTTGCGGACTCTAGGGGGTCTGGTTCACCGCCCGGGCCTTCGGGATTTACGTATATCAATCCCATATGGTCCGCGGCGAGATCACCCTGAAGAGTTCCCTCTTCGTCGTGGCGTTTGTCTTCCATCATCTCTTCCTCTGGTCCCCAGTCAACGCCCTTGTTGGGCGCAAAGGCGTCCTGCCGCCCGCCGCCGAAACCGAACGTCTCGAAGCCCATCGACTCCATGGCGACGTTTCCTGAAAGAACCAGCAAGTCTGCCCATGATAACTTGCGACCGTATTTCTTTTTTACTGGCCAAAGCAGCCGCCGTGCCTTGTCGAGATTGGCGTTGTCCGGCCAGCTTTCAACAGGGGCAAACCGCTGTGTGCCACCTGATGCGCCACCACGGCCATCGCCGGTACGATACGTTCCGGCGCTGTGCCAAGCCATTCTGATTATCAGCGGTCCGTAATGGCCGTAGTCGGCTGGCCACCACTCCTGTGAATCAGTCAATACGTCCTCAATATCCGATTTGACCGCCTCGAAATCAAGCGATTCAAACGCGGCGGCGTAATCGAACTCATCTTCATATGGGCCGGCATCGCTGGCATTCTGATCGAGGATATCCAGGTCGAGTGATTCTGGCCACCAATCTTGTTGACTCTGTCCGTCGGCTATTTGTTTCTCCGACATTCGTAGTCTCCGAATTGACGTACACGGCTGACCAGAATGAGGTTTTGTTTAGTATGTGCTAATGTGGCGGCCACATACGACCACTACTACACGTTGGTGGTGTTGACAACTCACTGCTGATTATTATCTGCTCCGATCACGTGTGACCTCACCGATACCGGCGTTCGCTGAACAGTTGACACAGGCATAAACAGTCCCACTTTCATCACCGAACACTCGTTTAAACTGCTCTGAAATGTGCTCGCCGCAGTTTTCACATTTTGGCATATCTGTTACCCCATTGCGTTGGGCCAGTTTTTCAGAGTCTCAATCTCGACAAGACTCAGCGATAGTTCCCTGTATTCGGGGAATCTATTGCACGCCCACCAAGCTGCAACTGACTCTTCAGGTTTGCACATTTTTCTCTGAACCTCACCTTTTTATTGTAGCAGCGGATTGGTCATAAACTCTTACTTAGTATATACTAAACTTGTATCGAAGACTTAGAGCAGATGTTTGATTCGACAGGTTTATTCTAAATATTGTATTTAGCAAAAGACAAAATGAAACCTGAATCAACAACTCCAGACGAGACACGTGAGTTTGAATTTATTCTTCAGTTTGAATCGGGAGCCGATGAACTGATGGATGTGTTTCGGCAAAACGAGTCTCTCTCGTTGTGGTCGTCATCTATCTTCGCGAGTAACGATCACATGTGGCGGCTAGACCATGCGAAAGGAACGAGTGACGCTTTGCACGAATTTGAGGAGATATTTTTGGATAACGAACGTTGCAACGAGTGTTTTGATGTCAGGTATTGTGACACGGAGCGCACATATCATGTGTTGGATCGTCAGGAGAGTAGTCGCACAATTTATACGCTCCGTCGTGATGTAGAAGAGTGTCGGTCAGTTCCATATTTCATCCTTAACCACGTCCGGAAGGGAACTATATTCGAGTCCCGACGTGTCGATAACGAGTACCGTTGGCGTGTTCTCCTCCCCGATAATTGCTCAGTTGGTGAGGTTTACAACAAAATGGAGTCGCAACTTCGTGAGGGAGTGTCACTGTCGTTTTCTCACATCACCAGTGGCGGCAACTGGAAAGCGACTGAGAGGATTAGCGGCAACCTCTCGCCAGAACACTGGCAAGCACTACAAGCCGCCGTCAAACACGGGTATTACCAACGACCGCGGGAGGTTTCTGTCTCAGACTTAGCGTCGATATTAGACGAACCTCGATCAACGATACAGTATCGACTCCGGACCGCTGAGGATCGTATTGTATCGCAGTTTGTCCAGCAGACACTTTAAAAGTTGTATCTTCCTGTATGATTTCGTCAACGCCCGTTATTCTCTATGAATAAAATAAACGTCCCTGAGTAAAGATGGATGTCCAACCCACTTGACTTGCCGACCACATGGCCGTGTGCTGTGTTCTTTGATACCAGGTAATCGAACGTTGATATGCCTCCGCAGCGAGCGGCACATGTGAACTACCCTACCCTACTCGCTCACGGCTGACGCCGTTCGCTCCTTGAGGGTAGGGCTTCCTGCTTCAACGACGCGCTTTGCAGATACAGGTGTATCCACAGGGAGCGCAGTCTCCACAGGCGTTGATTCGGAGTATCCCACTCCTACGTCTTCGACGCCGCGAGAAAGGATGTTCCACGCCGCGTTCGCGTCCCTGTCCGCCTCGAACCCGCAGGCGGGACAGGAGTGTTCACGGACCCACGACGGCTTGTCGGTCGAGACACCGCATGACGCGCACTCTTTGGTCGTCCCTCTCGGGTCCACCGCGACAAAGTGCGTCCCCGTTCGCTCACACTTGTATTCGAGCAACGAGAGGAACGTTCGCCACGCCGCTGACGCCGTGTTGCGGCTGTTCGACGGCGATTCGAGCATCTCCTTGACGTTCAGGTCTTCGACCGCCACGAGGTCGTACTCTCTCGCGTAGTAGTTCGAGAGCTTGTGGAGGAAGTCGCGGCGCTTCCGTCGGAGGTCGGCGTGACACTCCGCGACCCGACGCCGTTGCTTCTCGTAGTTGTTCGATCCGTGTTCTTTCCGCGAGAGGGACCGCTGTTCGCGTTCCAGTCGTTCCAGTTCGCTGGAGAGGTCGAGCGACCCGACCGCCGTGCCGTCGGTGTCGTGGGCGTACGTGAGAATCCCAACGTCGATACCGACGCACTTCTCAGGATTCTCGGGCGGCTCAGGCGGTTCACGGTCCATTTCGACGCCGAACGTGGCGAACCATTCGCCCGTCGGCTCCTTCTTGACTGTGACCTGCTTGAGTGTCGCATCGTTGGGAATGGCGCGGTGGAGTCGAATCGGGATATCCGCGAGTTTCGAGAGTGACAAGACAGTCTGACCGCCCTTCTTGTCGAGCTTGAAGCCAGACTGACTGTACGTGAAACTGCGGAACTCGCGTGGTGGCTTCCACTTGAGTTGACCCACGCCGTAGCCGTTCTCCTTGAGCTTGGAGAGGCCTTTGAGGTTGTCAAACAGGCGTTAGATGATGAACTCCGTCGCTGTATGCGGGTTCAATAGAGCCTACAAAACGAAATTTGAACCGGTCTGGGTTGGCAGCTGTTGATCACCAGTTTCGCTGGCCTCCTCGTGACCCTCGACGACGAGTTCGAAACCATTCGGAGCGCATTCGATACGCAGATTCTGTAGGGCGGTGTCGTACTCTGTGGCGTGGGCCCCTGTTTTGTCTACTCGAATACGGGTATCCACGAGCCCGACCTGATTTAATCGTTCAAGCTTCCGATACACTGTTGATCGTGCAATGTTGCGATCCTCGACCAGTTCGGGTGCCGACATCGGTGTTTGATGGAGATCTTGCAGTATCTGCCGACACTCTTCATCCGCGAGCGTTTTGAGAAGTGCTTTAATCGATTCCTCGTCAGAGATGCGTTTCGAACGGCTGGTAGCGTTTCCCATCGGATGTCACTCACCCAACTGAATATTGAACTCAATATAAATGATTGCACATTTAGTATAAACCAACAGAGCGTGTCACAGAACAGCCACGCAGGACCTGTCATAATGCTCTTGTGGAGCATATTGTTGATGTTCAGAGGGCGGCGTCGAGAGCGTATTTGAGTGCTTTTATCACTTGGTTTCTGAAGAGTTCGCGTCGGAGCTGAAAGGCTCTGAGATGCGGCGTTAGCCTGATTTCTGAATGTCGTTCAATAATTGACATCCTCCTCCGCGTGAACGCGGAGGAATCCCACGGCACCGCACCGCTGGGTTGGGAGTTTCAGGTTTCCAGCCCCACCAACCCTCCGCACGGTCAGAATCCGTGTGAGCGTCGTGATCTGTGCTGGGTGGGTCTGCTGGGAGTGCCAAGCCCCCGGTACCCCTATCTTCTGGTGGGACGACCCGCGTGGTTGTTTTCGCCCGGCGAGGGTCGACTCAGCCTCATCAGACTCGGTGGTTACTTGCATCGGAACCGCCCGGTGCTTGTTGTTTGATTCCCACATCGGGGCACACCCTGTTTCCAGCGTGGGCGGACACTCGAACCGCCAGTTTTCGGGCGCTCGGCTACACTGGGGTCGTAACCAGTACGCCGACACTAATATATACGCCGTTTGGAACAAAAACGTTCGGGAATTGCCGCTGTGACGGCGCGTATCCACGCCGTGAACGACGTGGTATTGCGCCTGTTCCACCTATAAATAAATAATTAATCCCCACGGCTGGGAAATCAGCGTCACCGCCAGCGAGGACCGCGGTGCACGATTTGAGGATTCCAACGTCGACATCGTGTATCGATGGAATCTGCGTTCCAACTACGGTAAGAT
>Ga0209946_1000989_pt1 | contig 11682 bp, 4 predicted proteins | sample SalPon2_A_H2O_MG_FD_185704 | JGI IMG/M metagenome (GOLD analysis project Ga0209946, IMG submission 185704) | Salt pond water microbial communities from South San Francisco under conditions of wetland restoration - Salt Pond MetaG R2_A_H2O_MG... | ecosystem: Environmental > Aquatic > Non-marine... | reverse complement strand
GCGTCGACAGTCGCCGATTCTTCCTCCGAGGTCTCGGCTTCCTCATCCGCGTCGGCAGTCGCCGATTCTTCCTCCGAGGTCTCGGCTTCCTCATCCGCGTCGACAGTCGCCGATTCTCCCTCCGAGATCTCGTCACTATGGGACTCATCTTCGACACCTGCGTCAGCAGTTTCCGGTTCTTCCTCCGGGATCTCCTCACCATGGGATTCGTCTTCGTCATTCGTGTCGGGAACCGCTGGCTCGGCGTCGGCTTCTACTTCAGCCGTGGAGTCAGTCTCGTCGTCGTGACTCTCCAGCTTGGTATCCGCGTCGGCAGTTTCCGATTCCTCCTCCGGGATCTCGTCACTATTGGATGCGTCTTCATTGTTCGCGTCGGGAACTGCTGACTCGGCGTCGGCTTCTACTTCGACTGTGGTGTCCGTCTCATCGTCATGACTCTCTAGCTTAGTATCCGTGTCATCAGCCGCCGGCGCATCGGCCGCTTCACGCTGTGTCGTCGCCGCACTCTCGTCATCGTGAGATTCGTCTTCGGCATCTGCCTCGGCAGTTGTCGCATCGGTCTTCTCGTCGTGACTCTTCGCCTCAGTATCCGTGTCGGAATAGATATCAGGGTACTCTTCATTCAATCCACCAAATATTTTTGAGAGGTCACTGACTAACTGTTCAGTTTGTTGTCGGTAGTCAGAATACTCCTCGACAGTTGGCGCAGCATCCAGTTGTTCCCGCAGTTGACGAACCTCATCCTCAAGCTGCTGGGTTTCGAAGGTTTCAGATTCCGGATCGCCATTGAGCTTTTGATAAATATGTCGGACAGTCTTTTCAAAATGACGCGCCCAACTCCGCCGTTTCGAGAACGGACTGTTTTCCATCTGGCTGACAGCTGCTTCGAACGTGTCTAACCGATCTGTCAAATTAGAGATGTTCTTGTTGAACTCATTTTCATCTACTTTACTTGATAGACCTTCTGCTTCGACCGTATCCAACCGATCTGTTAATTCAGAGAGGCTCTCATCAAGTTCGTCTTTATTTACCTTCTGAGACAAATTATGTGATTCAATTGTCTGTTGTATTTGATCGACATTTTCATTGAGCCGATCAACCTTTTCAGCGAGAGTCTCACCAGTATTAGTTTTCTCATCAAGCTCTTTGAGTGAGCCTTTGAGGTCGGCTTGATCTTCATTGATACGTTCGATCTCTGTTTGGAGCTCTTCAATCTCAGCTGTTGATACCACATCCTCCCGTAGGTCAGTAATGCTGGCTTCGATATCCGCCGTTGTGGCTAACTCTGGTTCATCGCCATTTTCTATATCCTCAAATGCTGATTCAATAGCTTTTGCACTACTTGCCTGTTTTTCTTCAACTCTGTCAATCTCATTCTGTAGCTCAGTAAAGTCCTCTTGTGATAAAAACGATTCTTTGACATTATCCAATTTAGAATTAAAGTCGGTAGTTACCCCCTCTAATTCTGACTTGAGAGAGTCATGTGTGACGACTCGAGTCTCTTCAAGTCTTCCGGGATCATCAAATGTCTGCTTTATATTCTCAAGATCATCATCGATCTTTCTGAGTCGTTTTTGTGTGTCAGTACTGTCTAGTTCTACTGATTGAAGCCGATCTCCGTGATTTTCGACCTTATCAAACAACTCTTGTTGTCCAAATTTAAGCTCATCAATTGTCTGAACTTTATCTTGCAAGAGCTCATACAGATCTTCGACTTTGTTTGCATTAGTTTTAGCTTGATTAGAGAGTTTCTGGCTCGTCTTTAACATCTCTTCTGCGTCTTCTTTGAGATGTTTGACTTGTTTTAATGACCCAATTTCATCAACATCCGATTTTACATTCCGAATTTGGGTTCGCAGTTGTTCCCGGCGTTCCTCGGTTTGGTTAAGCCCGTCTCTAACGGCTTCAATTTCGGCTTTCATCTGGCTGATCTTCTTATCGATCTCGTTAGGTTCAACCGAGGCAACGAGTTCTTCAGCCTTCTCAGCACTTGACACTGCAGATTGGATATCACGCTGGGAGTCTTTGAGATTCTCCCTAAGCGATCCTATCTTCTCTGATGTTCGGTCATTTCGATCTTGAGTTGCTTCCAGTTGGCTACTTAAAGACTCCAGCTTTGCCTCTAATCGCTGTAGTTTGACCTGTTGTACATCTGACCCAAGATCATTACCGCCGGACTCCCGAACGCTCCCTTCTCTTATATCTGGCTCAGCGTCTGATGAATCCAATTCCTCAACCTGATCGTCTTCTGCGGCCGCCTCAACCATACTAGAGACTTCGTCATTTTTATCTGACAAGATGGACACCCGGGGTTATCTTTTATATGAGTGTATGACTGTATAAATGTTCGGTGTAGTCGTACGCTCGTGTTTATCTGGAACTTTGTGCCAGCGAGCCATGCGTTTTAGTTTAGCAAAGAATCCAGTCGTTGTCTGTTGATTACATCCGTATTCAATTAAACTCTCAGTAATATTCTACGCGTTCTGAGATCGCCTGAGTCAGGCGTACGCGGCGGAATCGACTCGTTGCGCAAATCCCACAGAATCGTCGGTTCGGGCTTAACGGAACACCGATGCTATTGATCAGAGATCGCCACACTACGCGGTTGAGGAATCCGGTGGGAAGTGTACACTCCACCGGACTCGGCAGTTATTAACCAGATTCAGAGAACACTTTGTTCTGGTGACACTGGTGGCTGTAACTAAAGATGTTCACCACACCAGGGTGGCAAATTCCGTCAGTTTGTTACAGCCACCAGTATGAGTTGCGCGAGCGCGCTCGTACAACTCGGTCACCGTTGAGCCACCTGAAGACAGTATCGTCACACAGTGTACCACCGGTATCGTTGCAGATGTACCGAATCGGGTTCTGGTTAGTGCAGGCCAGGATGACGGTGAGCCAGATATCGCTGGGGTCGAGGGCCCCCTCGGCACCCAGCAGAGGGGGTGGCATCATAGCTTCTTCCGCTGCGTCTTCGACATCCGACGTGAAAAGATAGCCGTCTGGATCAGGGATCTCAAGCATGTCAACTCCTGTCACTTTCGCGTGGTCAACTCGGCGATTCAATTCAGCTGCTTACGCTGCTTGGTAAGTACCGACGTTGTTGATTTCGCCGATGAGGGACCGAGATTCGGTGACTGACTCGCGAGCGGTGGAATTTTATATTCCCAGACCGGGATAATATTACAAGCTAACATGAGCTATTCAACGATCGTAAAACAATCAGCCGCGCTATTAGGTGTGCTGGTGATACTTATTTCGGTGACAGCGACGGGATTCGCAGGTTCTACTGCGGGTTCTACCAGTGGCACCGTTCAGACCACGCAGGCCGACATCAGTTCTGCCAATATCACGTACACGACCTATGCCGAGAATAATAGTGGAACGTTCACTGTGACTGTGGCATTTGCGCAAGATATCACGCAAGAGGGTACTCCCTCAGAGATTATGAACGCGTTTGATATCGGGCAGAATGATGCTGCTCTGACTTATGATGCTGATAACCCTGGGAGCCATGTGACTGTGGATGAAGCCAACGACCAGATCATCTTTACCGTGACGGAGAGTGGTGATATCAACTCCGAGACGGACTTCTCAACCGGTAGCAATGACGGACTACAGTACGATGGTTCTGCTGGCAACAATCCACTCTATGCTGACGGGACTGCGCTGAGTGATTTTAATCAAACTCTCACTAACAATGTTGTGCCCGTTATTGATGCCGGAGCGTTGTCCTATAATGGCCTTTCTAACTTGATCGTAACTAGTGATAACCCTGACAACCTCAACATCTTTTTCAGTGAAGACATTAAGATCACGTCCGAGCAGGACGCTATCGATGCGTTCGGCTTCACTGGCAATGACGCACCCACCATCACGGGCGCGGATAGTTTATCTCAATCTGCTTCGGCAGTCAACCTATCGTTCCAGAACGCTGTTGATCCGGGCGACAACCTCGGCAAACTCACCTATGACGGTTCGAATGCTGTTGAAGGAGAAACGAGCGGAGTCGCTGCTCAGGAACCCGACATTGACCTGACAGTTAAGAACGATGTTAGCGCACCTCCTGAAATCCAGCAGGTCGTCTTTGATGATGTGCCGGAGAATACTGATGAGGATCCGACAGGAGAGATGCTCCTGTACTTCGACAGCAATGTAGATGCGCAGAAAGATGGTGGCAACGACACCAGTGGTCTCACGTTTAGTAGCGATTCCACTAGTGTCAGCATCAATGTTGATGGAGTTATTACAGACGATTATCATGAGCAGCCCGATAACGTCATAGCGGTGAAATTCAGTTCAGCTTCCGGCTCTGTTGCGTCCCTCGTCCGTGAGGGAGACACGTTCGGCAGTAACGCCGAACTTAGTGTGAATTCCTCGAAGGGTATCGACATCTCATACAACGGCACCGGCAACGACATCGCCTCGACAAACGTCCCGGCTGAAAACATCAGTAACGAAATCGCGGGTAACCTCTCGGAAGTAAATAAAACATCGAGTGATATCGAAATCCTTGGTGCGGACATTGACGAGCAAGGCACGTACAATGTGACTGTCTCGGGACTCTCTGACGGGGAGCATCAAGTCCTTGACGAGAGTATATCAGTCACTGTTGCGGGTGCATCAACCAAGGTTCCAGTTAAAACGGTGGAAAAGAAGTTCCGTTTCGATAATGAATACACTGTCTCACTCCCATCTGATGGGAGCGTCGACAGCAACATTGGTGAGACGGTCCCCATCAATGTGACAAACGAAAGTGGCACCGAACTGCAGCCAAACACCGCTGCGACAGTCGAAATTGCCCATGAAGCACGAGTGACGACTGAGCCAACAAGTGACACGTTCATCATCTCAATGCCACAGCCGGGTGACATCGTCGCCGATAGCGATATTGGGGCCATCAACTCGTACAACGCTACCAGTGGCGAAATGGAGAGCTACGCGGATATGGATAAGACCGACCGCCTCCACCGTGGTATCTTCATCGATGGTAACGGCACTGGAAACGTCTATGGCTTCACTTACGAGACAGAAACCGCAGGCGTTGGCGGGACCACCGCTACGATGCCCACGGGGTGGAATGTTGTCGGCTCGAACGCTGCACTAAGCGACACCTTCCCAATCACCTACGACGAGGACCTTGGCTTCGGCACCAGTCCAAGTGTGTCGAGCCCGGATGTTCGAATCTGGGCTGGCAACAATGTTGGTTCTAACAATGTCAGTACAAAGATCGAAACAAGTGTTGATCACAACGACAGTGGCGTTAACAAATACGATGTCTACTACGTCTACATGCACGAGTCCAGCGACCGTGTAATAATCGAGCCGACGTACTCAAGCGGTAGCTAAATACCTCATATTTGTCTTGAAATCCACACATACCAATGCGTATCAAGAATATCTCTATCGTTGTACTGCTTGTGCTGACTGTCTTGGCTAGCGGCGCGACAACAGTAGCCGTCGCACAAGAAAGACCACCAGCACCAGGACTCCCGGCTAACTTCTACGGCAGCGCCACAAATGGCGACGGCACAAACGTGCCTATCGGAACGGAAATATATGCAGTCGTCACAGATAACGGTGCGAAGGAGGATGTTGGATCAATAACCGTAGAGGAGGCCGGACAATACGGTGGACCTGACTCAACAAAAGATACAACACTCAGCGTTGATAGTAGCGCTGGCGATACAGTCCGGTTCTATATTGACGCCCCAGAAACAGGGATACAGGCCGATCAGACGTTTGATCTTGCCGCGAATCGTGATGGAACATATGAGCAGGATCTCAGCTTCAGTGGTGCCCAGTTTAATGTCGACAGCATCGGCCTTGAACTCGGCTCAACAAGTTTGAAAGTCGGTGACACGACCGAGACAACGGTGACAGCGTTCCGTGCAGATGGAAGTGAAACCGATGTCACCGATCGAGCGACGATCACCAGCACCGATGACTCCGTCGTGAACGTCACCGGTTCGACAATCAAGGCTGTCAGCGCCGGTACGGCTACCATTGAGACTACCTTCCGTGGTAACACAGCTAGCGTTGCGGTCAGCGTTGACGATAATGTCGACAACATCAGCCTCGAACTCGGCTCAACAAATCTGAAACCCGGTGACACGACCGATACAACGGTGAGAGCGTTCCGTACAGATGGAAGTAGGACCGATGTCACCGATCAGGCGACGATCACCAGCACCGATGATTCCGTCGTGGACGTCAGCGGCTCGACGATCGAGGCTGTCAACGCCGGTACAGCCACCATTGAGGCCTCCTTCGGGGGTGAAACAGATAGCGTTGCGGTCAGCGTTGACAGCAGTGGGGGTAGCGGTGGCGATCGTCTCGACAGCATCAGCCTCGAACTCGGCTCAGCGAGTCTGCTACCCAGTGCCACGACCGATGTAACGGTGAGAGCGGTCTACGCAGATGGAAGTAGGACCGATGTCACCGATCAGGCGACGATAACCGGCACGAATGACTCTGTCGTGCTCGTCAGCGGCTCGACGGTCGAGACTTTCAACACCGGTACAGCCACCATTCAGGCCTCCTTCGGGGGTGAAACAGATAGCGTTGCGGTCAGCGTTGACGATAATGTCGACAACATCAGCCTCGAACTCGGCTCAACAAATCTGAAACCCGGTGACACGACCGATGCAAAGGTAACAGCGTTTCGCGCAGATGGAAGTACTGATGTCACCAATCGGGCGCTACTCGCCAGTAGGGATGACTCTGTCGTGACCGTCAGCGGCTCGACGATCAAGGCTGTCGACGCCGGTACAACCACCGTTCTGGCTAACTTCCGTAATAATAGAGATATGGTTGAAATCAGTGTTGGCGATATCGAAAACACTGGTGATGGTGGCGGTGGTAGTTTCGCTCCCGACACAGACAGTGAAACCAACACGATCGAAGAGAGAGCCCCGACCATCGAAGAGATACGTGAGCAATTGAAACCCATTGAACCCTCGGCAACGATTCAAATGGGGATCGCCGATAATGATCTTGATACGCCCGGTATACAGGCGGCTCCTGAGCGTGCTGAATTAGTTCAACGAACATCATTTAATCAAGAGAACCTCAGTGGAGCTGTCAATATTACCGAATACAATAACCCTCCGCAAGAGATTCGCAGCAATGTGTCGAGGTCAGTGTCTGCTTATGGTGACATCCGACGTGGCTATGTTTCGGTCATCAGTATAGCTAATATTACACCTGACAGCGAAGCCGCTGAAAATTCCGAAGCAACCGTTGAGTTCGAACTACCAGCCGATGAGGTTGACGACCCTGAACAGCTGACGGTGATCAAGGAGAGCTACGACTCTACTCAGCAAGAAGCCACATGGTCCGAACTCAATACCACTCTTGAAGCGGCTGGTAACGAGGAAGTCACGATGTCAGCCCAAGTGGAAAGCTTTTCTCTGTTCGTAGTTAGCGAAATCAAATTAGGTGGCCCTGTTGATGACGGCGATGGACAGCAGCCAGGCGATGGACAGCAGACAGGCGATGGACAGCAGTCAGCCGATGGACAGCAGTCAGCCGATGGACAGCAGTCAGGCGATGGACAGCAGTCAGCCGATGGACAGCAGACAGGCGATGAACAACAGACAGGCGATGGACAGCAGTCAGGCGACAGCAGCCCTCTGGTAACTGCGACACTTACTGGCTTCCTTGTCGTTGCCATCGCTGCTATTGTCCTCTATGCTGGTGAATGGAATCAAGAGAACCCTGATATCACTCCCGATACGGATACTGAGGCGAAGAGTCACGACGAGAAAACCGATGTGGCAACTGACGAAACCGATCTAAAAGAGTCACTCGAAGAGCTTGATGAGGAAAGTGATACTGTTGAGACTCTCGCTGAAAAGCTTGATCGGCTCAATGAAGGTGTCGGACAAATGCAACAAGCAGTTGAATCAGATGACTTGTTCCAGAAGAGTGACACCATAGCCGAAGGGGAAGCCGGCGCTGAGTCAGCGGTTCCCGAGGGAGAAACAGCAACTGACGACACAGATGTCGAAGATGAGCCCCATAGCGATGAGATCTCGGAGGGAGAAACAGCAACTGACGACACAGATATCGAAGATGAGTCCCATGGCGATGAGATCTCGGAGGGAGAAACAGCAACTGACGACACAGATATCGAAGATGAGTCCCATGGCGATGAGATCTCGGAAGGTGAATCGGCAACTGACGACACAGATGTCGAAGATGAGTCCCATGGCGATGAGATCTCGGAGGGAGAAACAACAACTGACGACACAGATATCGAAGATGAGTCCCACAGCGATGAGGATCCTGAGAGAGAAGCAGCAACTGCCGACGCGGATGCCGAAGACGAACCACGGATTGACGACGAGGCTGACACCATAGCCGAGGCGGAAGCCGGCACTGAGTCAGCGGTTCCCGACACAGATGTCCAAGATGGGTCCCATGGTGACGAGATTCCCGAGAGAGAAGCAGCAACTGCCGACGCGGATGCCGAAGACGAACCACAGATTGACGACGAGAGCGCAGCGACGACACAGCGTGAATCGGTCGATGAGCCGGCGGCTGACGACACGGATACCAAGCCGGAGAGTCACGACGACGAGACGGACATCATAGCCGAAGGGGAAGCCGACGCTGAGTCAGCAGTTCCCAACGCAGGTGTCGAAGACGAGCTCCCGAAGGAAGAAGTGGCAACTGTCGACACAGATGTCGAAGACGAATCCCATCGCGACGAGATCTCGGAGGGAGAATCGGCGGGTGACGACACGGGAACTACGCTGGAAAGTCACGACAACGAGACAGACATCATAGCCGAAGCAGAAGCCGACGCTGAGTCAACGGTTCCCGACGCAGGTGTCGAAGATGAATCCCATGGTGAGGAGATCCCAGAGGGAGAATCGGCAACTGCCGACGCGGATACCGGAGATGAATCCCAGGGTCACGACGACGAAGTCGACGTGATCGGCAAAGCAGAATCCACTGCTGAGTCGGCGGCGGACACAACGGACGATCTAGAGAGTCACGTTGACGAGGCCGATGAAACGTCTGCTACGGACGACGAGCAGACGAGCGCAAAAGAACCGGACAGCGATCAGACCGACGAGTCCGGACAGTCCGATGTTCGGGACGTGGAGCTTCTCGGTGACCAGCAGGAGATGGATTCGGAAACAGACTCGGAAACAGACTCGGAAACAGACTCGGAAACAGACTCGGAAACGGACTCTGAAACGGACTCGGAAACGGTACTATCCTGGGACGAACTGGAAACTGACCCGCCGTCAGAATGAACCGGATCAGGCACCGACCGGACGGGAGAGTCGGACGAGGAGATAGGTCCAATTGAGGCTCGTTAGCAATCGAATGCCAACTCCGAGGAGTCCGCGGCGTTTGCCTGTGCGGTCCACTGGTCTACATCGTCTGGCGTCGCAGTCAACGGGTGCGAGTCCGATTGGGTAGCGATGAGCGGTCCCACGGTGTACATCGGGTTGTCGCGTGTCGCACGTCGCCGGTCAAGAGCGGAATGTCGGCCGACTCCAAGTGACGGGTGAACAGGTCAACGAAGCCATCCGATGAGGACGTCCCCCGGATTATGATAATCGCGGTTCATATTTTCGTTTACGCCCTCCTGATTGAGGGCCGTACAGATCATCTCGACCAGGAACTCCACTAGACTGTCGTAATACACGGCCAAGGCGCCGGTGACCGCCTGCTCCGCCACAAGCGTCAGCTCCTTGATCGCACCGTGGTGGTACAACGTGTCTATCTCCGAGTCAATGGTAGGTGAGAATAGAGCGGTTCCCCGGGATGGCTGGGTTCCCCAACGGCGTGTTCAATGAGCGCCTTCAACATCGGATGCTAGACGTGCATCGGAGGGGAGAGTGCACCGTGACACCGAGCGTTGGACCACAGTGTGGATAATGTTCGCAAAGTCAGATACTTCGTTGCCCGGGAGTCTGACGTTGTCATCCGTTCGGGTGTAGATGCGGTGAGCGCGACACCACCTCGTCGGCTGGTTCGGTGTACTCAAGCTCAGTGAACGAATTCCGTTCTTTGACGAGCTGTGTGTTTCCGTCGGCCTCTGTGCCGAGATAATATTCATTGTACCGACAGCGGGCTCTTTTGCCGTGTCGAATTCGTTATGCTGCCGGCTGTACGTTCGTACAGATATTCGCCACCCCAGGGTGGCGACTTCCTCCAGTTTGTTACAGCCGGCAGTATTAGCAAAGTAATTAAAAATACTGGTTCGACCGATATACGGCAGTACAGTTATTTCGAAGCGGTGCTTCACAAGTTCCCGTTCACTGAGAGCACAATAAAACTAAGTTGGTACGTTCAAAAGGAAAAATGACGAAAAAGATGCCCACATTTTACCAGAGCGAGGTGTCGGTTGAGAAATCGCACGACGATTCCAGTTACCGACACGAAGCGATCGAGTACCACATCGAAAATACAGGCGATGAATCGATACGCGTCAAACTCACCGAGACAATTCCGGAGTTTGCCAACCCCACTGGTATCGGTGTGAAGCCAAGTGATTCGGAGTTTTGGGACAGAGATGGAAACTCGCTGGTGTTTGAGCGGGCCATCACTGCCGACGAATATACCACGGCGTTTACGTACAACGAGGGGTTCAACCACGATCTTGAGGCGTGGTTGGATGAGCCGCAAATCTCGGTCTCAGTGATCGAAAACGAGGCAACCGAGACGGTTTCCGACCGCCAGATCTACCCGGATGGAGTAGCCGAAAACGGTGGGAGCGAGGAAAGTGACCCACAGTCAGCCGACGCAGAAGGGGAAGAAATAGGTGGAGACAGCACAGAATCCGAAGATACCAACGCGACTCCTGAGGATACAACTATGACAGACAATTCACAGCAAGTAGACGACACCGAGGACGGACAGGTTGACCCCTCCAATAGCGAGGAAATCGACGCCGAGTTGGAAGCGATAGCAGATACGGTCGGTGATGCAGTGAGACAGGCGGCCGGAGATTCGGGCGACGGCGAGCAGGCTCTGGACACGCTCGAGACGGAGGACAACCCCACGAGCATCGTCGACGAGAGCACCGAGGAGGTCGACATCGGTGCACAGCTCCTCGAGAGCCTCAGCAGCATTCGGGAGTCCGTCGATAGCGTGAGCCGCGGGGGCCAGTACGAGGCCCGGCTCCGCAAGCTGGAGAACGAGGTCGGCGACCTGAAAGCGTACAGCACTGCGCTTGAGGATTTCCTCGCTGACAACGGGACCGGAAAACAGTTCATCGAGTCTGCTCGAACCGATATCGCGGCGCTAAAAAGCGACCTCCGGAAACTCAACTCCAACGTCGGAAGCAACAGCGAGACAATCAAAGAGCTAGAGCGTGCGGTCGATGCCATCGACGAGCGGCTCACCAAAGAAGAACAGACCCTCGAAGAGCTCGATGAGGCCGTCAATTCCCACAACCAGTTCCTCGATAAGCTCGACGAGGCCACCGTCGACCTCGACGACGAGATCAACGCGACTGCGGAACAAATCAGAGACAACGAGGAGGCAATCGCCGAGAATCGTGAGGATATCGACGACAACAGCCAACAGGTAGCGGACTACGTCGGGGAGATCGCCGAGAATACCGAGGCCATCGAGAAAAACACGGATCGCATCGAGGATAACTCGGTTCGGTGCCGGCGCAACATGCAGGATGTCGAGGCAGTCGAACAAGAGGTC
>Ga0209946_1000987_pt1 | contig 11689 bp, 8 predicted proteins | sample SalPon2_A_H2O_MG_FD_185704 | JGI IMG/M metagenome (GOLD analysis project Ga0209946, IMG submission 185704) | Salt pond water microbial communities from South San Francisco under conditions of wetland restoration - Salt Pond MetaG R2_A_H2O_MG... | ecosystem: Environmental > Aquatic > Non-marine... | reverse complement strand
GTTACGGTCGTCTCGTCGTCGCCCTCCAATCCGTCCTGATCGACGGTCACGCAGAACGGCGTCCCGACCTCGTCCTGCCGGCGGTATCGCCGGCCGATCGAGCCCGAATCATCGTAGCTGACGGAGATACCGGCCGCCCGGAGTTCGTCGGCGAGATCGCTGGCAACGTCGATGAGCGCGTCGTCGTTGCTGACAAGTGGGAAGACGGCCACGTCGGTCGGCGCGATTTCCGGTGCTAAGGAGAGGTAGGTGCGCGTTTCGTCGTCGACCTCGTCTTCGCTGTAGGCGTGTTCGAGCAGCGTGTAGACTGTCCGGCCAACACCGAAGGAGGGTTCGACGACGTGGGGGGTGATGTGCTCGCCGTTCTCCGTCTGTTCCTCGACGGAGAAATTCGCCACGTCGGTGTCAACGGTGTAGCTTTCGCCATCGTCGCCGGACTGCGTCCGGCTGCCAGAGGCGTCGTCCGACGCCTCGCTGATCTCGACTGTGACCTCATCGCTATCGAAGGCATCGGGGTCGCGCTCGGCGAGATCCTGCAGGGCATCGGCCACGTCGCCGGCCGCGCCGCCGAACTCGGGGCCGAGCGCCGACATATCGGGATCGACGGTCGCGCGTTCGACCGTTTTCGGCTCGTCGTAGCGTTTGAACACGGTAAAGCGATCCTCGGAGTAGTCGCCGTGTTTCGAGAGGTCGTAGTCACCACGGTAGGCGAAGCCGGCGATCTCGATCCAGTTGCCCCCGATCTCGCTTTCGGCGTCCCAACAGTCGGCGGCATAGTGCGCTCGCTCGCCGGAGAGATGCTGACGGAAGCGGAAGCGATCCATGTCGACGCCGACGCGCTCGTACCAGCTCTGGGCGACACCGAGGAAGTAGGCGACCCACGGCGAGGTGATGATCGCGTCATCGACCGCCTCGCCGATGGTTGTCTCGATATACTCGCCGTCGTCGTCGTGCTGTTCACTCACGGGGTAGAGCGTGACCTCGACATCTTCGACATCGTCGAGCGGCGGCTCGTCGTCCTCGGGGTCGATGAACTGCTCTAGCTCGGCCTGTGTGAACTCTCGGACGCGGATGATTCCGCGTCGCGGGCTGATCTCGTTGCGATAGGCCGGGCCGATCTGCGTGATCCCGAAGGGGAGTTGCCCGCGGGCGTACTCTTTGAGCCGCGGGAACTCGACAAAGATGCCCTGTGCGGTTTCAGGCCGCAAATAGCCGGGCTGGCCCGCGCCAGGGCCGATCGAGGTCTCGAACATGAGGTTGAAATCCTCGACCGGTTCGCCAGCGAGATCGGCCCCGCAGGTCGGACACGCGAGGTCGTGCTCGCGGATGCGTTCCTCGACGCGGTCGACGCCGAGGGCTTCGGCGTCCTCGATATCCGCAACGGCGTCCTCGATCAGGTGGTCGGCGCGGTGACTCTCGCCGCACTCGGCGCACTCGATGAGCATGTCATCGAAGCCATCAAGATGCCCCGAGGCCTCAAAAACCGGTTCGGGCATCACGGTCGGCGCTTCGATCTCCTCGTTGCCGAGCCGGAGCGTGAACTGCTCGCGCCACGCGGATTCGACATTACGTTTGAGCGCCGCGCCCTCCGGCCCAAAAGTGTAAAAACCCGCTGTCCCGCCGTAGGCCTCGTTGGCACCGAAAAAGAACCCGCGGCGTTTGGCAAGTTCGGTGAGATCCTGTTGACTGGCCATCAGAGCCCCTCCAGCAGGTCGATGTCGCGGACGATGCCGGTCAGCTCACCACCCGAAACGAGCGGAATCTGTTCGATCTCGTTGGAGATCATCGTCTGGGCAGCATCGGTCGCGGTTTTCGTCTTGCTGATGGTGATCACATCGCTGGTCATGATCTCAGCGACCGGTTCAGCCGGGATTTCGACATTGCGGGTCGGGAAGTAGCTGTTGCCGACGGCTTTGATGCCTTCCCACGCCCACTCGGAATCCTGCTCGGCGATGGATTCGCCGGTGTCGTCCTCGCCTTCGACGACGCGAGCGATTTCGACGATGTCGACCTCGGTGAGCATCCCCGTCATCTCGCCGTCGTCGTCGAGGACGACCGTGTAGGGGACGTTTGCGTGGTAGATCTCGCGTTCGGCGACAGTGAGGGGGGTACCGACGTAGGTGGTGTTGATATCGCGGGTTGCCAACTCGCCGACCTGGGTGTCGCCGGGGATCTGCTCGCGGGCGATGGCGCGCACCACGTCGGTAACGGTGATGATCCCGTCGAGTTCGTCGTTGTCGGTGGGATCGACGACCGGGACGCGGCGGGCATTGTTGTCGACCATGTGAGCCGCCGCATCGAGGATATCAGTGTCGGGGGGCACCGTCTCGACCTCGCGGGTGAGCAAGGCGAGTTGATCCTCATCAGGGCGTTCGATCAGTGAATCCCGGGAGACGATCCCCCGGTAGACATCGACGCCGTCGACGGCCTTGGTTACCGGAACCGATGAAAAGCCGTGATCCTGCAGGTACGTCAGGACATCGTCACGAGTGCCAGGCAGCTCAACAGTGACAAGCTCGTCACGGGGTGTCATCGCGTCAGCGACGTTCATACCTCGGGCTACCGTCGGCCAGCCTCTTGTATCAACCGAAGGCGGCCGTCGGCGCGACGGTCAGTTCCGATATCATTAAATACCTGAGCGTGTGAGGGTATTCCATGACACAGGATCACACGCCTGTTGGGGATGCCGGAACACCCGAAGTCATGGCCGCCGTCGACGACGCCGACAGCCGGCCCTCGTATGTCATCGCCGACATTAGCCGGGACGGCGCGTGGCTCTCCGTCCGCGAAACCGACGCTGTGATCCTTTCTGAGTGGTGTTGAGGCCGACCGCCAACACCTGCCTGTTGCTGGATCGGTGACTGCGATCCAACGATTGGTACGTCCAACAGTGCTCTCGATAGGCTCTTAGCGAACATCGACCGTCGGATACCATCGTATCATGATAACCCGGTGCAGTCAAATCCCTACACCAAATACCACCACGCATGCCGAAGGACATCCCGGATCCCAGCGAGACACGGCGGTTCGAAAACGGGAAAGTCATCGAAATCAAGGTCGACGGCGAGATCGTCATGCGGATCGAACGCCAAAACGAGATCTTTACCTCACCCATCGAGGACGCCGGGATCTGGGCCGCCCTCTCGGGCATCATCGACTCTATTGATGAAACACTGGAGGACAAACTCGACTCCGAACCCCACGAGGTACTGGCTGAACACGAAGTCGAGATCCGAGCGGGCCACGCCGGCGACTGGGATCAGATCAACTGAGAGCCGTAGAAACCACTGTGTCGAAAACCGCCCTCCCGTCTGTATGACGGGATCAGGCGATACCAAACCAGTGTCAACGTGTGTTGACTGTTCAAACCGCCTGCCCGGAAAGGTGGCGGTCTCCGCCTGCCCGGAAAGGTCAGACGGTATCTATACTATAGGATGGATTGGTAATAAAACTATCCGTGAAAGTCTCAAAGAAAATAATTTCCGAGTCGGTCAATTCGTGTCGTCTCAAGCAGAGATCTGGAATCCGGTTCGTGTTGGTTAGAATGCATTATTTGATTTGATATTCTGAACACCACTTATTTATATCATACATTGCAATCAACAGGTGTCGCCGTGTCAACGACGGCGACTGTCGAACACGCCTGCCCGGAACAGGTCGGGAAGTGAGACGTACTTCCCATCTACATCTCTCAGTTATGGCTATCAGAATGCGGTTGCTGTCCGCTGCTATAAGTTTATAACACTGACGCCACCAGCGGCTGTGTCTGTCAGTGATGATTCGATCGCTACACCTGTCAAACTGATAGTACAATCGTTTTTACATGCGGGACGCAAGATTCTAACTAACCGGGGGTTCAGAGTGCGACAGCAAGCTAATGCGGACAGATCGGGGGGTAGCGACAGCATCGAGAGCGTAGTATCAGCTCCGGCACACATACACCGCTGGATAGCTGAGACATACTTCTCGGAGCAACTAAGGACGAATCCGAATTCGGATACGTTGCTGCTCTACGGGGGCACGTTCATGATCGGCGGCCTCGTCGCAGTGGGGCTTTCCTTTGGCCTGAATCTCTTCTCGTTTGTCGTCGCCCGCGTGATGCTCTATACGAGTGCCGCGCTGCTGGTTGTCGGCCTCGCCTTCTGGGTCGTCCATGCGACCTGTCTCAGCCTTGGCTATCTCGCCCGGATCGAACACCGACTATCGGGCGACAGTCCGCAGTAGGTGTCGTTGAGGCGAGATTGCTTCCCTGACGTACCTACAGCAGTCCCGAGTTATTCGCCGTTTCCGGTAGCAGTCAACCGAGTAAACGCAGCACAGTACTCGCCGATCCGAACAGGCTCACATGAAGTCCGCGATCCCACTTTGTTTGTTTTTGTCGTTCTCGAAGATCGACTCCAGGGAACGTTCAAGGATACGAAGCCGCTGTTTGGTGTACTCCCGACAGCCGAACCGGTCAGCGACCGCGATGGCGGTATCCATGTACTTGTTGACTGATCCCTCGTGGACAGTCAGATTCACCCGGCCGCCACACTCCCGGCAGTCGCCTGACAGCGGCATCCGCCGGTAGCTCTCCCCACAATCGAGACACCGGGTTTCCTGCCGTGAAAAGGCTCGAAGATTGCCGATCAGATCGGGCAGGAAATGGTACTCGATGACGCGTTCGGCCACGTCAGTTTCGTCGACCGCCCGGAGTTTGCGGGCTAACTCCAGTTGGGCATCCATCTTGTCCATCATCGAATCCAGCGTCTTGTACGCCGAGAGACTTGGCCCCATGTGGATATTCGTCGTCGAGTGGGTGTGCTCGAAGCCGTGGTACTGGTCGGTCGTATCGAGGGTATCCTCGCCGGTTGTGATGTCGACGCTTTCGGGGTCGGCCATCTCTCGTGTCGCCTCGTAGAACTCTTGCGGGTAGTTCGAGACGATATCCATGTTGTGGGCCTCGTCGTCGATCTCGGTTGGATCGACACGCGAGGACATGACGAGCGGCGCGTCCATCCGGCCCCCTCGTTGGTCAGGCAGAAATTGTCGGCTAAAGTTCAAAAGGCCGTCCATGAGCAGCATGACGCAGTCCTCGTCCCCGTCACATTGCTTTTCTGATAAGTCATTTACGATAAGTGAATGGGTATCCTCGACGGTGAGATTGTAGGTGAATTCAGTGTCAGATTCAACGTATTCGGCTGATACAACCGGATCAACGAGATATTTGCCATTTCCGCCGTCGAAGACACGTCGTTGGCTTGGTGTGATTGACTCGGCTTGGATTTGGAGTTTGGTCTGTTTCCGGGAAAGATGGAAGCCGACAATCTCAGCAAAGGTAGCGGCATCCTGTGATGTTGCTTCGACCACGTAGCTTCGGGCCGAGAGTGCCGGATCGGCGTCATCGTAGTAGTCAGGGAACTTCTCCGATAGCGCGACGGGTTCGGTTGTCGTTACGCGGCCGACAATCCCCAGCCGGCTGAGGAGGGCCAGTAGATCCTCCTTCAATTCTGGGCTGACAGTTGTTGCGCCGACCTTGAGCGACCGTGCGTCAACGTACCCATCACCGCTGAAGTAGCCGCTGAGATAGGCCGCAATCGTCGACTTCGGCGCGTTGAAGATGCACTGTGGCACGCGCTTCGTCTCCGCGAAGACACCCGCGTCCAACACGGTATCGAAGAACGTCCGCGGCAACCGTCCCGAGACAGTCACTTTCGCGTCATTTTCGCGGTACGGTTCGACGCCGAACTCACGTTCGAGCGTTTCGATGTAGAACTCTCGGGCCTCGGTTTCGGTGCCGCAGATCGTCGTCTGGTGGATCGTCCCCTTCGGCGTCTCCTGTTCGCGAGCGAATCCTTCGGCGGCGTAGTAGCCCAGCAGCGTCGCCACGTCGTCCGTGAGTTCAACGATTCGGGTCATCTCGGCGGCATCCCGTTTCATCCCCAGTGTCACGTCGTCGGGGACGAAATCGAGGACAGCCTCAACTGACTCACACAGTTCCAGCAAGATGTGGGCCGGCACGCTTTCGCGGTAGAGGTAGTTACTCAGCGTTTTGTGCGATAGCTCGAAGTACTCGGCCGTACTCTTCAGCGGATAGAACTGCCCATCCCAGTCGGCCGCTAGTTTCGCCTCGAACAGGTCGTACAGCGCATCTTTTTCGATGCCCTTGATCATCAACCGCTTGTTGTCGACCGCGTCGGCTCGGATAAACTCCGCTAACAGATCGAATCGCAGTGGCTCTCCGCTCGGCTGTACCGTATCGAGCTGTTCCGGCGTAATGAGTGCATCCGCATCCGTCAGCTCGCTGGCTCGTTTCGTCGCTCGCTCCCCGTTCTCGAAGACCTGCATCTCGTGATCCGGTGTCACCGTGAGTTCGCGGCCGCTCCGCGTTTCGATAGCGACCATGTGATCCGGTGACGGATGCTTCGAGAGCGCGGTGACCGGTTTTGTCACAATCGACCCGTCGTCGTCGATACTGGGCACCGAAATCGCGCCGTCGATCTCTTCGATCAGCGTCCCGAAGTCGTCTTCACGGGGATCATCGAGACGGTCTTCGACGACTGCCCGGATCGTTTCGTGGTGCCACTCGCCGTCCTCGTTTTGCAGCCAGAGTTTCGTCTCGGGGTGGAAACAGTTCCGCCGCTTGGCGGCGTGAAAGTACGGATGCGCGTAGCCGACCGCGGCACTCGTAAATCCGATCACACGACCGACAACGGCGGCACTCGTGTGGGGTGCCATCCCGAAGACGAGTTCGCCGACAAGGTCGTCACGCTCGTCGATATCGTAGAACGCGGGCAGCCCGTAGAACCGTTCGAGGAGGTCGTCGACGAAGTCGGCCGTTTTGATCATGTGTTCGGCCGCGCCATCCGAGAGGACGATATCCTGGACTTTCAGTTCGACCAGTTGATCGTCGTGGCGGAGCGGGTCGCCGTTGATGTCGGTCTCATACCCGAGACCACGGAAGTGATCGGCTGTCACATCGAGTTCTTCGGGTTTGACCGCCGTCACAGGGAGATCGGTCATATCGTAGCGGACGGTGCCGTCCTTGAACGAGGAGACGCCGTGTTTCGCTCGGAGAATCCCTTTCTCCATCGGTTCGGGCGTCTTATTCGCCGACGACAGCCCCTTGACACCTTTCAGGATCTGGAAGTTGCCTTCGCGTTCGTTGATCGCATCGAGAGCGTCGTGGTATTCGGCGTTGAGATCGACGGCTTCCCAGCCGGCGGCGTCAACCTCGCGGCCACACCCTGGGCATTCGACGCGACCAGCCTCGTCAGGCTCGCAGACGATCTCGCAGTCCTCGCACTCATAGTGAGGTTCGGTGTGGCTGCCACAGTCCGGACACTGCAGTTTGAACGTCGCAGCGTCGCAGTTCGGACACCGCCGCTGGCCGATCTGCATGTCGTGGACGCCACGGCGACCCTGTTCATTCATCGTCGTCGCGGCTTTCGCTACGTCGCGTTGATTGCCGCCGGCTTCGGTGATCGGGAACAGCGTGTGGACGGCCGGCGAGAGGTCACGCTTCTCGGATTTTTCCGGCCGGCCCATCCGCGCGCCGATCCGGGTCGGCGCACGCTCCCGAACCTCGACGGGCGCGACCTCGTTGACAGCGGTGATCGCGTTGTCGCCGCCGTCGAACTCGCGGGCCGCCGCCGGGAGGTCATCCCACGTCTTCGTCAGGTCGTCGTCGAGGCCGAGCGACAGCGCGAGCGGGTTCCAGTCGTCGATTTCGATGGTTGCCTCACGTTGGTGGTGGCCGACGAGCAGGGTTTCCAGCGTCTCTCGGATCGACTCGGTGCGGTCGACGACGAGAGTGCCGTCTTTTGTGGTGCCGTCGGCAACGGCGTCAGCCAATTCCTCAAACTCGGCGACCGAGATGTCGTGCCAGAGATAGGTGTAGGTCGGGTGTAACGGGCAGTCGTACTCGGTCGCCCACTCGATGGCCTCGGCGGCCGAGGGGTTCTCAAGATCGACCCGGGGGTCGTCTTCGAGCGCCTGCACGTCCGCGCCAGCGTCGTCGAACTCCTGTATCCACCATTCGGGCGCGTACGCGGCGGGCGCGAGCGGATGGTTGTTCTCGACGAACTCGCCGTAGTTGACCAGATACTCGCCGAGATCAAGGATCTTCTCGACGCCGTTGCGAAGTTCAAGCGCCTCTTCGGGGTCGTCGATCCGCCGAACCTCGCCGGTCGCCAGCCGGACGGTCGGCCCCTCGATTGAGTCGACCGGGATGATCCCGGCGGCTTTGCCAGGTCGTTCAGTTTTGATCTGTGTGCCAGTCGCCAGAAAGTCGTCGATGATATGCATCGTCGCCGGATGGACGCCCGCGGTCGCAAAGCCGAGATTGCGGGCACGGCCGTAGCGCAGCCGAAAGCCGCCGGCCTCAGACGGATGGCCGAAGACGGGCCGGCCGGCGATCAGATCGAGCAGATATTTCGATTTGGGGTCGACGCGCGGCGGGCCGGCAGGCTCGTCTACGGCCGGGGGGTCGGCGTCGCCAGCATCGTCGCTGTCAGCATCGGCATCGTCGGCACCCTCGTCGTCAGCGTCGGCTGCGTCGTCGCCGTCGGCCGCATCGTCGCCGTCCTTGCCGATGGTGCCATCGATCAGATCCTGCAACCACGGCCACTCGACCTCATCGAGTTGACGGGTGTAGCGCTGGATCTTCGGGGCCTTCAGCGCGATCCCCTCGGCGGCGACCAGACACATCCCACCGCGCGCAGAGTTGGTGTCGACGCGGTCGAGATCGCGGTATCCTGAGACCTCCTCATCACCGGTGGCCTCACCGTCGAGCATGATCGGCATGTTGGTGGCGATAAACCGGCTCTCCTTGTCCTTCGGCGAGTACTGGAGGCCAGTCTCCTTGTCGTAGAGGTTGATCTCCTCGACGTAACGTTCGATCTCGTCGTCCCGTCCCTTGTACTCGGCGAGGCCGAGGATGCTGCGAGTGTAGTCGGCGACGAGCACCGAGAGCGCTTGGGCGGTGCCACCCGCAGAGCGGATCGGCCCGGCGTAGTAGACGTTGACGAACTCGGTGCCGTCGTCGTTTTCCAGCAGTTCGACCCGGTCGATCCCCTCGATCGGCGCGGCGACGACACCCTCGGTCAGTAAGGCGACGGCCGTGCGAACCGCGCCTTCGATCTTGCCGGCTTTTCCCTCGTAGTCGCCGACCCGGCCCTCCGCGAAGTCCTTGGCGAGTTCGAGGGCGGCCTCCTCGCGGGACATCTCGTCTTCGAGTTCACGGACGCGCTCGGCGACGCCCGGGATGCCAAGGATGTTCTCAACGCGGTCGGCCATGTCCTTGGCGATCGGGATCTCGACCTCGGGTTCGGGGTCTTTGCCTTGGCCCTTGGCGCGCTCGGCGACGGTCATCGCCTCGTCGAGACCCGCTTCGAGGCGGTCGAAATACCGCTCGTCGGCGGGGCGCATCGGTGTGCGGTTGGACGCGCCGGCCGCGCGGCTCTCGTCGGCATCGTCGGTCGCGTCGCCTGTATCGGCTGTGTCGCTCTCGGCCGCATCGCTTTCGACCGCGTCGACATCGCCGTTCCCGTCGGGATCGCTCGTTTCGCTCACAGCCAGAGATCCAGTGCCGTCGTCTCGTCGTAGTCGCGCGTCAGCGGTTCCTCAAAGGCCCGGAAATAGAGTTCGCCCGCGAACACCGTCGCCGTGTTGATGTGGCCCGCAAGGGCTTGCCCGCTCGCCCGCGAAAGCACGGCGTGAGTGTGGGCGAACAGCTCGCCGTCCAACAGGGAGACGTTGCCGACACAGGCAGCGACCTCCAGCGGTTCCTCGAAGTCGACCGACTGGTATTCGCCCTCGGCTTGATCGTAAAACCAGACCTCGGCGTCTTCGACCGAGCCGATGGCGGTAAACCAGCCAGCCTCGGCGTCGACCTCGCTGGCGAGGGTTTCGATCTCGCGCCGCCAGTCCGCCCCGGTTTCGAGCCGCGCGGCGTACTCGCCGGTGACGGTGACCTCGCGGTAGTTCATGAAACCACCATCGGGGCTGGAGGGCAAAAAGCTTCAGTTGTCCCAGACAGCTGACGACGACACTAGCCACACTCAGAACGTGTGTATTGTGGACAGACACCGCGATTCCAAACTGATCTATTCCCACACCACGAGAAAACAGATACACATGCCACCCACAGAGACCGATTCGGCTGGCGACGAATCGACCGACGACGAGTCGGCCACAGAGAGTGAACAGACAACCATCCGCACCGGTCGCAACTTCGAACAGACCTATCGGCTGTCGGCCGCCGAGACCGGCGAGTTTCTGATCGCGGTCGGCGAACAGCTCCGAGAGGGCGACGAACTAACCATCACTGACGATGAATGGGAGCTACCGTTCGCGTTCGGTGAGCCGGTCGAGGTTGAACTCGAGTTCGAGGGGATGGACGATCCCGAACTCGAACTTGAGATCGAGATTCCCGGGCAAACGGATGAGACCGCACCGGATGTGAGCTGAGCGGCGACCCACCCTACTCGCGTGTGGCGTTCCAGCGAAAGCCCTCGACAGTCGAGGGCGGCGAGAGCGGACTCGGCGGGAGGCTGTCGCTGACCGCCGGCTCGTTGTACACGCCGGGAGCGATGTCGTTGGGGCCGTCGGGGTAGAACAGCGACGCCAGCAGTTGGAGTTGGCCGCGGCCGACCCCGAGTTCGAACTGGCCGCCGCCGTAACAGTTGATGTCGTGTTCCGCACAGTAGGTCAGCGTCTCCAGCAGCGACCGGAGACTTCCGAACCGCGAGGGTTTGATGTTGAGCCAGTCGGGTGCCCACGGTAGCGATTTCACGTCAGCCAGGCTTTCGATCGGTTCGTCCCACGAAACGCGGCTTCGGACAGCGTCGGCCTCGAACAGCGACCGCGTCTCATCTGTCAGGGCCGGATCTTCGATGATAGCGTCGGGAAAGCCTTCGATAACTCGCTCGTAGAGCACGGGATCAGCGGGCGAATCGACATCGGTACCCTCGTAGTGGCCTTTGAGATCGAGAATCCGAACCCGATCAGTGTCAGCCAGCGTTGCGACGAGGCCGTCGTCCCACGCTGTCGTCGGATCAAGCTTGAACTCGACGCCGGGCACCCGCTCGCGGAGCGCGTCGACACGGTCGGTCGTCGGGGGGTCGCCGAGTCGCATGCTCGTGACGAACCGCACCGGCTCGCGGCGACGATCAAGCAGCGTTTCGAGGTCGGTCTCCTGTTGTCGCAACGCAAGATCGAGGGCAGCCGATTCGAGCGCCCACCGGCGGTAGTTCCACGAGACCGGTCGTTCGGGCGGTTTGGGGAACAGCGATGCGTCGGCAACTGCCTCGGAGAACTCGGCAAGCGTGTACTCGCCAGTGAGGTTCGGCAGTCCTGCATCCGCAAGGTCGTCGTGAGCGTCGGCCTCATAGGTTACATCCTCGCCGCGGCCCATCTCACCGTCACCGGACAGCGTGATCTCGGTTGTCACGCGCGTGAACTGTGGGGTCTCGCGTTCGTGTCGCTCGGTCGACAGCGATGTGATCGACACCGGAAGGTCGAGCAACTCGGCGACAGTCATATCACCAGTTGACGGGCGACCAGCAAACGGTTTGGGGTCAACTACCGACGGATGCCCGTACTCGGCGGAACAGAACACAACAGAGCGGGGAGAAACAGCGACACGCTATCGGTCAACGCCGGTGCGGGCAGCGACACGCTGTTCGACGTACAGCCGCGCCCACTGCTC
>Ga0209946_1000985_pt1 | contig 11713 bp, 10 predicted proteins | sample SalPon2_A_H2O_MG_FD_185704 | JGI IMG/M metagenome (GOLD analysis project Ga0209946, IMG submission 185704) | Salt pond water microbial communities from South San Francisco under conditions of wetland restoration - Salt Pond MetaG R2_A_H2O_MG... | ecosystem: Environmental > Aquatic > Non-marine... | reverse complement strand
CATGCGGTCGACTCGCTGTCCGGGGACATATACCCAGCGGCTGGACAGTCGATAAACTACATTCCGCGATATCAAATCGCATCTCCGGTAGTTGCACAAGTTCGGAAGGTAGATTCCTACAAATCACCAGATTGCTTATTACTTTGATGACAAGGCTACGATCTCGGTGTAGTAACTCAGCCACCTATAATTATATTTACATTAAAGATATTTCCACTGGCACTGCTAGAGGTTGAACTGAACGGAGTTCTTCGATTGGGGTGGGAAGACGCTCTTCGAAGAACTCCAAGTATATATATAACAGATTCTTCGGATGCGGAGTTCTTGCATAGTGATCGGACGCGCACGCCTGCCTGGCTGATTAGGCTGGCGTGCGTTGCCCATGCTGGAGCAACGTCCTTAACAGAGTGCTGAGACCTCTATGAGTGGTTCGGCGTCGAACGACGCTGAGCCACGATCCATCACTGGTATCAAGCCTACACCGACCACTATCATCAAGACTTCACCGCTGAACCGGATCGTGTTGCTGTCGATGAAAAACAAATTCAGCTCGAAAATGAACACAAAGCGCGGCTCTATGCCGCAATTGACGTAGAGACAAAAGTCGTGCTCCACGCACGACGTTCGTGACACAAGGGCCGAGACCCTGCTGAACAGTTCCTAAACGAGCTGAAAAAGAAACACCGCGTCTCCTCGGCGTGCTCTTCGAGGAGCTCGGAGGGAAACAATGTAGTGAGCCGACGCATAATCCAAGATGAAGAGTCCTTGTCGTACACAGACTAGACTTCCTCATTCCTTCCGAAAGATGCCTCGATAAGCCGCCGCTATCACGCGGTTTCTCGCTTAACTAAGACGAATGCTTGGACACTGATAGATATGTGGCTAAATAGCTAATTAGGACACAGGAGCTTCATTTGAACTGCACCTGGGTGATAATTTTTCACCAATTGCGTAGGCTAACTTTACAGGTACAGCATCTCCAACCATCTGCTGTCTAGCATTAAAACTATTTCCTATGAAATGATAATCGTCTGGGAAAGACTGTAGCCTTGCTGCTTCTCGAACTGACAGAAGGCGATCTTGTGTTGGATGAACGATCATTTGCTTTCGAAAGTTGGCTACTGTATTTGCAGGCTTACCCTCTGAAAGTCTTTGATAAATGTGATCGTGTGTCTGCTTTCGATTAGAGTAGTTATCCATCAATTCTTTTGGGATATCTTTCCAATTCCCGCCTTGTGGAATATGTTGAAATCTCCTATACGTTTTCTCTTGATTTTTTGTCGTTCTATGATTCATCAGTAATTCTTCCTGTTCATTTTGACGCATTAACCTTGCATACTCGCTAATATTTGTGTTACCGGCTGTATATTCCATTTGCATAGTTCCTCCACCTCCCGTTGGGATCTCAGGTAAGTCAGAAATAGCCCTTTCCACGGACACTGGTATCTCTATGTTTTGATTATAATCACTCGGATTTGGCAATTCTGGCTCTACAGATTTCCTGCCTATAAAAAACACTCGACGGCGTTTTTGAGGAACTCCAAATTTTTCCGCCTCTAGGATATCAAATTCAACATTATATCCTAAATCATGCAATCTTCCAAGGATTGATTCTTTAAACATACCATCTGAAATAGTGAGCAATCTGGGCACATTCTCTATAAGGACAGCTTCAGGATCAAAATCCTCAACAATCTGTAAAAACTGGTTGGGGAGACTATTTAATGGGTGTGTCTCGGAATCTGTCTGGACATTTGCCATAGAGAATCCTCTACAAGGTGGCCCCCCAATGATTAGATCAATCTTATCCGGAGAGTGTCCATTGTCTATAACTGAATCTCGAATGGTTTGAATGATATTTGGATTTTCAACATCTTCGAGAACTGGTTCACAATCATGGTTGTTTCTGTAGGTATCTAGTGAGTGTTCGTTGTTATCAACGCCAGTAACTATATTATATCCTGCCTCTGAGAATCCCTTACTTAGTCCACCCGCCCCACAAAATATATCTATAACATTTTTCAACTGGCAATCTGTCATTAGTATCCCTCTTCCTTACCGCGATACTTCAACCTATTCAATAAACGTATATGATGAAATATCATATCCAGCCAATATACATTGAATCAATACCAGTAGAATAGTTTTCTAGGTTGTATTCGCTCGGAATAGTATAGGCAACTTGTACTTCCTCTAGATTTTGCACAGCTTTCCACATGCCAAGAGTTGAGAGTTTTGTACTCATTGGACTCATTATAATATTATACTCATTAGAATAGTCAGATATCAATTGACTTACTGCCTCATACGATCCTTGGATACTATCCGCCGGAAAATGAAATTCATCAGTATCTTGTCTATTAAGGATTAATTCTTGCCGCTGTTTATTTTTGTGAAGGAATGATTCTTTTGTGGGCGGATCACCAACACCCACACAAACCTTTGCCGGTTCAATCTCGTCTATTGTATTCATTGCCCGATTTTCTTCAAAACCAGATAGAATAGCTAACAACGTAGGCTTACTAGAATTCTGTATTCCTGCAAACCCGATTACGTTTCTCACCGATTGGTGTCCCTTGCTAAGCCAATTTCCATGCTTTTGTGGAGACACATACAAAACTCTGGTATTTATTTCATCACATATAGAATACAAAATATTAAAAGAAACGAGCAGTGCTTCACGGTTGAAAGTTGTGACATCAATAGTTATATTCAAACTATCTTTTTTATCCAAGATTTGAAGCCCTTGCCGAAGAGAAAATAGCTGCTCATCAGCCTCCAACCAACTGCCCATAATTACATCTACCTCATCACAATGCTCTTCCATCAATTCTTCAAGCTCTTTGAGATTTCTCCTTGTTCTACAATCTTCTGATTTATTGAAATACTCTTTGTTTACATAAATGAGACCTAATTCTGCTTCATAACCTGGGTCAAGAGATTCGGTCGCTGACAGGGCACGATCTTCAAACCCAGCACTTACGAAATACAGGTCATCTGGTTCTCCTTCGTCAATTCTGCTGATTGTATCTTCTTTTACACATCTTGTCGAACTGATTTTCTTTTCATTCATTGTTCTGTTTTGAATGACTCTAGGGAGACTTGATCCTCGTCAAGATTCAAGCGGCGACGGACGAATTCATGTGGATCTTCACAACCAATTTTTAATAGTTCTGGTCGTAGTGTTAATCTTCCTTCAAACGCTGTAGGATCTATTTTGAACATAGGTGCTAACCGTCTGTTTAATATGTACCAGTCAGACCGTCCACCACCACCTTTTTTACTGTATGTTGACACTTTAAAGTACCCTATTCTTTCACCTAACTTCAGCACCCTCCCCAGGTCTGAGTCATCTGGTATTTCACCGTTCACAGTGAACGAGTCCACTCTGGGTTGCCGTGATTCTGGGTCAATAAGCCGTTTATAAAATAGTTCGCCTAACGACCTAATAAGAGTCTTAAGATCATCCAGGTACTGCATCTCTTCCTGAGAAAGGCTTTTAGCTATTTTCTCAGGTGCTTCTTGTAAGAAATCTTCAGCATTCTGCCGCATAACCTCACTCTGTATTTTTGGGGGGATATGATCAATCTCATCAATATCTTTCCCTTGGCGTTTTAGTTCATTAACCATGAGTTGACAAGGCTCCAAGAAATTGCGAACTACCCCTGAAGAAATGTGTACCAACTCGTCAAATCCACAATAGTATTTTTTTGTCTTTCCTTTTGCCAGCTCTTGGAACAGTCGTGCTTTCGAATACCGCGTAATGTAGTCATTCCGACGACCAGGCTCTCCCTCTTCGATCCATTCTTGTTCTAATTCTTCTCTTATTTCCTCTATCTTATTCTGCTCAAACTCCCTTTGTGGTAAGAATTCCTCAGCATCATTTGTCGGTACGTCAGATAGTTCAAGCCTTTTTTCAACAATGTCACGCACTTTCTTAGCATATTGCTTGTCTTTGTTTGTGTATAACTCCTCAAAATCAACTTCAGTGTAATCATGAGTCAATTCTATCATCCCCCGGCCTTTTGTCTCGAAAGTCTGATAACGACTCCGACTAGATGATACTTTGATACATAGGATACTTTGATCCCGATTTGCGATCCATGTGTTAATAACCTCCTGTTGTTCCTCAAATAAATGAAATGCATCGTCTAAGAAAATGTATATCGGAACACCTGGTCTTCCCAGAAGATCTTGGACGCTCTCCATCAGAGGTAAAAGGAAATCATGATATCCGCTTGTGGCACCTGTATAATTCGTATTTGGATTCAATGAGAGTTCCTGTAAATAGTGAGATATGTTTCTTTTCTCTGACATTAATAGCTCCTGCAACCACTTTATTGGGTTTTCCTCCAATCCATACCTATCAGAAGCATATTCCTTAGAAGAGGTTATTGAGCCGCTATCAAAAAGACTTGTAATTCTTTCAGCAAATTTAATTAATGCTCCGTCGTCAAAATACTCTTCTGGAAACTGGCTATCTAAAGTTGATAATGTCTCTTCAGCCACAGTAAGATTAAGTAGATGTTCTGAAATGACCTGTGAGGCTCTGTCATCAAGTAGATCTAGTTCAGTTTTGTCTATTTCACCCTTTTTACAAGGAGTATATATACCTATGAAAGATTGGTCGCTCTCGAAAAATTGTTCTGGGGTTGAATACTCCTCAAATCTACATTGGGGCTCTAAATACCTCAGCATGAAACTCTTACCGGAGCCTCGTGGCCCCCAAATGAAGGTGTGTTTCTTTTCTTTAACATTATCTAATTGCGTATGCTCTTTGATAAACAGGTCAACTATAGTCTCAGCAGGTACTTTTTTCAAAGCATCTGGACTGTGGACTGCGAATGGATTCTCAGAGATATCAATCATAGGCTATCACCTCTTAGCTGAGATGGTTTCCATTGGTTATGTTGATCAAAAAAATCCTCAAATATATTCACGTTTGGATAAGAATCCTTGCTGGTCAATCCACTCGCTGCGAGCGTTTCTTTGATTTCATCTTTGATAGCATTTGACTCTCCGCGAACGGTAATATCGACCTCCACTTCTCGGATTTCAGTGTATCGATTAAAATAGCGTTCACAATAGGTTAGTTCATTAACTAATTTTTCTAATCGGCACACAACATACTCAATCAACGTGATCTTATCATTATCATCTTGCCTGTCTTCAAATGAATCTGGACACAAGTATTTCATCACAGCTTGCTCAGAGTCAAGTTCTATATTCATTTTCACAATTTTACCGTTCAGATCGGGATAACAACCTTGTATTGTTTCTGCATATCTCCAAAAAATCTGACTCTCATGAGGAACAGCATCCCGAACCCAACTACTGCCTGACACACGCTCTTGAGTTTCTGAGATCTCATCTGCAAACCTCAAGATAGCTGCAAGGGACTTAGGATATATTTTGTAAACTTTCCCATTGTAATTAAAGTCTGCACTTTTTTGAGGAATATCCAAGCCACTTTCGTTTCGGTGTGCTTTGACGATATCATCAATTGTAGCCTTAATTGACGTTGTAGGGAATGCTATGTCTTTGAATTGATCTGCAACCTCAGTAGATATCGTTTCATGTTCTGCGCGGTGAACAATCATACCAACATCGTGCCACAAAATGGCGGTGAGTAAAGCATAGATATCAAGTTCATCTATATCTCCATTATCGACATCTCTAAGCTCGTTTTTTAACAATCTACTTGCTTGATTCATAACAGCTGTAATATGCTGCTTGCCGTGATCAGTGAACCAATTGCAGTTTGATTGAACCCAGGGGTACATCTCCTCTTCTAAATAATTCTTTGTTTGCTTGTGATAACGCAAAAACTCGCTAGCGTTGTTCGATTCCTCTGCTAAGTCAACAAGAGTTTGTTCTAGATCCGAGGTGAGATCCACGTCAGTCATTGATGCCACGGATAATTACTATCTGTTTTCCACCATTCCCAGGGTATTAATTGTTTTCCAATGAGTTGATAAGTTAGGATTCTTGCTGTCCTTCCCCTGTTTAGATTCTATTTCCTCGTGCAGAGGCGTTATAGAATTTTTTCGCACCGTGATCACAGTAATTCCCGGGGTTCTTCGCGTTTGTAGCTGGTGATTGGGACTACGACGCATAGACAAAGTACAAGAGTTCTTGAGAAGTTGCCTTGTTGAAGAGCGTGTCACAGAAAGCCTCCTAAGGGAGGCCACAGGGCTTGAAAACCGTTTCCAGCAGTACCAACGCCCTGCAAGACGTAGCTTCAGTAGACGACTTCTTGAATTCGGCAGCTACTGAGACAGTACCGCTGTTTGAGTTCCTTGAGTTCGAGTTTCTACTGGAGTACGACGTGTTCGCCCCCGCTCCCGGGGGCGAACACGAGTGCATCAGCCACCGGATCTCTTTCGCGGCTTTCTGCACTGCTACTACAAGGACATCTACGGCATTCGTCCTGTTGAACAAGAGCTTCGGAACATGGTTGTCTGGCTGAGCTGTAGGTTCGATCGACCGCCGTCGAGAGACGCGGTCGATCGCTTCCTTACCGACCTCGAACACGTCGTTAACAAGGTGTTCGACCACCTCGTCAAGCAGGCCGCCCGACGCAGCCTGCTCGACTTGGCCTACTGCATTGATTCAACAGACGTGAGGGCGATATCCGTTGATCAAGACGCGTCGAAGTGCTACGATCCAACCGACGATGAGTACTATTACGGCTACGGTTGCACGATCGTCTCGACCGGCACGACCACCTGCTGACCGCAGGGGTCGTGCCAGTCGCCCCGTTCGACGCGCGAAACACCGACGGCCCGAAACACATCGAGTACAGGGTCGAAGACCGCATCAAACAACACAGCGAGGACGTTCAGCTGAAGCAGTCCACGTTGGATGAGACGTACAACCGCCGTACTAGAGTCGAACGAACCAACGAATCAGTGAAGGACTGCGGCCTCGGGCGTGCGTTCGCCCGAGGCCGCGTTCACGTATGAGCACAGGTGTTCCTAGCTCTGTGCCTTCGTTTCGTCGTTGCAATCACCAACTACGAACGCAGAGACAATTCGGGAAGTACAATCATCACGGTGTGACAAGAGTTCTATGATACCCTCGTTCAATACCCACTCAACATGGACGTACCACAAACTATTGTTACACCGACTCTCTGTATCTTACACCAGTCTATCTTATAATTAGAATCGAATAACGACGGTATTAGAACTTATTGGGCGTGACCTAATCTGCGTTCCATAATGAAAAGGCAAATTTCTGTGTATTTGGGCTAACAATCAGGTATCGTTAATGATATCTATTGTTTTCCCGATCAAGACACATATTCCAGGTTCAGAGAGCTTCTCAATCGGCGCAACTAGCTCTGGACCTTGTATATAATTGGATTTGTCACATGTATCGATTTTAATACTCACTTCTGAGGCACCGTTTACTCGATATACCATCTTCAACCTTGCAAAGTAGTCACTAGGTGTGCCGATTGAACTTGGGTACGCTATTTTTCCACAAACTGCTGCATTGTCCTTGCTATCCGGGGTGATAAGCGGGTCTGGTTTTTGTTTTCCATAGAGCGTCATTTTAGACTGAACCACTTGGAAGATCTTCCGGAGCACCTTACTGAATTCAGTATTATAACTGGCGGCATCACGCGGTTTTATTCTCGCACGATCTAGATCATACAGCGGGTCATTTTCATTTCCTCTTTCAGGATCAAAATTATCAAGATCAATACCTATGTTACTCACTGATGCTTCCCAATCTTCTTCGTCAGTATCTGGCAGCCCAATTGTCTCAGGACCACCGGTCAGAACTCTACTACGCTCACTCGGCTGATCCATGTAGATCTCATGCAGAGTAAGGTCTGCTGGACTGATCTCTGGTGCTGTGTTGATCTCTGCAATCGTTTCAAGAACACTAATTAGTCTCTCTATTTCTCTATCACACTCTCGAACTACCTCCGGCAACCCCTGATGATACCTTTCATATATCCGATTAAGATGAGAAGTAAACTCTTCATCAAGATCTATTGGGAGTGAGTCCACGTGTCCGTGAACGGCTGACTCATTAATATCCTGTATTTTGGCCGTAGACTTTATTGCCATAGTGCGACAGTTTCTAACTTTAGTCCGACGATATCGGACATACTGACAGGCAAGCGTTGCAATTGTATCCGGTCGGTCGGTCGCTCCATGTCCTATAATCCCTGGAATATTCTTGATAACATCGTCACAGATGCCTTGTTTAGCTTCATCAGGTAAGGATGGAATATCGTTATGAGTCGGACTGCAAATAGAATAGTCAGCTCCTCGCGGATCTATTGCAATTTCTTGCTGCTCAAGGCCAGTATCTACGCTCATCGCTGTCTCCATAGTCGTCATACTCCAGCGGTTGCAATCAGTGCAGTAGTAAAGCTGAATGAGTCATCAATGTATGCTGGATGCTCGGTCATTCTCATTCACTTAATCAAGGGATTTATATAGTTTATGTTGTGAACGGCTATCTTGATCTTGCCTATTTGTTGAAACTGCCGTGTTTGAATAGCGCTGCTGGTTGGGGAGGTCGGAATTTGAGTTGGTGTATTAGAGGCTACTACCAGGGGTCTAAAAATCGATGTCGTTTCACCTTAGCTCAGAGATCGCTATTCAATACGGCAGTTGAAACAGCTATTGGCTATATTCTATAGTCGCCAGTTAGTGTACAGGTGTAGCGCGTATACATTATTAACTCTTGCATAACTGAGCGAAACAACAGTCAAATAACTGATGTTTTAACCAATTGGCGTGCAAGATACAGGGCGCGTATGCGGCACTTTCAATTGCTGATCGAGGGTCCATACTGAAGCACGAGAGCGGGAAGAAGTACTCCTACAAAAATAAGAGTCCCAACCAACACGGGAAACGGGAGCATCGTGAACGTACTCAGTCCGAAAAAGAGCGCCATCGCGGCGAACACAAAGCCCGAGATCACTGCATTCTCTCGTGAAACGAGCGGCTCACTCTGTAGGATGATGACCATTGAGGTAGCCAACAGCACGAAAATCGCTGCCGCTGCAGCACTAAATACCCGCATTGAATCGATTGCGAGCCCGTAATACAGCCCTACGCCAGCGATCACGAACGCGACACCGAGAGCTGAAAGGCCAGCTAACTCGGTCGGTGATCGGTCGGTCTCGTCGTCGTTGTAGTTGGAGGGCATACTCTTTTATTGTCGTCCGAGAGGATATACGCTCTGACCGCGTGGCCTGTGTATGGATATACTCACCGCGTATCATGGCCTCTTGATTCGATTCGGCCTCTATCAACTGATTTTCTGGCCAACGGTCGGCTACTATGTTACTGTGGATGCGAAGAAACGAGAGCTATCTTCGCCGCAACTTCGTGGAGTTGTGTATGGGTTTTTCGGCATTCTCGGGTTGGTCGTGTACATTTCTCAGAAGCCTCGTGCTACTAATAGCTGAACACACCTTTTCTTATTTCCAATCAGGGTAGCACAGATGTTTCAGCAAGTCAGGGACAAAATGGACAGGGTCACAGTGCTGTATGGATTCTCTATATCTCGCACAGCGTGATCTCTCAACTCTGAAATAGATATCGCAATTTCACTGCTTTCGGTAAGAGCCGCCTGATTAAAAGACACCCGTCAGTCGTTCAGGAATTCATTTTCTATCAGATCCGAATACTCGTTTTCTATTTTTTCCGCGAGAGTACGACGCTTTCTTATACTCTTCAATAGATCCGATTCGGATATATCCTCTTCCCAACTTGAATAGTCTCTATCTATTTCGTATACTTTTTTCTTTGTGATATCACCATTAAGTTGCTTTTGCCGGACTATTTGTTCATTTAACATCCCAAGAACCACTCCTTTATCTAATCTCTTCGAAAGAGTAGCGGGACTGATCCCGATGTTGGCATCTAATTCACTGAATGTTTTGGATTCTTCAGATAACTCTGCCAAGATCTCGTCAACGCCTTTTGAGGTAAGATATTTTTTAATTTCTTCGTTAGACACGCAGTTGACACTCTCATTTTCATATTTGACTCACTCAATTTAAACCTGGTTATTCATCAAAACTGTTCTGTTCATCAAAACTACTTTAGATTGAATCTGTATACAAAGCTTTAATACTGATCAGAATATACAGTGGTTTAGATTAAAGTCAAATATGGGATGTACCTATATACAGTCTAATTCGCTAAGTGCATCTCTGATTTGCTCTATTTATAATGGCTAATGTTGAAGCTGTAGCTGAGTCAATCGTTGAAGATGCGGAGACTCTTTGTGAGCGTGAAGACCACCTGTGGGACGTTATCCGGGAACTCTCAGTTCCCGTCGCCAAACTGGAAGATTCACGCGATCAAAACCTCGTTAAATATGGAACTGACGAGATGTTCCGCACGCTCCTGTTCAAAGGGGTTCGAGGTATTTCACAGAACGAACTAGCGGAACGACTTGGTCGGGAGCCGAGCTTAGTCAAGAGCTTTGGCCTCGATATTACCGACCTCTCGAATACGCCGACCCAACAACAACTCTCATACGCACACGGGGAGTTCAGGGAGGACACCCAAGAAGTCCTCAATCGCACGGTTGCTGGCGTCCGGCAAGTTGCCCTTGACAATGATGTCCTCACGAGGGGTCTTGTTCCGTCAGTCCCGAGTAAAACCGAGGAAACGTCACAAAGCACGAATGAGTACAAGAAGGAGAAGGCCCAGAAAACGCTGACGCTCGCTCGAAAACACGTCATCCCAGAGTTCGATACGCACCGAGCAGCCCACAAGAAGTACTCCGACGAGGTACTGCTAGATATGTTTGCGAGCATCTGCGCGAACAACGGCAGTGCTCACTCAGAAGCTGAGTACGGCTGGCTCACCGACGACGAGCTCATCTGTGACGACTCAACCTTTCTACGCGCGATAAAGAAGATTGCGACTCCCGAAGCGTCCGATGGGCAGCTCACATTTGAAGATTTCGAGGACGAGGACTCGATGCCTGAGATCGACCAGATTCGGGACGCTATCATGACCGCGTTCAATGCTGCTATAAAAAACATCATTAACTCGATCCGTGGCGGCGACCCCTTCGACTCTCGTGAAACCGTTGCGGCGATCGACATCACCCACGAGCAGTTTCACGTCTGGCCATGGGAGGACAAGAAAGCAGACATCGCGAAGCCGGACTACCCAAAGATGGTGAGCGGATACAAGAAGGACGGCGAATACAAACGCGGATACAAGTACGCTACAATCACGCTGGTGGGAGACCACGCCCCGATTATCCTCGGTATTGAGCCAGTAAAAGAGAATTCCATGTGGGAGCCCGACGATTCGCCATCGTACTCGAAAGCCGATCTGGTGAGTCGATTGCTTGACCGCGCTGAGCAGTTCGTCGATCTGGATCTGGTGATGTTCGATCGCGGATTCTACGCCAATCGCGTGTACGCCGACGTTCACGATCGTGGGCTCACATATCTCTCGCCGGTTCCGACATATGAGGATGATTTAGAGGCTATTCAAGATGTTCAGGATCATCCAACGGCGGACAAAGCTGTCAAACACGACGTTCCGTTTGGAATCGACGGTGAGGTGCATCACGAGGCGGAGTTCCTCTACGCGCCGAGTACGAGCGACGATGCCGACGGAAAGTATGCAGTCTTCGTAACGAACCAAGACCGCGTTGAACCGGAAGAAATCTCGAGTGTCGTGAACGGGTACAGTCGTCGCTGGGATATCGA
>Ga0209946_1000984_pt1 | contig 11718 bp, 8 predicted proteins | sample SalPon2_A_H2O_MG_FD_185704 | JGI IMG/M metagenome (GOLD analysis project Ga0209946, IMG submission 185704) | Salt pond water microbial communities from South San Francisco under conditions of wetland restoration - Salt Pond MetaG R2_A_H2O_MG... | ecosystem: Environmental > Aquatic > Non-marine... | reverse complement strand
ACACCTACGTTCGGTCGTTGCTCGGCGGAACGATCGCCACGCTGGGGATGCTCGCGTTGTTGGCGGTCCTGTTTCCAGCGTCGGTTGCCGGCGACCTGGCCGACATCGTCTTTTCGCGAAGCACCGCCGCGTCGACCGCTCGGCTGGCGGCGCCGATCGTGCTCGCCGGGCTCGGCGGGATCTTCGCCGAGAAGAGCGGGGTGATCAACATCGGTCTCGAAGGGTTGTTGATAATCTCGGCGTTCACCTCCGTCTACGTCGCTTCTATCGTCGGCGTTGGCACCGCGCTCTTCGGCGTGCCGGCGATCTGGGTCGGCCTCCTCGGTGGCGTCGTCGCGTCGACGCTGCTCGCGGGCGTCTTCGGTGTGGTGTGTATCGAGTTCGAGGCGGACCAGATCATCGCCGGACTTGCGGTGTGGCTGATCGCACTCGGGCTCGCTCCGTTCGCCTCGACGGTGTTCTTTGGCGGGGTTAACACGCCGAACCTCGGCGCGCGGGTGAGCTGGGAGTACTCGGCCGTCATGGTCGCGATCGCGACGCTCGCCTCCTGGTGGACGCTGTATCGAACCGCCTTCGGCACGCACCTCCGAGCCGCCGGCGAGAACCCCCGCGCGCTCGATACGGTCGGGGTCTCTGTCTCGCGGGTTCGATATGCGGGTGTGCTTCTCTCGGGAGTGCTCTCCGGTGTCGGGGGGGCAGCACTCGCGCTCTCGATCGGCCAGTTCGTCGGCTCCGGACAGACGATGGTCCAGGGCAAGGGGTTCATCGCCATCGTTGCGTACCTCTTTGGCAACTACAATCCGCTCGGCACGCTCGGCGCCGGAATCTTGTTCGCCGGGTTAGACGCCACCCAGATACGCCTCCAACAGCTCGGCTACGCGATCCCGGACACCCTCGTCCAGACGATTCCGTACGTGGTTGTCGTGCTCGTGCTCGCACTCGTCGGTCGGACGCGCATCCCGGCGGCCGCGGGCGAACACTACGAAACCGAAGAGTGACGCCCACGCTGGCGGTCAACAGGGGCCCGTCTCGGAGACTCACTCCTCGACGGAGGTCGCTCCGGTATCACCGGTCGGGGCGGGCAACCGGAGGTCGGCGAACGCCTCGAGGTCGCCGACGCCGGTGACGATCTCGACCTCCTCGGTCACGGGGACCCCGACACACGAGAGCCGGGCGTTCGCCTCACGAATCTGTGTCGCAGAGAGGACCGTCTGTCCGGGCATCGCTACGTCGCCGTCGACGACGACGACCGCACAGTTCGAACACGCGCCGCCGCGGCAGGCGTACGGCCACGATCGGCCGCCGCGCTCTGCGGCCTCGAGGATCGACTCGCCGGGCTCGACGAGGAACCGGCCGTACTCGGGCAGTTCTAGCTCCGCGGCTGCCGCCTTCTCGAAGAGATCCGGGTCCTCGAGCGACCAACCCTGCTCGGCCATCGTCTCGTAGTCGAGGTGGTACACCGTCGAGGCCTCGCTGGTGATGAGCGGTTCGACGCCACCGGCCGCGTACCCACGGATCACGGTCGCTGCTTCTGACACCGGCCGCTCGGCCAGCCCGGCGAACCAGTCTTCGACCGACGCGACCGTCAGGTTCGATTCGGCGGCGACCGCCTCGATGTCGACTCCCTCGAGCCGGGCGATCGTCGCGACGTATCCCGGGGCGTCGAGCGCGTCGAGCGTATCTTCGACCCACTCCGCGGAGCGACCGTACCACGACGCGAGCCTGTCCGGGTCGACGCCGTCGTCGTAAGCGACGGCGAGCAGGAGTGCCGCCGCCGTCTCACCCGCTCGCACCGCGGTGAGCCACTCCCGGAGTCTATCCGCTTCGACGTAGTCGAGGTCACCCATAGATCGTACACGATGCTCACACGTCCTGAACGTCAGGCCAAACATGGTAGGCTCCGCTGTGAGCGGCCAGTCCCGGTTGACCCCTGGTTTCTCGAGATCGGATCATCCGATCCGACTCGTGTCGTCTCAGCGGGGACTGAATCGGGAGTAAAGAGTTTTGGGTGCCGCACCACATCCTTCGATAATGAACATCGACGAGTACGACGTCGTCGTGGTGGGCGCGGGGACCGCCGGCTGTTACGCCGCCACGACGATCGCGAACGAGGGGCTCGACGTCGTGATCGTCGAGCGGAAAGACGCCGAGGAGGCCGGCCACATCGCCTGTGGCGACGCACTGAAGGGCGCAGATGAGTTTCCGGCGGCGATCCCGAAGTCCCGGCTCGAGCCGGCGTTCACCAACACGGACGTCGACCACGGCCGCTTCGAGATCCCGAGCGAAGACACCGTCTTGGAGATCCCCGTCCCGGGCGAACTGGCGGTGATCGACCGGTGGGAGTACGGGCGACAGCTCATCGGTGCAGCCGAAGACGCCGGCGTCGACTTTCACTACGACACCGTCGTGAACGACGTGCGACAGGCCGCAGACGGCCGAGTCACCGGACTGGAGGCGATCCACGAGGAGGCGCCGGTGACGTACGAGACCGATCTCGTCGTCGACGGGGCCGGCTCGCTCTCGTTGTTACAGGACAAAGTCGACTTCGATGGGACCACCTTCGATACGAACGTGCGGTACTCGCAGTTCTGTTCGGCGTACCGCGAGATAGTCGACGTACCGGAGCCCGTCGAGTGGGACGACGCGCTCGTGTTCAAGCCGACCGAGCGCGCGGCCGGGTATCTCTGGTACTTCCCGCGCACGAGCACTGAGATCAACGCTGGGCTCGGCTTCCAGATGAACGAAGAACCGATGAAGCTCGTCGAGGCGCTCAAACGCGACCTCCGGGACCGACCGGAGTTCGCGGGGGCGACGGTTCGTGACAAACTCGGCGCCGCGCTCCCGACGCGTCGCCCCTACGACTCGGCGGTCGCACCGGGATACCTCGCCGTCGGCGACGCGGCCGGCCACGTGAATCCGACGACCGGCGGCGGGATCGCCGGCGCCGCCTACGCGGGCACGTACGCCGGCGAGCAGGCCGTAAAGGCCGTCTCAGACGGCGACGTCAGCGAGGAGAACCTCTGGCGGTACAACGCCCGCGTGATGGACCACTTCGGCAGCCGGTACGCCGCCCTCGACGTGTACAACGTCCTCTCGACGGCGATCGACGTCGACGACCTGATGGGGCTTCTCGCCTCGCTGCCGGGTGAGAAACTCGCCGAAGCGCTGTACGAGGGGTCGACCTCGATGTCGTTCGGACTGAAGCTCAAATGTGCGGTGAAGAGCTTCGGCTACTGGGACACCATTCGGAACTTCTATCAGACCAAGTCGCTCGCCGACGAACTCCTCGCCCACTACGACGGCTACCCGACCAGTCCGGCGGCGATGGCGAGTTGGACCCGCGAGCGCGACGCGATCATGGATCGGATCTACGAGACGACCGGTGCGGACGCAAAGTACTGAGACGCGCTTCCGGGCAGGCGAGCGATACGTCGATCGTCTCGTGTCTAGGGTCGTTCGACAGCGACCGTCTGAATCGCGTCCGCGAGCACGTCGATGCCGAGCGCGATGTCCGACTCGACGACGTCGAACGTGCTCGTGTGGTGGCCGCCCGGGTGGTCGGTGCCTACGCCGACGTAACACGCCAGGCCACCGTTTTTTTGCACGCGGTTCATGAGAAACGTCGCGTCTTCGCTCCCACCGAGTTCGGCCCGCTCTACGACGCTCTCGACCCCGTCCGCGTTCGACGCGACGGTCCCGACGACGTCCGCGAGCGCCGCGTCGCTTTCGGCGCTCGGTGCGGCACCTTTCTTCGTGACCTCGACGGAACAGTCGTGCATCGCCGCGGCCGAGTCGAGAATTCGGTCGGCGTGGTCGAACATGTACTCAGCGAGTGCCGTCGTCTCGCCACGGACCTCCCCTTCGATGTAGGAGGCGTCCGGAACGATGTTGGTCGCCGTGCCGCCGCCGACGAGGCCCGCGTTGATACGCGTCGCGCCGTCGGCGTGACGCGGAATCGCGTAGAGGTTCTGGATCGCCGCAGCCATCGCCTGCACCGTGTTTCGTCCCTGCTCGGGTCTCGCACCCGCGTGTGCCGGCTCGCCGTCGAACGCCGCGTGAAAGTGGGTCACCGCCAGGAAGCCGTCGACGCCACAGACGACCTCTCCGGACGGGTGGTCGAGTCCGACGTGGACCGCGTAGAGGTAGTCGACGTCGTCGAGGTGCTCCGACTCGGCCATGGGCTTTCCGCCGACGATCTTCTCTTCGCCGGGCTGGAAGAACACCTTGAGCGTGCCGTCGAAGTCGCTCTCGAGAACGCGATCGAGCACGCCGAGCCCCATCGTCGCGTGTGCATCGTGGCCGCAGGCGTGCATGTACCCCTCGTGGTCCGACCGGAAGCCCTCGGCGGCCGGCACGTGGTCGTCCGCGCCGGACTCGGTGATCGGCAACCCGTCGATGTCGACTCGCAGCGCGACGACCGGCCCCGGCCCCTGTTCTGTGACCGCAACACATCCCGTGTTGCCGCCTGTCAGCTGCGTGAGCACGTCTGGGTCGGCGCCCGCCGCACGGGCCCTTTCGGTCCACGTCTCTAGTGTCTCCTCGTCCGGAACGTTCCGGCGCGCCTCGGCGTCGAGCGCGTCGGGGCCGACGTGTAGTGCGTCGAGCGGGCGTGCGCGGAGCGCCTCGACGATCCGGGCGGTGGTGTAAAACTCACACCACGCTGGCTCTGGGTGGCGGTGGAGGTCTCTGCGGAACTCGCGGTACTCGTCTGTGACGGCCTGGCTCATACGCGAGGGTCGTCGCCTACCGTGTTAAAGTATCGAGTGGCGGCCGGCGTCGCCCCCTCTGTGACCGCGATGTCACTCCCGGCGGTGGCCGAGTGGCTTCTTCTGGTCGACCTCGACCTCGACGTGTACGGAGTCTGGGAACGACCGACTGACGACCTCGCGGGCGACGTCGTCTGCGCCGTGGATCTCCATCGTCCGGCGGTACACCGAGTACTCCCAGGGGGTGAACGACTCGCCGCCGCGGAGGCGTTTGTACTGCGGCACGCGGACCGTCTCTGCGGGTGAGGCGTGCGGGCCCTTACACTCGACGCCCTTGCGTTCGAGCGTCGTCTTCAGCGTCTGGACGGTCTCGGCGAGCACCTGTCGGTCGCCGGAGGCGAACGCGAGTTTGGTCACGAACGTCATGGTCGGGGTCGTAGAGAGGTGACTGCCGGACGGATAAAAACGCATCTACCGGCGGATCAGGTCGAATCCGCTCACTCACCTGCCGTCTGGCGACGCTCGGCGATCAGGTCGAACGACCCGTTGGTGTCGCCGAGGACGCACAGCTCGTAGTACCGGAGGTACGTCTGGACGGGCACGGAGACGACGAGCGCGAGGAGGATAGCGGCGATCACGAAGCCGACGACGGCGAGGGCGACGACTACCCACCCGATCGGGCCGGCTGCATCGGTCGCCGCCACGCCGACGACGCCGACGATGCCGGTCGGAATCGCGAGCACGATCAGCCCGACGACGACGAGGATGCCCATCAGGATGCTGCCGGCTACTCCGAGGACGAACCGCGCGACGACGTACGCGAGGTACTGCTTCCACTGGCCGCGCAGTGTCGGCCAGAACCGCCGCCACGCGGCAAGTACGCCCCGCCCTTCGACTATCATCACCGGCACGACGAACGCGGTCGTGAACCCGCCGACGAGCCCGCTCGCGAGGGAGGCGACGACGACCACGGGCACGACGACGACTGCTCGGCCGACCGAGAACGACCCGGAACCGAAGACGAGCGGCGAGAGCACGACGAACAGCCCGCCGAGGACGACCCCGAGCGTGATCGCACCGAGTACCAGCCGGAAGCCGAACAGGCGGAGTCCCCGTCGCCAGTGGGTACGCCAGTATCGTCGGAGCCTGACGGCGTCACGCCGAAGCGACTCGACGAAGACGAACTCCATCACCGATCCAACGAGCGCGAAGCCGAGCGTCACCGCGAGGAGGAACCCGGCGATCGCGACGACGACGGCGATCTCTGGCCCGCCGAGTGCGGTGAGGGCCTCGCGTGCGCTGTCCGTTCCGATTCCGCCGTTTCCGGGACCGACCCCATCCGCGGGCCCGACATCCGGTCCCGGTTCCACGCCGCTATCACTGCCGCCGAAACCGGAGAACTGGAACGGGTTGGTGCCGCCGACACCGCCGAGAAAAAAGACGATCACTAGGAGTCGCGCCCACCGTCCGCGGTCGAACGGGACGAGAAATGCCCGGGTCGTCTCGAGGGCGTCGTCGAGGGCGTCGATGGCGTACAACGTCATCTGTCCACCCGACGCGAGCGGGCGTTCGTCGATCGGTACCACCGGTGAGGGGAGGGGCGGGGACCACGGTCGTCCATCGTGCTCACCGGAATCCCGGCTGATAAAAATGACCTTCGGTCCTCACAGCGCGGCGGAAAAAAGGTATCACCGCGTTCGGCGGGTTCGAGCCGGACCGTCGTCGTCTACGCCGCCGGACGACCGGTCGGTCCGACACCCTCATTAGGGGTGCTCGCTTACCCGAGGGTAATGACGGTCGAAGCGGTTAGCTCTGGAGCCATCCTCTTCCGCGATACCCGCGGCGAACGGGAGTACCTGCTCCTGAAGAGCCGTCCCGGGGACTGGGAGTTCCCGAAAGGCGGGGTCGAGGGGGACGAGGAGCTTCAGCAGACGGCGATCAGAGAGGTCTCGGAGGAGGCTGGCATCGACGACTTCAGACTCATCGACGGATTCCGGCGCGAGTACGACTACGTGTTCGAGGCAGGCGGTAACACGATCCACAAGACGGTTCACCTGTTCATCGCCCGCTCGTTCGAGGCGAGCGCCGAGCTGTCGAGAGAACACCGTGACCTCCAGTGGCGCGACTACGACCAGGCTATAAACACGATCACCCAAGACGGCCCTCGCGACATCCTCGAGGAGGCACACGGCTACCTCGACGAGCTCCGCGACGAGCGCGGCAGCTACGTCTAATCGGCTTCGTCCGGTGATCTTGCGGTGATTCCAGACAGCGAGTTCGGCTACGAGCTGCTCGTCTGCCGGTACGCCGAGCTGGCCTGGCGACCCGACGACGAACGCGTTCCCGTCCTCGTCTCCAGACAGCTCGGCACGAAGCGCCGCCGATGGGACACGGTCGTCCTCGAGGTCGATCCCGAGGGGCTCGCGGCCAGGCGAGCGTTCGGCGAAGACGCGATGGACGCCGACCTCCTGCACGTCGTCAGACACGCGCCGGCCACCTGGGCGTGGTACCGCGACGCGCTTCCCGACCCGGGATACCCCTGGCGGTACGTCCGCGAGGCGGTCCACCGCGCCGCGGATCGCGACCTCCTCGAATCCCGGCGTCGAAGCAATCGGATCGAGATCCGACGCCTTCGGCCCTATCCCGATTGGGTCCGTCGGATCGTCGCCATCGAGAACAAACCAGACCTCGACCGGTCGGCCGCCGACGCACTCGCCGACCAGCTCGCTCACGACGTCGAGACCGCCCTCGCCGACGAGGTGTGGCTCGCGACCGAGGCAACCGGCGAAGACGTCGAGCCCGCGCTGCTGCGCTCGATGCCCGTCGAGGCGGGGATCCTCACGACGCGCTTCGGCACGGCAGCGGCCGCCGACACTGTCGGTGGCCCGGCGGTCGACGCCGACGCGGCCGTCGTCGACTGGCTGCCAAGCGACCTCTCGCCGACGGGGACGCGAGCGCGCGACACCGAGACGGTCGCGACCCGGCTGGCGCTCGCAGAGCGTGCCTACGGCAAGGGGTGGCGGTCGTACCACGATACGATGCGTCCAGACTGTCGACACTTCGAGCTGCGCCGTGCGAGACGCGCGCTCATTCCACACTGTGCCGCGAAGGATCGACTGCCGACCGTACGCGAGTGTTCGGGGTCCTGTCCGTCGTTCTCGCCGGAGCCGCCGCCGTGGCGGACGAACGGGTGGCCGATCGAAGGCGGGCCCGGAAAGGGAATTCAGGCGTTACTCGACCGCCGCCGGGACCGCGTCCGGCGCCGCAGCGTGGATCACGCGCGATAATCGTCGGTGCCGCCGAATCAGCCGGCTACGCGAGTGCAGACGCCAGCTTCTCGACCGGGTGTGGCGGCTCCTCGGCGTCGATACCGCGGTCTTTCAGCTGTGTGCTACAGGAGGCACCAGGGGCGACGACGACGTCGCCGTCGCTCTCGTCGACCTGCTCGTAGAGGATCTCACCGATAGCCCGGCTCATCGAGTAGTGTTCGGCCTCGTAGCCGAACGAACCGGCCATTCCACAACACGTCGAATCCAGTGGATCGACGCCGTAGCCGGCACGCCGGAGCACGCCGACCGCGTGGTGGTCCTTCTTCGTCGCCTTCTGGTGGCAGTGGCCGTGGTAGGTGAGTCGCTCCGTCGGCGCGTCGAACGACAGCCCCTCGTCGAGGCGGTGGACGTCGAGGTACTCCATTACACCGTAGGTGTGGTCGGCCACCGTCTCGACGTCGGCGTCGGGGACGTCGCTGGCGTCCCCACAGAGCAGGTCCGCGTAGTCGGACTGCAACATTACCGCGTCGGTCGGCTCGACGACGACGACGTCCCACCCCGATTCGACGTCAGGAGCGAGCGTCTCGACGGTATCCCTGGCGGTCGCCCGTGACTCGTCGAGCAGCCCCTTCGAGTGTGGGGGACGCCCGCTGCCCGTCACGTCCGGAATTTGTACGTGGCAGTTCGCCGCCTCGAGGACTCGCACTGCGGCCTTTCCAGCGGTCGGGTTGGTGTACGTCGTGTAGACGTCCGGGAACAACAACACCTCGCGGTCGGCGTCGTCTCGAGAGACTGCTGCACCGCCGCGGGCGTCGAACCAGTCGGTGAGGCTCTCCGAGGCGAACGCTGGGAGGTCGCGTTCGCGCGCGATGCCGAGCGTCTTCTCCAAGAGGACTCCAGCGCCGGGGAGCTTCCCCGGGATGTTCGACAGCGGAGCGAGCGCCGAGCCGATCGGTGCGAGCGACTCGAAGGCACCGAGGAGTCGCGTCCGGAGACTGGCGCCGTGTTCTGTGTGATGGGCGTGTTCGACCTCGGCTTTGAGCTTCGCCATGTCGACGCCGCTCGGACAGTTCTTTGCACACCCTTTACACCCGACACAGAGGTCCATCACCTCGGTGACGAACTCGTCGTCGGTGGGATCTGCAGGGAGCTCGCCGTTCATCGCGCCACGGAGCATGTTCGCGCGGCCACGCGTCGACTGAATTTCCTCGTCGGCCGCGCGGTAGGTCGGACACATGACGCCGCCGGTCGTCTCTTGGGGTCCGCGACAGCCTCCACAGCCGTGACAGAGCTCCACCATCCCCTGCATCCCGTTTTCGATGTCCCACTCGAGTGCCGCGTCGAATCCGGGGTCGAAGGTGTACTCGTCGTCGAACCGGAGGTTCTCTCGCATGTCGACGTCGCCACACACGTTCCCTGGATTCAACAGCCAGTCGGGGTCGAACGCCGTCTTGAGCGACTGGAACGACTCGAAGAGCGACTCGCCGTACAGCTTCTCGTTCCACGCCGTCCGGGCCCGGCCGTCCCCGTGCTCGCCCGAGACCGACCCGCCCAACCGGACGACGGCGTCGGTGACGCGGTCTGCGATGTCGACCATCGTGTCCACGTCCTCGACGGTCTTCGTGTCGATGAGGGGCCGAATGTGGAGCACGCCTGGGCCGGCGTGTGCATAAAACGAGGCAAACGTGTCGTTGTCGTCGAGCGCCGCCTGGAACTCACGGGTGTACTCCGGCAGGTGTTCTGGCGGGACCGCACAGTCTTCGATGAACGAGATGTGCTTCGCATCGGAGGTGCGCGACAACAGGATCGGCAGGCCGGACTTCCGCATCTTCCAGAACCGTGCGCGCTCGTCTGCGTCGTGCGCCTCCATCGCGTCGACTGCCCGGGTTGGTTGTGCCGTGGTCGCTGCAGCAGACGGCGACGGCTCGGCGGCGGTCTCGATGCTTCCGACCCGGTCGGCGACGAGGTCGGCGACCTGTTGTTGGCCCTCGTCGTCTGAGTCCGCGTAGAACTCGACCAACAACACGGAGTTCGTCTCTGGTGGGAGTTCACCGACCACGTCCGAGAACTCCGCGGTGTCGGCTGCCAGCTCGAGTAAGACGTCGTCCATCACCTCGACTGCCGCCGGGTCGTGTTCGAGGATCGGTGCGACGTCCTCCATCGCGTCGAGGACGGTGTCGTACGTGAGCAGCGCGACGGCCTTGGTCGTCGGAATCTCGACGAGTGACACGGTCGCCGCCGTCACCGTTGCGAGGGTCCCCTCGCTCCCGGCGAGCAGGCGGCCGAGGTTGACCACGCCCGGCTCGCCGTACTCGCCACGGTACTCCGCGACGAGTCGGTCGAGGTTGTACCCGGAGACGTTTCGTTTTAGCTCGGGGAAGCGGTCGTCGACCTCGTCAGCCTCCTCCTCGAGGATGCGGACCACCTCTGCGTGGACCCGAGGGAGGAGCGCGTCTGCATCCGGGTCTGCGGACTCGCGCAGCGTCTCGACGTCGACCGGACCGAGGGTGGTGACCGTCCCGTCGGCGAGTACGACCTCAAGCTCCTCGATGTAGTGGTCGGTCTTCCCGTACTTCAGCGAGTGCGCGCCCGTAGAGTTGTTCCCGATGGCGCCACCGATCGCCGACTTGTCGCGCCACGCCGGGTCGGGAGCGAACTTCAGTCCGGCCGGCTCTACAACGGCGTTGAGGTCGCCGATGTACGCCCCGGCGTCGACGCGGGCCGTGGCCGTCTCCGGGTCGACCTCGTGGATCGCGTCCATCGACCCGGTCAGGTCGAGCACCACCGCCTCGTTGACCGACTGCCCCGCGAGCGAGGTGCCGCCACCACGCGGTAGTACGGGTATTCCCTCCGCAAAACAGTACTCGTGGACGGCCGCGACGTCGGCCGTCGACTCCGGTACCACCACACCGATCGGGGTCACCTCGTACGCCGAGGCGTCGGTCGCGTACAGCCGCCGCGAGTAGTCGTCGAATCTGACGTCCCCGGATACGCGTTCGCGAAGCGCGGCCACGAGATCGGGCCGCTCGACGTTCCCACCAGTGTACTCGAAGTCCCCCCCGTCGCGCGGGTCGACCCCCGACCCGCTCGAGTCAGTTGCCATGATCGAGTATGACGTTCCCGATGATAAAAGTCCCCCGGGGACGCTGTGACACGGCTCAGCAGTGACTCGATTGACCACACGCTGACGTCGACCGCTCGTCACGTGGCGCCGGCGCGTCACGCGTCGCGTCGGCAGGGTCGACCGCCGCGACGGAGTCTTCTTACGACGAGTACGAGAACATCACATCGATGGGACTCGGTGTACTCCTTCCCGACACCGTCGCGGCGGACGTACTCGTGATCCTCGTCGCTACCGGGCTCGTCTGGGTAGGAAGCGGCTGGCTCGAGGAGTCTGCAGCGTCGATTGCGACCCACTATGGATTGCCGCCGATCGTCCAGGGTACGCTCGTCGTCGCGATCGGTTCGAGTTTCCCTGAGTTTGCCAGCGTCGTCATCGCCGCCCGCGCCGGCGTCTTCGACATCGGCGTCGGCGCGATCGTCGGGTCGGCCGTGTTCAACGTCCTCGTGGTGCCCGCGGCCGCCGGACTCGCCGGTCCGGACGACAAACTCGACGCGAGCCGCGCGCTCGTGTACAAGGAGGCGCAGTTCTACATGCTCGCGGTCTCCGTGCTCGCGATCACGTTCGCGCTCGCCGTGATATACGAGCCGGTACCCGCAGAGCCAACGCTCACGGGCACCAT
>Ga0209946_1000982_pt1 | contig 11730 bp, 13 predicted proteins | sample SalPon2_A_H2O_MG_FD_185704 | JGI IMG/M metagenome (GOLD analysis project Ga0209946, IMG submission 185704) | Salt pond water microbial communities from South San Francisco under conditions of wetland restoration - Salt Pond MetaG R2_A_H2O_MG... | ecosystem: Environmental > Aquatic > Non-marine... | reverse complement strand
GTCTTCCAAATCATCAACAAGCCGATCGACCAACTCTGAACCACTGAGCAGAGAGGGCTTGAGGCATATGCATTGAGATGACCGGCCTCAACTACTGTTACGTGGGGGAAGTTGAGACTACAACGGGTTTAGCGGGGCTGTGATGCGTGGTTTCGACCGAATCTGCGATCAGAAACTGCTTCGACCCGCCTCTCAAGCGGTCTTTCCTGTCGTAGTATCGACCATATCAAGGATTTTCTGAGTTCACCGACAGCGTTGCCACTCAGAAAATCGGCACTAGCTCGGACTAGACGGCTATCTACCCGATTCCGGTCTCCTTCTTCAGCAGCGTGAGCGTATTGTCGGCCGTCACGATCGGCGAATGCTGGTACTCATCGGTCAGTGCGACCTGGACCAGCAGATCCACGGCTCGCCAGATCGAGTACAGCAGACACGCGAACGCGAAGTAGAAGAATCGCAACCCGAAATCCTTCGACATCGTCTTCGCCATGAACCGCTTTATCGATCTGTAGCCACTCTCGATTTCCCACCGATAGCCGTACTCAGTGAGGTGTCCGCTCCCGCAATTCGTCATGAACACCGAATACTGTCGATAGTCGTCGTGTTCTGAGTCTTCTTTTCGACGATAGATCAGCGTCGTCTCGTGCCACTCGTTCTTCCCGAGGTGGAGCTTCCTGTCGGTTTCATACCGCTCCTGGTCACGCTGGAGCAATCGCTTCGCCTGAGCCTTCTCGCTGGTCTGCATTCGCTTGGGAACGACGTAGGAGAGTCCGCGCTGGCTGATCATCTCCAGAACGTGCTGGCTATCAAATTCCCGGTCCATCAGCACGTTATCGACGTGAACGAGGTCCTCAGCTGAATCGAGCAAGTCCTCGACGATTTCCAGTCGAGTCTCCCCCTTTCGGACGGGGCGCGCGTCCAGCACGATAGGGACGGCATTGCCGACCAACTGGACCGTCGCCCACTGGTAGGCATACTCGTCGGTCTTCTCCTTCGTGCCGATGATCTCGTCTTCGTGCCCAGTCCTATCACCAGTGAAGGGATCAGCTTCGGTAATGTCGATTGCGACGACCCCGGCTCGAAAGAACTGCTCTGTCTCCGAAACTTCGTTCAGAAGCCTTCCGATGGCCTGTCGGTACATCTCCCGGATCTCCGCAATTGAGAGGTCACGAACTTGCTCGCGATGGGCGTGCCCTAACGGTGTCCGCTCACGAGTTGACTCGTAGGTGAAGCTACGAGCACCCTCGTTGGCCGCGAGGCGCTCACGAAGTCCGAGATACGTCTGCAGGTCCCAGTAGGCGTTTTCGTGAATCTCACAGCCCTCACCTCGATCCAGTGAGAATGCCGGGAAGACAACGCGACTGACGCATTCCTTGAAGATGCTCCTTCCACACAAAAGCAAGCACTCGTAACTGCACTTCAGTGGGGCTTAGTCCAGACGTTCGTTCTCGATACACTTGGCCGACTCTTCCGAAACTATTACCGTGCAACGACGGAGGCATTTTTGCCGCCGAGTTGGGTGACATCGATTCAATTCGCAGCCCCACTGGGCCTCCTCGTCGGCGGCATCGGCGGCTACCGCTGGGTGACGAGTGGTCGAGCGACGATATCAGCGTCGGCACATCGAAACCGCGTCATCTTCGTGGGGTCGCTTCTTGTTGGTTGGGCGCTCGCTATTGTCCCGACAATGGCGTTCCAGTGGCTCCTCGGAGACCAACTGTTTTCGATGCCATATTTTGTCCTACCGACTCTGACAGCAGTCTTGGTCTTCGTCGGATCGTACCTGCTTGCCTATCGAGTCGAGACCGAGTGGTACCGTCATCATCGGACCCGACTTCTGGGCGCAGTCAAAGGGGCGTTTGCTGGATTACTGGTCGGATTCATCGGCTTCATCACGTATGGTGGATATCTCGCCGCGACGCAGACCAACTACAGCCTCAGTGGTGGCCCTGGGATCGTCGTGGCGGTGTGTATCGGGGCAATTATTGGCTACGTGAAGACTGATACGGAACGTGGCGGGGATCGATCTGCAGAGTTTATCGTCCTCCTGATTGGATCTCTTCTCGCATTCAGTCTGGTGATGACTCTCGGGATGGTTGCACTCAATACAGTCGGGGTGTCTCCATTCGGGTTTACTTCGTCGTTCATTTTCCCCCTCATCCCGCTTGTCTTAGCGCTCGGCGTGGCTGGTTACCTAGCGTACGGGGTTCAGACAACGTTCTACCGACAATTCGTTGGACGATAGCCTATAGCTGCGGTACTTGGCCATTTCCTGAATGAAAATATGGTGTATATGCTACTGAAGCTCCTCAACGAGTGCAGCAACCGTCTCGTCAACGAGATCTCCGGCAAGACACCCCTGCCAGAAGTCGATATCCTCGTGGTCAATGGATTGGACGCCCCACGGGACGATCCGACTCTCGTCCGGTGTCCCGCCACGAAGCCAGCTCTCCTCAGGAATGGCGATGAGGCCATCCATCCAAGACTTCGACGTTAGTGTTACTGCGATATACTGCTCGCCGTAGAACGGACGGCCTTCGTGGTTCGAGAGGATAAGCCAGGGACGAGCGTCTTCTTCGCCTTTGAACGGGTCATCGCCGTAGACGACATCGCCACGCTCAAAGATCGGTGCCCCTTCGTCGGTCACTGTTCATCCTTGACGCTCGGGTGGGGCTTCTGCGGTGCGTGCTCGCGCCACGCCCCCTTATCTTCTGTACCGAGTTGGTCGTTGAACAGTGCGGTCGCCCGTTCGTAGCCGCTGTATCCGTCGAGGCGCTCGGCGTCGTCGGTTATCGCCCAGTACGTCGCCTTGTGTTCGACCAGACTGCGATCCTTCAATCGTGAGAGTGCAGTGCTCACTGCCCCCTCGTCAACGCCGATCTGAGAGGCAATTTCGCGCGCCTTGAACGCCCGATCCTCGTTGGCGGCGAGAAATCCGAGGACTTGATCAGGCACAGAGAGGTCTTCAAGTTCGTCCTCGCTCGTGTTCTCGAATGTATCTCGGTCGATGGACATCGTTGAAAGAGGGTACGTCATGCGCTGTAATGAGTGTTAGGTATGAAAGCTACGAAATTGCTGAAGGTGAATTACTGTCCATCGCGAACGAGTTCGAGAACCGTATGCATTGAGACGACCAGTCTCAACTACTGTCACGGCTTGGAAGTCGGTTCTTTCGGAGTAGCAGTAGTAGGAGTACTTCAGTTGATCTTCCGGCATCTGTAAAGATACCCAGCTAAAATCGCACCGCCTACACCAACACCAAGGAAGAATCGAAGTACTCGTCGCATGGATTAGCGTCTCGCTATTCTAGGGCGGTGTACTGGTAGATTGATCTCCGTGTCAGATACTGCCCGAGACTCCAGTTCGAGAGTACGGTTGATATCGAATGGTGGGAATCCACAGGCTTGAACGGTTCTATCGAATGTCGACGCCACGAGTTCTGAAGGGTTCTGTGGCAACCTCCACGTTTGGCTGTCAAACTCGCTGGCAACGGCGTACCTGTATTTGATTTCCGGGAGGTTGACAGACAGAGTTCAGATACACTAATTATGTACGAGAATTTTAGTTATCTGCCAGTAGTTTCTCTTGCAGCGTTGTGCATAAAGGAGATCTCAGCTCTATTTTCAATTCAGGACATACCAGGATGAATAGAAGGCACGCATCAAATCCATCCTCTGAGATTGTGGAGCGATCACGCCATCTACTCGCGTCGTTATCTACCCATGTGGCATCACCTCATACGTGTGACCCGAAGATGATTCCGAAACGCATAGAGGATCGGTTCGGGAAATGACATCCGTTACGTATGCCCTCCACCCACGACGAATCCGCCATTCTGGCGACCGATCTCCGGAAGACCTACAGCTCAGAAGTCGCCCTCGACAGTCTCACGCTCGACATCCCGCACGGGACCGTCTACGGCTTTCTCGGCCCGAACGGTGCGGGGAAGACGACGACGATGCGGCTCCTTACCGGTCTCAGCGATCCGGACAGCGGATCGGTACGCGTCTGTGGCGTCGACCCGAGCGACCGGCGTGCGATCGCCGGTCGGGTCGGCTACCTCCCTGAGACGCCGCCGTTGTACGACGAGTTCAGCGCCCGCGAACAACTCGAATACGTCGCCGATCTTCGCGACATTTCGCGGTCCGTTGCCCGAGAGCGCATCGGCGAGTACCTTGACCAATTCGGCTTAGCCGGTGACGCGGATAGGCGGATCGACGGGTATTCGAAGGGAATGAAACAGAAGACTGCGTTCATACAGAGCGTCCTGCACGAACCGGATGTCCTGTATTTAGACGAACCGACATCGGGGCTTGACCCCCGAGCGGCGCGCACTATCCGGGAATCGATCACCGCGTTCGCCGACGCAGGGACCACGGTGTTCCTCTCAACACACATTCTTCCGGTGGTCGAAGCCGTCGCTGACGAAGTCGGGGTGTTGTTTGACGGAAGACTCGTCACCGAGGGGACCCCCGCTGAAGTACAGGCCCGTGCGGAGACCGGCGAGAGTGGATCCCTCGAAGACGCGTTCCTCGCCGTCACGAGCGAACCCGAAACGGACGCGGCCTCTCGGAGAGAATGAGCGTCCGACAGGACGTTCGCCACGGGCTCCGAATTGGGCGAGCGGAGTTCGTCCGAAGCCTCCGTGGGTACCTCGGAAACCCTCGTCGAGTCCTTGGACTCCTGCTCACGGCGCTGTTCTTCGGCGGCGCACTCCTGTTCGCGCTGCCAACGGCGTATGTGCTCGGGCAAACCGCGCGCTCCGTGGCGGCAGTCCCGTTCTTTGCGCCCGCTGCGACGCTCGTTCCTCTCGGTCTCCTGTCGGTATCGGTGTTTCGGACCCTCGAACGACTCGGACACATCGACGGTGCGGATTTCGTCCTGCTGGCAGTTCACCCGCGAGCAGTCGTTATCGGGCTCATCACAGCGGAGGTGGGACGGCTTTCCCTGTGGTTCGGGATCCCGATCGGGGCAGTGGTCGTCACATTCGCACTCGGAATGGGCTCGCCGCTGCTCGTTGCTTTGGGCGGGGCGGTCACGCTGCCGCTCGTTTGCTGTGCCGCCGTCTGGGGGTACGCCGGGGGAATTGCTGTGCTGCGACTCCTGCGGAAACTCCCAAACCTTCGCCGTCTCCTGAAAGGGGTCGGTATCCTCGCGATGGTCGGACTCGTCGTCGCGTCGCAGTTCGCCGGGCAGTTCATCGTTGAATCCGACCTCTCAGTGCAACGGCTGTTGTCGACAGTAGCGTTCGATCCCCTCGTGGAATACGTTGCACTCGCGTTCGTCGGAACACCAGTCTCCAGACCGACCTCCCTAGGGGCGGTGGCGGTGCTCGCGGCGTTAATCGCTCTCACGCCGGTCGGTCTCGCCGTCTCGACCAAGCAGGTTTCTACGCTCTGGTTCACCGATTCAGTCGGTAACAACGAGTCGACGCAGGTGCGGCGATCGAGTGGCGGATTCTCTGCCCCACAGCCGTTCGCATGGACTAAACCCAGTCGTATCGCGTGGGGGATTCTCGTGCGCGGTCGCCGTGATCCGGCGGAGTTGAGTCATCTCTTGATTGCCGTCTTTTTTATCGCACCCTTTGGGACGATGTTTCTCGAGTTTTCGGGCGACGCCCTCGGACCCCTCATCACTGGAGGCGGCGTCGTTCTCGCAACATACCTCTCAGGCGCAACCTTTGGGTTGAACCCGCTTGGTGACGATCGGCCGCAACTACCGTTCCTCCTTCTCACCGAGACATCATCCGCGGCTCTCGTCCGTGGAAGGCTCCTCGCCGGTGTTGCGGTTGGAGTGCCGATCGCTGTTCTCAGCTCGTTCGTCTCGATCCTTTTCGGGATAACGGTGCTTGAGGCGGTGGCGACCGCCGCCGTCGGAGTTGTAATGTGTCTCGCTGCGTCAATGTTCGCGGTCGGCATCGGCTCGGCGTACCCCATCTACGAGGAGCGCGAGTTCTGGGGGACGGAAACGGTCGTCCCGTCGACGCTCGTCATGATGGTGTACCTGTTCGTTGTGGGGGGCGGAACGGTTCTTGGGCTGTTCGTGACGTGGTTCGCAGTCACCGGAAACGTCGTGTTGACGCCTGTATTCGGCGTGCTCTTCGGTACGTATCTACTGTTGACAGGCGGCGTTTCGTATGGTTCCTACCGCTATGCGCTCCGGCGGTATCGACGCTATACCCTGGCGTGACCACGCCGTTTCAGGTGGGTCTGCCGAGCACACCTGCTGTCAAGCCGATTGATGACACACCGGTGGGACATTCCACCTTGTGAGCCCTGCGAGGTCAACAGCCTCGGGGTCAAGCCTCGTGGCATCTGCCTTGTTGATCTGTGAACTGCTCGGCGTCCCCAATTGGGGCGCGCTCGGCTGTCGACAGGTCGGCGTGACCTTCTCCCGTTGTCCACCAGGATTGGACAGCGAACCACACGACCACGTCGATGACGAGCACGAGGAAGTCTACGTGTTGGTCAGTGGGACTGCAGAAGTCCGAATTGATCAAGAATCGGTGCCTGTTGAAGAGGGAGATGCTGTCTGGATTGCGCCTGAGGCAACGAGGAAGATCAGGAACGGTGAGGAGGAAAGTGCCTTCGTCCTGATTAGCGCCCCCGAATTCGATTCCTCCGGGAGTTCAGATGACGCTTGGAACCTCACTGGATTCCAAGGATAGACCTACTCATAGACTTTGTCAGGATCGTAGACTTTCTCTCCAACCGTTTTGCCATCAATCGTTCGGGAAAAACACGAACGGTACCCCGTATGACAGGCTCCTCCCTCTTGCTTGACGCGATAGAGGAGTGCGTCTCCGTCACAATCGACACGAATCTCCTGAACCTGTTGGATGTGTCCGCTCGTTTCACCCTTTTTCCAGAGTTCATCACGGCTCCGGGAGTAGTAGTGGGCGAGGCCAGTCTCCTTCGTTGCCGCCACCGCCTCTGGTGAAACGTACGCGAGCATCAGGAGCTCGTCCGTCCCCGCGTCTTGTGCAACCGCCGGAATCAGTTCGCTGTCCCCGAAATCGAGTTCGACATCGAGCGGTTCGTCAGCCATACTGGGAGATACGAGCCCCGTTTGATACCAATTCTTATTCTCTTGTCCGGAGAACGCGATTCAACAACGCAGTCCATCGTCTCCGTGGTGGTGTATCCGGGGGTTCCAGCGCCCAACCAGCAGCATCTGCCGCATCTCTGATGGTAAGATATTCCCATTGGGACCGAGAGAGGGAGTCAGGTCGATTGGAGACGACTCCGACTAGGACGTGCCTCTCCGTCGTAAACTGACTACAGAGACGCTGAAAGTTTGATGATGTCGGCCTCACGTGGAAATCTCGCCGAATGAGGTGCTCGGCGCTGAAGGCGTGCGCGGCGTCGACATCGGTCGAAAGAAGGCCGACGTTTCGTGCCCAGCGTCGTGCATCGACGACCACCGCCTGTGGCTCACGAACCTGTTGGAGCGCGGCCACCTCGAACGCGAGCGTCATGGTGTTGGTGGTCATCGATTAGAAGAGGACAGCACCACCCCAACCGATGAGTAGCGAGAAACCGATGGCAGCTGCTGCCTGCCGGAGCAGCATCCGACCGGCGTACCTCGGGGAGAGCTCCTTTGCGACCGTAGTCGCTGTCACCAGGCACGGAAGTAGCACCCCGGCCAGGTAGACGGCGGTCAGTACCTGTATGGGGGTCATTGCGGACAGCGTCGCACTGAGGCCATCCGACTGTAACAGGAGCAGACCGTCCTTGCGGATCGACCCCATCACGACGACAAGTGCTGTCTCACCGGGGAGGTTGAATAGCCCCATCACTGGTCCGAGAGCCTCGCCCATCACATCCAGGACTCCAAAGTAGTCCAGCAGTGATGCGACGAGAACGATCCCGGCGAAGACCGGGAGCGCCTTCAGGAAGAAACTCCGAATCACGGTTCTGGTCTCTCGCCACACGGACTGCCAGTTCGGCCACTGGAGGAACGCACGGTTTTCGGTGGCGAGTGACGCTGTTCGCGCACGCTCGGGTGCGATCAGGCGTGCATAGACGAGTGTCGTGACCGTGAGAATCCCGACGTACGGGAGAACGAGCTATGGCATCTCGACGGCTGCGAACACAGCGAGCGTCGCTGGGAACTGGTACGAGCAGGCCGAGCCGAACCCGATCGCCGAGACGGTTGTCCGACGCGTACAGTCCGAACAGCCTCGAGTGCTGGTGACCGCCGGGACGTTACAACCGAATCCTATGACCACTCGAACGAGATCCCGACCGGTGAGACCCACGCGCCGAAGGTGTGGGTGGAGTGACGCCGTGATTCGCGTAACGAGCCCGCTCTTCTTGTAGACGGCCATGAAGACGGCGAAGATGAGAATCGTCGGTCCAGCCCAGACAAACAGGAACGGCCCCATCGAGAGCAGGCCGTAGTCCCCACCCAGCACCGCAGCGAGCGGCCCTGGAAGATCGTTGGCCAACTGGACTGCGGGTTCCAAGAGGGAACTCACTCGGGGAGAGAGTTCGGCCGCCGCAGCGTTCGCGAAGTGGACTGCGGCCGCGGCGGGCAACAGGAGCAAGGCAATACTGACCAACGGGCCGAAAAGCGGATGCTCGAGAACCGTCTCCGGTGGGTCGAGATGAATTCCCGTTTCTCGGTTGATCCGCCCCGGGAACTCGTCGGCGTCGCGAAGCGCGCTGACGAGCTGACTACGGTCAGTCCCGTCAATCGCAGCACTGCCGCCATCGGTTGCGACGCGAGAGACGTTTCGCGCGTCCACCGGCGCGAGCGGGACGCCGAGGTCGTCGGCGAGCGCGTTCAGTTCATCACGTGCTTCGACCGGATTCTCGACTTTGTCCCAGAACGTCACCGCGATCGCGCCGACTTTTCCCTGCACCAGCGGCAGTAGGTCTTCGAGGTCGTCGTCGATGTTCGTGGCGCGAACGACGAGTAACACGGTCTCGGTCTCTTCGACGGCGCTGATCGCCGTCCGCGTGGTTTCGGTGTCCGTCCCGAGCAAGATGCCGGGGGTGTCGACGAAGACGAACTCGTCGGACTCGTATCGCTCGACGTCGACGGTCGTTCCCCGGAAGTTCCCGGTCGTCGGCGTCGTCCCGGAGAGGCCAGCGACGAGTTCCGATTTCCCGACGCTCTCCTTGCCGACGACCACGACGGTTTTCTTCGCGTCGTTCTCGGTCGATGGGACGTTGTCAGTGAAGCTCCGTGCGTCAGTCATATTTTTTGAACCCCATCTTCGGAGCCAGTTCCCGGAACGATTGCCGGCAGAGCCAGATGTCGTACTTACCGACGAGACCCTGTTCGCGTCCCGTCATCCGGCAGACGTGTCGGTCGTCGTCTGTCGAATCGTTCGGCTGCCCGGTTCCGCTGTCTTTCTGGGGAGTATCTCGTGTCATAATTAGCAGTCGCACATATCGGGTTCGCAGCAGGACAAGTCCTCGAGGAACATACCCTTCTCACGGTACTCGTCGAGGGGAGTTCGGTCGACATCGAGTCTGGTGGCGATTTCGTCGGCGACGACGGCGAAGCGCTGTCTGAATTTGTAGATGAAGCAGAACTGCTGGCCGTTGTGCGCGACCTGTGGACCGGCGAGAAACAGGCCGGGAGTGGTTGTCGACTCGTCTTGGTCGGTCAGCCGGGGCTGGCCATTCTCGAACTCGAAGTGCTCGTCGACAAGACCGAGTCCACTCTCGAATCCAGTCGCGAGCACTGGCCGATTCCGTGTCCTAAACGACGCGCCGTCGGTACCGATTACGTCGAACGTCCCCTCTTCGACGTCGACGCGCTCGACGCGGGTTCCGTCTTCGAGGTCAATCGGCGCGTCGTGTTCGAATGCATCCTGCAACCGTTGGCTCGTGAAGGGGGAGAGAACTTCGCTCGGATCCGGACCCCGGAACTGCCACGGCCCGTCCTCGTCGACGACGAGTACTTCGTGACCCAAGTCGGCGAGTGCGAGTGCCGCGTCGATACCGCTCTCGTATCCACCGACGACGACGATGGGGTCCTCGACACACTCGTCGGCGAACGCACTCCAGGACTCGACCCGGGAGTTGTGGACGCAGTGACTCGCACCGGGGAACGGGTCGTCGTTCGGTTGCCCGAACTGGCCTGCTGCCCAGATGACGAATCGACTCTGGATGACGCCAGTAGACGTGTGGAGTATGAATCCGTCGTCGTGTCGTTGTACCGATTCTACTTCAACACCGGTTCGGACGGGTAAGTCGTGAAACTCGACGACCCCTTGGAGATATTCGGCGTACTCTGCGCCGGTCGGGTGTTCACAGTCGAGCGCAAATGCAGGTGAGGTATCAGTCGTAACGGCGTTGAGGTCCCGGCAGCCGAAGCTGTTGCTGGGGAACGATGGCGTGATGAGGCGCATCTCTTCTGGCCACTGTTGGAACGACGCCCCGACTTCGTCTCGCTCGAGGATGGCGTAGGAGTCGAGACCGAGATCCGTGAGGACGGCCCCAACACCGACGCCAGCGGCACCTGCCCCGACGATTGCCACGTCGAGCGACTCGTGTTTACGGACTTCTTCTGGTGTCACTGTTAACAACATAAAATAGTAGATAGCTAATTATAAATAATATACGCTCTAGTCTTAATAACAGATGAGTCGAGAGACGATTCCCGTCACCGTGCTGAGCGGCAACCTCGGCGCGGGCAAGACGACCGTGCTGAACAACCTCCTGAACACGCGAACCGACCTGGACGTCGCGGTCCTCGTCAACGACATGGGCGAGGTGAACGTCGACGCCGAGCGCGTCGCCGAACACTCGGACATCTCGGAGGACGACGAGGACCTGATCGAACTGTCGAACGGCTGTATCTGCTGTGAGCTACGCGGCGACCTGCTGGACGCGCTCGCGAAGCTCGCACAAGCCCGCGAGTTCGACTACCTGGTCATCGAATCGACGGGCGTCGCCGAACCGTTGCCCGTCGCCCAGACGCTCACCATGGGATTCGACCAGGGAGACCTCGACCCCACGGAGTTCTACGAGGAGACCGGCATCGAGGTGATGGACTACTACGAACTCGACACGACCGTCACTGTGGTCGATGCCCACCAGTTCTGGACGACGTTCGATTCGAAGGAATCACTGATGGACGGCGACACCGAGAAGGACCTTGGAAGCCTCTTGGTCGAACAGATCGAGTTCTGTGACGTCCTCCTGTTGAACAAGTGTGACCTCGTCGACGAGGTGACGCTCGACGAGATCGAAGAGATGATCGAGGTGCTGCAACCGCGCGCTGAGATCATCCGAACCAAACACGGCGCCGTCGAACCGGACGCAATCGTCGACACCGGGCGGTTCGACTTCGAAGCAGCGAGTCAGTCCGCTGGCTGGATGCAGGAACTGCAGGAACCGCACAAGTCTGCCGAGGAAGAACACGGCGTCACCTCGTTCGTCTTCGAGGCCCGACGGCCGTTCCACCCCGAACGATTCGCCGAGTTGCTGGACGAGTTTCCGACGAATGTGGTCCGGTCGAAGGGCCACTTCTGGCTCGCGGGGCGTGAGGATATGGCACTCGGGATAGATGCTGCTGGCCACTCTATCCGAATTGCACCCGCGGGCGGATGGATTGCAGCCCTTCCGACTGAAGAGCGCGAGGCCTACTTCGAGGCCAATCCCCAGCTAGAGGAGGTGTGGGACGAGGAGTGGGGTGACAGAGGAACCCGACTCGTTCTTATCGGTACCGATATGGACCATGACGCGCTCCAGACGAATCTCGATGCAGCTA
>Ga0209946_1000977_pt1 | contig 11758 bp, 10 predicted proteins | sample SalPon2_A_H2O_MG_FD_185704 | JGI IMG/M metagenome (GOLD analysis project Ga0209946, IMG submission 185704) | Salt pond water microbial communities from South San Francisco under conditions of wetland restoration - Salt Pond MetaG R2_A_H2O_MG... | ecosystem: Environmental > Aquatic > Non-marine... | reverse complement strand
CGAGATGTACGCGCTGTTCATGCTGTTTTCGCTCATCTTCGCGCTGGTGATGGTCTCCATCGCCGTCAGCATCTCCGGGGCCGTCTCGACCACGCTCCGGTCGGTACTCGTAAACGCCCTCTTTTACGTCTACGTCAGCTTCGGCTGGAACTCCATGGCCAACGGAGTCGGGCGGTTCATGTACAACGACCTCGGCGTCTCGCGGGCCCTCCGCTGGAACAGCGTCCTGTTCCTCAAGTTGCTCTCGCCGACTCAGGCGTACAAGACGCTAGTCAACAGCATGCTGGCGGGCTTCTCGGACAACGTCCAGCCGAGCCTGCAGCGGTTCGCGGACCAGTGGAATCTCCCCTGGACGCAGCTGGGACCACAGCAGTACTCCCGCTACACCCTCTTCAACGTGCAGGGGTCGTTCTTCTCGCCGGGACTCCCGGACGGGGACAAGCGCGTGCTCTGTGAGAGCGTCGCCGGTGGCGCCTATAACAACGCGACACTCACCACGAACAACCAGACCAACAGCGTGACTGTCACGACCGCAGAGCAGACCCAGACGTTCACGAACCTCGGCAACATCACCGCCAATCAGACACAGATGAGCACGTTCTGTACCGGCGGGGGCAGCGAAATTCCGTTCTACTTCTCTGACCCCGCAGTAGTGCTGTTCATGCTGGGATGGGTCGGCATGGCGGCCGCGGTCAGCTACTACACGTTCGACACGGTCGACCTGTAGGCTCTACAGCACTCCCTTCGATTCCAGCAGGTCCACGAATTCGTCTTCCGAGAGCATCTCGACGTCGTTTTCTTCAGCGTCGTCGCGCTTTCGCTGCCCGGCGTTGTCACCGACGACCAGATAGTCCGTGTTCCCGGAGACGCTGGAGGTGGCCGACCCGCCGGCCCCCTCGACGAGGTCCTGGGCGTCGCCGCGGGTGTAGTCGTCGAGCGAGCCGGTAAAGACGAAGGTGAGCCCCGCCAGCGCGTCGCCCTCGGTCTGGTCGGCCGCCTGCGGGTCGACGTTGTCGAGCAGGCGGGAAAGCACCGCCCGGTTGCCCTCGCCCTCGAAGAAATCGACGATGCTGCGGGCGACGACGGGACCGACGTCGGGAACCGCCTCGAACGCCGCGACACTCGCGTCCTCGCCGACGGCTTCTCCCAGCGTCACCTGTCCCTCGGGTTGGTCGCCGCCGCGCTCGGCCGTCTCGCGGATGGCCTCGAACGTGCCGAACTCCCGGGCGAGATTGCGCGCCGTGACCCCGCCGACCTGCGGGATGCCAAGCGCCGTGAGGAAATTATCGAGTTCGGGCTCGCGGGCCGCGTCGAGTTCGTCGACGAGGTTCTGTGCGCTCGTCTCGCCCCAGCCCTCCAGGTCGGCCAGTTCCTCGACCGAGAGCTCGTAGAGGTCCGCGGCGTTCTCGACGAGTCCCGCATCCAGGAGCTGCTCGACGGCCTTCTCGCCCAGCCCCTCGATGTCCAGCCCGTCGCGGCTGGCGTAGTGCTCGATGGAGCGTTCGCGCTGGGCGGGACAGGTGAGCCCGCCGGTACAGAAGGCCATCGGGCCGTCGCGTTCGACCTGACTCCCGCAGGCAGGGCAGTGGCCGGGGAACTCGAAGTGACCGTCACCGTTCCCTTCGACGACCTCGACCACGTCGGGAATCACGTCGCCGGCGCGCTTGATGCGGACGCGATCACCGATTCCGACGCCTAGCTCCTCGATGAGCGAGGGGTTGTGCAGGGAGGCCCGTGTCACGGTGACACCGCCGACCTCGACTGGGTCCATCAGCGCGACGGGCGTGAGGCGGCCGGTCCGGCCGACCTGGACGACGATGTCGCGGACGGTGGTCTCCTCTTTCCGGGCGGGGAACTTGTAGGCAAAGGCCCAGCGGGGCGCGCGGCTGGTCGAGCCCAGCCGGTCACAGGCGTCGCCGTCGTTGACTTTGAGGACGACGCCGTCGATCTCGTAGTCGAGGTCGTCGCGGGCGTCGAGTTGCTCGTCGCGGTAGTCGATAGCCGCATCGATGTCGTCGACCACGCGCGTGCGGTCACAGACGCGCAGCCCCCACTCGGGGAGCCGCTCGTGAATGGCGTTGTGGCTGTCGAAGTCGACGCTGGCGTCGAGCACGCCGAAGAAGAAGACTGCGAGCGGGCGCTCTGCGGTGATCGTCGGGTCCAGTTGGCGCAACGTCCCCGCGGCGGCGTTGCGGGGGTTCGCGAAGGGGTCCTCGCCGCTCTCGACGCGCTCGCGGTTGTAGGCGGTGAAGGCCTCGCGGGGGATGTACACCTCGCCCCGGACCGCGAGGAAGTCGGGGTAGTCCCCGCGCAGGCGCTGGGGGACGCTCCGGATCGTCCGGACGTTCTCGGTGACGTCCTCGCCGACCTCGCCGTCGCCGCGCGTGGCCGCCCGGACGAACTCCCCGTCCTCGTAGACGACCTCGACTGAGAGCCCGTCGAACTTGGGCTCGCAGAAGTACGCGAGGTCGCCGTCGTAGTCCGCCTCGGCGAGCCCCCGCCGCACCCGCTCGTCGAACTCGTGGACGTCCTCCGCCTCGCCGCCCTGGTCGATGGATCCCATCGGCGCGACGTGTTCGACCTCGCCGAGTTCGTCCAGCGGCTCGCCGCCGACGCGCTGGGTCGGGCTGCCCTCGGTGTCGAGGTCGAAGGCGTCTTCGAGTGCCTGGAGCCGCGAGAACAGGGCGTCATAGGCCCGGTCGCCGATAGCGGGGTCGGCCTCGACGTAGTAGCGGTAGTCGTGATAGCGGATGGCCTCGCGGAGATCGGCGGCCTGCTCGCGGGCGGCCTCGGCGTCGAGGTCCGCGACGGGTGAAAAGTCCGTCTCGGGCTCCTCGACGTAGGGGTTGTCCTGGGGCGTCTGCGCGGCCGTGGTCATGCGCGCCGCTTGTGGCGAGTTCGTATAGAATCCGTCGGTTACACTGTTGGCTGTACGTACGTGGAGATACTCGCCCAGCCCGGGCTGGGCGATTGCTTCCGTACTGGTACAGTCGACAGTATCAGCCGGTCGCGTTCGCCCACGTCCGAGCGGGGCGGTCGTCGGCGCGACGTGGGCAGCCGGCGTCCGCCCAGCGGCCCGCACCGCCGGCGCTACAGCCGCTGTACTCCCCGTTCTCGACGTATGTGATACTGTGACCGCTCTCGTCGGGAACGATACCGTCGCCAGTTCCGCCGCTGGTCCGGTGTTCGAGCTGATACTGGACACCGACCTCGCAGGTAGCGTTGGCGGGCCCCGTCCGGTCACTGTGGACGTACACGCGGAACGTGCTGTAGTCCGCACCTAGTGGGGAGGTGCGTTCGGCCCACGCCGAGAGGTTCGCGTGCCGACTGCCGGTCTCGATGAATCCCGTCTGTGCGTAGGTGCCGTTGGGCCCGTTCTGGCTGCTGGCGTAGGTCGCCACATCGTCGCGACAGCCCGCGTCGAGACGTTCGAGGGCGGTGATTTCGATGTCGGTCGGTCCGGTGTCGTCGCTGATTAACGGAAGGGCGTATATCCCGCCGGAGGCGACCGCAGCCATCCCGAGGACGAACGCGGTGACAGCGACGCCGGCCGTGGTGGTGGAGGGCACAGCACGCGGTAGACCGATCGGTCACATCAAAGTACGGACCGGACACGCAGATTGACAGGTCCCGGGCCAGCGCGACCGCGGTGGCACCGCTCCCGGCCACCACTGCCCCGTCTTCGAGCGCCCGGCCCACGACGGCGAGACAGTCGGTGACGATGCGGTCGACCTCGTCGGCGACATGCGGGGTCCCACCCCGGAGCAGCGGCGACGCCGGCTGTTCCTCGGGACACCCCTCGACCACGAGCGCCGCCGTCGTCCCGACCTCGCTCTGCAGCCTACTCGCTGTTGCCGTCGCTGCGGGGCTCGTTAGCGTCGTGTAACGCCGCTGTAGTTCGGCGGGAGAAGGCGAACCTGGTTCGCCGGACGTTACAGCCCCGCGACGTCTTCGATGGCGTCGGTGAGTTCCTTGATGGACTCGACGGTGTGCTCGCCCATGTGACCGACGCGGAACGACTCTTCGCTGAGGTCGCCGTAGCCACTGGAGAAGGCCATGTCGTACTCCTCGGAGACCTGCTCGACGGTCGCGGCTACGTCGATGCCCTGCGTATTCTCGACGCAAGTCACGGTCTGGGACTCGTACCCCTCCTCGGCGAACAGGCCGAAGTGTTCCCGGGCCCATTCGTGGGTGTACTCTTGCATCTCCCGGTGGCGCTGGTCGCGGGCCTCGTGGCCCTCTTCCAGCATGTACTTCATCTGCTTTCGGTAGGCCAGCATGATGGGTATCGCCGGCGTGGAGTGGGTCTGGCCCTTCCGGTCGTAGTAGTCGAGACAGCGCTGGAAACCGCCGTACCACGAGGCGGAGTCCTTGTCGAGTTCGCGCTCGTAGGCGTCGTCGCTGACCGTACAGACGGCCAGGCCCGGTGGCATCGCGAAGGCCTTCTGGGTAGAGGTGAAGATGGCGTCGATGTTGTGGCCCTCGATGTCGATGTAATCGCCACCCAGACAGGAGATGGCATCGACGACGAAGTACGTGTCAGGGTAGTCACCCAGCAGGTCGCCGATCTCCTCGACGGGGTTGCGCACGCCCGTGGAGGTCTCGTTCATCACGACGCCGACGGCGTCGTAGTCGGTGCCCGACTCCAGGGCGTCACGGATGTCTTCTGGCTTGACCGCCTCGCCCCAATCGTACTCGATGCGGTCGACGTCTTTCCCCAGCCGCTCGGCGACATTGGCCTGGCGCTCGCTGAAGCTGCCGGAGGTCGCACAGAGCATGCTGTCCTCGACGAGGTTCAGCGTCGTCGCCTCCCAGAACTCCGTGCCCGACGCGGTGAGGATGATGACCTCCTGATCGGTGTCGAGGAACTCCTTCGTGTCCTCGACGATGGTCGTGTACAGGTCGGTCATCCGGTCCATCCGATGGCCGAACATCGGCTGGGCCATCTCCTGGATAACGTCGTCGCGGACTTCGGTCGGGCCGGGGAGATACAGCGTCTTCTCGGGGTAATCGCCTGTGTATTCCTGTTTCTTTGTCACGGGAGCCACCTTATACAGGCACTTTCGCGCGTGGTGGCATGGTAGTTTTGATACGGCGCGCCCGCCGGGTCCGGCGACCGTCTCACCCGATGCTCCTGGCGATGGCCGACACCACGATAGCGTAGGCCAGCGCCGGCAGGAGGTTGCCGGTCGAGAGCCCGCCCGTACCGGGCACCACGAACGAGAGCGTCCAGAGGGCGAGCGGCGCCACGGCCAGCGCGAGCCCCCCCTTCGAGGCCGCCTCGGCGAGCGAGGACTGTCTGGCCGCGTAGGCGCCCGAGCCGACGGCAGCGGCGACGTAGAACAGCAACATCCCGGACGGGCTGACGAACGGGAGGGTGACCAGCCCGAAGACGGCGACGAGGAAACCGACGGTTGTCGCGTCACTGCTCCCGTCGTCGACCGAGTCCTCGTAGTCCGCCTGTTGGTCGGCCCTGTCCTGGACGGGCCGCCCGCTGTCGGCGTCGATAGCGCTCGGGAAGTCCTCGCCACAGTGCATACACCACGTCGCCGTCGAGCTGACCTTCCCGGCACACTCCGGACAGCGGGGGTCAGAGACCATACGATACGTTGAGCGGGGTCCGATGTTAGCCGTTGGGGTCGGGGCCACATTCATAACCCACGACCGGACACAGTACGGTATGGACTGGGTCGAACGGGCCGACGAGCTGCTGTACGACGGCGAGTCGATACGGGAGACGGTCCCGACCGGCTCGGGTGCTGTTGTCGTGACGACCCACCGACTGTTGGCCTTTACCCCAGACCGCGATGGGCCGAACTACCACCAGGTCGACCGCCCCAACGTCGATGGGGCCGAGATACGGACCACTGGGGAGTTCCAGTTCCTCCAGCAGGCGGTCAAGGCCCTCGTCGTGGGCGCGGTGCTGGTCGCAGCCGGGATGACCGTCAGCCTCGACGGGATGGTGTCGGGCATCTCGCTGGGCGGCGGGGGCACCGCGAGCGCCGTCGGCATCGGCGGCATGCTGGGGCTGCTCCAGTCGATGCTCTCCCTGCTGGCGCAACTGGACGATTTGATGCGCATCTTCGGCGGCCTCGCGCTGGCGTTCGGAGCGGTCGTGCTGGCGGTGTACCTCTGGAGTCGCGAACGGGTGCTCGTCGTCGCCGTCGCCGGCGGCGACGACATCGAACTGACCGCGCCGGGCGACGAGACCGCCGTCGACCAGTTACAGGCGGCAGTGGCCCCCGGCGACGATGGACCGACAGCGCCGCCGCGAGCCGCCGACGATCCGCTGGCGTGACGTTCAACACCGCCGAGTGCCTACGGCCACGCGATGGACGCAGACGGCGTGCGCCGGCGGGCCACCGAGCTACCCGACGAGCCGGGCATCTACCAGTTCGAAGACGGTGACGGACGGGTCCTCTACGTCGGCAAGGCCGTCTCGCTCCGTGACCGGGTGCGCTCGTACGGCGACCCCAGAAGCCGCCGCATCGCGAAGATGGTCGAACGGGCGGCAGTGCTCGACTTCGCGGTCACCGACACGGAGACGCAGGCGCTCCTGCTCGAAGCCAACCTCATCAAGCGCCACCGGCCGCCGTACAACGTCCGCCTGAAAGACGACAAGTCCTACCCGCTGGTCCAGCTCACCGACCACGCCGTCCCGCGCGTCCAGGTGACCCGCGACCCCGACGAGGGCGCGACGGTGTACGGCCCCTTTACCGACAAGGGACGGGTCGAGACCGTCGTGAAGGCGTTGCGGGAGACCTACGGGCTGCGCGGGTGTTCCGACCACAAGTACTCGAACCGGGACCGCCCCTGTCTCGACTACGAGATGGGCATCTGCACGGCGCCCTGTACCGGCGAGATCAGCGAGGCCGACTACGCCGCCGACGCCGAGAGCGCGAAACGGTTCTTCGAGGGTGAGGTCGGCGTGCTCGCGGATCCGCTCCGACGGGCGATGGAGGGGGCCGCACAGGAAAAAGAGTTCGAGCGGGCGGCGAACCTGCGGGACAAGCTCGGGGCCGTCGAGGCGCTCCACGGCGAGAGCGACACCGCCGTCAGCGACGCCGGCAGCGGGGCCACGACGGACGTGCTGGGCGCCGTCGTCGAGGGCGACCGGGCGGTCGTCGCCCGCCTCCACGCCGACGGCGGGAAACTCGTCGAACGCGACCGGTACACGCTCGACGCCCCCGACGGCGAGGGACCGGCGGGCGTCTACCGGGCGTTTATTCCGCAGTACTACGCCGAGCGTGAACTGCCCAGTCGCATCCTCTGTGCCGAAGACCCCGCCGACTCGGAGATAGAGCGGTGGCTCGACGGCGAAGGGGTCGACCTGCGGGTGCCCGGCGCGGGCCGCGAGGCGACGCTGGTCGAGTTGGCGCTGAAGAACGCCCAACAGCGTGGGGGTCGCGACGACGGCGTCGGGGCGCTTTCCGACGCCCTGGGCATCGCTCGCCCGGAACGCATCGAGGGGTTCGACGTGAGCCACGCCCAGGGCAAGAGCGCCGTCGGGTCGAACGTCCTCGCCGTCGACGGGGACCCGGACACGAGCGGCTACCGCCGAAAGAAGCTCACCGAGCGCAACGACGACTACGCCAACATGCGCGAACTCGTCCGCTGGCGGGCCGAGCGCGCGGTAGCTGGGCGCGACGACCGGCCCGACCCCGACCTGTTGCTCATCGACGGCGGCGACGGGCAACTCGGGGCGGCTCGGGACGCCCTGGCCGAGACCGGCTGGGACGTGCCCGCTATCGCGCTCGCGAAAGACGAGGAACTCGTGATTACGCCCGAGCGGGTGTACGACTGGGACGACGACGCGCCTCACTTACATCTCCTCCAGCGCGTGCGTGACGAGGCCCACCGCTTTGCCGTCCAGTACCACCAGACACTGCGCGACGAGGTGTCGACGCCGCTGGACGACCTGCCGGGTATCGGCCCGGCGACGCGCAAGGCCCTGCTCCGCCGGTTCGGGAGCGTCGAGCGCATACGGACCGCCGCCGAAGCGGAACTGACGGAAGTCGACGGCGTCGGCGCGGCCACCGCGGAGACGATTCAGACGCGGCTCTGACCGTGTGAGAGTCACGGGGCAATTCCCACGGCGAGTGCCGACAGCGGTGTTTCGACAATATAAATCTCATTTCGCGATATCAAATCGGTTCGTCGCAGCGATACCCGGGAACGAACGGGGACACCACACGTCGACGAACGCGGTCGCTTGGCATGACAGACGACCGGATTTGTGGAGCGGAATTTCCGGATATTCGGCCCTGCGTCCCACGTTATCACCAAGTGAAAGATCTGGACATGGTGTACCATACAGAGGGCTTACACAAGCGGCGGGACTACGGTGTAAGTGTCGACTGTGCCACATCAAGAGAAAGGTACCAGGCTGGGTCACGCACTAGAAGCACTGTCTAACAGCTACCGCCGCGAGCTGCTGCTGGCGCTGCTGGAGCACAACCCACAGGACGACGACGACCGCGACCCGCTCGACATCATCGACCCGCCGCTGGAACCCGAGGTGCTCGAAATCGAGCTATTCCACAAACACCTGCCGAAGCTCGAAGACAGGGGATTTATCGAGTGGGACCGGGACACGGGGAAAATAGCGAAAGGGCCCGACTGGGAGGATATCGAGCCAGTGCTCAGACTGATTACGAACCACCGGGACGAGCTCCCGGCCGACTGGGTCTGATCGTCACGGCTTCGGGCTGTCGAACTCCCCTTCTTCCATCGCCGCGACCAGTGAGTTGTCCACCAGCGCGACGATGGCCCGCCGGAGCCGCTCGGTTACCGCCTGGTCCGAGATATCGAACTCGTCGGCCAGATCCTGCGTCGATAGCTCTCGGGGCAGCGAGTAGTAGCCGCCCTGGACCGCACGGATCAGCGTGTCCCGCTGTCGCTGTGTCAGCCCGTAGAAGGGGCCGCTCTCGGGCCGTGTCGGATTGTAGATGCGCCCGACCTCCAGCGCGATGCCCGCGTCCGAACAGTACGTCTTGAACTCGCTCAGCCGTTCGTGGGACTGGAATCGAAGCTCGAACTCCCACGTGTTCGGTCCCCCAGTAGCGCTGAGCAGGTGGGCCCCTGTTTCTTCGATACCCCGAAACAGGCGGTCTTCGGAGACGTCCCAGTCGAGGGCGAACAGCGTCCGGTCGTTGTGCGAACTGACCTGCTGGATATCCGTCACCGAAGGATGATCCTGCACCGCTGCCCTGAACGCGTTGCTCTCGTCGGTACCGAAGATAGTAAAGAACGGCACAGCCTGCTCCCCGAGTGGAACCAAATTCTCGAGGACGACGCTAGTTCCGACAGAGAGATCCAGAATCCGCCCCAATTCGAACGAATCGGCGGAGACACGCAGATGCGCGATAACGCTCATTTCGTAAGGATTGTTTGGTTGTTCCTAAATATAGGCTGCATGGCACACCACCGGGGTAGCGGTATATATTCGATTTTCCAATTTCTACTTGGTACACCATGCTCTTCGGCAGACCTTTGTGGGCTGGGGTGCAACGGGTAGGTGGATAAACGCCCTTCGCGGAGACCATCCACGTACTATAGCACGGCGAGGCGATGGGCCGACCACTTCTTCGAGTCGTGGCCAAGTGCCAGCAATAATGAAAGATGACTATAAATCAGCCGTCAACATCACCACGTCCGCCGAATTCGAGGCAGCGCTTACAGCGATCGTAGAGACCGCCGTCGAGGAGGAGGTCGACGTCCGCGGTGCCTGGGAGTTCCAGACCCGTGGCTCGACCCACGACTGGGAGGTCAACGTCACCGAACTTGCGAAGCGAGGCGACGAGAGCGAGCACGACGAGCGCTGAGACGGAGCGGTGTGGGCATGTCCGGCGGTGTCCGACTCCGGAGTCGTCCCAGACCGGCATATCGCGACACCCGACGAGAACGGGCCTGACGTGTCCGTCGTTTCGGTGACCCAACAGATTTCTCCGTGCCGCGCGTAGCCGACCCCATGAGCCTGGGGCGACGGTTCGTGCTTGGAGTGCTTGGACTCGGCACGCTCGTCATCTATCTCCTCGCCGGCGTCGCAGTCTATCGGCTCCTGCTCGGTCTGTGGGCCCAGCGACCGCCGATTGGCGTCGTCGTCGCCATCGTCCTCGGCACGGCATTGCTCTTTGGCGCTATCAGCTACTGGACGGGGACGACACGGCTGAAGCGGTCGCTCGACGCGGTGGTCCTGCCCCGGTCGCGCGCCCCGGAGCTGTACCGGCGATACGACGGGCTGACCGACCGGATGCGGGCCGGCGAGCCCGCTGTGTTGGTCGCGCGGCTGCCGGTGCCCAACGCCTTCGCCGTCGGCGGGCCGAGCGGGGCTATCGTCGTCGACCGGCGGCTCTTTGCCCTGCTGTCGGTAGACGAGATGGAGACGCTGCTGGCCCACGAGCTCGCACACTTCGAGCGCCGTGACGCGCTGGTCCAGACGCTTGGCTACAGCCTCACCCAGAGCCTCGTCGGGCTCGTCGGCATCGCGCTGTTCCCCGTGGTGTTGTTGACCGGCGGTATCGCGCGGGCGGTCGCTCTGCTCCGTGGCGAGCCCGACTCGTGGTCGCGGTCGTGGCTGGGCCGGACACACCGCGGGGCGCTCGGCGCTGTTGCCCTGACTGGATTCGCCGTGACGCTGCTCGTCCTGTCGTACTCCAGACGGCGCGAGTGGGCGGCCGACGACCGGGCCGCGACAGTGACGGGCAAGCCGCTGGCGCTCGCCAGGGCGCTGCGAAAGATAGACCGCGCCTCGACGCCCGACCTTGGCCCGTTGACCCCGCTGTACGTCCACGGGACGGAGGAGAGCACGCTATCGCGGTTGCTGTCGACGCATCCGCCGATGGACGACCGCGTCGCGCGCCTGAGTCAGCGGGCGAGAGAGCGGATTTAGCTATCGAGCAGCGACGCCAGCGTCCGACGCAACTCCCCGGTTGTGGGGCTCTGGGGGACCTGTGCGAGCAGGTCCTCACGCAGCGCCGACAGCGCCCCGTCGACGCCGAGGGCGTCCAGCCGGTGGCCGTGTTTCAGCGCGATGCGCGGCGAGACGTCGAACAGGAGGTCCTGCTTGCCGATAGTCGAGTGGGTGATAACCAGGGCCTCGACCGCGCTGTCGACGAACGTCGCTCGCTCGATGTCGGTCCCGACACCGTCCAGCGCGACCGAAAGCAGCGTCTCCAGTCGGTCGGTCCGCTCGGAGAGAGCGGGCGGGGCGGCAAGCGTCGTCGTGCCGTCGGGGTGTTCCGGCGTCATGCTCTCCCGGGGCGCATACGAGAGCGTGGCCCCGCTGACCGGCGCCGTCGCGTCCGGCAGCGGCGAGGTGAGCCGCTTCGACGGCCGCGTGTCGGTGAACACGACGTGCAGGTTAGTCGGGTCCCCCGAGGCGGCGTCCGCGTCGGCCCCGGTGGGCTGGTCGTACCCGCGCCACAGCGCCTCCCGGAGCGTCCCCGGAACCGGGCCGGTGTCGCCGCGGAGTTCGACGTGGAGCACGACCGGCCCCTCACTGCTCCGGTCGAGGATGCGCCAGAGGGTGTCGACACCGTCGCGTGCCAGCGGCGACAGCCGGTAACAGGGGCAGTCGCGGTCGGCAGCCAGCGACCGCGCCAGTGCGAGTCCGCGCCAGCCCGTCAGGTCGGCGACGTACACCCAGGGAACGGCGTGGACCGGCCCGAGGCTTGGGTCGCCGGCTACCAGGTCGACCGACTCCGGGACCAGGTCGAGATACGCGTCGAGCGTCGCCGCCTCGGGGGCGAAGTACTCC
>Ga0209946_1000970_pt1 | contig 11791 bp, 15 predicted proteins | sample SalPon2_A_H2O_MG_FD_185704 | JGI IMG/M metagenome (GOLD analysis project Ga0209946, IMG submission 185704) | Salt pond water microbial communities from South San Francisco under conditions of wetland restoration - Salt Pond MetaG R2_A_H2O_MG... | ecosystem: Environmental > Aquatic > Non-marine... | reverse complement strand
CGCTGGCGGGCGACATCGCTTTGGGCGTCGTAACTTGGCTTGATCGGCGAGTTTTCGTTGGGGTTCCAGCCCGGCGTCGTGTCGGCCTTGTTGGCGGCGACGACGAATGGCGTGCCGGTGCGCTGGAGGATATCGAGGGCTTCCTCGGTTTGCGGCTGGAAGCCGTCGTTGACGTCGACGACGAGAATGGCGATATCAGCGAGTGCGCCACCCCGTGAGCGCAGCGTCGAAAACGAGTGGTGACCAGGTGTGTCGATGAAGAGCAGCCCCGGCAAATCGAAGTCTTCGACCGTGACAAGGTCGCCAGCCATGTCGGCGATCGTTTCGAGCGGAACGGCCGTCGCGCCGATATGCTGGGTGATCGCGCCGGCCTCGCCCTCGCTGACCGCCGAGCCGCGGATCTTATCTAGCAGGCTGGTTTTGCCGTGGTCGACGTGGCCGAGGACAGCAACGATCGGGGTTCGCAGTGAGGTATCGTGATCTGACATGCAGAGAACTCCGGCAACCGCGTTACCGGTGGAACCGGGCCCTCGGAGTTAAGCCTTTCAACTTCCCGGCTGTCTGCCGGCCGTCGGACGCGCCCGTGGCGTTTATATGAGTCCGCCCGTCTACCTCAGGCATGGTTGACATACTCGCGGAAAACCTCTCGGGCAAAGCCGTGATGGGTGCCGACGGGACGGAACTCGGCGACCTCTACAACATCACGATGGATCTGAAAACCGGTCGCCTCCACGACCTGCTTGTCACCCCCAACGAGGGGATCTCGGCGGCGTCATCCGATTTCCAGGCCAACGAGGATGGCCGACTCGAAATCCCAGCCGGTGCCGTTGATGCGGTCAAAGACTACATCGTTGTTTCTCGGTAACTATATGCAGATTCTCGACACGTCGGCGTTTATCAACGAGTATCACACCGACGAGGACACCGCCTCGGTTCCGCAGGTCCACGAGGAGTTGGAGGGCGAACACGCCTTCCGGTTCGACGCCGAGGAGGGCGCGGGGATGCATATCCATATCCCGTCCGAGGAGACCGTCGAAAAGATCAACCGCGCGGCAACAGAGACCGGCGATGCCGACGAACTCAGCGAGACCGATATCCTCCTCATCGCCGCCGCCTTCGAACTTGACGGCACCCTCGTCACCGACGACTACGCGATGCAAAATGTCGCCGACCGGCTCAACGTCGCGGTCAACGTGATCGCCCAGGAGGGCATCACCGAACAGCGGGAGTGGCAGTTCCAGTGTCAGGGCTGTGGCCGCACCTATGACGAGAAGCTTGATCGCTGTCGGATCTGCGGTAGCGACCTCGCACGGAAAAACCCGAGCTAACTCCGTCGCTGTCGGCTGTGTTCAGACAACGCCGATCTCACTCAGATAGAGCCACGCAAAAATGACGGCGTTGTTGACGCCGTGGATAACCGCTGGCACGACGATGTTGTCGGTACGTTCGTAGAGATAGCCCAACAGGACGCCGAGCAGTGTTGCTGTCAGGATGTAGGCGACAACTCCACCCAGCCCGCCGGAGACGGAGGCGTGACTCAGCCCAAAGAGCACGGTTGCCGCAAGAATCGCTGGCCAGACGCCCCATGTCTCTCGCAGCCGCCCTTGGACAACCCCGCGAAACAGCAGTTCCTCGGCTGGCCCGACAACGAGTAGCGAAAAGGCAATCATCGTCAGCAGGTAGGCTGGCTCGCCGCTTCCGACGGTCACGGCAGCGTTGTCGCCGAGGCTCACGTCGACGGCGGCAAACAGCCGGGTGATGCCGTTGTTCGCGCCGACCAGAACGATGATCCCGGCGACGATGAGTCCGAGTTCCCGGCGGCCAGGCGTTGCCCACGGGATCAGCGGCTCGTCTCTAACAGCGAGGGCGTACCAGCCGGTGACCACCAGAAAGCCGGCGTACTGGAGAGCGAACTGCGCGAGATATTCCTCGGTGCCACCGGGGGTGACGATCCCAGCGTTGACTAAGGGTGGATTCACCGCCGCAAGCACGACGCTGGCGACGAGGTAGGCCCCGAACACGACCAGGAGGGCTTCCCCGAGGGCCTTCGCCTGTGGCTCCCAGCCAGCGGTATCGGTCGGCATTACCGGCCGGCTACGCCGCCGCCCCTGTTAGGGACACCGATTCCATCGACCTGACTACTCGATCTCGAAGGTGCGCTTGTCGGCAACGGCATCGGCTTCCGCGAAGTCGCCCCCGCCGAGCAGCCCGCGAGCGGCCTTTTTGCCCCATTCGACAGCGGGCTGGGTGAACGTCGACAGGCCGGCGAGTTCGCCGTACATCACGGTCGCGGCCTCCATCGCGTACAACAACTCGCCGATGTTTTCGGCGTCGACGGCGTCGATCTCAACCCGGACGTTGGGTCGATCCTCGGCGGCGAGGCTGGCTTCGGTCGCCTCAAACTCGGCGTCGAGGAGGTCGCCGAGCCCGGAGCCGCCGAGATACGACAGCCCGTCGAGGTCGGTTTCGGGGATGTCGATGTCCTCCCGTTCGCGAGGTCGCACGAGCGTGACGAGTTTGTCTCGTGGGCCGGCCCGATAGAGCTGGAGTTGGGAGTGTTGATCTGTCGCGCCCAGCGCGCGGGCCGGCGTCTGGCCGACCTGTTCTTTGCCCAAACTCTCGGCCCACAGTTGGGCGAACCACTCGGCGAAGTATTCCAGCGACTCCGCGTAGGGCATCATCGCGTTGGTGCGCGCGCCGCGCTCGGCGAGCCCATAACAGACCGCGCCGTAGGCGTAGGCCGGCGAGTCGTACAGCGATCCCGAGAGGTCGTCCATCGCGGTTTGGGCACCGGCGACAACGCCCTCGATGTCGAGACCCTGTAAGGCGGCACAGGCCAGCCCGACCGTCGAGATCGCCGAAAAGCGCCCCGGAACGCCTTCAGGGACTTTGAGCGACGGGAGATCATGTGTCTCGGCAAGGTTCCGGAGGTTGCCGTCGTCGCCCGTGGTGACAAAGGTCTGTTCGGTCCAGTCGACGCCGGCGTCGGCCATCGCTTCGCGGACGACAAGAAAGTTCGACAGCGTTTCTGCGGTGGTACCCGACCGCGAGACGACGTTGACGACGGTGTCGTCCAACGGGAGTGAGTCCAGCAGTTCCGCGGTATCTTCGGGGTCGACGTTGTCGAGGAAATGCGCTTCCACGTCGGTCTGCTCCGCAAGGGCGGCGGAGATGGTTGCTGCGCCGAGCGCGCTGCCGCCGATGCCGACCGTCAGGACGGCGTCGGGCGTGCCGAACGGCTCGACCGCCGCGCGGATTGCGTCGGTGTCGACCGTTTCGGGGAGGTTGAGCGCGGCGTAGCCGTGTTCGTCGTCAGCGCGGCCCTGCTCGATGCGCTCGTGGGCGATCCCAACTCGCTCGTCAAGATGATCGAGCGTGTCTTCGGTGAGGCCGGGACTGCCGCCGAGTGCGTTGCCGATATCCAGATACATACCTGTGGTCGCGTCCGGTGGGGGTAAAATCGTTGTTGTGAACGTTTTTGTGTGAAGCCGCGAGGAAGCCAGGGTATCCGATGGCCTGGTTCGCGCCGCAAACAGTACGATACAGCCGACGCAACCCACCTTCGGCACCGATTGCGAACAAAGCGTTTTGTGTGCGACACACGTCTCACAAACCATGAGTACTGACACCGACGATTCCGGGGAGACTCCCGAGACGACGAAAATCGACGTTCGCGTGCCGACCGAGTTGGTCGAGCAGATCGACAACGAGTACGGCCGCCGCGGCTACACCTCCCGCTCGGAGGCGATCCGTGATGCGTTGCGGGCGTGGGTCGATCCACCAGTTCGACTCTCCGACGAGGCGTTGGATGATCTTGCTGTGAGTCGTGAGCAACGTGACGCAGGAGAAACGGTTCCGCTTGACGACGTAATGGACAAATACGGGGTCGAGAAGTAGGATGCCCACAGTCGAGATCACGCCACAGGCCGACGAGCACCTCGCTGATCTCGACACCGAACCACGCGAACGGATTCTGAAGAAACTCGCCGAAGCAGAGGACTGGCCCGACCACCGGCTCAAATCGCTGTCAAACTATCCGTACTACACACTCCGTGCTGGCGACTACCGAGCGATCATTATGTGGGATCGCAACCGGGATCGACTGATCGTCGAAGCGGTCGGCCATCGTCGCTACGTCTACGATCGCCACCTTCCACCGTGACAGCGGCAGCGTGATCGCCGGCGACACCAATCTCTTTGCCCACTCACAGTGAGTCCAACCTATGCCCGACCACGTCGACCTCACCCAGCCCATCAAGGATGGGATGCAGACCTATCCCGATGATCCACCGGTCACCCTGAGTGACCACGCGACCCACGACGCTGACGGCTACCACGTCGAAACGCTCTCATGCGGTAGTCACACCGGCACCCACATCGACGCACCGCTGCACACCGACCCCGACGGCGACCCGCTGTCGGCGTTCGCTGTCGACCGCTTTGTGTTCGACGCCGTTCGGGTCGACTGCCGGGACTGTGCTGCCCGCGAGGCCATTGGCCCGGAGCGACTCCCCGCAGCCGACGTGCTGGCCGACGCCGACATGGTCGTCTGCTGGACTGGCTGGGACGATCACTGGAACACCGATCGCTATCTCGACCACCCCTACATTGCCCCCGACACGGCGGCCCGCTGTGCCGACCACGGGTTGGCGGTCGGCGTCGACGCACTGAGCCCTGATCCGACGCCGAGCGAGCGGGCCGGCGACGACGAACCAGCCGATTTTGCGGCCCACCACGCGCTCCTCGGCGAGGACTGCCTGATCGTCGAGAATCTGACCACCCTCGGACGCGTCGGCGACAGATTCGAACTCCGGGCGTACCCGCTCGCGCTCGGTGGCGATGGCGCGCCGGTGCGGGCGGTCGGCGTCCAGCAGTGAAGGCTTTATTACCGGCCCTGTCGAAGCCGACGGTATGTCGCAGGCCACCAAGGTTGTACTCGGCACCGTCCTTCTGTCGGCCGTCTTTGCGGTCGGGATCATCCTCTCGTACGTCTTCGCCTGATGTTCTCTGAACGATCGCTGTCGCCGCTGTTGTCAACTGTCCGTCAGCGACACGCCCCCGAGGCGACCGTGCTCGATGTCCAAACTGATTTTGACACGTTGCCGCCGGCGGTCGCCGAGGATCTCGGCCTGCTGGCCGACCGACTCGATCCGGCCAGCTATCCCGCCGACTGGCTACCCGAGAACGCGCCAACCGTTCTCCAGCAGTACGCCGGCGAGGCATTTACGATCGGTACCCCTGACGACGGCACCGTCGTCTGGACGACACAGACCGAGCCGCCGACGGTGCTTTGCAAACAGCGCGCCGAGAACACGCCCGACGATTTTCTCACTTTCCTCATCGCCGAAGCCGTCGTCCAACTCGACTGTGGCGTCCCCGAACACTTCCTGCCGTTCTTCGGCGAGCAGTACTCCGATCTCGACGCTGCGGTCGGGCTCAACGGAACCGATGTCTATCAGATCGCCGCCGCCCTCTTCGAGGGCTGGGTCGGCCTCCAGACCCGCGAGGTGTTTGCGGCGTGGGCTGACGACGACGAACTCGCACCGCTGTATGACGCGTGGATCGACGCCGGCCAGCGACTCGAACCGCGGCTCGATGATCTCTCGCGGGCGGTTGCCCACAACGAGATGACGTTTCCCGAGGCCACCGAGTACGCCTGTGCGGCGATCAAACACGACCGCGACCTGCCGACGCCGTTCAGCGCGCTCGATACGACAGCCTATCGCGACCACGGCGCGGCCTACGCCATCGAGTGGGCCGAGAAGACGTTTGCCGAACTCCGTGAGTAACTTTGGCGACTCAAACCGCCGTTTCATCTTAAGGAACCTATTCATCCGCTGGCCGCTTGGGAGTCACCATGCAGCGACGTGACTTCCTCATCGGCACGGCAACAGCCGGCGCGGCTGGCATCTCGGGCTGTCTCGGCAGCGCACAGCAAGCAACCGATACCGCCGCTGGCGACGGCGATAGCGGTCGGACAGTGACCGTTACCGGATCGGCCGAGATGCAGGCCGCTCCCGACCGCGCGGTCATCGAGGCCAGCGTCGAGGCCACCGGCGACAGCGCGGCCGCCGTCCGGGATGCGCTGTCAACACGCTCCGACACCCTCCGGCAGGCTCTCCGGAACGCCGGTCTCGACGACGACCAACTCACAACCGGGCGGTTTGCGATCCGCCCCGAGTACGACCGCCGTGAACCGGGTGCGGAGTCAGAACCGACCGGCTACGAGGGCACCCACACCATCACCATCGAGGTCAACGATGTCGATGCCACCGGCGATGTGATCGACACCGCCATCGACGGCGGGGCTGACTCGATCGGTCGGATCGAGTACACGCTTGCGGAGTCGACCCGCGACTCACTGCGTGAGGATGCTCTCAACGCGGCCGTTGATACCGCCCGTGACGAGGCGGCTGTCCTCGCCGCCCGCGTCGACTCACAGGTGGTGTCGGTACAGCGGCTCAACGCCGCCGGTGGCGGGCTCTCGCCAACGTATGAACGCTACGCTGCCGAAGACGCTGCCGGTGGCTCGACGGAGCTCCAGCCTGACGATGTCACTGTCAGTGCATCCGTTGAGGCAACCTACCGAATCGACTGATCGGCGGCCGCTTAAAATTCGGTGGTGACGCTGCCGTCGTCAGCGAGATCAATGACGCCGTCGAAGCGGTCGCGGAACCGATCCAGCGTCGCCTCGTCGTGAACCTCCTTCGAGAGATGGAAGAGGCCGACCGCGTCGTGTTCGGCCAGCAGCGCAAGCAGTTTTTCGGTTGCGTCGACGACGCCGTCCTCGTCGGCGTAGTAGATCATCTCGGTGAGCGAATCGACGCTGAGCCGCACCTTGCCGTCGTGGCTGGTGAGAAATTCTTCGACCTTGGCGACGATCCCATCGAGGTCGTCAGGCGCTGAGACGTAATGGACGTCGTCGGTGCCACGGCGAGAGTAGCCACGTTCGACCGACAGGGTATCGAGGATGACCGCGCTGTCCTCGTCGACATCGTAGTGTTCGAGCTTCTGTTCGACCTCGCGGGCGGTCGTCCGCGTCGAGACGACGAGGAAGTGGTCGGTGTCGGTTTTGAAGAAATCGGTGTCGATGCGGTCGGTTTCGCCGATCGAGGGATGCAGCAGGAGGACGCCTGTCCCACCGCTGATCGTCTCCGGTGCGTTCTCGACGGCTAGCGTGTAGTCCATACCGATGACACCGCCTCAGTGACCTTAATGATGTATGGATTCGAGATCGCGGCCTCACAGTCGTTCCGCGATCATCGCCGCCGTCTTCTCCCCGACGCCGTCGACAGCCTGCAGGTCGGCTTGTGAGGCATCCCGCACGTTGTCGACGCTGCCGAACCGCCGGAGCAGCCGTTTTCGGGTTTCGGGGCCGACGCCGGGAATCCCATCAAGCGCGGTCGATACGTCATCGCGTAGCTGCTGGTGGTACTGGACGGCGAATCGGTGTGCCTCGTCGCGGACGCGCTGGCAGATGTGGAGGTGGTCGGCGTCACTCGGCCAGTCGAAGACGCGATCTTGTGTGATCACCAACTCCTCATCCTTGGCAAGGGCGACAACCGGCACGCCCCACCCCGTCTTGTCGAGGGCGTCCATCGCGGCCCCAAGTTGGCCGTCGCCGCCGTCAACGAGCAGGAGGTCGGGGTCTGGGCGGTCGTCACGGTTCTCTACGGCGCGGTTCGCGCGCCACTCGATCAACTCCCGCATGTTGGCGTAGTCGTCGTTGCGATCGGTGAGCTTTTTTCTGCGGTACCCACCTGTTTCTGCATCGCCGTCGACAAAACAGACGTTGCTGCCGACGACCGCCTTGCCCTGGCTGTGGCTCACATCGAACCCTTCAATCCGGCCCGGGCGGTCGATCCCGAGCGCCTCGCCGAGGGCTGCGAGTGGGTCGCCCTCGACCGGCCCCTGGCGGGCGTTTTTCAGTGCCAGCTCGACGAGCGTCGCCTCCCGGCCGGCACCCGGCACGCGAACTGCAACGCCCTCGGCGTCTAGCCACTCGATCACGTCATCGTCGCTTGGTCGCTCCGAGAGAAGGATCGCATCCGGGAGCTGGCGTTCGGCGTAATACTGCGGGAGAAACGCCGACAGCAACGCCGCCACGCGGTCGCCGCCGTCGGCCTCGTCGGGGGCCTCAAGGCTGTGCCGGGAGCGATCGACGAGCTGCCCGCGCTCGCTGCGAAGCCGGGCGACGGTTGCGTGGTCGCCGTCGATGGCAACGCCGAGTACGTCCGCGACCGCCTCGTCGCCACCCGCATCGCCGCTGGCGACCGCGCGCTCGCTGTCGTCGTGGATCGTCTCGACGGTATCGAGTTGATCCCGAAGATTTGCAGCGCGCTCGAAGGCCTGCTCTTGGGCGGCGGCCTCCATCTCCCGGCGGAGCGGATCGGCCACCACGCCGGTTTCGCCCTCGAAAAACCGGATCGCCGACTCCACGTTCTCGCGGTAGCGCTCGGCGTCGATCTCGCCGGTACAGGGGGCCGAACACAGCCCCATCTCGTAATCAAGGCAAGGCCGCTCCCGGTTTTCGTATTTGTGCTCTGAACAGCCACGCAGCCCGTAGACCGACCGGATCGCCTTGATCACGGTTTCGATCCGCCCCTTGTCGGTGAAGGGGCCGAAGACGGTCGCGGCGTCGTTGGGGTCGCGGGTGCTTTCGATCCGTGGGATCTCGTGGTCGGTGAACTGCACCAACGGGTAGGATTTGTCATCCTTCAGGCGGACGTTGTACCGCGGCTGGTGGCGTTTAATCAGATTGGCTTCCAACAGGAGGGCCTGGGTTTCGGTGTCGGTGACGGCGACCTCAAGTGACTCCGCGCGGGCGACCATCTGTGCGATGCGGTCGCTGCGTGGGTCGGTGTAGGAACGCACCCGGGAGCGCAGGTCAACGGCCTTGCCGACGTACAACACCCGATCGCCGGCCTGAAACTGATAGACGCCGGGCTCGGTCGGCAACTCGCCGGCGCGCTCCCGGAGCGTTCCACCATCCATCATCGACACTACCGGTGGCACACAATTGAACGTAACGCGACAGCGGCACTCACGGGGTCGTGTCGGATCGATAGCCACATGTTGTTCCGTCGATATCTCCTGATATGGCTCGGCTCTGGCTGGTCGAACGCGAGTATGACGATCGCAATCTGATCTCCTTCGTGTATGCGACGACCGATGGTACCCAACAGCTTCGCAAAGAGCTGTCGGCAACCCTCCTCCAACAGCGCAGCGAGCCGATTACCGCCGCTATCGACGCCGACGCGGATGACCTTGCCCCAGTCGATCCCGAACTGCAAACACGGTATGCGACGGAAGCCAAATCGGTCGCCGAGAGCCACGATCCAGACGACCCGATCTGAGGCTGGTGCGACCGGTGCGACAAGCGGGTTCGTCGCACGCCAACCATCTCGTCTCGCGGTCTTTTTGTCGGTCGCTGGCAATGTTGTCACAACACTGATGGACTACGAGCAAACCCTCCGGCGACTGTTGGCCAACGGGCAAGCGGATATCGGTCGGATCGTGCTGTCGACCCCGGCGATGCTCTTCTTCCTTTTTTCGCCGCGTGCCGGCTTCGAGGATGAGCCCGTATCGAAGCTCTACGCGGCCGGGATCTTCGCGTATGCGTTGCTGCTGGTGGTGCTGTTTGTGCTGCTTGGGGCGCTGCTCTAACCCGCTCGCTGCAGCCGGTTTGCGTTGCGTCAGCGCCTCGGGATACTCCCTTTTGAGCGTCCCCAGCCGAACGCTTAATCTCGTTCGTCCCCAACCATAGCTATGAGTATTCGCCCCCCAGGACCACAGGGCGTTCCGCTGTTCGGCAACGGCCAGCAGTTCGCCGATGACCCCTTCCAGTTCATGACGGCCTGCGCCGACGCCTACGGCGATGTCGTCGCCTTCGATCTCGGCCCGATTCCGCTGTATATGCTGACGAACCCACAGGACATCAAGCGCGTCCTCGTCACCGAACCCGATCGGTTCCCGAAGCTGGATCTCGGCGACGACGCGATCTATGAGCTACTGGGTGATGGGCTGCTGTTGAGCGAGGGCGAGACGTGGCAGCAACAACGCCAGTTGGCGAACCCGGCCTTCCATGGCCGTCGTATCCGGACACTCGGCGATATGATGGTTGAGCACACCGAGTCAGCGGTCAACGACTGGAACGACGGCGACCGTCTCGATATCCAAATCGAGATGGCCCGGCTCACGGTGCGGATCATCGTCACCGCGATGTTGGGCACCGACATCAGCGACGACCGGATTCGGACGATCCAAGAAAATCTCGAACCGCTGGGTGCGCGTTTCGAGCCCGATCCGTTCCGCCGGTTGATCCCCGACTGGGCCCCGACCGCCGAAAACCGCGAGTTCCGGGCGGCGATCGCCGACCTCGAATCGGTGATCGACGATATCGTCGCTGACCGCCGGCGGCGCGGCTACGAAGCCGGCGCGGAGACACCCGTTGACGCCGACACCGATGAGCCGATGGATCTGCTGTCGCTGTTGCTCCGAGCGAAGGATCGCGGCGAGCAGACCGACCGACAGATCCGCGATGAGATGATGACGATGTTGTTAGCCGGTCACGACACGACCGCGCTGATGCTGACCTACACGTGGTATCTGCTCTCCCAGCATCCTGAAGTTGAGCGTCGCCTCCATGCCGAACTCGATTCGGTGCTCGACGGATCGACGCCGACAGCGGCCGACGCCCGACAGTTGGAGTACACCGAACAGGTGCTCAACGAGGCGATGCGGCTCTACCCGCCGGTGTACACGCTGTTCCGTGAGGCGACAACCGATGTCAAGATCGGCGGCTACCGCATCCCGGCCGGCAGCGGGCTCATGTTGCCGCAGTGGGTCGTCCACCGCTCGCCGCGGTGGTATGACAATCCCGACCAGTTCAATCCCGATCGCTTCACCTCTGAGCGCGTCGCTGACCGGCCGCGGTTTTCGTTCTTCCCGTTCGGCGGCGGCCCCCGGCACTGCATCGGCAAGCAGTTCTCGATGCTCGAAGCGAAGCTGATCCTTGCGACCGTCGCCCAAGAGTACCGACTCGACTACCTTGGCGACGCCTTGGATCTCCGCGGGTCGCTGACGATGCATCCGAAAGAACCGGTGGCGATGCGGCTGGAATCACGGTAACATCACAGTCACGCTGGCAGGCTGAACCGCGCCGCCGGTCTGCGGTGTCTTGCATCCCAGATCACGAGTTCTGAAACTGTCCACGTGACCGGCTCAATCTCTCTTGCTTGCAACTGCTCGACGGCCGCCGCTGCCGCAGTTGAGCCGCCGCGGGCCAGCGTGACATGCGGCGTGTAGTCGTCGCCTTCGAGGTCGTCTATCGTCCCAAACGCGTCGGTGAGCGTGCGGTGAATCCGGTGAAGTCCGGGACTTTCGATGGCGAGATACACCACTGGGCCGTCGCCGCGAACTGGCTGCTCGAAGCTGCTGATCCCGGCGACCTGTGCTTCGACGGCCGGCAGCCCACTGATCACCGGGCGGAGTCGTTCCTGCAGTGTCGCCACCTGATGCTCCGGGTGGCCGTTTGCCAACTCACCATCCGAGAACCGCTTGATGACGAGCGTGTGGTCGTCCCGAACCCGCTCGAAATCGAGTAGCTGCGGCTGGAGGTCGTTTGCGAGCCGCTTGACCGCGCCCGGTACGGGGACGTTGAGGCTGAACACACCGGTGGTCGGTTCCGTGCGTGGAAAAACGCTCCTTTCGTGTCGACCCACCGCCGTCGCCAGCGGGGGATAGGCGTAAGTGTCAGCGTCGTCTTTTTCCACTATGTCCTCCCGCTCTG
>Ga0209946_1000967_pt1 | contig 11831 bp, 7 predicted proteins | sample SalPon2_A_H2O_MG_FD_185704 | JGI IMG/M metagenome (GOLD analysis project Ga0209946, IMG submission 185704) | Salt pond water microbial communities from South San Francisco under conditions of wetland restoration - Salt Pond MetaG R2_A_H2O_MG... | ecosystem: Environmental > Aquatic > Non-marine... | reverse complement strand
GGTGGTCGTACTCTCTGGCCTCGGTCCAGGCCCCCCGTACACCGAGTTGCCGGGCCGCCTGGGAGTGACCATCGACGACAGCGGTTCGAAACGTCGCCGGGAACGCACCGTGGGGACGCTGGGGCCACGTCCCGTCGACAAGCCCGAGCGCGACGACGTACGGATATGACCGGAGCCAGGTGTCCGTCGCGTCGAGGACGTCGATTCGCTCGGCGTTCTCGTGCTCCCGTCGCCCGGGACGGACCGTCGCAATCGCGTCGAGAACCGCTCGTACCTCTTCCCACGAGCGATCGATGTGGCCTTGCCCGAGCCAATCGGCGTATTTCGCCCGCGTCTCACGAAGCAGGTGTTCGGGCCCCACCTCACCTGCGACTCGCTCGACCGCGCGGGCTGTACGCGACACGCCGCTGTAGCTTTGATCGTCGTTTGCGACACGTGTCGGGAGGACATTGCGGTCGAACGCGTCGACCAGGGGCTCCAACACCGTGAGAACGTCATCGGGGGCCGGAGCAGCCGGCTGGTCGAGACACCAGTTCAGGAAGGCCACGACGCAGGCCCTCGGCTGGTCGTCGATCGTGCCATCCGCCACCACTGTCTCGAGCCATCCGTCGAGCGACTGCGGGTCGGTAGTAGCGAGCTGCCGCCGGACCGCACTCAGAGCCGCCGCCGAGAGCGGCGTCTCAATCGCTCCCCGGGGTGGTGTCCACTGCACCGCCAGCGGACGCAGGAGCTGGGTCCTGTCGAGTAACTCGCCGCCGCGCGCGTCGAGCACCGTACAGACAGCGGCGACGAGTCGGTAGGGGAGCGTGCGTTTGAGTTCGAGCTGTGACCAGACTGAGAGATGACGGCCGTAGACGGACATGGCCCGCGACAGCGGCCGTTCGTACTCGTCAGCGTCGCGAGCTACGAGGGCGATATCTGTGGCTGTGTGGCCGCTATCGAGGAGTCCATCGACCAGTGCGGCGACTGCTCGACACTCCTCGTGTTTTGTCGTCGCGGTGATCTCTGTGACGGAGCAGTCCGGTGCGAGCTTTTTCGGCTGGTGACTGGCCAGTGGCGACCAGTCGTCCGCACTACCTGACACTCCCACCCTATGGTCGAGACGGTTGCGGATTCTAGGTCCGGTACCGGCTCGAAGATAGAGTGCGACGTCCACGTCGGTCGTCGTCGTAAGCGCGTCGAGGAAATCCAGTAGCGGCGCCCCAAGCGTACTGATGCCGCCGACGGCGATGCGTTCGATACGCGGATAGGTCTCCGTCCACGCGCCACCGTCTGTCTTCCGAAGGACCGCTGCAGCGGTGTCGAGGAGTGCCCCATCGGAGACGACCGCCTCAGTTCGCTGTCGCAGCTCGGTATCGAGTGTCTGGAGCCCACACAAGAGTGCCTGTGTGTCGTCTCGCGTGACCGGTGAGAGGTCATCGGCAACAGACGCGACGGCCTCGATGCGAGCGGCATCGAACCCCGTGATGAGGCGCAGTTCCTGCCGTGCCACCTCGATTTGTTCGACGGCTGCGTGAAGATCCGTTCCGAAGACAGGCTGCAGTTCAGCGTAGCTACCGGGATTTTCGCGGAGTATCGCTCGCTGAGTGCGTCTTCGATCAAGTTTGTCCAGCACGTTCGGAGCCATCCCGGTCTGGGCCTGGACGACGTCTGCTGCCACGTCGATGGGAGCACGAAGCGAGAGGGACGATCGTGGCCGGCCTTCGGTCGCGAGTGCGACCTTCAGGTTCCGTTTATGAAGTTGCGTTGGCGCCAGCATGATCGTGGTCGCGTGTTCGGCTCGTGTGGCCAAACGCAGGAGCTCTCGTTGCTCGGCGACATAGACGTTCCCCACCTGGTGTGTGGTCTTATCGGGGCTCTGCGAGATGATCTGGTCTCCCACGTATGCTGAGAGACGGCTACACTGGGATGAAATAAAGGATATTGCCACGGACTGAAACTAAAACGGTATAGAAACGACCCGGAGCCAGTCGCTGCGGGCCACTATTCGAGTAGAGAGTCGATTCTACTGCAGATCATTAGAACAGAGTGAACAGTCCCGTATTGCAGACGTCGCAGTGGGATTACTCAACGACTTGGTTCGGATCGGTGTGTGCTATCCCGATAACTCATATTACATAGTATGATAACTTAGATCTGGTATCACTACTTCCATATTTCAACGTCTGATTCGGCTTTATCTATAATAAAATAGCGAAAACTACTTTCAATTATTGAGAATGATATTGTAGGCGATGGCTATTTGCTTCCCAATGGTCGAATGTCTTCCAAGCATTGTGGGATGATCGCACGGCCCCGGCGGCCGGTCACGCTGACGGCAACGAAGCCTATGAGTCTTCGACAGTCAACAACCGACTACACGCTCCCCGACCGAACAGCTGCGCGGGACGCTGGGCTGCTGTTGCTTGTGCCGCTCGCATTGCTCGGCGTCTTCTGGTTGCCGCCATCGGTCCGATCGTCACTGGTCGTCGACTACGGCGATCCGTCCATCCTCACAGCCTACACGAGCCAGCTCGTTCACTCGACTCCGCAGCACCTGGCCGTCAACCTCGTCGGCTACGGCATGCTCGTGTCGCTCGAATACGTGCTGGGTACGCTCTGTGGCCGTAAAAAGCGGTTCTATCACTCCTACGTGACGTTCGTCCTCGTCTTCCCGCCGACGCTGATCGGGCTGGACCTGCTGGTCATCGATCTCGGCATCGGCATGGGACTTTCCGGCCTGGTGATGGCCTTCTACGGCTACCTGCCGCTCGCGATGAGCGACCTCGTGACTGAGCGATTCGGCGTCGCGTCCCGGACTGATGTCGCACCGCTGCTGTACTTTGGCGGCATGATGATCGTAGCCGTCCTCGGTGTCCGTCCCGCCCTGGGGAATCGGACCGTTGCCGTCAGCGCTGCCGGTTTGGGGCTCGTAGTCGCGCTCGTCGTTATGTGGTATCTCTATTCAGTCCTGGCAGATCACGGCGACCTCCGCGCTACCGCTCGAACCGCGTGGCAGCAACCGGGCGACGCAGACCTGTTCCTCGTCGCGTTAGTACTGCTGGTGCTGTTCCCCTTCAGTATGTTCCCGGCCGATCCGACGACCGCCAGCGGCGTCGTCAACACGTACACCCACCTGCTGGCGTTCACGCTCGGATTCGGGGTGCCGTTCGTCGCGACAGTCGTTAGTGACCGCGTCAACGCCGGCTCGTAGTTGTGACACGAAAGCTATGTGTGTTTGCCGAGCGAGCGGGGTGTATGCGCGGAACCTCCACTGTCCTGTTACTCGTGCTTGTCGCCGTTCTGGCGGTCGCCGCCGCGGGGAACAGCGCGTACTCGCTGTCCGGGACGCCGTCGATAGAGACGCCTACGCGGAGCGTCTCCTATCAGGGCCAGCAGTACACCATCGACGCCGTCTCACGAATTTCGGCGACCGGGTCGGTCACCATTACGACTGACGTGCCTGAAGGCGCGGCGTACGAACTGAACCTCAGGGGACCCGACAACCAACTCGTCAGCAGCGAGCGGCTGGTCGACGACGCCAACTACACCTTTTCGTATTTCGGCTTCGGCGAGGCCGGGACCTACGCCGTGACCATACAGGACGGCGGTGACACGGTCGCGGCGTACCCGGTCGTGATCGCGGGCTACGATCTCTCGATCACATCGCCGGGGCGTGTCGAGGAAGACGACGAGGTGACGCTCGAAGCCACAGTCGAAGAACGCGCTGTCGACCGCCACTCATCGCTCGACAGCGTCCAGGTTATCGTCGGCAACGACGACGTCGAACGCCAGAGAGTCATGAGCCCGACGACGGGTGACGCGTACGCAGCGACCATATCGACTGCGGGCCTCGACCCGGGGACCTACAACGTCTACGTCGTGGCCCGAGGCAACGCCACCGTCCGCCAACGCGCGGAGATACTCGGCGTGAGCGATACTGTTCGTATGGCCGTCGGCGACCGTGAAACGACGGCACAACCGACGGACACTGCGGCTATGCCGTCGACGGATAGCCCGCCCATGCCGGTGACAGACAGCACATCGGTGCCGCTGACGGATACTGCGACCGCCCGGTCGACAGACAGTACGCCCGTGCCGGCGACCCATGTCGACGCCACGCCCGACACGGCGACGGACACACGGCCGTCGCCAGCCACCGACACCGAATCAGGATCGGCCCCAAAAAGTGTTATTACCCCGTCGACGCCAGCATCACGAACGACGAGCCAAAGTGGTGCCGGCTTCACCGCTACGGCCGCGTTCGCAGCGCTGCTCGTGGTCGGGCTGTACTGCCGACGGTAGCCGGTCGGCTCTAGCGGCGGTCGGACGGTCTTAGCTGCTTGGGACCCGGATCAGGTGTCGCGGTCGTCGACACGAGACTGTAAGCGCGCTCGCTGCACCACTGCCACACCTGGGACAGGCCAAGCAGCAGCGTGTAGCCGACCATCCCGATGATCAAGGCCCACCCCACGACAATCTGCTTCACTATTCCGAGTGAGCGTCCGAAATATCGGTCGCGCCGAGTCATTACAACGGAGTTTGTCGTTTTGGTACTAATGAGTACGGGCGCAAAAATCAACGGTGATACTGGACAACAAAACGCCGCTGTTCCTGCCTGGACGGCGCTGTGCGCTCAGAGCCTGTCCCGATGACGGAGGCCGGCGAGGAGCCCGGCTAGTCCGACCACGATAGCCGCGACGACGAGCACCCGTCCGTCACCCCCGCCGAGGAACGTTGTACCGGTTTGCGTCGCCGTCTCGATTGCCGGGCCAGCCGTGGCCGTCGGTTGTGACACAGTCACCGTTCCGGCAGTCACTCCATCGACAGTAATCCGGTAGCTCCCGACAGTGTCAGGCGAAACGGTGAACAACTCAGCGGTCGAAGCGTTCTGCTCGACGAACACCGTCCGCGTCTCGACTACCTCGCCGCTCGCGGCCAGTTCGACGGAGAGGTTCCCGTCGGTGCCGCCGGTGTTTTCGAGCCTCGCCGTCACCCCGACAGTGTCATCGGGCTCGACGGCGGTCGCGTTAAGGGTCGCACCGGTAACGTTGATAGGCTGTTCGGCCGTCCCGACCGCGAACCACGAGAACCCCGGGGTATCGGCTCGGAACTGGTCCCCGCCCAGGTGCGTCGTCGGTATCGGGCCCCAGGTCTGGTTGTTGTATCGGTACATCCGCACTTCGGCCGGCGTCACGCCCAGCCCCGCTCGCTCGGCGGCCGACACTTCGAAGGTAAACGACCCCGGTGTCCGGTCGGGACTGTCGATGTTCTCCAGATCGACGTTGAGGTAGCGGCTGGTCGTTGCGGCCCGACCGTTGCTCGGCGTCTGGCCCGACGGTTCGTCACTCGCCCTGAGGCGTATCTGCACGTCGGTCGCCTCCTCCCGGCTAGTGATGTTGACCTGTTTGAACTGCACACCTGGCTCTGTCCTGTTGGCCGACTGGGTGTTGTTCGCCGTCGGTTGCGTCTCGGTTACCGTTTGCTGGGTTCTTTCCGTTGTGTCGGGAATCACGATGGCGACAGTCTGATTCTCCTTGACGGTCGGCACTGAGACGATGGCCGGACCATCACCCTGGCCCAGTGGCGTCGCGGTAACTCGCTCGGGTGCCGGTGGGTCAGCGTCACCGCCGCCACCGCCGCCACCGCCGCCGTCGTCACCGCTCCCAAGTGTGAACGCCCCGGTCGCGGTGCTGGTTTGGGACTCGTTGTCGAGCGTCGAGACGACGAGATAGCGGTACGGTCCCGTTGAGAAGTTCCCGAACGTGTCGACGGTGACCGACGCCGACCGGTCCTCATCGGTGAGCACCGTCACGGAGGCGTCGAGGGTTTCCGTCTCGGTATTGCTGGCCCCGCCGACCGATATCGGATGTGTACTCGGGTCGTTGACGCCAGCCTCGTCAGCGATGAAATCGATCACACTGGCGGCCCCGACTGGACGGGCGATCTGCCCGTCGCTGAGGTTGTTTCCGTTGATCGTCACCCCCGGTTCCACGCTAGCGACACCGTTGGTCTGATTGATAGAGTGTTCCAACTGTCCGTCGTCCGCAAGCGAAAAGTCCGATCCGAACGCCGACTGGTTAACGACGAGATCAAACCGGGCGTCCTCGAACGTCGACTCGTGGTACACCGCGACGGCGTGGGTGACGCGCCCGTCGTCGGTCGAATTGAAGGCCGACGTGGCGTCGATGTCGAACGTCAGACCCTCTCCAACGTCCGGATCCGACGGCTCAGTGACGGACGGCCCTGCTTCTTGAACAGCCAACTGGTCCATCCCGATGACCGTGACCGCTCCCGTCATGGAGATGTTGCCCGCGTCGACGTTTGCCCCGGTCGCGCTCGTCTCGATCCCCGCGCTACCGGACTCGTGGACCGCCGCGAAGACGACATACTGGCCCGGCTCAAAACTCGCCGTCGTGGTGAGCCGTCCCGTCGCGTCCAACTGTGCGTCGTTGTCGAGTATTTCGAACGACGCGTTCCGATTGGCCGCGTCGATGTCCGAGAGCAAGTCAAAGGCTTGGTTGGTCGACGCCGGAAGGGTACGCCCCTCCACAGGGGTCAGCCGCGCTGCCACGAGTTCGACGTTGTCCTGGCCGTTTAGCTGGCTGACACTCCCGCCGCTGGCCTGATTCGCGTCGAAGGCGATGGTCACCTGCGTGCCGCTGTCGTGAACGCTCATCGGATTTCGATCGTTGCCGAACTCGCGGACCAGCGACTTGGAGTCGACACCGTCGTTGCCGTCGGTGAACGACTTGCCGGTCCCCAGCCGCTCTCCCTGTACGGTGGCCGGCTGCCCTATCTGTGTCGCCGCGTCGGTGTCGTCCGTCCGCAGTGTATACGCCGCTCGCTCCCACGCGTGGATCTGGCCCCCGTTGCTCACCTGAAAGAGCTGTGAATCGGGGAGGTCTGACGGCGGCTCGCTCTGCTGGACCGCCAGAGCCCCTCCCGGAGCAGTCATCCCGAAGACAACCAGTGTAATCAACAGGACGACCGCTCCAGGTCGACATCCTCTCATTTTCTTACCACAAATCTCTTTGTTGTCATAATGAATCTTTCCACCGCAAACGATTCTAGTGGTTCACTGACACTAGTGGCTGTACCAAACTGACGGAATTTGCTACCCCGGGGCGGCGAATATCTGTCCGAATGTATAGCCACCAGTATGAGATGACTTCCCGGGATCAGACTGCCACCGTAGTGCGGCTGGGTCCGTACGACCAATCCCGGCCAAGGCGACCGTCGAAGCTTGCGGATGATCAACGCGAAGAACTGTTTGAACACCGCACTTTGGACAGGTGGCCACTTCTCCATCGTCGATAATCGCAGGGACAACCGGGCGACCGTCACGCGAAATTACACCAGAATTATTTATTCCAGAAGTAAATAATTTTATATGCAGGAAAGATAAACAGCAGGTAAGATGGGCGTCGAAGCCAGTGTCCGAGATACCTATTATTGGACACGCAGACATGTATATGAACTGTTTACGCCGAACCTCGGCGGATTTATAGGAAAATGTACCGACTGGGGAATCATCGTTCTCATCTTCCTCAGTGTTGTCGCTGTTATTCTCGAGACTGTTGACCCGATTGCAACGAAAGCCGGTCCGTTTTTTGCGTGGTTCGAGGTGTTTACCGCGGCCATATTCACTATTGAATACGTCGGCCGGGTCTGGTCGACAGTTGAAGATGGGGCCTATCAGAGTCCAGTGTTTGGCCGTCTGCGCTTTGTGAAACAACCGCTGGTCATTATCGATTTAGTTGCAATTCTCCCCTTTTATCTCGGGCTTATCAGCATCGGTGTCGACTTGCGATTCCTCCGTGCTCTTCGCTTAGTCCGTCTGTTCCGACTGCTGAAGCTCGCCCGGTACTCGGAGTCGCTACAAGCGTTTGTTACTGTTGTCGTCGATAAAAAAGAGCAACTAGTGCTTGCGTTTGGCGCAAATATTATGCTACTGGTTTTGGGGTCTAGTGTTATGTACTACATTGAACATCCAAAACAGCCCGAAGCCTTCTCTTCGATTCCGGCCGCATTCTGGTGGGGTATCGCGACACAAACCACTGTCGGGTACGGCGATATCACGCCAGTCACCCCAATGGGTCGTTTCGTCGGTGGCGTGTTCGCTCTTGTTGGCATCGGCCTGTTTGCACTGCCGGCCGCAATTCTCGCTTCCGGATTTATGAATGTCGTCGACGACGACGATGGCACGTATGACTACTGTCCACACTGCGGTGAGGAGTTAGATGAATAATCGGCTTGTGTGGTCTGTCCTAACCACTGTGGCACTTTCTATGGTAACAATTGCAACGGTTTCACACAGCAACCGTACTGCTGTCATGCGGTCGGGTGTGTATTGTATTCCACTGAGGCTGTCATTGAACGATTACCACACCAAAGAGCAGGATGCACGCCGAGGTGGCTGAGTTCAGCGACCCTCCAAGATGATCCTTCGGTAGAGTATTTTTCAACTGAAGTGGTAGCGCGGAGTCCCCTTGCTCAAGCAACGAGCGAAGCGAGTGAGTAGGGAGGACAGGAGCGCGTTTGTTTCGGCCACAAACATCAGCCGATAACTAGCCACCGTACTACATTGAAACTGTGGCAGATGACTACGTGCGTCGGACGGCAATCACTCGCCTTTCGGTAGACGGTGAGCAACGGCAGTTGCTTGAGGAAACTATCTCCGAGTGGAAGCGTGGTTGCCAACTCGCCACCGACATGGCGTGGGGCAAATGCAACGCCAAGAGCGACGTACAACCCCTCGCCTACGACGATGTGCGCGAACACACCGGCCTCGGTAGTCAGCACGCGATTCTCGCCACCCACCAAGCCGCACAAGCCATCACCGGCTGTATCGAACGCCGGTCCAACGGAAAGCAGGTCAGCAAACCGACTTTCACCGCACCCACGGTGAAGTACGACACCCGGACGATGACGCTGTTCGATGACGATACGGTGTCGCTCTCCACAACGGAGAGTCGCGTCCGGTGTCCGCTTGCTCTGCCTGACGCTGATGAAGGCTACCAACGACAGTATCTCGACTCGGACGAGTGGAGTGTTACGGAAAGTACGCTCACCGCCCGTGATGGCGACTACTTCTTGCATATCGGTTTCCGCCGGCACAAGAACGACACCGAGAGAAACACCGCCGAGGACGGAACGGTTCTCGGGGTTGACCTCGGTATCGAAAGCCTCGCCGTCACCAGCACCGCCTACTTTTTCAGCGGGCGAGAGTTGACCCACGACCTTCGAGAGTTTGAGAAGGTACGCGCCGGACTCCAACAGACCGGGACTCGAAGCGCCCACCTGACGCTCGAACAGTCGAGCGGGCGCGAGCTTCGATACGTCCGCGACGTACTCGACCGGGCATCCAACGCAATCATAGACGAAGCACTCCGGTACGACTGTGACGTGATCGCGTTCGAGGACCTAACCCATATCCGCGACCGAACGGGTGCATCGTGGGGGCACAAGTGGGCGTTCCGAACGCTCTACGGACAGGTGGAGTACAAGGCCGAAGCCGAAGGCATCTCGGTGAAGCAAGTGGGTTCGGCGTACACGTCGAAACGGTGCGCCGAGTGTGGATTCACAGCGGACGGGAATCGCCCAACTCGAACCGAGTTCCGGTGTCAGAGATGTGGGTCGGAAGCGAACGCGGACTACAATGCGGCGAAAAATATCGGGATGTGGTATGTCCGCCGGGGCCAACAGTCGTCTCGACGGACGGGCAATAGTCAGCTTGCCCTGAAGTCTGGAACAGTGACGCCGAAGCGTGGGTTTACCACCTACCCTGACGGGTTTGAGGCCGAGTTCACGGACAAGCCCCACCCTCAACGAGCGAACCCATCAGGGTGAGCGAAGTAGGGTGGGGTAGTTGACACCTGGCTCGAAGCCTTCACGGTCCACCACAATTACGCCAAACGCAACGCGATGAGCTCTGGATGCGGCTCAATGTTCTCTATGTGCAATTTAAGATTGGGCGAAGTGTGTCCGAAACACCTTGTCTTGTGCGAGCCGTAGATGTTCCAGAAGGGTTGGATGCGATATGCCGAGTGATGCAGCGACCTCCGTTGCCGAGGCTTCTCGAGGCTGTTGGAAGTACCCTTGGTGGTACGCTGCCTGTAGCACTGTTGCTTGTCTGTCTGTGAGATCCTCTAACGGTCCATCTGTGTGATCTATTTCTTCACTATCTCGTTCGATACATGAGAGAATAGAGACATCCTGATCGGACTCTTCAAGCGCTGTTATCGAGGATGTGAGCTCGCTCTTCGTTGGCACTTCAACCAGGATATCGGCCCTCTCTGCCGTGACACTGGTTGAACGAACACCCGTGCCAACTGACGTCAAAACCGTTTCCGGTGTTTCCTCGGTGAGGATGAGTTGGATACGAGGACCGTTCCCTTTGGAAATTATTGTCACATCTTCTACGATTGGATGTTCTGCGGCGATCTCTGCAATTCTTTCGGTAGGTGCCCCGTCAACGCTTATGTACTGAATATACTGTGCATTGTTGCACTGGAGTGTCTCGTGAACTTTGATCCTGATCTTACTCGTCTCATGTTCGACTTGCCGAATAATATCACTGAGGTAATATTCTGGTCTGACAAGTTGGAGCTTGGCTCTGATACTCCTGTTTGTGGCTAGGGTCCTCTGTGCTTCGATGTTATGGATAACGACAGCGAGTCTGTCAGCTAGTCCAGACAGCTGTTGTCGTCTCGCTTCACCGAGACTCTCGGTGCCATCGACATACATCGAAAGGACACCGTATAGTATATCATTATAAATAATAGGCAACGCTATTCCGGCGGCGAACCCACACTCTTGGGCCGCCTTACCCCATTTGGAGTCCGATTCGCTACTGAAGTCAGGGATGAACTGTGGCTCACCTTCTCTTGCAGCCACGACACTCGGTGGATCTTTTGCCCTATCAATATGTGTACCGAGCGACAGCGAGTCAAGATACATCTGTTTGCCGACGACTGCACGCCTTTCGAACCGGTTAGACAACCAGTCACCGATCCACACCAATTCACAACTTGACTCTGCGAGTTGCTGGACGACTTTCTTCTCCAGATCAGCGCGTGTCTGTGATTCCAGCAGCGCTTCCCAGAGTGTCCAATTGAGCTTACGTTCCGGTTGTAGATCCCACTCGTACGCGGCTTTCTCTCTCGTGAGGGTGCTGAGGCCAACGACCCAGCTTGGTGTACCATCATTATCAGCCAGAACCCTTCCGTATTCTTCTACCCAGAGAGTGGGTGTCCCCGGTAGCGACACTGCATACTCGGTTTCGTATCCGGAACAGTTCGCGATGGACTGCTCCAGCGTCGACTTTACAGCCGATCTGTGGTTTCTGTGAATCCTGGGGATGTATTTTTCACAGAGAGGTTCAAGCGTTGCTTTTTCGACGCCCAAGACTCGTTTGGCTGATGGAAACCGCCGCTTTTCTCCTGTCTTAAGATTCCACTCCCAGAAGTAGCTGTCAGACTGTGAGAGCAGAGTCTTGAGCGGCACCGGTTCTGTTCCTGCCGCTCCGAAATTTGCTGCAAGTTTCTTTGACAAGGATCTAACATTTCCTTTTTCAGCGTCCGGAAAGCGGTATTTAGCCCCGATCATAGATACATACCCAATCTTTTGATAATATGGGAATTACAACAAGACCGGACTGTCGTAACCGGCGATGATCTATGGCGGTACTCTGGCAACTGCTGTATTGGATGTGACAATACTATTGTCGTTCTCATACTCTGGTCGTCCCCCCTACCAGCCAGTCCGGTTCCTCACCGGGTTGCAGCACCACTGAAACAATCTACACGCCGACCGGACTGCTTGATCCAATCGGGTGTGGAGTGATTTCA
>Ga0209946_1000966_pt1 | contig 11843 bp, 12 predicted proteins | sample SalPon2_A_H2O_MG_FD_185704 | JGI IMG/M metagenome (GOLD analysis project Ga0209946, IMG submission 185704) | Salt pond water microbial communities from South San Francisco under conditions of wetland restoration - Salt Pond MetaG R2_A_H2O_MG... | ecosystem: Environmental > Aquatic > Non-marine... | reverse complement strand
GTTTCACGGCTCGCTTGATGTTGTAGACCGCACACATCAGGACGATCTCACGAAATTCGCGGTACCACGCTCGGGCACGCACCGCGTGGCCGAGCGTCCGCTTGATCGTTGAGAAGACGGTCTCAGACAGCGCTCTCTGGCCGTATAGAGACTCGTCGATGCGCGCGTTATGCGCGCAATCGACGGGTCGGAACTCACGGTGCTTGATCAGCGGTCTCACGCCCTCTTCGCGTAATTTCTCGCGTAAGCGCTGCCAATCGTAGCCTTTGTCAGCGGCGAGGCTGGCAATCTCGCCCGCGTTGCGTCGGGCGAGTTGCCAGCCGATCTGCGTGTCGTGGCGTTTCTCGGTCGTACAGTGAACGTCGAGTACAGCTTGTGTTTTTGTATCGACGAGCGCGGTCGTTTTCAGCGTTTGAACGCGGTAGTTCGTCCGGCGACAGTAGTGCTTGCTAGCGGTTTCACGGTCGAAGAATGTCGCGTCCATCGCGGCGTGATCGGCGGTGTCGTGCAGCTGCGCCGAGAGGCGCAGCAGCACTCGCCAGACTTTCATCTCGAACCTATCAAACGCCTTTACCAACGTCGAGTGATCAGGGAGATCGCCCTCTTCGAGACCGATCTCGGCCAATATTTGTGGCATCTCGCTCAGGAGATCAAGCGCCTCGCGATAGGATTTCCCTAGGTAAATCCGGAGACTGTGGAGTGAAACGACGGCGTAGTCGGCGAAGCCCCCACCCCCTTCGGGGGCGGCGGCTTCGCCTCGGCCACCAACAGCATTTTTAGCTAACGTGACCGCCTTGCTCGTGAAGCGGGAGATCTTCGACATAGGCATCGGCGATTTCCCGCTTCACTTCCTTTGATTTGACGACCTATCCCGTCGTCTTACAGCGATTCACCAGAGCCCAAATGTTTGTTCGCACTGTCTTTTCATTCATCAACAACGTACTTCCCATGACGGAGTTCAAAGTGTCTTTGTTTTGGTAAACTCGACAGAAAATAGACCAAGAATAGAATAGAATAATTCTGTTATGTGTATGCTTTCACTCCAATACAACGACAGGGAGAATCAGTCGAGTTTTGATTTGTACTCTCCTGTGATACTCCAAATGAGTAATGATCGACGGCTGGTCACCGACGCCGTCGCCGTCGAAATCATCGACGCTCACGACTCATCCCTCCAGAATAGCGACTTAGCTACCGATGAGGCAAAACTAAGACTCTGGGACACAGAGGAACAAGCACGGCTCACACACAGTGACGGTTCAGCGCACAGGACCTTTCCACAATCACATGCGCTGAATCGTGCGTGGCCCGTGTCAGCCCCTTTGGGGCTAACACGTACATACTGAGTGGCTACGTTAGGCCGACCCCTCCGTGTCGTCTTCGTCAAGTTGAATCTCGAAATGTTTGATATCGACCTCAACCCAGATATTGCCCTCCATCTCAGGATCGATGCCGTGCTTTGCACGGATGTTGGCAGGGATTGTTACCCTCCCTCGTTGGTCCATTTCTAAAGGCTCGCTGCGGTCGACTTCGATGCGCTCGCTCATTTCTTACCGATATTGTACACTGACCTCGGTTATAATCCTTTTTCTGGGGTGATTTGCCCACTATAGCGGAAGTTGTATTCGCTTATTTTACTCTCCACGCAGAAAAGAGGTACAGATGTATATTTTGAAATATAAAAATTATATAAATAGCAGAGCTTTAAACACTACTGAAAGCATATATATAACAAAAAAGATATATAACTGCCGCATATTACAGTTATTATGGGACAAAGAGGTCTCGGTAAGATACCTGAGGAAGTAGCCGAACAGTACGATGACGAAGCAGAGGAATTGGGCCTCACCCGTGCCAAGTATGTGCGCCAGCGGGTAGAGGCTGGCAGAATCCTGTTCAAAACCAGTGGCCAAATCGACACGCAGCTTCTTAAACAGTTAGTCAACGGCGACACTGCTACGTTCGACACCGATCTCAACACGCTCAAGGACGACATCGACGGCGACTTCACGAACAACATTCTCGCAAACCTGCCGACAGAGGAGAATCGAAAGCTCACTGAGGAAGAGCTGCGTGAAGCAATATTTGGGACTGAAAAAGAGCAGTTGACACAGATCACGAAAGCACTCAAGCAACTCAGAAAAGCTGGGAAAATTGAGTCACTCGTCGGCGGCGGCTACATCAAGACTAATGAGTAACACAGACGAGAATGACAAAAACGTCAACCGATTTGTGACCCTCGAAAGTGAGGAGTCCCGCGAACTGGTCGAGGAACTGCTGGAAATCGAGAAGGTCGACGAGAAGACTGCCTGTAAGATCGCCGACCTCCTTCCGGCGGACCGGGACAAACTCCGTTCCGTCCACGCAAAGGAGCGGTACTCGCTGTCCGGCAACGAACTTGACGAGATACTCGACGTCGTCGCCAAGTACGTCCGTCTAGCGAAAAAAAGGGACGAGCGCGACCTCGACCGCGTCAACACACAGGTCCGTGAAGAGCGACGGCAGGAAGCGACCAAAAAGTGGCGTCTTCAACCAATCAAGAAATTCAGAGAAGCGAAAAAGAAGGATGGCCGGCTAGACCATGACCTGAATGATATGGAGCGTGGCATCAGGCGCTTCGAAGACTTCCTACTCGGCGGAATCGATGCGGACACGGAGTCACGGATCCTCGGCGTCCGTGACGCAATCGACAAAGATATCGAAAAGTTCCGTGATGAGGTCCTCAAAGACTCAGACCTGAGGAACAGCACAATAGCCCACAGGCTCGGGTATTTGAATCAGTTCTACAACGAACTTGAGGCCAAGTACGCTGTAGCCGGCAATCCAGTCACAGAACCACTGGCCGACTTCCGCGATAACCACGACACTGACGCAAACCGGCCACATATTCCATTCGACCGGATGCAGGTATTTCTCAACTGGCTAACCCACCCATTCAGCCGTTGCTTCTGGTTGGCTGGGTTCAAGCATGGGACACGCGCATCAGAGGTCATCAATTACGATCTTCGATGCCTCCATATTGACCACCCCATCTTCTGGAAAATCATCGACGAACACGACGTGACGCTAGACCCCCGAATCCGCGACAAGCCAGACACGATACTAGTCTATGAGGAGTTCAACGAGGGCGACGAGATCCCGAACGAGGACACACCGGGCCCCGAGACTGAAGGTGAGATCAGGAACAAAGCCGCTGGGAACAAACGCAAGGAAGAGGGCGGCAGTGTACTCCCACTCGATAGCGAGTTCAAGACAGCGTTAATCGAATATCTGCTCGTTCGGCCACCAACCTACGGCCGTACTATCCACCCTCTATTCGCAATCGGTGGGAATAAAAACGTTGCAAGACGACCAGATTACAACACGATCGCCCAGAGACTCTGGACTCGGAAAAGTTACGAAGATAGTATCCAACGCTTCAGCGAACAGGAGGCGATGGAGAAGTGCCCGACCTGCGGAGAGACGCTCATCGAAGAGAACCTCGCCAAGGCTGAGGAAACAGGCCGCCGGTTTCGTTGTCGGCACTGTACCAACCAGTTCTGGCGGTCAATTCACTGGGACACCGGTCTCGACACCGAGCAAAAGGTGACGTTTCACGAGGCCAGACACTACTTTACTAACGGCCACGACCCCCGTGCGACGAAACTCCACGACGGAGCAATTCCAGACAAGATACGGAAAAAGCGGATTCGGGGCGACTCCGACAACGACGGTGATACTGAGGACGGCACGTACAAAGACAAAAATTACGAGAATTACGATGGAGATATCCGTCAGCCGTATCTTGACGGCATCTACAAATTCAACATCTACGACGACCCGATTCCCGCTGTCGGTGAAGGGTGGGATGCATGAGTAAATCAGTAATCGAGGAATACGCCCACAGCTGCCGGATCGTCGAAGAAGAACGTGAAGAGGATTACAACCAGTATCACTAGAAGGGCCGATGGGTCTCATCAAGTCTTTCGAGAACCCGGACAAAGCTCGGCTCTACGCCGACGTACAGACGGTCACAGGCGGCTTCAGAGAGGAGAAGACCGGAGAACTGGGCCGCACCACCGGCAGTCGCTCGCTCCCGTGAGGACGTCCTCATGGCCTACTACGCGGCCCAGCCCACCATGTCGATGTAGTGGGTATCCGCACAGTTTGATCTACCCGAGGATCGCGTTCGGGCATACGTTCAGTCACTTCGCAATCGAGCCGAGCAGATACGTGCTGAAAACGGCGGCTAATTGCTCTCTTTAGAGGCCATGGTATCGGTCTCACTCTCGTAGTCGGTAGATGACAGCCATGACTCTTGAACTACTGTACCCACTAGTCGAAAGAATCCGGGAGATGTGGCGTCAATTCGAGCCTGCCGTCAGCTGATCAGCATCAAGATCCCTGGCCAAGTAGTTGCGACCGTCAGCAGTAAGCGCATAGTATCCATCGTTACGTCGGTCCACGAGACCATACTTGGCAAGCAAACGGCACCTCTCTCCGACGTAATTTGGGTGCGAATCGATATTTCGTCCAATAACCGCGGGTGGAACCTCGCCAGTGTCAGCCAAATCGGTGTCGCTTTCGCTCTCGACGTCGGGGCGACATCCGGGCTGTACTCGCTGGAGTTGCGATAGGTCAGTTCTCCCGCTCCCACCATTCATCGATTTCTTGCGCGCCGATGTCGACGGTTGCGGTGATCCCGCACGAGCAGTGGATGCCGACGGTGCCGGGGTGCGTCGTGATCGAGCCCTTCTCCTCTCCACAGCCCGGGCAGTTGACGCGGAAGATATCGCCCATATACACCGATCCGTGTGGTCCGGGAAAGCCGCTCTGCTCAGTCTTAACCAACGACCGGTGGTGGAATTGCCGGCTGTTGGTTAAGACTAAAATCGCAGGACGGTGAGGGTTCTGGAGACAGTGTTCTAGATAGTCTGAGTTACCTCGAAAAGTGGGCACATACCTACCAGAAACGTGTTTATACCGCTTTCACACCCACGAGGAGGCCGAACCTACCGTCTCGAAGCAGGGGTAAGACGCTCGAAGCCCGGTTCGATCTCGGTCGACACCCCATTATAGATATGTTATATAGTGTATGTCGCGATATGTAGTCGCGACTCGTTAGTCGTCGAGGCCGAGCTCTTCCTCGATCGATGTCCCTGACAGGCCCGCCCGGATCACTGCCGGGTAGAACTGCTCGTTCTTCGGCAGCTGCTCGCCGTGCTCCCGCTGCCACTCCACGTTGACCTCGGAGTAGCGGATATCGAGCTCGTCAATGTCGTCATCAGAGAGGTAGATCGTCCGGCCGTTCCAGTCTTCCCGTAGCACGAATCCCTCGTCGCCGGGAGCGAGCGTGTCGGTCGTGTCGCTCATTCCAGACGTTTCGATCGTTTCTCCCGTTTCAGTCGTTGCTGTCGTGTTAGTCGTTTCAGTCATCTCAGGAGATTGCGTTGAGTCGTCGTCACTCGTGTGGCTCGTTTCAGGCGTTTCAGTCGTGTTGATCGTTTCAGACGTTTCGCTCGTGTCGGTCGACGCGCCGAAACGATCGGCGATGCCGCCCATCTTCTCGCCGGTCTTCCCCAGCTCCTCGCTGGCGTCATCCTCGTCGTCAGTCATCGGTCTTCCCCACTAGTTCGTCGTCGACGGTCATCGCGACCTCGGCGATCACCTCGGCCATGTCACTGTCGAGCTCTTCTGCGGCGAAGATAGAGCGCTCTTGGGCGGCGATCGCCCGCTGGAGGTCGACCCGCTTGTACACGTCGAACACTGGGATACCGAGCCCGTCCTCGAACTCGGCGTGGAGCTGCTTGAGCATCGCGTCGGCCTGCTTGTTGTGCTCGACGCGGTTCGCGACGATCCCGAGGATCCGGACGGTGCCGAAGTACTCGCGAACGCTGTCGATTTGCTTCTGGAGGCGGTCAAGCCCCTGAACCGAAAGCGCCTCCGCGTAGGCCGGGATGAGGACGCCGTCGCTCGCCACCAGGGCGTTGTCCGTGAGGACGTTGATGCTCGGCATGTTGTCCACGAGGACGACGTCGTAGCCATCGCCAAACTCGTCGAGGACCATCTTCAGTCGCTCCCGGGCCCGCGGCTCGCCGTTCAACTCTCTACCGGTCCGGTCGACCATCCGCTCGTTCGCCGGCAGGAGGTCGAACTCCGCGCCCTCCAAGACGAGGTCGTCGACGTCGCCGGCGCGGCTCGGGTCTAAGAGGAGCTCGTGGAGCGACACCTCACGGTCGAGGTCGCTGTACGCATCGTCGTAGCCGAGGATGGACGTGAGTGCCCCTTCCGGCGCGAGGTCGACCACGAGGACGTCGAGGCCACGGTCGACGAGTGCGCCGGCGACATGGATGGTAAGCGTCGTTTTCCCCACCCCGCCCTTCTGGTTGAGCATCGCCACAATTGCGGGCGTTTCGATCGTTTCACCCGTTTCAGTCGTTTGTGTCATTCTACGAAACGATTGAAACGCGGTCGTATTAAGTCTACGTCAGACACAAGTACCCGCCCGAAAATGGTGACGGTCGTCTCGCTGTGTGCGCTTCAAACCCACAAGAGTTCGTCTGAACCCTGTCGAGCTCCGCGAGCGCGTCGGCGATGTCGTGGCTTCAAACAGAGTCGCCCATAGGAAGCAGATGAGGGTGTCATAGAACTCTTCTCACACCTCGTTGACTGACCCGTGGATCGGTCAGTACAGAGCATCAATCTAGTATAGAATAGCCGCGTAGTACCGAATATATATTCTACAGAGAACCCAGTGAGATACCTTCGTTACCTCTTTTGATCGGCCAGGGGTTTTATATATTATTGTCAAAAAAACAAGTTGTGGAATTTGATCAACAACAACCATCATATCTCCGAGAACAAATAGAGGCGCTCCAAGTGGAACTGAATAAGGGTAACACCGCGGGTAAAATGGATTTGGAAGCAGATTTGGATCTTAATGCAGTGGCACTAGGTCTTGGCTTGCAGGATACAGTATATGAGCCAGATGTATTTCCTGGACTCATATATAAATTAAACGAACAAAAAGCAACAGCGATATTATATGAAAATGGCCTTGTTACGACAGTAGATGCACCTTCCGAAAAGACCATTCAAGACGTCTATGATACCATTACAGAGCATCTTACTGAGATTGGAGTCATAGAAAACCAATCAAGTAGAACAGCTACCGTACCGGCGGAAACGGTCCCAATACCCACAACCATATCGTTGGAAGAGAAAACGCATGAGCAAACAAGTGATCAGCCGGCATCAGAAGACAAGGATCAGACGGCCGAAGAACACATTTCGAAAACCACTAAAACCGATAGCATGACAAGAGACGATATCGGGGGATCAGTATACCAGTTGCTTCAGGAACTTGATCAAGGGTCTTTAGCAGACCTCATTGCTGATTTTTGTACAGTCAACGGTTGGTTCTCGGAGGTTCAACTAGAGAATTCCCCACAGTACGCTGAAATTCTTGCTACCAAGACGCTCCCGTACCCGGAATCTGTTCGAATAATAGTTCCAGTTACGACTCGTCTTGACGATGAAGATGTCCAAGAGATAATAACCCGCTCGTCAGGCGGGGGTCATTTATCAACGATTGTTGTCAGGGAGAGGCCTACTGACGAGGCACTGATGACTGCTCAGGAGGAAGGAATCAGTATTGTTGGTCTTGGGGATTTGACGGAGGACATACTCTCGCAGGGAATGGTAGAACTGGTCGTAGACTATGCCAGAAAGTTCGACCGGATTATTGATGAGTACGACGATAAAATAGCCGCGCTAAAAAGACAGAGCGGTACGTCAACCGGAGAGCCAATAGGAACCTCAGAGGAGTCAGATGATGCTTCGAATTCATCGACACAGCCGCGAGATCGACCATATGCGGAAAATGACCGACTTTCGGTTGGGCTTATCGGATACGATTTCTACATCCCTTCATCGTCGGCTCATGGTGTGTTCGTTGCTGTGAAGATAGAAGCTAAGCAGCCGGTTGAACTCTCGGCGGAGGACTTCAGCCTGAGCTTTACAGGCGGTACACAACGTTCAAGTGTAAGCCAAGCTGACTCATCCTTTCTGTCCCCCCTCGCGCGTATACTGCAACCTGCATGGGCGTTTGGGTCGCTTTCTCTTGACGAAGGAGAGACAATCAAATATGTACTGTATGTCCCCCAGTCTGGTGATGATGAGAGGCCAAAGGCTGTCTTTGTTGATAATCTTAAAGTTTCGCTGATTCCACCGCTTTCTTCACACACCTATCGTGGACTGCCTGGGCCTATGGTGAGCGTGATGACCGACTTTTTTAAAACTGAGTTCAAAAAAGGCCATCAAGAGAGCTACGTCAGTTACGGTGTCGATACTAACGCTGCTGAGCAAGAGGGAACTCATACACCCGGTGACAGCCAAGACATTAAACAAGCATTACAGGATGACTTCCCGGACTATCAGGAAAGTACGGTGTACCCCTCAGTGTCTGGAGATGTGCCTGGGACCATTGGCAAGTATTTTTCTCTGGAACTCTTGGGCTATACGTATCTCACGCATATCGATGAACCGGGGATGTTGCTCGCAGTAAGCGTCGGATCAAGGGCTTTCGATCTTGATATCAGACTTGGCAACTTCACACTTCACTCCGACGATGAAGTAGCATACGAAGGGGACTCGAGCGCGACGATCCTGGACCAAGTTGCTCAATCGCTGCCCCCGTCTTGGTCGGCCGAACGTTCAGAGGTATCCGCCGGTGGCAAGCGGACGTACCTCCTGTTCTTTCCCTCGGAAAGGGACTTTACGCCCACCAAATTGCGCTACCGGAGTACGTACAAAAGACTGTTCACGATGGGATCGGGGCAAGTAAAAGAACAAACAGGCGAAACAAAATATGATGAGGTTACGCTGGATGTTGAGCTGGACTCAACTCACGCTGAACGGACGCAGGGTGTGTTTAAAGGGAAGTCTAAAATTCTGGATTCAATTCTCGCCGTTCAGGGAGTTGACCATACAGCTGGCGAGAAGATTTACAGAGAGATACTATCTGAGGAAATAGTGGGAGTCGAGCATGGTCGGTTTGCTGCCGAGATATCGGCATGGGATTTCTATCAATCCACGGGGAGCGACGAGTACCAGAGTGGAATATTCATTTCCGTGGATCTCACTGCCAAGCTTCCTGACACGACGTTTAATTACGAGTGGTTCAGTGCCGTTGATACTGAGGGATACCGATATGAAGGACGCAAGTCGTCGGTATTGAGAGATATATCTCGGAATAATTCCTTACTATCTTCCTGGGAGCTCCCGGCATACACGGATATATCTGTACCAGCGGATGGAACGATCAAGACACTGGTTCATATCCCGTCTGCAGAACCAATTACACCAGCACAAATCAGACTGGAAGGATGGGTCCTGAAGGCGGTGAAGGATGTCCCCTCTGATACCTGGACCGGGTTACGTGGTCTACCGACAACTGTCGATGCTGTGTTGTCTTCGATGGGATACGAACGGAAGAGTGAATAACACCTATTTGTATTGGTTACCTCCACCATTATTGTTCTTGAGTCACTTCTGTACGAGATATGCGCTCTGTATCTTGCACGGCGCTCAGAACATCACTTGGAACTGGGAGGATTTCTGTCGGTCAGTTCGCAGGCTCATTCTAACAGTTGGTTCATGAAGTGATAAACGAAATCAAGCCATAGAGAATAGTTCTATGACACCCTCAGCAGATTGTTGGTCGCAATGGTGTCCCTCGATCTGGGTAGAATCCGGGATTCGACTACTGATATGCCCTGATCCGCACCCAATTCGTCCCCTTGCTAACCATTATACAGGGTTTATTGTAGGCTCAACCAGCAGAAGCTACTATGCGCCTTGACGACTATCCGAGCGCGGAGACGCGAAGCGTGTCTGGCTTAATCGGACCGAAGCGAACGACGAGGTCGGAGTTTAATCGATGAGGCGCAGTCTCTGCAGCAGGAGGTTACCTTTCGACTCGGCGCACAGGCCGGTCTCCGGCGCGAGGAAATCGCGAGCGTCAGAGCAGACAACTTTACGTACGCACCTGATGGGTTCCTCCGCGTCTGGACCGACTATACGAAGCGCGGGAAGTATTGTGAAACACCGATCCCTGAAGAACTCGCCAGCTCGGTCCGGACAATCTCTTACGACTGTGATCCCGACGAACCGATCGTAGATGTTGAGCTGAAATCGATCTATCGTTGAGTGAAGCGTACCGTCGACACGGACCAACCATTAGACGAGGACGCGCTTACGCTGGAGGAGCTAAGCGACGCCCTCGCCGACGGGACGGGGATCACCCACGAGGAGATCGAACGTGGGGCCGAGGAGATGGAGATCGCTGCCCCGAGTGAGGCGACCGTCGTCAACGAGTGACCGCTTTCTATCCTAATTCGACGCCCAGCCGTCGGATCCCCAATACTGAACATGTTGGAGGTGTGAACGTTTAGTATGGTTTCTACCCCTGATAGCGACACTAACAGCCAGGAACACCTACTGAGACGCCGGCGTATTCTCACTACAGGTGGTATCGGACTAACTACTGCGCTCGCCGGATGCGCCGGCGAGACGGACGATAGTGACGACGACACCGGGGTTACGAACGATACAACTGACGACACAGAAAGCGACCCCCCCTCCGATATGGACGATGGGGGAGACGGCGGAGACGACACAGGTACGGCGACTTTTGAGATTACTGTTGAGCACCCTGACGAGGTGGAGGTTGGCGAGACGCACGAACTGACGATTACTGTTAGAAACACTGGTGACGCCGCCGGCGAATTCGAGGAGAGGCTTGAGATTAGTACCCTCAGCACCGACGAATGGGATAACGCCGATATGGTAACGCTTGAGCTTGACTCCGGCGAGAGGGAGGAAGTGGTTTATCCAGAGCTTGAGTTTTCGGAGCCGTGGACGGTCCAGTTTCGGTTGGGGGACACACGGTGGCAGTACGACATCGCGGACACAAAGCCGGAATACGATGTTACTGTGGAGTATAGTACGGAAATTCAGGCGGGGGGGACCGGAACGTATGACCTCCCCGAACAGCTGTACGACGGGTGGGAATGGCTCGTGATTGAGCTTGTACCTACAGAAGGCGATTTAAATATGGAAGATGTATGGTTCCGCGGGTTTGCTGAGACCGAAGAACGACTCTACGCCGTGAATCACGACTCATCCGACGTGTCAAATGGGATTGAGTCGCGGGGGGGCCTCCGGGAGGGAGGGACTGGGATAGTGCTCCATTCGTACCCTCCCTCCCCCAAGTCTGAGTTTATGGGATGGAATACGTCTATTATGGACCAATCAGTAAACGGCGAGAACATTATCAGCTCAGATCCCGGTGAGCTGTACCCACCCGTATCGCTGGAGTATTCTATTTCTACGACCTCAAACCCCGAGAACCTCCCAGCAGAGTATGCCGACCGTCGAGGAGATAATGAAGTGTGGGCAGTTGTCTCTGTGGACGTCACAGAAGGGTATCTGAATATGGAAGATGTTTGGTTTAGAAGCCAGCTCACGACGGATTCACGGCGGCATGAGCTGTCCCATGATAGCCAACACGCGACCCGCGGTGTATTGTCTCGGGGGATGGTAAAACCCGGAAATACGGCCCAGGCACTCTACACTATCGGCGAAGGAGAGACGATCGAGGAGTGGGGGTACACAGAAGACGCCCGGCAGAGTGTGAATGTGACTCGGAAGGACTGAAATTCAGTACAGAAACTCTCTCAAGTGCCGTGTTGAATAGCGATCTAATCGGCTTATATCACGGAGTAGAAGGACGAAGCCGAGGAAATCGATTCTGTCCATGGAAGTCGATCTCCTCGACTTCGTTGAGCAGTGTCGGCACCTAG
>Ga0209946_1000965_pt1 | contig 11858 bp, 11 predicted proteins | sample SalPon2_A_H2O_MG_FD_185704 | JGI IMG/M metagenome (GOLD analysis project Ga0209946, IMG submission 185704) | Salt pond water microbial communities from South San Francisco under conditions of wetland restoration - Salt Pond MetaG R2_A_H2O_MG... | ecosystem: Environmental > Aquatic > Non-marine... | reverse complement strand
CGACTCGGCGGTGCCGTGAACGGCTTGCTCGACCGCGGAGAGGAGTCGCTCGCGGGTCCGTTGGCTCGCTTCGGCGTCGGTTCGCACCTCGATCAGGTGTGAGCCGTCCGCCTCGCGGGCCCGCGTGTGGGCGTCTGCGAGGGCGACCGCCGGGTCGTCTGTGCCGTCGTCGCGCGCGTCGATACGAACGTACTCGAGCCCGTAGAGCGTCGAGAGCGGCTCGAACGCGAGCCCGTGTGGGGTTTTGAACGAGCCGGTGAACGGCGGGTCGAACGACTCGACCGGGAGCTTGTGGAAGATACCACCACCGTCGTTGTTGATCAAGACGATCGTGGCGTCGACGGCACAGCGGTCGACGGCGAGGAGTCCGTTCGCATCGTGATACAGCGCGAGGTCACCGACGACGAGCGTGAGGTCGTCGGTCGTCGCCGAGCCGGCCCCGAGCGCGCTCGAGACGATGCCGTCGATGCCCGAGACGCCGCGATTGCCGAGGGCGGTGAGGTTCGTCGTCGAGGGCGACACGAACCGGTCGAGATCGCGCACCGGCATCGAGTTCGAGACGAACACCGTCGCCGGATCCGGGACCGCCTCCGCGACGGTTTGAAGCACCGTCCCCTCGTGAACGTCGGCTGGCACATCTACGGCTCCGTCCGCCACGGCAGCGTCGTCTGTCACCGACGAGCGATCCCCGCGGTGGAGTGCCGTCGCGATCCGCTCCGCTCGCAACCACTGCTCGCGCCAGGCCGGATCGCCACCGCCGCCGCCGATCAGTCGTGCGAGTCGCGCACAGAGTCGACTCGGCTCGGCGACGACGAGATTCGTCGCGGTGAACGCCGCCTCGCGCCACCGGCCGGTCGGGTCGACCACGTGCTGGTCGGCATCGGTCGCCGCGAGGTACGTTCGAAGCCGCTTCGACGTTGGCGACGCCCCGAGCCGGAGCACGACCGTCGGATCGTGCCACGCTCGTCGCGTCTCGTTGGGCCCTGCGACCCCGCCCGAGAGGTACGCGTCGTACGCTCCGAGGACGGGAGCGACGCGGGTGTGGCCGCCGAAGCGGAGCCCGGAGAGCGGGTCTGCGAGTATCGGGTATCCGGTCGCGTGCGAGAGCGCAGTGACCGCCTCGGGGTCCAATCCGGGCGGGTCTGCCGGACCGGCGACGATCACGCCGCGGTCCGCCTCGAGTGCCGCCGCCAGCTCGCGCAGCCCCGCGTCGTCCGGTTCGGGCGTCCCGGGCGTCACGTCGACGAAGGGGCCGGATCGCCCGGTCCCGGCGGTCGGGTCGAGATCGTCGGGGGCGGTCCGCCTCGAGTGCCGCCGCCAGCTCGCGCAGCCCCGCGTCGTCCGGTTCGGGCGTCCCGGGCGTCACGTCGACGAAAGGGCCGGATCGCCCGGTCCCGGCGGTCGGGTCGAGATCGTCGGGGACGTCTCCGGGCACCGGCGTCGGTTCGAGTGGCTTCGCGAAGGGGACGTTGAGGTGCACGGGACCGGGGTCGGCGCCCTCGGCGACCGCCACCGCACGGTCGACCGTGGTCCGAAGCGACCGCAGAGCGCGGTCGGCCGCCGCGGGCTCCGGGAGGTCAGCGTACAGCCGGACCGAATCCCCGTAGAGCTTCTCTTGATCCGTCGTCTGGTTCGCCCCGGAGTCGCGAAGCTCGGGTGGACGGTCCGCGGTGAGCGCGAGCAGTGGGACCCTGGCCCGGTCGGCTTCCATCACCGCCGGGTGGTAGTTGGCCGCGGCGGTCCCCGACGTACAGATAAGCGGCGTCACCCGACCGGTACGGCGCGCCCGACCAAGCGCGAAGTACGCCGCGGACCGCTCGTCGAGCTGGGAGAAACAGTGGAGCTCTTGGTGTCGCTCGGCGGCCATCGTGAGCGGTGTCGATCGACTTCCCGGCGAGACGACGACGGCGTCGACGCCCGAGGCGACGAGTTCGTCGACCATCGCTCGGGCCCACAGCGTGTTCCGGTTCGGTGCGGTCATCAGCGGTCGTACGCGAGCGGCAAATAAGTAACCCAGCAGGTCGAGTCCTCTATCATCGACCGCAGCACAGAGTCGGATGGTGTCACTCCGCACGAATGCGTTCTGCAACCCTTTTACACGCCGGTGAACTTGACTCGAGTATGAGCGAGGAGGAAGCCGTCGAGGGCGAGCCATCCGAGACGCCCGCGGAGGTCACAGACGGGGCCGCCGAGGAGACGAGCGCGTCGTCGGCCGACGCTGAAGCCGGCGATGAGTCGGCATCGACCGGTGATGAGCCGGCAGTCGGCATCGACCGGTGATGAGCCGGCATCGACGCTCGTCGACCGGGTCGGCGAACACGACGAGGCGCTCGCCAGAGAGGTGGCCGAACTCGAGGCGGCACTCGAATCGAGTCGCGAGGAGACATCGGAACTGACGAGCAAGCTCGCGCGAGTCCGTGCCGACTTCAGCAATTACAAAGAGCGCGCCAAGCGCAAGCGCGAGGAAATCCGCGAGCGCGCCTCTGAGGCGCTCGTCGAGAAGGTGGTCCCCGTGCGAAACGATCTTCTCCGTGCCCTCGATCAGGAGGAAGGGAGTGACATCCGCCCCGGTGTCGAGTCCACGCTGGAGAAGTTTGACCAGGTACTCACCGAGGAGGGTGTCGACCCGATACGGCCGGAGCCGGGCGACGAGGTCGATCCAAACAGACACCAGGTGATGCTTCGCGTCGAGAGCGAGCAGCCCAATGGCACGATCCACGAGGTGTACGAGCCCGGCTACGAGATGGGCGATCGGGTCCTCACTGAGGCACAAGTCACCGTCAGTGCCGACGACGACGCCTGAGTCTCCTCACTCGGCGTCGACCGCGCTTTTCCCGCCGCGAGTCTCGCGATATGCGTCCGCCAGATCGTCGAGCGATGAGGCCGCAGCCGTACCGTGTGGCACCGTCAGCGGTGACACCGACACCTCTCCCTCGACGACGGCTCTGCGGTCGGTACCGACGGGGTCAGGGACGTCTTCGGGCGTCATCCGACCCCAGATCGGGTCCGAGAAGTGGACCTCGCCGTCTCCGTTCGCATCGGCACGGAGCCCGTACCAGTCTGATGGCGCAGTGACCCGCATCGGTGCGGTCTGTGACTCGGCGACCGGCGCGTTCACGTTGAGGTAGTCGGCCGCAGAAAAGACGTCGGCGTCGAACGCGTTGTCCACGAGGAACTGCGTCGCGCGAACGGCGTGGGTGAACGTGTCGGGCTCGAGCTCGGTCTTCCACCAGTCGTCGCCGCCAGGTACGTACATCGAGGTCGCCACGGCAGGGACGTCGAAGAACGCCGCTTCGACCGCCGCAGAAACGGTCCCGGACCGGCCGAGGACGTACGAGCCGAGGTTGGCACCCTCGTTGCAGCCGGCGACGACGAGGTCGACGTCGGGCACTAGCTCGTCGAGACCGGCGACCACGCAGTCGACGGGCGTCCCGTCGACCGCGTACCCGAGGTCGTGGTCGTGGACACGCACGCCGTCAGAGAGGACGCGACCGACCGACGACTGGTCGCCGCTCGGTGCGACGGTCACGACATCGTATCGGTCGGAGAGCGCGTCGTAGAGGACTCTGAGACCGACCGCGTCGATACCGTCGTCGTTCGTCAAGAGGATCCGGTCGGCGCTCACACGCGTGGTAGGGGCGGTCGAGACAAAAGTCCACCGTCGATACAAGCCTACGCCGACACGAGCCTACGTCGACACACCCGCCGGTGAACGGAAACACACAGGTGCCGTGAGGCCGATCACTGTGCATGGGATTTGGGGACACGGCAAAGCGCATTCAGACGCTCGCGGACAAAGCAGAACAGACGTACAAGCGGCTGAACGACCTGCGCGACGAGGTCGAGCGCACGCAGACGACGGTGAACGACACCGGAGCGCGAGTCCGCGCGCTCGAAAATGAGGTGGCCGAACAACGAGCGGTGCTCGACGCCGTAGCCAGAGAGGTCGGCGTCGACCTCGACAGCGTGAGCGCGCAGGCACACATCGCGGAGGCGGAGACGGCGACCAATGCCGGAGCCGACGCCGACGCGGCACCCGAGGGCGATGACCGCAGGCACACATCGCGGAGGCGGAGACGGCGACCAATGCCGGAGCCGACGCCGACGCGGCACCCGAGGGCGATGACGAGGAGGCCGGGTCGCACGCGACCGAACCCTGAGGCGTCTACCGGTCACGAGCGTCAGATCGGCCGGCGTCGGCGGCGTCAGCGTCGTCGCCATCGGCGTCAGCGTCGTCGTCGATCGCTCGAGAGACGACCGTGGCGGGAACGCCGGCGACCGTTGTCCGCGGCGGAACGTCCGTCGTCACCAACGAGTTGGCGGCAACGCGGGCGCCCGCGCCGATTGTGACGCCGGGGAGGACGGTCGCTCCGGCGCCGATCATCGCCCGCTCGCCGACGACGACGTCACCGAGCCGGTACTCGTCCTGGAGAAACTCGTGACACAGGAGTGTGACGTCGTAGCCGACAATCGCGTGGTCGTCGACGGTTATCCGCTCGGGCCAGAAGACGTCCGGCGTCGACTCGAGCCCCCACGCCACGCCGGTGCCGATGGTCACCCCGATGGCAGAGAGAAGCCAGTTCTTCAGCCGGAGACTCGGTGCGATCCGCGCGAGCAGTATCACGACGTAGTTCCGCACCACGGCGAGCGGTGACTTCGCGGTCGGCCACGACCACAGCGAGTTACGTCGCCCGGACGTTGGGTGCCGTTCGAGCCGATCCCGCCGCACAGACCCACGCTCTGGCGCCGCTTCGTCGACGTCACCGCGTTGCTGTACGTCGTCTGCCGTTCCTGGCTCCTCGCTCACACCCGGCGATTCGCGCGGGGCGTACAAAAACCTCTGCGGGAGCGACCGAACCACCTGGCCCCGATGGCTTATGTACGATCACGCGGCCACGACCGCGTACGACACCTCGATCGCTCACGGTCGGCCGAGGCGGGTGCGCGGTCAGCCGCCGTGAGGAGCAGCCGACCGCCTGTTCGCCAGCAACGCCGTGCGTGCTGTGGCCGTGGCCTGCGACGGCGTTTCCGTGACCGCGGCGGCGGGACTCGCCGTGCTCGTGATCGCGTGCGCCATAGCAAACGCGGCGGGGCGCGTCCCCGACGGCGCTGTCGGATCGTGACACGTCGTGCGCGACCGAGTCGTCGCCAGCGATCTACTCGCCGTCGACGTCACTTCTCGGGTACCGATCCCGACCGGAGTCGTGCCATCACCGCGTCTCGGTACCGATACGCCACCAGCGAGACGACGGCAAAAAGACCCGCGATCACGCCGGCCAGAGAGAGGCGACCGGTTCCGAGGAGGTCGCCCACGACGTTGACGACGAAGAAGGCGGGCGCCCGGCCGACGACGGCCAACAGGACGAGTCGGCGGAGCGGTATCTCGGTGAGCCCTCCCGCGAAACAGAGCACGTCGTCGGGAAGCCCCGGAATCAGGAAACACGTGAACAGCGCGACTTCGCCGTACGCCTCGCCGAACGCGTCGAACCGAGCCAGCGCGTCCCGGTGAAACGTCCGCTCGACGTACTCACGCCCGTAGCGTCGCGACAGCCAGAACGCGGCCGTGCTCCCGAGCGTGATCCCAATCAGGTTGTACAGTGTCCCCCACCACGCCCCGAAGAGGTAGCCGGCGACGACTCCTAACGCCTGCCCGGGAACTGGAGCCACGACGACTTGTAACGCCTGAACGACGACGAGCACCGCCGGTGCCAGCGGACCGTACCCGCCGATGAGTGTACGGAGCGCGCGCGGATCCGTGAACACTCGAACGTGGTCCCGAAGGAGAACGGCCGCGACCCCGCCTGCGACCGCGAGCACGAGTAGCTGCCGGAGAAAGCGTCGCCGTCGCGCCGGCGAGGCGAACACGGACGTCTCGCCGATCCGTCGCCGGATCCAGTCGCGCGGTGAGTCCATCTGTGTGGGCCTCTACGGGCAGTGCGTCTATCGACGGGCCGGCGACGAGGGCGACTCGGACGGGCTAGCGATGGCCCCTGACTACCCTCGCATGAGGTTCATGACCTCGTCGGCGACCTCGGGCTCGACGGCGACGACGTACCGTCGCCCGGGCGTCAGCGTCGTGTCCGGCCGCGCGACCCGGCGTCCGTCATCATCAGAGACGACGAGCGTCCCGGTTGGGAAGCGTACCTCCGAGAGCGGCTTCCCGGCGGCCGGTGCCCCCTCCTCGACGCGGACGAGCATCACGTCGAGCGAGCCCGTCACGTCTGCGAGCGTCTGGACGTCGTCGCCGACGATCTCGTTCGCGGCGAGCTGGGCGCCGGCTCGCTCCGGGTACACCACCGCGTCGACGAACTCGGTGTACGACGTGGCCTCGGCGCGGTCGACCCGCGCGACAGTCCGGATCCCCGGTGAGAGTTCGGCAGCGGCCAGACACACCGCGAGGTTGAGCCCGGATTCGCCGGTAAGCGCGGCGACGACGTCGGCACCCTCGACGTCCGCCTGGCCGAGTATCGACGGGTCGGTGGCGTCGCCTTCGATCACCGTCGCCAGCCACTCGTCGGCGATGGCCGAGGACGTCGCCTCGTCGCGCTCGATGATCGTGACCCTGTGGCCCCGATCCGTGAGGATCGACGCCGCCTGAAAGCCGACTCGTCCGCCGCCCGCGACGACGACATCGAGGTCTGTGCTCATCGTATCACGCTTCGGGCTCCTCCGTCATTTCTGTACCGGTCTCTGACAGGTCGGGCTCTGCGGGCCCCGTGTATCGGCGCAGCCCGAGGTACGCGACCCCGCCGAGCAGCAGCCAGCCGGCGCTGAGCCCGAGCGCCAGCGGGTCGGTTCGAACGAGGAACACCACGAGCACCCCGGTCAACACCAGGTTCAATACGATCCCGATCACCGGCGGTGCCGGGTAGAACGGCATCTCGTAGGGACGCGCCATCTCCGGTCGCTCCCGCCGGAGGCGGATCACGGCGACGTTGACGACGACGAACGAGAGTAAAAAGAACAGACTCGACATGTTGCCCGCGCTCTGGGTGGGCAACACCACCGACCCGAGCATCACCACCGCGCTCGCGACGATCGCCACGAACGGCGTCCCGTACCGGTAGTGGAGCTGTCCGAACGAGGGGAGCAGCTGATCTTCACGTCCCATCGAGAACGCCACGCGCGAGGAGGCGATCACGACCGCGTTGAGCGCCGTGAGCGTCGAGAACACCGCTCCGAAAACGATGAGCGCTCCACCGTTGCGGATGATCGGGAGCCCGGTCGGCATGAACGAGGTCGCCGCCGCGGCGATGCCGGCCTCACCGGCCTCCGCGAGCCCGCCCGCGCCGAGCGTCCCGATCGCGACGGCCACCACGGCGAGATAAACGACGACCGTGGCCGCGAGGCTCACGAAGATCGCCTTCGGGATGTTCTCGCGTGGGTTCTCGACCTCCTCGGTGACGGTCGTGATCAGGTCGTAGCCCTCGAAGGCGATGAACGTCAGTCCCATCGCCGGCAACACGGCCGTCGGTCCGTTCGTGAACAACGGCTGGAACTCGGCGTTCGAGAACATCGGCGAGGCGACGCCGAAGCCGACGAACACCACGAGGATGCTCACCTTGATGATCGTAAACAGCGTCTCAACGCTCCCGCTTGCAGCCGTCGAGAGGGCGTTGAGCGTCACCAGCCCGAGCACGGCAACGAACGCGAGCGCGACCGACGGGGGAAGCGTCGCCTCCACCACCGGGAGCGCGAGGCCGGCTACCTCCTCCGGCGGCGGCACGATCTCGTACACGTGGAGCAGCTCGAGGAAGTTCGGCGCGAATCCGAGCGCGTACAGCGCGCCGGCGATCATGTACGCGAACCAAAGCATCCACCCCATGATGAACGAGGCGGCGTCGTCGAATATCTCGCGAACGAACGCGTATCCGCCGCCGCTCTTCGGGATCGACGCCGCGAGCTCGGCGTACGAGAGCCCGGTGAACGCCGTGACGACGCCGTTCAACGCAAAGACGACGATCGCCGCCGGGCCGGCGATCTCCGCGGCGAGCCCCGTCAGTACGAAGATTCCCGCGCCGATCATCGCGCCCATCCCGATCATCGTCGCGTCCAGCAGGCTCAACTCCGCCTCCGGCGATCGGGTTTCACTACTCACCGTCGGTCACCGCCAGCGTGTGTCGGTGTGTGACCCATCGCGTGTGTACATCCCGATGGAGCGCCTCCGGCGGCCTATATGTTGGGTCTGACTCGGTGACGGTCGTCGGCCGCATGCCACGCCGACCACCTCGTTGCGGCCGAGATTCTCCAATCGGCGGCGACCCAGTCGTCCCGTGTGCATCGTGCATATTTAGGGCCTCGTCGCCCTGTAGTACGGTAATGGAGTACGTCCAAGAGCGCGTGACGACGCTGCACGCGCTGTCCGAGCCGCAGCCCGACGTGCCCGCCGGGCGGGCGGCCGTCGTGGTGCCGATGACCGAACGCGAGTACGGCACCCTCGCGGCCGAGCGGGTGCTTACGGCCCTGGAGACGGTCGATCCGGCGCGGGTGGTCGTGCCGCTGCGTGCGACCCCGGCTCGCGCCGGGCCGTTCGCCGCCTGGCTCGATACCTTCGACGTCGACGTCGAGACGCTGTGGTGTGACGGCCCGCGCCTCGCAGACCTCCTCGCTGAGCGCGGACTCGACGGCAGTCGGGGAAAGGGCCGCGACGTGTGGCTCGCACTGGGGCAGGCCCTGAGCGAAGAGTATGTGGTCGTCCACGACGCAGACACGGAGACGTACTCGCCGGCGTTCGTTCGCCGGCTGTTGTACCCCGTCGCAAACGGCCACGCGTTCTCGAAGGGCTACTACGCCAGAGTGGAGGACGGAGCGCTCTACGGCCGACTCTTCCGGCTCTTCTTCCGCCCGTTAGTGCGCGCGCTCGCTGACGCCCACGCCGCGCCGGTGCTCGAGTACCTCGAGTCGTTCCGGTACGCGCTCGCCGGCGAGTTCGCCGCGACGACTGAGCTTGCGGGCTCACTCCGCGTCCAGCGCGGCTGGGGACTCGAGGTCGGCACGCTGGGCGAGGCCTTCCACTACGCCGGCTTCGAAGAAAGCGCCCAGGTCGACCTCGGGCGATACGAACACGACCACCGAGCGGTAAGCGGTCCCACCGGACTCGCCGACATGAGCCGAGCCGTGGGCGCGGCGACGCTCCGAGCGGTCGAGGACGCGGGTGTCGACGTCGACTACGACCGACTCGCCGAGCGGTATCGAACCACGGCCACCGCACTCGTCCGACAGTACGGTGTCGACGCAGCGTTCAACGGCCTCTCGTACGATCCAGCCGACGAGCGCGACCAGGTCGAGACGTACGCCGAGGCGATAGCCGAGCCCGGCCCCGACACCCGGCTCCCGGCCTGGGAGACCGCACCGCTCTCGCCGACGGAGGTTGCGAACGCGGCTCGAACGGACCTCGACTCCGTCCTCGATGCGACGGCCGAGTCGACATCGACGTCGACGAGCGATCCCGTCGCCAGACGAGACGGAGCCCCGACGGGCGGCGGTGACCGATGACCGGTGGTGATGACCGATGACCGGTAGTGGTGACCGATGACCGACGGAGGACGGTGATGGACCGCGCGCCGACTCACGACGCGCCCGACTGGCTCGTGCCAGACGCCCTCGCGGGCGTCGTCGACCTGTTCGGGTGGCTCACACCAACGGAGCTGCGTCGGGCGGTCGACGAACTCGCGTTCAAGCGTCGGGAAACGGTCGAGGCGGACACGGTCGCGGCCGTCGTCGACGACGCCGTCGACGCCTACGTGCTCGTGTCTGCACCGCCGGCGGCGATCGACGAGGACACGACCGAAGGGGGGCTGATGGCGAAGGATACACCCAGACACGCGGGGACCCTCCGCGACGGCGACCAACCCCTGGCGGTCGGCCCGGTCGCGTTTCCGACCCTCCCGGAGGGTGCCGTCGACCTTCCGCACATCCTCGACGTCGACCCCCGAACCGTCACTCGGGAGGCCCTCGCTGACGCGGTGCTCGAGCGGCTCTCAGACGAGGCGGTGGCGTCGATCACCGCGGACGACCCCACGCGGCTCGAGACGCTCGCAGACGTCACGTACGACCTCGAGGCGTGGGCGGCCGTCGACGTCGGTCGGGTTCGCGACCGGATCGTGGCCGAACTCGACGACTCGTGAACGAGGTCGACGGCGACGCTACTGCGTCGCGCCGAGGTCCGCGAGGTCGCGTGCGAGCGCCTCGGCTATCGAGACGTCTGCCTGCTCGACGAACCGAGCGATCTCCTCGCCGCTGGCGTCTTCCACCACGACCGTCGGAATTCGCTCGATCTCGTACGCCTCGACGCCTGGGCCTTCCTTGCCGTCTGGTCCCTTCGAGACGGGATACGACTGGACCTGATCGTCGTCGACGCCGGCAGCAGACAGGGCAGCACCGAACGCCGGGAGTTGTGCCTGACAGTCGCCACACCAGTCGCCGCCCCACACCACGTACCGGTAATCGCCGTCGAGGGCGTCGAGTACGGCTGGATCGAGCGAGTCGGGGTCGAACGACGGGTCGGGTTCGAGCGTTTCGAGCGACATACCAGCCGTTTCGTGCACCGACTAATGAACGTCGCGGCGGCGGCGACGTCCGCCGGGCATTTGAGCGCTGGGCGCGTCGGTGTGCGTGATGGACGACAACGTTCTCGCAGGGCTCGGCTCGCCGCTGGTGCGGGTGTCGTCGCCGCCGGAGACGACGGTGGCGGCGAAAGTCGAGTCGCGAAACCCCGGTGGGTCGGCCAAGGACCGACCCGCACTGTGGATGATCGACGCGGCGGAGGCGGCGGGCGACCTCGAGCCGGGCGACGGCATCGTCGAGCCGACCTCGGGGAACACGGGCATCGGGATGGCGATGGTCGGCGCGGTGAAAGGGTACGACGTGACGCTCGTCATCCCCGCCGGCAAGTCGGTCGAGCGTCGACGGCTGATGCGTGCGTACGGCGCGACCGTGGAGGTCGTCGACGGCGATATCGCCGCCGCGAAAGACCGCGCGGACGAACTCGAACGCGAGGCCGGTATGGTCCAACTCCGTCAGTTCGAGAACCCGGCGAACCCGCGGTCTCACTACGAGACGACGGGTGTGGAGGTGCTCGAACAGGTCGGCGATCGCACGGTCGACGCCCTCGTCGCCGGCGTCGGCACCGGCGGGACGATAACCGGCACGGGCCGACGGCTTCGGGAGGCGTTTCCCGAGGTCCAGATCGTGGCCGTCGAGCCGGCGACGAACGCCGTCCTCTCCGGTGGCGACACGACAGGCGACGAGTTTCAGGGGATGGGGCCGGGATTCGTCTCGGCGAACCTCGACGAGTCGATCCTCGACGACGTGCGTACCGTCGAGCTTCCAGCCGCCGAAGCCGAGTGTCGCCGGCTGGCGCGCGGGGAAGGGCTCCTCGTCGGGCAGTCGTCGGGGGCCTCGAACCTGGCCGCAAAGCGCGTCGCAGCCGACCTCCGTGACGCGGGCGAGTACGCCGGTGCGGAACCGCTCGTGATCACCGTCTTCTGGGACAGCGGCGAGCGGTACCTCTCGTCGGGGACGTTCGACGAGTGAACTGGTGCTGGCGGCGCAGTGGGGACCACGACCGATCCGGACGTTCAAGACGACACACCACCGATAGTGGGTGTGAGCGCTCGACCGATGGCCGGGAACCGACCCGGTGCGCCTGACTCTCTCGACCGACAGTTCGACGGCCCGTGGCTCCGCGTGCTCGCGCTGGCGACGGCCGGGTGGATTGTGCTCTTCGCGCTCGATTGGGTCCTCCTCGCCGCTGGCACCCCGGTGGCGGCCGCGGTCGGATTCACCCACCGGTATCTCGTTGCTCCCCTCGCGACCGCTGCGATCCTCCTCGACGCGCTTTCGCTGGGCGAGCGAGG
>Ga0209946_1000962_pt1 | contig 11877 bp, 14 predicted proteins | sample SalPon2_A_H2O_MG_FD_185704 | JGI IMG/M metagenome (GOLD analysis project Ga0209946, IMG submission 185704) | Salt pond water microbial communities from South San Francisco under conditions of wetland restoration - Salt Pond MetaG R2_A_H2O_MG... | ecosystem: Environmental > Aquatic > Non-marine... | reverse complement strand
AGCTCTGATCCCCGGTCTCCCCACTGGTCGTCCCAGTCCTCTTTGATGCCGGGACGGGCAGCGAAGTAGCGCTCCTGTTGGGCCTTTGGGAGCGTGGCGATCCACGTCCCTTTCGGACCGGCCCGAACCGACTTGCCCGCTTTGTCGAGACCCATCGCGATGTCTTCGCGACCGGCGGACCAGAAGAAGCCCTTCGCGCGAACGATGCCATCGGGGAGGTCGGCGAAGAAGCGAGCGATCCGCTCGGGGTGGAACGGTCGGCGGGATTCAAAGACGAACGAGGTGACCCCGTGTTCGTCGGCGGCCGACTCGTGGTGATGGCCGTGCTGGAGTTCACGCTTCCATCCGGCAGACTGACTTGCGCGATCGAAGTCGAACCGACCCGTATTCAGGATCTCTCTGGGGTCTATTGCCCCGTGTTCTGTTCGGACAATATTTGCTCGCGGTTGGAGCGCCCGTAACACTGCCTCTATCTCTTCAAGTTCATCGTCGGGGACGAGATCGCACTTGTTCAACAAGAGGACGTCGCAGAACTCGATCTGATCCATCAGCGCCTCCTCGGGGACGCGATTCCCTTGTGGATCGATGGAGTCATCGGTGAGGGCCTGACCGGAATCAAACCCCTTCCAGAAGCTGTGCGCGTCAACGACGCTGACCATTGTATCGAGTTCGTAGACCCCCGTAGGGTCGAAATCCGCGTCTTCGAACCCACGAGCAAACGTCTGTGCGACCGGAATCGGTTCGCTGATCCCAGACGACTCCACGAGGAGGTACTCGAAGTCTCGCTCTTCAGCTAATCGGCCTACCTCGTCAAGCATGTCCCCGCGAAGCCGACAACAGATACACCCGTTCGACATCTCGATGATTTCATCGTCGTTCTGGGTAAGATCCGACTCGCGTTCGACGAGGTCGGCGTCGACGTTCACTTCGCCCATATCGTTTACTAAAACGGCGGCGTTGAGTTCCTGTCCGCTACTAAGAATGTGGTTGAGCGTCGTCGTCTTGCCAGCTCCGAGGCTTCCGCTGAGAATCGTTACCGGGATCGGGTCGTTGTTGGACGGCATACCATGATTATGAATCTACTACACTAAAATACTAATTATTATGGTTGTACTCTATCGTCATAACAGAAACTAATAAGACTGAATAAAACTTTAATACATGAGCGTCGTTAGCATCTCGATGCCTGAGGCGTTGCTGGAACGCATCGACGAGTTCGCCGAAGAACACGGGTACAGTGGCCGAAGCGAAGTCGTTCGAGAAGGCACACGCACGTTATTCGAAGAGTTTCAAGAGCAACACATCGAGGGACAAAAGCAGATGTGTACGGTAACGGTCGTCTTCGAGTACTGTCAACCTGCCGTCCAGGAGCGTCTCACGAGAGTACGCCACGAGTACGATGCTATCGTCTCCGCAACTACCCACACACACGTCCAAGACCAGTACTGTATGGAGTTGTACGTTTTAGAGGGGGCCACAGAAGCACTATCTGGATTCGTCAACAGCGTTCGAGCAGTGCCGAATGTCCAAGCGGTGGATTACTCGATCGCCTCACTGGGCGATGCTCACATCGATCAGCGCATCAAGTCTTGAACACCGCTCAGTGCTCGGCGAGGAGCATCAGTTTAACACGACTTACCGTATCGAAATCGCGCAAGCGATAGGTGAGAGTCCGGACACGCGAGGCTGGCCCGTTACAAAAGAGCGTCTCGAGACACCACTCTCCTTCATGGATATGATTCGTGGTCGTGATGACGTCCTGAAACTGGTGTTGTACGTCGTGAATGTCTTCAATAACCGCTTCGTGTTCGTAATCGAAGGCCATGACGACGACGACGTCGCCTTCGATATCTTCTAATCTGGTGTGTGCCTCAATGTACTCTTGCATCGCTTCGCGGGCGCCACGCGAGCGTGAATCTAATCCCTCTGCTTGCCACGTTACATCGAACTCAGACAGGAGGTCGTCGGGAATGTTGAAGCTCGTGCGCATTACGTTCTCTCTATTTTACCGGTGATTTGTCTCGGAGTGCCCCAATACTTTGAGTCGTGGGAGACTGCTCACGTAGGCTTCGACCACTCGCCTGAGTCTCATCAAGAAGTTGTAAGAGATGCCGAAGAAGGCGGTCAGTCATGTCTTTGTCCGTCTGTGGGGGGTATCGGTGCGGTATTCGAATTTCCAGCCTCTGTCAGGAGCGACACGAGGTCCGTTTCCGTCACCGGCCGTGCCGTCTCCCCGAGCCCTGCGTCACGAGCCACACGAACCGCGCTCGGTGGGTGAAGGTTCGCGTCCGCCAACAGCGCTTCGTCGTAGAACACCTCTCGAGGCGTTCCGCCTCCGATGATGTTGCCGTCGGCCATCACGCAAACTCGGTCCGCGACTTCGGCAGCAAATTCGAGGTCGTGCGTCGACAGGACGACACTGATACCGTCATCGTGAATGTGTTCGATCCGCTCTGCGACCAGCTGGGACCGGTCGGGATCAAGCCCTGCGAGTGGTTCGTCGAGCACGACCACACTCGGTTTGAGGACGAGCACACCGGCGAGGCCAGCGAGCCGTTTCTCCCCGCCGCTCAGGTAGTGTGGGATTCGGTCTTCGAGGTGGCTCGCGTCGACAGTCGCCAGTGCTTCACGAGCGCGTTCCCTCGCTTCGTCTCCGGGTACCCCGTGGTTCTGGAGGCCAAACATCACGTCGTCAAGGACTGTGGGCGCGACGAGTTGCGTATCGGCGTCTTGGAAGACGAAGCCGACCTCTTTTCGCGCGTGTGGCTTGTTGTCCTCGGTGATTGGGGTGCCGTCGACGACGAGCTCGCCGTCGTCGGGAATGAGGGTAGCGTTCAGATGTTCGAGGAGCGTCGACTTTCCGGCGCCGTTGCCGCCGACGAGGGCCACGACCTCGTCGGAATACACGGAGAAGTCGACCTCGTGCATACCAACCGTCCCGTCCGGGTACGTGTGGGCTTCACACTGTAGATCAACTAGGAGCCGCCGGTCTTCAGAATGATCCGTACTCATACTGGAATCACCTCGTAGACGCCGACCAAAGCGTAGGCGACGACGCCGGCGTAGCAAGCGGCGATAACGACGATCTCACGAGCGGGCGGTCGCGGGACGTCCCCGTACAGCGTGAGGTCGCCGTCGTATCCACGGGCTTCCATCGACTTGACGAGTCGTTCGGACTGCTCTATCGCCGACAGCATCGTCATGCCGAGGATCCGGGCGTACAGCCGTTTGTTCGACCAGAATTCCGAGAAGTTCGCTCCGCGGGAGAGCGCGGCTTTCACCAAGTCCTCAAGCGTCTCAAGCATAACGAACGTGAACCGATAGGTGAGCAGAGCTATCTGGTCGATCGGTCGCGGGAGCAACCGACCGAGCATGTACGCGACATCGGTGTATTTCGTCGTCATCGACGCCGTCAGCGCGAACGTGACGACCGTGAGTGACCGACAACTGAGCTCCAAAAAGAGGGCGAGACCCTCCCACGTAACCGAGAAACCGCCGAAGGGTGTCGGAACTGCGCCGCCGATCGGCGTCCCCGGTTCGAGAAAGGCCAGCGGTCCGGCGACCGAGATGATAAACAGCATCGGGAGCGTGTACCAGCCGATGAGCCGCCGAAACGGCAGGTCCGCAAGTCCGTAGATCACTAGTACGGTTCCGTACAGACCGGCCAAGAGCGCGAGGCTGTCGAACACCGTGACGGCGAGGACGAGCACGCCAACGACGCCGACCTTTGTCCACGGGTTGATTCGATGTAACGGTCCGTCTCGCCGCTCGGCAAACGCCGTAATGAGCCGGGGATCAGGGACGTGATTTGAGAGCGTTGTCACGGTTACCGTGTCGGTCGTTCTCCGTCATCGAAGCCGCCGTACCGATCGACGTACACGTACAATCCGAGACCCAGGACGGCGAACGTGAGAACGACTGCGCCGAATTCGAGCATCAGCCCGCCCTTCCGAATGGGACCGGCAACGACGATGCCGCGGCCGAGGTTGACGAGAGAGCCGCCACCCTCTTGTACACCGCGTTGAAGCGCTTGCGAGGCCCGCTTTGCCCATGGAACGGCACCACCGGTCGCAGTGAACCCCCAGTAGCCGACGGCGAGGAACGCCGAGAAGACGGCAGCCATGCTACCATACTGCTTCCAGCGCTGCATCAGGCTGTCACCCCCGAAGGCTCATCGCGAGTGTCGCGGTCGGAAAGTCCGACGAGGTCGGGACGCACTGAGGCGAGGAATTGGACGATAAGACCCGTAAGGATCCCTTCGACGACGGCGACACCGAGGTTGAGAGCGGAAAGTCCACCAACGGCGATCAGCAGGTCACCACGCGGGAGCGCGCTCCCGTTGACCCCGCTGATAACGATGATCGCCCCCATCAGGAACGACCCCACTGAGAGGCCGAGTGTCGCGGCACTCGCGCTGGCGGGGAAGACGTCCCACTCCATCCCCATCAGCGTCTTGAACGCGTAGTAGGCGACGATCGCTTCGCTGGCGTTGATCAGCGTGTTCGCCCCGATTAGGCCGACCGCTCCGTGTCCGAGCGCCGCTGAAAAGATGTTGACGACCAGCGCGACGAGCGCGCCGAGAAGCGGTCCGGCGATGATACCCACGAGCCCGGTGAGGTTCATATGAATTCCGCCCCACACAGGAATATTAAGCTGGAAGACCGCAAAGCTCGCAGCCGCGCCGATGCCTGCGAGCGCAATTTGATGCGTCTTTATCCCACTTTTCCGTATCCGGTAGACCACAGTGGAGATTAGTCCAGCGCCGATCAGCGTCCACAGCACGAGCGCCCAGAGGGGGAACGACCCCTCTCCAAGGTGAATGTGCGGCATGTCTGTTTGGCAATTACGAATATAGATATAATAACTTTACTGTACTGGTATAGACATTATAATAAGAAACACACAAACTGTTCCTGTGAGTTAACTCAAAGCGTGGCGAACGTGCCGGTGACAGCGATGCCGAGATTACCGAAGTTCGAGGAGAAAGCCCCGCGCTGAAGGGCGGGGATGAATCCGACAACAGGGCAACAACCGCCGGAATTAACCCCTCGAACAGCGTATCTCGCGGTAAGCACAACGGGCAAAAACTGGCGGTTGGATTGGGGTCCGCCCGGCCGACGAAGGCCACCACACCGTTCCCACAAGGGCGTCTCCGAGGCCGTGGAAACACGGCAGACAAAAAGCGACTCTCGCTCGATTGTGCCTGCCCACTGTGGTACGAAGGGCAGGCAGGCCGATGGCACGGCCCGTGCCCGGACGCGGGGAAACCCGCGACCGGGGGCATCCCCGCCGTCTCTCCGAGACAAACGGGATACACGGTGCAAGCGGATACCGTGTCCGAATGGACGCCGAATACGCCACACCCCTCGCGGGGCCGACGTATCGCGCACACACCCGGTATCGCCTCGCCGGACCCCGTTTGGCAGGCGAGAAGTTGCCAACGAAGACACGGGAACGCCCCGCTGTCCCACGTTGGAACCCTCGCGCTTCAGCGCGGGGAGGATGTCAAGTGTCGCTCGCTGCTGTGCCGTTTCCGTCGACGGGCACGGCAGTGTATTCCACCGAGACAGACTCGTCAGCTCCTCGAACGGTGCCGATAAAATGGAGAACGTCTTGGTACGCGGCTTCGACGACGAATGTCTCGACACATCCGGCGTTCTCTCGGAGGCAGTTATGCGAGTTCGACCGGATGGACCCTTCGAACTCATGGCGGATATCCATCATTCGGCGCTCAATTTCAGGTTCGTCGTATCCAAATACCGCAGTGACCGTTGCCAATACGCGCCGGTCCTCGTAGTCGCTCTCTTGATACTCTTCGAGCAGTGATTGACAAGCCTCACGAATTACCTCGCTCCGGCCGGTGTAGCCGTGTTCTTCCGCAAACGTGTCGAGATCTTCTCGGAGTCGCTCCGTCATCGAGGAGCTCACGATAGGCATATGTTAAAATTTTATTCCAACATAATAGAGATGGCGGTCTAAAGAAAATAAATTAATAATTTTGCCGTGGGAGCGTCTCAGTGGTTAGTGTCGACAGGACTCCCGAGTTCATCCCTAATCTGTGCGACGTGGTCCACGAAGTCGCGGGCGGTCCGTTCACGTGGGCGTTCTAGATCAATGGGGAACGTTGATTGGACGGTTCCCGGGTCGGCATCCATAACGATCACGCGGTCAGCGAGGGTCACTGCCTCGTCGATGTCGTGGGTGACGAACACGACGGTCTGTCCGGTCTGCGTCCAGATGTCGAGCAGTTCCGCGTGTAAACGGTCGCGCGTTCGAGCGTCGACACTACCGAACGGTTCGTCCATCAAGAGGATCTCCGGATCAGGGGCGAGCGCGCGAGCGATACCGACGCGCTGTTTCATGCCGCCGGACAGCTCTTTCGGGTACGCGTCCTCGAAGCCGTCGAGCCCCACCAAGTCGATCAACTCTTGGACCCGCGCCTCGCAGTCGGGACAGTCACAGGCGGGCCGGTCGAGGCCGAATCGGATATTCCCGCGGACTGTCCGCCAGGGGAACAGTGCATATTCCTGAAACACCATTCCCCTGTCCAGTCCAGGGCCGGTAACCGGGTCTCCGCCGACCAGTATCGATCCACCGTCCGGATTGTCAAGTCCAGCGATCGCTCGCAACAACGTCGTCTTCCCACACCCGGATGGACCGACGACACAACAGAACTCACCCTCCGCAACCGAAAAGGAAACATTCGCTAGCGCGTCCGTTGACTCGTAGGACCGGCTGACGTTCCGGATAGTGATTTTCTCACGTGAGTCTCGACTAGTAGACGAGTCCGAACTCAGCGCCATGCGAGGACCCTCCGTTCGAGCAGCCGGAACCCGACGTCCATACAGAGGAACGCCAAGCTGATCAGGAACATGTACGCAACGCTGGTCGCCATCGCGAGGTTGTTCGAGGCGTTGATGATCTCGTAGCCGACGCCTGGTGCACCGAACAGCTCGGCACCGACGACGATCATCCAGCAGCGACCAATGCTCGTCCGGAATCCAGTCAGTACTTGGGGTGCCGCACTTGGGAGCGCGACGAGTTTTAGCATCGAGAGGTCGCGCTCGACGCCGAGCGTCGACGCGGCGTCAGTCAGTTCGGTCGAAACGCCCTCGACGCCGCCATACGCGCCGTAGAAGTTGATCCAGAACGCGCCGACGAAGACGATGAACGCCGCGCCGGTGTGGTGGATACCGAACCAGACGATGGCGAAGACGATCCACGCCAGCGGCGGGATCGGTCGCAGGACCCGGACGAGCGGCCGCAGCCAGTCATCGAGCGCACCGTTCCAGCCCATCGCCAGTCCGAGACCGACCCCACAGGTCGCACCGAGAAGGAGCCCAGGAACGTAGTGGAACAGCGTCTGCGAGAGATGTGCAAGCCCGGTCGGAAGTACGAGACTCGACCCCAGAACGGGGACCACAATCGTCGTCGAGGTCGCGAACAGGTCGATAAACGCGCGCACCGAATCGAGGGGGCCCGGCACCAGATACGACGGCTGGGTCGTCATCGCGCCAACCCACCAGACGAGCAGGAACGCGAAGAGACCTCCCAAGCCGCGGAGATACCGCCACAGGTCCCCCTCGAAGTTGCCGGCGACCACCGCGTTGGAACTAGTGTCGGTACGTGTACTCATTCCTGGATAGCGTCGTAGGGCTCGAACGCGAACAGATTGTCAGTCGCGACCGGGTCCTCGATGTTGCCGACATCGGCGACAAACTGGCCCATCGTCGCGGCCTGTTCGGTGATTGTGTGCGGGTTCGAGAAGAACTCGGAGGCCTGAGAGTCCATGGCCGCCGTCGCGAGGTCCTCGCTCACGCCGGATCCGATGACCGAGGCGGCGTGGGCGGCGGCCGCGTCCGGTGAGTCCCTCGTGAATTCAGTCGCCGCGACGTGCTGTTCGACTAGCGATTGGGCAACCTCGGTGTCGTCGAGCACTCGCTGATTCGCGAACAACACCGTGACTGGGTGGTTCTCCAGTATGTCCCCGGACCAAGCGAGTTCGCCGAAGCCGTCATCTTGGCCGATAACCGTTGCAAACGGCTCCTGAATGATCGTCGCGTCGATGTCACCCGACTGGATCGTCTGAACTGCCTTCGCTGGCGGTACTTTCGACTTGTTGATCGCAGACTCCATTTCTCCAACGTCCAGGTCCTCCTGGATCCAGTATCTGAGGACGATGTCGGGAACGCTCCCGTCCGGTGGGGCACCGAACCGGACCTTGCGGCCGCGCTCTTCCTCGAAGCGCTCGAACACGGCTGAGCCCTCCTGTTCGTAGAGATCGACGAGCTCGGTTGTCCCCATGATCTTGAATCCATTTCTCGAGTTCGCGGCGAGGATGCCGGCGTTGGTTCCTTTGTCAACAAGGACCATTGCGGGAGTGATCCCGAAGAGTGCAACGTCGACGTCCCCACTGGCGAATGCCTTGACGACGCTGGGACCGGAGCTAAACCGCTCTATCGTGACATCCGTCGGAACATCCTCGTAGTATCCCTCTTGTTCCATCACGTAGTGTTGCATGTTCGGGTAAATCGGGACGTACGCGACCGTGACGGAATCGAGGGACCCTCGTCCCTGACCGAGACAGCCAGCGACTCCCGTCGCAGCAATCGTGGTTGCGCCTGTCTGGAGTAGTCTTCGGCGCGAGATGTGAGCCATCTGTGTTGTTAACTTTAAAAGCAATCATAATAATTCCTGTGATCTATCTAAACAAGATTAATATTTTTGGTGAATAGAGTTCGGAGATATTGGTATAGACGGGGGTGAATTCAGCGATGGAGGAAAAGCAGAATTAGCTCAGATCGGCCAGCGGGCTGAAATCATCTACTGGTGAGACAGAGTAATCAATTGTGAGTGTATCCTTAGTCGCTCGAATCTTTCCAACAAACGCCGAGATCTCTTCGAGAGACCCTTCGAGTACAAACAGTTCCATACAGTGATGTCCGCCAACGTGACTATGGAAATTCGAAGCGACGATATCCTCGTATTCGTGGCGAAGGTGCATCATTTTTTCTTCAACAGTCGTCGTTTCGTAGTCGAATAACACGGTGACCACTCCCATCAGTTCGCGCCCTTCGAGTTTCTTGTCCTCAAATTCACCCATGAGGTTCCTGCTCGCCTCCCGAAGTACCTCACTCCGACCAGTGTATCCGTGGTCGTCGGCAAACTGATCAATCCGCTCAAGCAAGTCCTCAGGCATTGAGACGCTTACTACGGCCATATAACAACTTAGCCAACAGTATATATTAAGATTTATTATTTCTTTTCACTGGTCGTCGACCGAGGCTCCGCTCAGAGAGAGTGATGACGTCTCAGATTCATCGGCTCCGGCTCAAAATTCGTCTCTCAGCACGAGCACTTAATTGTCTGATTCACAGATCAACAAGGCGGATGCCACGGGGCTTGACCCCGTGGAGGAAGCCGACATGGACATTACTTAGGCACATGAATTTATAAGACAGGCTCATATAATGTGAAGTAGTGATGGAGAACCCGCCGCATCGCACGGTTGTCATCAAACTTGATGTAACGAGCGATGCGGCTGAGTCTCTCCATCAGACGAAAGAACAGTTCCTCTACTGTGCGAATCAGACAAGCGACTGGGCGTGGCGACATGACGACTACTGCGTCACGAGTAAGAATACGGCTGAAAAGGCGCTATACGCTGATCTGAAAGACGAGACAGACCTCACGGCAAACCTCGTCCAGAAAGGTATCCGTCGCGCTATCGAAGCCGTAACGCATGGTGTCGAACGCCTCAAGAACGGCGAGAAGACCAGCCAGCCACACTTCCAGTCGTGGAGCGTCGTCTACGACAAACGGTCGGCAACGTTCAACGCCGATCATGCCACCCTCTCCACCGTAGACGGACGGGTGGGAGCGGAGTACGTCGTTCCTCCAGAAGCAGAGCGTGAGGAAACCCCATTCGGTCGCTACTACGATGCCAACGAATGGGACGCCTCACACGCCACGCTACAGTACGATGAAGTGGCCGATGAGTTCTATCTCCACGTCACCACGAAGCATGGTGGTGACGCTGACAGCGAACGGCAAGAAGCCGCTCACGAAGATGATGGCTCCGAGAACGGAGTGGTTCTCGGCGTTGACCTGAACGTGAACGGCGCGTTCGCTGTCACCTCTACTGGAGTATTCATCGGCTCTGCGGATCACCTCACACACCGTCGCAACGAGTTTGAGAGACGCCGAGGACGACTTCAGCAAGTCGGTACGCGCTCGGCACACCTTACGATCCAATTCATCGGAGATCGGTTCTCGGAGTGGTCACTCGATTGGCTCCACAACCGCGCGAACGAACTGATCGAAGAAGCCGAACGCTCGGGCGTAGATGGGATAATTTTCGAGAACCTGAAGCACATCCGAAAGAATATCTCGAACGCAGCGAAATTCCAGCAATGGGCGGTTGCGAAGTTTATTGAATTGGTCGAATACAAGGTCGAAGATACCGACCTGTTCGTGGATACGGTCAACCCTGCATACACCAGCCAGCGTTGTTCGCAATGCGGGTTTGTACATGAAGACAACCGCTCGGACAAATCGTTCGAGTGTCTCAAATGCGACTACGAGGTGAACGCGGATTACACTGCGGCAAAGAACATCGCAAACCGATACTGTGCGTATATCCATCGTGGGCAGAAGTCTCGCGGTGGATGGGCCACCAGTCAACTGGCCCTCAAGTCGGGAACGTTGAACGTGAATGGCGATTTCAACGCCACCCCTCATATCGAGGGATAGAACGGGAGTTCACCGACAAGCCTCGGGGCTTGACCCCGAGGCTGTTGACACCGACGCAGGTTCGTCTCTCACAGTACTCCCCAGAACGAGTGCGCCGGCAATGATTACGAGGTTCTTTACGATATACTGACCCTCGACTGTCAACCCGTACGGGAACGTAGTATAGACGACTTCAGGGAGCAGTACCATCGGGAGGAATGTCCCCGGAAGCTGGAGTGCCAGCAATAGCAATCCGACACGTGTAAGCGGGGGGTAGAGCAGACAGATCCCGATGATAACTTCCCACACGCCAAGGACCGGGACGAAAAACTCAGGCGGAAGAATGTACACCGTTGAGGCAACGAGGTCACCGGCCGGCGAGACACCGAGCACTTTGAGTGCGCCGAACCAAATGAACACCGCCCCGACAGCGGCTCGCAACGCTGGGACGCTCCAACGGTCCATTTTCGATGCGAGTGTCGCGTCGAGTGTATCCAACCGCTCCTGATACACGGTTATCGTGTCTTTCGATTCGTTTTCTGAGGTTGCCATCGTGTGTGTAATAGCTACGATTTCGCCGGACAAAAGGCTTCTAGCTCCTGATCGACCGTGTCAGATTCGTTGACTAGAACCTGTGTGTTTCTCACTATCTCCACTATGAGAAGGGTCAATTAGTTCATCCCAGTCATCTGAATTCCATCAACGAGTGACCGGTCAATGTCGTCGTACCCGATCGTCCGTCCGCCGTAACTATCAGCGAACGATTCAGCTTCGCTGGGTTCCGAGAACGGCATGAGATCTGGGCCCATCCCACCCATTACATCCGATTCGACGACGTATGTGAGGCCCGTCGCATCGGCAAATGTCTCGGGGGCGGTCGGTGCTGGCATCTTCTTTCGCTCAGTGTCTTCAGAGATTTCCCAATCGACACGGGAGTAGTCCGTGACGTAGACCGCCGTCGCTTCCGCGCCGTCAGCTACCAGATTAAAATGGTACGGGAAGAGGCCATGTGCGAGCGTATGAAACCAAGCAAGGTTCTCAGTTCCTTCGGAGCCTTGGACGGGCCCCTGTCTGGGCTCGGGTTCTGTATCAGCGTAGAACACTTGCCCATTAGGACCCCCATGGTCTCCGATCACCATTCCACCT
>Ga0209946_1000960_pt1 | contig 11879 bp, 11 predicted proteins | sample SalPon2_A_H2O_MG_FD_185704 | JGI IMG/M metagenome (GOLD analysis project Ga0209946, IMG submission 185704) | Salt pond water microbial communities from South San Francisco under conditions of wetland restoration - Salt Pond MetaG R2_A_H2O_MG... | ecosystem: Environmental > Aquatic > Non-marine... | reverse complement strand
GCGTCGATCCAGCCGACAAGCCCCGTCCGCGTGGCGCCCATTCCGTCCCCGAGGAAGTCGTCGTCGGATCCGACGGCGGTACCGACCCTCATCCCGTCGGAGCCGCCGTGTTCTCCGCTCACGGAGTTGCGTAGACACGGTGAACGTATATGCCTACTGGACCCCGGCGCGGCCGGTTAGAAGCGGTCCGTCCGGCCCGCGGCGGTCCAGGCGTCGGTCGGCGCCGCCTCCGGGATGCGGATCGAGCGGCCCTGCAGTCCATCGATCCGACCGGCGAAGGCCCACTTGCGGCCCCGCCACGTGTCCTCGTCACCGCCCGCGGCCGCGGCGGCCGCGGCGCGGGCCTGATCGCTCATGTGTGCGCCGACCGCGGCGGCGATGGCGGCCGCCTCCGCGTCGTCGGCATCGTCGGGGATGTCGAGTTCGAATTCGCTGGCGGACATTTCAGATCGGAATGTTGCCGTGTTTCTTCTCGGGGTTGCTCTCGCGCTTCGTCTTCAGCATGTGTAGGTCGTCGACGAGGCGCGCCCGGGTGTCCTGGGGTTCGATCACGTCGTCGATGAACCCGCGGTCGGCGGCAGTGTAGGGGTTGGCGAACTCCTCGCGGTACTCCTCGACGAGGTCGGCGCGGCGGGCGTCGGCATCGTCGGCCGCGTCCAGTTCGTCGCTGTAGAGGACGTTCACGGCACCTTCCGGCCCCATGACGGCGAGTTCGGCGGTCGGCCACGCGTAGTTCACGTCGGCGCCGAGGTGTTTCGACGCCATGACGCAGTAGGCGCCGCCGTAGGCTTTCCGCGTGATGACCGTCAGGAGCGGGACGGTCGCCTCGGAGTAGGCGTAGAGCAGTTTCGCGCCGTGGCGGATGATCCCTCGATGTTCCTGCTCCGTCCCCGGCATGTAGCCGGGCACGTCGACGAAGGTGAGGATTGGGACGTTGAAGGCGTCACAGAAGCGGACGAACCGCGAGGCCTTCATGCTCGCGTCGACGGTCAGCGTCCCGGCGTTCGACCGGGGCTGGTTGGCGACGACGCCGACCGAGTGACCGTCGAGGCGGGCGAAGCCGACGACGACGTTTTTCGCCCAGCCGTCGTGCACCTCGAAGAAGGAGCCCTCGTCGACGGTGCCGCCGATCACGTCGGTCATGTCGTAGGGCTTCTGTGGCTGGTCCGGGACGACGGTTTTCAGCTCGTCAGCCGACCGATCCGGGTCGTCCCAGGGGTCGACTCGCGGCGGGTCCTCGACGTTGTTCTGCGGGAGATAGGAGAGCAGGCGGCGGATGTTGTCGAGTGCCGTCTCCTCGTCCTCGAAGGCGCGGTGGGCGACGCCGGTCCGCGAGGCGTGGGTCGTCGCGCCGCCGAGTTCCTCGAAGCTCACTTCCTCGCCCGTGACGGTCTTGATCACGTCCGGGCCGGTGATGAACATGTGACTCGTGTCTTTCACCATGAAGATGAAGTCGGTGATGGCGGGGGAGTAGACGGCGCCGCCGGCACAAGGGCCCATGATCCCCGAAATCTGGGGTACGACGCCGCTGGCCTGCTCGTTGCGGTGGAAGATGTCGGTGAAGCCGGCGAGGCTCCGCACCCCTTCCTGAATGCGCGCCCCCGCCGAGTCGTTCAGCCCCACGATGGGCGCGCCGACGTCCATCGCCTTATCCATCACCTTACAGATCTTCTCGGACATCACCTCGCCGAGCGAACCGCCGAAGACGGTAAAGTCGTGGGCGAAGACGAACGTCTTGCGCCCGTTTACGTCGCCGTACCCCGTCACCACGCCGTCGCCGGGGAGCTTTCGCTCCTCCATGCCGAACTTGCTGGTCCGGTGGGTGCGGAACTGATCGAATTCGCGGAAGGTCCCGTCGTCGAGGAAGTAGTCGACCCGCTCTCTGGCGGTCATCTTCCCCTTCGAGTGCTGGGATTCGATCCGGTCCTCGCCCCCACCGAGGAGCGCTCGCTCCCGCTTCTCCCGGAGCTCCTCGATTCGGTCCTCCATGGTCATGGCCGACCACCTGTCATCGTCCACTAACAAGGTTCGAGCACCGGCAAAAGGATTCCGCCGATATCAGGCGGTCGCTCGCCGCCGAAGCCCGGCGAGGACGACGGCGACGGCGCCGACGGCGGCGACGACGGTGGGCCAGAACCCGACGCGCGCGTCGACGCCCGCCGTCGTCAGCAGCGTGAAGGTGAGGAAGACGGGGATGACGACGCCGACGGCGAACAGCCAGGGCGTCGCCAGTCGGGTCGCTACCGGGCCGGCGCCGGTGGCGTACTCGTCGATTGCCTCGCGGCCGAGCACCCAGCCCGCAAAGAGCAGGAAGGCGAGGAGGCCGCCGGTGAGCAGGAAGTCGACGAGCGTGCCGGCGACGAAGTCGAACAGCGGGGGCTGGAACGCGGTGATCGTCCCCGTCGTCGCGATGAGCGCGAGGAGCACCCCGACGGCCTTCCGTCGCGACCAGCCGCGTTCGTCGACGAGGATGGAGACCGGGATTTCGAGCATGCTGATCGAACTCGACAGCGCGGCGAAGGCGACGACGCCGAAAAACAGGACGGCCAGGACGCTCCCGCCGGGCAGGGCGCCGAACGCGGCCGCGATGCCGACGAAGAGCGCCCCCGGTCCGCCGCTGCCGGGGTCGATGCCCTGTGAGAACAGGAGCGGGAAGACGACGAGGCCGGCGAGGACGCCCACGCCCGTGTTGAGCAGGGCGATGACCGACCCGTCGAACGGGAGCGATCGATCCTCGTCGATGTAGGAGGCGTAGGTGATCATGGTGCCGGCACCGACCGAGAGGGTAAACAGCGCCTGCCCGGCGGCGGGCCCGAGGATCGAAAAGAAGTTGCCGCGGATCGTGGCCGGATCGAAGGTGAGAAAGAAGTCGTAGCCGGCGCTCGCCCCCGACCGCGTGGAGACCCAGACGGCCATCCCGACGAGCAAGGCGAGGACGGCGGGCATCATCACTTTCGTCCCCAACTCGATGCCGCGGCGCACGCCGCCGAGGACGATCAGGCCGGTGAGCGCCAGAAAGAGGAGGTGATAGCCCGCGGCGCCGGCGCCGAAGGAGACGCTCCCGAAGTACGCGCCCGGATCGGCGAGGTAGGCCGCGCCGCCGATGAAGGGGCCGGTCAGCGAGACCAGCAGGTATCGCAGGATCCAGCCGCCGACGACGCTGTAAAAGGATAGGAGCGCGACGCCCGTAATCGCGGAGACGCCGCCGACGACGGCCCACGTCCGCGACCCGGAGAGGGTGTGCAAGGCGCCGACCGGATTCCGTCGTGCCCGCCGCCCGATGACGAACTCCCCGAGGAGGCCGGGGACGCCCACCCCCAGAACGATACCCAGATAGACGAGCAGGAAGGCGCTACCGCCGTTCTCGGCGGTCATCCAGGGGAACCGCCAGATGTTCCCCAACCCGACCGCGCTCCCGGCGGCGGCGAGGATGAAGCCCGTGCGCGTCGCCCACGTCTCTCGTGTCATTGGCTTCGATTCGGCGAACCCGGCTCAAGTGGGTTTCGAGTCGTCTGGGGGGTTCAGGAACGATCGTCACAGATCGTCAGACGATAGCTTCGGCCAGCAGCCCGGCGTTGACCGCGAGGGTCTGGAGGCCAAGCAGCAGCGTCACCAGAACCCCGAACGGGACGACGGTGCGGACGAACCAGAGCCACGCGACGGCACCGGATTCGCTCAGGCCGGTGCCCCGCCGGAGTTCGGCCACCGCCTCGTCGGCGTCGACCCACCCGACGAATAGGAGCAAGGAGAGCACCGAGAGCGGGAGCAGGAGGTTGTACGCGATGGCGTTGTACCAGCCCAGAATCGACAGGCCGAACGCGCTCGGCACGCCGAGGAGAAAGATGGCGCCCCCGAGCGCGACGGCGAGCGTCGAGCGCGAGCGGTCGGTGTTGTCGACCAGATAGGACGTAACGACCTCCAGTAGGCTGATCGCGGACGACAGTGCCGCGAGGAGGAGCACGACGAAGAAGGCGACGCCGAGGAAGCGCCCGGCGGGCAACTGCGCGAACGCGCCCGCGAGGGTGATGAACGCGGCGCCGAGGCCGCCACTACCCGGCTCGACGCCGAGCGAGAAGAGGATGGGAAAGACCACCAGCCCCGCCAGCAGGCCGACGAACGTGTTGAAGATCACGATGGTCGCGCCGTCGATCGGCAGGGAGTCGTCGCGGCCGAGGTAGGAGGCGTAGGTGATCATCGCCCCCATCCCGAGCGAGAGGGTAAAGAAGGCCTGCCCGACCGCGGCGGGGAGGATCGTCCCGAGGTTGGCGCGGAGCGCGCCGATGTCGGGCGAGAGGTAGTAGGCGTAGCCGGCGGCGCCACCGTCGAGGGTGCTCGCCCAGACGGCGAGGCCCCCCAGCAGAAGGACGATGCTCGGAACCATCAGCTTGGTCGATCGCTCGATGCCGTCCGTGACGCCGAACGCGACGACGCCCACGGTCAGCGCCATGAAGACGGCGTGGAATCCGACGGCCTCCGGACCGGCGGCGATGGCGCCGAAGTACGCCTCGGAGCCGCCGAAGTACGCCCCGGTGGCGCTGCCGACGACGTACCGGATCACCCAGCCGCCGACGACGCTGTAAAAGGATAGGATCCAGAACGCCGACAGCGTCCCGAGGACGCCAACGACCCGCCAGTTCCGACGGCCGAGGCGGGCGAAGGCGTCGATCGGATTGCGCTCGGCCCGGCGGCCGACGACGAACTCGGAGAGCATCGCGGGGAAGCCGATCAGGAAGACGGCAAGGAGGTAGACCACGATGAACGCCGCGCCGCCGTTCGCGCCGGTCTGGAACGGGAACTGCCAGACGTTGCCGAGGCCGACGGCGCTCCCGACGGCCGCGAGGATGAACCCGAGCCGCGTCGCCCACGTCTCGCGCTGTTGTTGGACCATGGTCCGGCTACCCCCACCCCGAAAAAAAGGGTCACGATACGCGTGCAGCCGTGCGAATCGGCACCGCGGCACAATTAGGCCAGACACCGATACAGTTCGAGCCGTATCCACGGCTCGTCGGCCCGCGGGAATTCGAGGTGACCGTGGGCGTTTTCGACGAACCATTTGGCCAGCCACAGGTCCAGCCCGCGGCAGTGTTCGAGCGGCGTTTCGACGCCTTCGTTCAGCACCTGCCGGTCGCTCCGCGAGATTGGCTGGCCGTCGTACCGCACGTCGATAGCCACCCGTTCTGGCGGGCGATCCGAGACGGTGAGCGAGACACGCGGGGCGGCGTCTTGGCTTCGGAGCGCGTACTCGACGAGTTCGGCGAGCGCCACGTCGAGGTTCGTATCCACCACCACTTCCACGTCGTTCGCGCCGTTCACAGTGACGTCCGCGTCCGGGTGGGTCGACTCCGCCCACTCGACCGCGCGGGCGATAAACGGTGTGAGCGACGTTCGCTCGACCGTCGAGCGGCTGATCGTCCGTTCGACGTACCGTGCCTTGTCGGCCACCTCGAAGATGTCGTTGACGTGCTCAATCGCGGTGTCGAGTCGCGCCGCGAGCGCGTCGTTGAGGCGGTCCTGATCGGCGACGAGATTCAGTATCCCGCGGACGACGTTCAGGTCGTTGCGGATGTCGTGACGGAGGATGCGGTTGACGACCGACAGCCGTTGTTCGCGCCGCGTCACTTGACTGCGTGCGTGGGCCAAGTCGTACATCTGCTCCAGCATCAACTGGACGTTCAACAGCCCGTTTCCGTCCGAGCGGTACTCGTCGGGGGCGACGTAGTACGGGTTCTCACAGAGCCGGTAGCGGTAGACGATCTGTTCGTGGGTCCACAGCGCCTTGGCGACCGACTCGTCGCCGAACTGGTTCAGGTCGTACTGGCACAGCGCGGTGACGGGCAGGTCGGGACACGCCGCGTCGAAGTCCGCCTCGAAGTCGACGACGTGATCGTAGGTGATCTCGGTGTGGAAACACCACGAGAGCTCGCCCGCGACCCAGAGGCCGTCGTAGCCCGCGTCGACGCTCTCGTGGCATGCGTCGCTGAGTAGCGATACGAGTCGATCCGGGTCGAAATCGGCCTTCCGATACGCGTCGCTCCCCTGCTCGATCAGGAGGTCACCGGCGTGGAGCCTCGCCTCGACGTCGATGTCGGCCGCCCGGAAGGCCCGTTCGACCGCCGATCGGGTGTTGGTGTCGACGAAGTAGAGACAGCGCTGGCCCGTCCGGAGCCCCTGCTTGACGAACGTGGCCGCGACATCGAGTTGTGTCTGAGGCGACCGATAGAAGAGCGCGAGATGCCGTGCGAGGTCCGTGCGCGCGAGCTCGCCGCGGAGGGTCCCGGCGGTCCGGGCGTTCGATTCGGATTGCGGCCGTTCGCCCGACCAGTCGGTCACGTGTCGCTCGTTTGTGATCCTCGTCAAAACAACTTTCGACCGACGCTCGTAGCTCCGGGGCTGGCGTACGCTTATCCGGCTCCCGTCCCTCCGTAGCGGTATGGACACGACGTTCGACTTCTCGGGTGACGTAACGCTCGTGACGGGTGCCTGCGGCGCGCTCGGCAGCGCCGTCGCCGACGCGTTCGATGCCGCCGGCGCAACGGTCTGTGGCACCGACATCGTCTCGCCCGACGACGAGGACGCACAGGTGGACGCGGAGACCATCGACTACTACCAAGGCGACTTCACCGACGAGGGCGACGTGACCCGCGTCGTCGAGTCGGTGATCGACGACCACGGCCGGCTGGACGCGCTGGTGAACGTTGCGGGGACGTGGCGAGGCGGCGATCCGATCCACGAGACCGACGCCGACCTGTTCGATTTCCTGTTCGACGTGAACCTGAAGACGATGTTTCTCGCCTCGAAACACGCCCTGCCTCACCTCCGAGAGACGGGGGGTGCGGTCGTCTCGGTGTCGTCCCGGTCGTCCTTGGAGGGCGGCGAGGGCGACGGCATCTACCGCGCGAGCAAAGCGGGTGTCCGCCTCCTGACCGAGACCATCGCCGCGGAGAATCGGGGGACGGTGCGGGCGAACGCCGTCATGCCGAGCGTCATCGACACGCCGATGAACCGCGAGATGATGACGCCGGACGATTCGTGGGTCGATCCGGCCGATATTGCCGACGTGGTCCTGTTTCTCTGTTCGGACGCCGCGACGGTGACGAGTGGGGCCGCGGTCCCCGTCTACGGCGAAGCGTAGCGTAGCGATCGAAACTGGTTGCACAGCCGGTCGCACGTCGCAGTTCGATCGGCCGTGCGATGACGTTCAATCGGGGCCCTAGGGCGTGATGACGAGTTTCCCAAGGAAGCTGTCGGCCATCACGTCCTCGTGGGCGTCGGCCACCTCCTCTAAGTCGTAGGTCGGGGCCACCTCGATTTCGAGCTCGCCCGTCCCCAGTAGGTACGCGACGCGTTCGAGCGGGTCCGCCAGCCGCGGCGTGTTGAACATACTCATGAACTGGTACGTGAGGTCTTTCCCGCGCGCGACGCCGTCGTTCGTGAATCCGATCGCGGGGTCGTTCTCGCCGATGCCCACGATCCGGGCGTCGCCCGCGGCCACGTCGGCGTCGAACTGCAGGTAGTCGTCGAGCCGGTGGTCGAGGATCACGTCGGGACCGCCCGAACTCGCCGCGGTCACGGCGTCCCGGAGGTCGTCACGGCCGTAGTCGAGGACGGCGTCGGCGCCGAAGGACTCGAGGCGGTCGTGGTACTGCGGGGCAGCGGTGGTGACGACCCGTGCGCCGGCCGCGTCGGCGATCTGAACGGCCGCGTGGCCGACCCCGCCGCTCCCGCCGTGGATCAGCGCCGTCTCCGCCGGCTCCAGTCCGGCGTGATCGATCAGCGCGCGCCACGCCGTCACGGCGGCGACCCCCGCGGCGCCCGCTTCGACGAGGTCGACGCCCGCCGGGAGGACCGCGAGGCGGTCGTCCGGCACCGCGACGTACTCCGCACAGGCGCCGTAGTGGTCCTTGCTCAACCCCGTGGCGATGACGGCGTCGCCCTCGTTCACGCCCTCGACGGCCGCCCCCACTTCGACCGCTTCCCCGGCGGCGTCGACGCCGGGGATCATCGGGAGCGTGAACGGCTCGTACGACCCCGAGACGAAGTAGGTGTCGACGGGGTTGACCCCCGCGGCCGCCACCTCGATCAGCACCTCGTCGTCGGCCGGCTCGGGCCGGTCGATGTCGTCGACTTGCAGTACGTCGGCGTCGCCGTAGTCGTGATAGCGGACTGCGCGCATAGGGAGGGATACGAGCAGCGGGCGAATAAAACTGCCCGGAGCGGCTCGTGGCGCCGACCGCTCCGACCGATACTACTAACTCCCGTTCGACAGAAGCCCGGACGATGAGACTTCACGAGTATCAGGCGAAGGGTGTCTTCGCCGACGCCGGGATTCCGACCCCCGACTCCCGGCTGGCGACGAGCGTCGAGGAGGCGGTCGACGCCGGCCGCGATGTGGGCTACCCCCTCGCGGTCAAGGCACAGGTCCACGTCGGCGGCCGCGGCAAGGCCGGCGGCATCGAAATCGCGAGCGACGAGGACGAACTCCGCGAGGCCGCCGAGAATATCCTCGGGATGGATCTCAAGGGCTACCACGTCGACCGCGTCCTCGTCGAGGCGGCGGTCGACTTCACGGACGAACTCTATCTGGGCGTGACCCTCGACCGCGGCGAGGGCGAACCCGTCGTCATGGTCTCCTCGGAGGGCGGCGTCGACATCGAGGAGGTGGCGGAGACGAACCCCGACGCCATCGCCCGTGAGCGCGTCGACCCCGCGTTCGGGCTCCACTCCTTCCAGGCGCGGAAGGCGGTGTACGAGGCCGGCGTCTCGCGGGACGTCTCCCGCGCGGTGGCGAGCGTCGTCGAAACGCTGTACGATCTCTGGGAGGCCAACGACGCCAGCGAGGCGGAGATCAACCCGCTGATGGTGACCGACGGGGGCGACGTGGTCGCCGCCGACGCCGTCATGAACGTCGACGACGACGCGCTCTTTCGCCACCCGGATCTCGCCGAGATGGAAGAGGAGTCCTACACCGACGATTTGGAGCGCAAGGCCGGCGAGTACGGCTTCGACTACGTCCGCCTCTCGGGTAACGTCGGCATCATCGGCAACGGTGCGGGCCTCGTGATGACGACGCTCGATCTGGTGGATTACTACGGCGGCGAGCCCGCGAACTTCCTCGACATCGGCGGCGGTGCCAAGGCCGAACGCGTCACCAACGCCCTCGATATGGTGTTTTCCGATCCCAACGTCGACTCGGTCGTGTTCAACATCTTCGGCGGTATCACCCGCGGCGACGAGGTGGCTCGCGGCATCAACGACGCGCTCTCGCAGTTCGACGAGATTCCGAAACCCGTCGTCGTCCGCCTCGCCGGCACGAACGCCGAGGAGGGGATGGAGATTCTGAACACGGAGTTGGTGCAGGTCGAACGGACGCTCGAGGACGCGGTCCAACGTGCGGTGGCAAACGCCGAGGAGGTGCAGTCATGAGCGTACTCGTCGACGCCGACACCCGCGTCGTCGTCCAGGGCATCACCGGCGGCGAGGGGAACTTCCACGCCGAACAGATGATCGAGTACGGGACGAACGTCGTCGCCGGCGCGGTGCCGGGCAAGGGGGGCCAAGAGGTCCACGGCGTCCCCGTCTACGACACGGTCCACGAGGCGGTCCGCCGCGAGGACGCGGACGCCTCCGTCGTCTTCGTGCCGCCCGCGTTCGCCGCCGACGCCCTCTTCGAGGCGCTCGATACGTCGCTCGACCTCGTCGTCGCCATCACCGAGGGGATTCCGACCCAAGATATGACGACGGTGAATCGGCGACTCAGCGAGACGGATACGTATCTCGTCGGGCCGAACTGTCCCGGCGTCATCACGCCCGGCGAGGCGAAACTCGGCATCCTGCCGGGCAACATCTTCTCGTCGGGCAACGTGGGTCTCGTCTCCCGTTCGGGAACGCTCACCTACCAGGTGGTCGACAACCTGACCCAGCGTGGAATCGGGCAGACGACCGCCATCGGCATCGGCGGCGACCCCATCATCGGCACCTCCTTCATCGACGCCCTCGAACTCTTCGAGGCCGATCCGGAGACCGAAGCGATCGCCATGTGCGGCGAAATCGGCGGCGAGGACGAGGAGGACGCGGCGGACTTCATCGCCACCGAGATGGACACGCCCGTCGCCGGCTTCATCGCCGGGCGGACCGCCCCGCCGGGCAAGCGCATGGGTCACGCCGGCGCCATCGTCTCCGGGAGCGGGACGGGCACGGCCGAAAGCAAGATCGAGGCGCTCAACAACGCGGGCGTCCCTGTCGGCGACACGCCCGAGGAAGTCGCCGACCACATCGAAGGCTTCCTGTAGGTTTTCCCACCGGGCCGCCTACGTCGGCCCGTGACCGATCCCGTTCGACGCTGTCCGGAGCACGGAGTCGTCGCCGGCCCGTGTCCCGACTGTGGCGCCGTCGGCGACGCCATCCTGACGGCCGAACGCCGGACCCGACTCTCCAAATTCCTGAGCGGTGCGCTTCGACATTTCCCCGACGACGCCGGCCTCTCGCTCGACGAGTCGGGCTGGACTCCGTGGACCGACCTCGTCGACGCGGCGACTGACCGGTATCCGTGGGCGGACGAAGACGCCGTCGCGGGCGTCGTCGCGACCGATCCGAAGGGGCGGTTCGAGCGTGACGGCGACGAGGGTGACGCCCGCGTCCGCGCCGCCTACGGTCACTCCGTCGACGTGACCCTCGAACCCACCGACGCGCCGGTGCCCGACGAACTGTACCACGGCACCGCACCCGAGAACGTCGACGCCATCGAGCGTGAGGGCCTGAAACCCATGGGCCGCCAGCAGGTGCATCTGTCGGCATCCGTCGCCGATGCCGAGGCGGTCGGACGGCGCCACACCGACGCGGCCGACCCGGTGGTGTTTGCGGTGAACTGTGCGTCGCTCGCGGAGATACACCGAATCACGAAGCGTGGTCGCGGAACGTACACCGTCGACCGGGTGCCGCCGACGTATCTACGGCCCGTCGAGGATTAGTCGTCGGCGTCGACGCTCGCCACCGGCACCGACGAGAAGGGGCCGTGGTAGGTCGAGCGGTAGCCGAGCAACACGTCGTGGCCGTGGCTGGACATGAGGACGGGCCAGAACGCCTCGTCCGCGGTCAGTGGCTCGCCGTCGACGGTGGCGAAGACTTCCCCGGCGTCGACGCGTTCGAAGTTCTCGCCACGGAAGTCGTACTCGCGCCCGGGTTCCTTGTATATGGCTTCGCTCACCTCGTAGAAGCCGGGGTCCTGTGCCGGCGGGTCGCCGGGAAGGACGCCGGTCGTCCGCAGGAACGCGACGATACAGTCGTAGGCGTTGTCGACGGCCGCTTCGCTCCCCTGGTAGCCGGCCTCGATGTCGACGAAGCCGGGGAGTTCGACCGACCGGCCGTCGGAGACGGCGGTGAAATCGACGATGCCGGTGACGGGGAGGTGGGCCGCAATCTCTCGTTTGCGCTCGTTCAGATACGCCACGTTGGCGAAAGCCTCGTCGTAGGAGACGGTCGAGTGGATACCGAGCGAGAGACAGCCCTCGACTTCGGTCGCCAAGTCGTGCGCGAGTCGTTCCTCGTACAGGTCGCTCTCGGGGTCGCCGGGGAGCGCCCGGTTCAGATCCGTCTCGACGTACCGGACGCCCCGTTCGAGGGCGCGTTCGTTGGCGATGATCAGCTTCGCGGGGCGGTCGACGTCGGGCTCCGAGGCGAGAAAGCGCTCGATGGCGCGCGCGCCACAGGGTTCGTCCCCGTGGACCGCGCCGACGACTGCTATCTCGGGGGTCCCCTCACCGACCGTATGGACCTGCATGGGACGGTGTGGGTGGTCCACGACCGAAAGTCTAACTCATCGGCGTCGGGGGCGATGGCAAGGTTGATAGCCGTCGCCGGGCACCTCCCCCCAATGCGAACCC
>Ga0209946_1000959_pt1 | contig 11881 bp, 16 predicted proteins | sample SalPon2_A_H2O_MG_FD_185704 | JGI IMG/M metagenome (GOLD analysis project Ga0209946, IMG submission 185704) | Salt pond water microbial communities from South San Francisco under conditions of wetland restoration - Salt Pond MetaG R2_A_H2O_MG... | ecosystem: Environmental > Aquatic > Non-marine... | reverse complement strand
CGCCCGTCTCGATTGTGAGCCACCGCTGACCGGCAGAGCGAACCGGAGACGCCGTTTCGCACTCCGTTCGGTCGTCACCCCGAGTGTGATCGACAGTGACTGGAGTTTCATAATCGGCCTAACGTATTCTGCGGGCACGAGGACGGGGTTGCCGGTCGCTCTCGATGTCCTGTGGGGTGCATCATCGACGGAGTGCCCCGCAAGCGTGGGCGTGATATCGCCAGGTCGGCCGGGGAGACCGCTCGCCTGCATTGCTCCCCCGTCTGCGTCACGGGCCACTATCACGCGTCTCGACGCTTCTGCCCCGATATCAGTCAGCAACGCCAGTGCTGTCCGAAACTCCACATCAGGCCCCTCGATCTTCTTGACATCCTCCTCCGGCTAAAGCCGGAGGAATCCCAAGTGTTGGGATATTATGGTCTGCAGACTTCCTGCTCTCTCGGTGTGAACCGCCCGCTCTCGCGGTCGAACAGGAAGACTCCGGGCTGTGCCAACCAGCCGTTACTCATATCCCCGGTCGGGGGACTCTGAGTTATCTTTCTGCGAATATTCACTGCTCCGTTCACGTCGGCATTCATCGTCGTCTTGCACGACTTGCAGATGTACAACCCACGCTCCACGCGATTACTGTCTCGAATCTGCCCGCAACACGAACACGTCTTGCTCGTGTTCTCCTCGTCTACACGGTCAACGAGAATGCCGTGTTCCTCAGCCTTGTATTCAAGTAGGCGGGTGAAGCGGTCGAACTCCCATCCGTGCAGTTTCTTGTTCGCCGACGCTCCCCAGTCCTGTGAGTTGCCGTTCTCATCCTCGCGGATGTCACTGAGGTCGCCAATCGCAATCCTCTCCACACCTTCTTCGACACACCGCTTAACGACATGCTTGCTAAGGGTGTGGAGAAAGTGGTCTTTGCGCCGAGAGAGTTTCTGCCGAGCCTTCAATGCACGATTGCTTGGGCCGTTCTCGCCTTCGGTCTGGTACTCCTCACGGGTGAAGTAGTGCTTGTCCTCTTTCAGTACGTTCCCCGGATACAGTTCACTCTCGCTGTCTTCGTAGTCAATAGCGAGGTAGTTGCTGATGCCAAGGTCGATACCCGCTGTCTTGTCGCCGGGTGCGTTTTCGACTGGAATCTTTTTCTTGCAGACGAGGTGTAGCTCCCACTCGTCTCCGTTCCAGACGGCACGTACTTGCTGGATCTTCTCGACTTCTACATCGGGGCGAGTTTCGTACTCCGCGAGGATGAAGTCAGACCGACTCTCTTTCAGGTTGAAGCCTTTCGAGAGGCGGAGTTGACCGTGTTTGTCGTCGTGCTTGATAGCTCGCTTCTTCCATGTTACGGTGGATCGTGGGTGGTCGTCGCCACGTTTCCGGTATTCCGGTGGGTTGTTGCCGTCGTCGGAGTTGTACCAGCTGGTGAACGCCTCAGCAAGCTCTTCGAGAACTCGCTGACTTGACTGAGAATGAAGGTCACTGTAGCGTTCGTGGTCTTTCAACTCCGATTTCAGTTCGGCTTCGTCGGGTATCTCACCGTCTTCGTCCCACCGTTCTTGGATGTAGTAGCGTCCGACGTTCCACAGTTTTGATGCTGCGAACCCGCACTGGTCAAGATCGTCACGAACCTGACTGTGGTTCGTGATGCGTGCGACGTAGGTGCGGGTCGTCTCCAACATTCTGCTGACTCCATAACGTGTTATGAACAATCAAGTATTAAATTCAACGACCGAGTGGAGAGAATATCCGGATATATTATCCACGGTAGAAGTCGCGCACTATGTTGGGGTCATCACCCGCCTAAAGACGGGTGTATCCACCTTGCAGTCTGTATAAAACCACGCGTCGAATGTGTCAAGTGAACCCGTCTCCGAATACCGTGAAAGACAAATCTCCTGCAGTGAACAGAATAGCAGACGCTATCTCACGGTTAAGTGCACCCGAACATCCGACACAGTGGGGTGTGAGGGGATCGCTGATCTTCTCAGTTAGGTGGTCCTCTCTACGATCTTAGCACACGCGCCACGATTAGTACATAAGTGAGCGGGAGATCTCGTGAACTCTGCATCTCAGTTCTCACGTGGGTCGTCCACAAAAATATACAGGCCACGGATCCGGGTGCCATTCTCTTCAACCTGTTTAATCCAGCCGGCTGCCGTGAGTCGATTTATTGCTTCATTCACTCGTTGTCGAGGCAGGTTAAATCGCTCCGCTACTCGAGACGGCGTTGTATACCCCCATGGATGATCAGTAGCGGCTCTTCCCTCTTTGAGCACCTTTAGCACCTGCTCTTCGTATTCGGATGGCTCGTGTCCCTCGTTGGTCATGCGTGAACCTACCTTGTGACGGACTTAGTAGTTCGTCGTTCGTGTTCATGACCAGCCTTACGTTCTATTAGATGTTCTTCAGTAACGTTTATTTGCAACGAGCATGTATTATTGGGTGAGAAGCGCGGGACCCGGCCATTGTAGAACATCTGGCCGGACGTGCGCCAACACGTCCGACCGCGCTTCGCCGACCAGACGAAGCATGAGAGATTCCGAGCCACCCAATAAAGAACCTGTCGTACAGTCACTAACCCACGATACAGCCAGCCCGCAGCTACAGCGCTGTCCTGTCTGTGGGGTCGTCGGCCTTCCTGAACGGATTGCGATCCATGCCTGTCAGGACACAACGGCCGACACTCGCTCCCAGACTGGCCAATCCACTTCCGACCCAACTCACTCCACATCACGGACCACCACAACTGCGTCGCTCCAGCACTGCGCGGAAGCGCTCCAGTCCATCACTGATGTCTGTACTACAGACATCTGTACTGACAATCCCCACGTCGACCACCCGATCTTGGAAATTGTCAGTACCCCGGCCACTCACTACGTGCCACCTCGCGTGCTCTCCATCCTCGCCACATATCACTGTGGACTCTGCGGGCTGCACACGCGCCAAGCTCCCCAGTCGTGGGTCCTTGAGGCGATCGCCCCGACAACCGAGCCCGCTTCGATCAGTCCCACCGCACCACCGTCCCGCTAACCCACCGATTCCCACCCACTCCTATGTCACACCTTCCAGACGACGAGCGATCCACGGCCGAATCGAGCTTCACCGTCGAGACCGGCGTCACACGCCAGCTCGAAGACGAATACTCACGCGCCACGCTTGAGGTCACCCCCAAAGCTACAGCTGACCGGACGCTCCTTGTCGGATTTGGGGGACACTGGGGGCTGACCACTACGGAACTCACTCCCACCCAGGCTCGCGATCTCGCTCGGGCGCTCGAACGGGTGGCCAGCCACCTTGAGATGCCGCCCGACGACCCATCAGCTACGTCCCCGGCAACCGACGAGACGGCCACCGATTCCCACGACTCTAGTCCCCCATCACACTCCGAAGTCGACCAACAGGAGACTACTCACGATGAGTGACCAAAGCGGCGAGGAGGCCGAGGAGACGGAGCCGGACCCCCATGATCCCCCACGTAAAATCACCCATGGACGCGGTCCAGGCCAAGGTGCGTGGCTAGAGCGTCAACTCAAAAAGGCGCTTGAGGAGTGGGGCTATGCCGCGACCCGCCGCGAGCCCGTCGTTGCACTCACCGCGGATGTCGTCGCCTGTCGCCGAGACCACCGCGATGAGCCCGCCGATTACCTCGTTGCCGAATGCAAAGACTGGCAAAGTCGCTCCATCGACGAGTCGGTGATCATCCGACTCTGCCTGCTTGCCTTCCTGGGGCGGGCAATGCCAGTGCTCTGTCACACCACCCGACTGACGGATCGCGCCTGGCGACTCGCTCAAGCCTTCGATGTCCGGTTGCTCACGCTCCGTGATCTTGAGGGAGACGAACTCCCGCCGTTGACCTGCGAGCGGCCACCGGAAGACGCGGATGTCCACCGAACCTCCGTTAACCCATGGTCGCTCCGAACCACGCTACCGGTCCCACTCCTACGGATGCACGCCGGACAGCCGGTCGATATCGAAACCCCGGTGTTCTTCCCCAACACGAGCGCGCCATGTTACGTGCCCGATCGCACGGGTCATGAAGACTACACTGACACCCACATGGCTCGGCTTGAGCGTCGCGAACACCACAGACGGAACGCCCAAGACGACGAGTAGTAAACGGCAATCGGGGAGTGACGCGATCGTCTAGTGGCGTACCGAAAACGCGGGTGATAGACGATTCGTGGGGTACGGTCGGATCGTCCACGTCTGAGGAATGTTTATGAGGTGGCAACTGTAATACGCTTGTATGTCTGAAACAGATACGCCTGCTGAGCCAGAAAAGACGAACATCAACGTCCGTCTCACAGAAACGTTATTGGAGGACATCGACGCGACGTGGCGTGATGAGGGATACAACAGCCGGAGTGAGTTCATTCGCGAGACCCTCCGTGATGCCGTCCGCCATCCTGGGCTAACTCGCGAGAGCTGGAAAGAGATCGCTGCTGTTGAACATGCACGCCGTACCGGCGACAGCGAAACGTTCTCTCGAGAGGACATCGTCGCCGACGATGAGTGACGAGGAGTGGACGTGGCAGTTTCGTACGCCTGCGAAACGGACCTACGAAGGCCTTGACCCGCACGCCAAGGACCGAATTCGTGATAAACTGGACGAGATTGTGAACGACCAGTGGCGAGACCCGGATGAGTACTTAGAGCCCCTTTCAGGCGTCCCGCACTCGAAACTGCGAATCGGTCAGTTCCGACTGGGTGCAGAGTGCAACTACGAAACCAAGCTACTCGATGTTTATACGATTGAACGTCGTGGTGGCGCGTATACACCCGGCGACGACTGACACGTACTTGGCTCGGCTTGAGTGCCGCGAACACCACAGACGGAACGCCCAAGGCGACGAGCAGTGACCTTCACCTCGCGTTCACACCTGTCTCTTGCTCTGTAGATATCGGAAATTTTCAGTCGAGTTCATCGATTTCGACAGCGACTCGATTTGTGGGTAAGAGGCAGGGCGTTAGCCGTGGGAGGAAGCCAAGCCTGACGGTGTTCCGGAGCGCCGCCCACTTCGGTTCAGTTGCCATGTCCTGGCTGGCTTCCATGAGAGAAACCTCGTCATTCGTCGTCCGGGACGCGCTCCTCAAGTGCGAGCCGCTCGGCGAGCCCGTCGTACGCGGTATCGCTAGAGACGATGAGATCTCCATCCGACTCAACTAAATGGAGGGCATCGAAGGGCGTCAGTCCCTCTTGTTCGACGTAACTCGCGGCGGCCAGTACCGTATCGGCATCACCACGAACCTCCAACAGCTCAACGGCATTCGCCACCACGCGCTCGGTGTCGCGGTCTTCGCGATACGCGACCAGCAGCAACTCGATGAGGGTAAACTGCGAGGTCCATAGCTCGTCTCTGTGCTCTCGATACACCGCCTCGGCTGACTCACCGAGCCAATCGTCGACCTTGATGAGTGCAAGGAGAAAATCTGTCTCGGCGTACATTTATGATCCAGCTTCGTCCAGTGCCTCTTCCCGGCCGCTTGCACGGAGGTCCTCCGCGGATGTTTCTACGTCGTCGAATTCGTCTCGGAGTGCCGCAAGTGGATCTTCAGCGACAGGGATGAGTTTGATTCCATCTTGGAGTTCAACCACATGAAAGCGGTCACCGAACCGTTCTCGGAGTGGTTTCGGAAGGGTCAATCGCCCTCGGTCGTCAAGCGTCACTTCGGGCATACCTCTCTATACCATGGGTAACTGGAAAAATTTTCCCATGATCAGACCTTCTTACCCCCCTGCCGATTTTTCGGACTGGCGCTTGCCGATTCTATCCCAATATAGGTAAACTACTCCACGGCCGGACCTACACCGACGTGCGCGAACAAACGCGCCTACAGGCGAACCCACATCCGTGATCGAACGGGCGCATCGTGGGGACACAAGTGGGCGTTCCGACCGCTCTTCAAACAGGTGGAGTACGACGCAGAAGTCGCCAGGATTTCGGTGAAGCAAGTCGGGTCGGCGTATACGTTGAAGCGATGCGCGAAGTGTGGGTTTACGGCGGACGAGAATCGTCTGACGGGAGAGTGTATGATTCAAGTCTTTGATTCGACGCTGTTCTTTGTCACCCACACGGTTGCGTGCGCGAAGCGCACCTGCTTCCGAAAGCGAATCGCGTAGGGAACGATATTTGCGCCGAACGTACTTCGCCTCACCACCCGACGCCAGCATCGACTCGTCCTCGCCGTAGGCTGTCACAGCGAGGATGTGTCGTTCACCAATATCGACACCGATAGGCGTCTCACCCAACGTATCGGTGTCGTACTCGATGTTGAACGTACAGTACCAGTCGTCTCCACGACGGCACACTTGAAGTCGGGTTTTCTTTGCGTCGCCTTTGACCAGTCGGTCGAACAGGTGAGTCCCGCCTACACCTCCCAACGGTGTTCGAAGTGCGGATCTACCCACGAGAACAACCGCCCGACTTCGGACGGACAGGACGAGTTCGAGTGCCTGAAATGCGGGTACTCACCCAGATACGGTCAGTAACGGCGTACACGAGACGGAGGATAGACAGACCACCCGTGCAGTTAGTTTCCAAGCTCTCGGAGCTTTTTTTCTACCTTGGTGTAGACACGAGGGTGAAGGTTCATCCCCTGATCCACGAGGTCGTACAGGAGATCAGTCGCCTCTGCAGCCGTTAACTCCCGGGTTTTGGTACAACTGAGTAACAGGGTCGTCACCCACCAGCACTCGACGCGATGGCTCCGCGCGACCTCGATCAGCCCTTTGTCGTTGGCGAGGAGGATCGCCTCCGTGGTCTCCGCGACCAAGATTACTGACGCGTCGGCCACCGCGAGTCCCTCCATCGATGCCACCGCCTCGGCTCGGGCCGGTGTATCGTGAACGGTCACCGCCGCCAGAAACTCGTCGAGTGCCGCCGTGCCGCGTTTGCCCTCAGTGAGCACTTCTTCACGAACGGCCGCAGTCGTCTGGATGTCGTCGAAAGCAGTTGAGATGAGATCAAGACGGCCGACCCATGCGAGCGGGATCAGCGCGGAGGAATCGACGACGACCATCAGATACGGTCAAGGTCGCGTTCGAGGTCGTCGGTTGTGTATCCAACATCGATGCCCTCCTCGGCGGCGAGAGTCAGCATCTCGACATAAGAGATGTCCGCTAGTTCAGCCGCCTTCCGGAGCGTGATGGAGTGAGCACGGAGCTGGGTGAGTGCCCGCTCGGTCCGCCAGTCGTCGAGCCCCTGTCGGATCAGCCGACGAAGTACCTCCGAGCGGTCGGCGCTCATCTCCTCTTCCAGTTTGGCGAGTAGTTCCTCGTCGTCTTCCGGGATGCGCGTTGTGACTGTTTTCACCGTTACGAACCACTACGTTACGATACATCATAGATGTAACGCCGATAGACTCAGATGTTGGTGATCAGCCATACACGATACCTCACCCTCGGTTGCCTCCACCCGCGATGGCGACCTCGAACACGTTCGATTTCACCGGTCTCGCCAGGTTTTCGAGCACCCGTTCCGCGGCAGCCTCCCGGTCATCAAACCGGCGCCGGATCCGATTCGTCGACCGCGACGACGGACCGGACTGGTAGCGGATTGATGAAGAGTGGACCGGGCATCGTTGGCGGCCTGCTGGACGGGAGCCGGTCAGCGACGTCGATATCAGCGAAATCACTGAGTAACTCGGTTGCTGTCTGAGGATTTGCGAGTAGAGTCGGCCACTTCGATGGCTGCCGACCACCCAATCGTCGGCTCCCACGTCGTTTAGTGGGGGTTCAGAGCGTCTCCCCGCCGATGTCGATAGTCGCCTGGCACCACATCCTCCGTTCATACTCGGTCCTCCATCCCCGAACCAGCCTCTCTTGCGGGGATTCAGGCCGATTATGAAGAGCCGATGCCCCGAGCCACGTCACCCATGGCGCTGCTCGATGGCTGTGACACCTCGAATCCGAATGTGGACCGTGGCAGCCTCGTCCCCAAGTCACGTCTCGCGTCCGGACAGAGTCACGGCACATCGGCGAGACTCGCCCGGACTGAGGCTAACACGATGTGCGAACGCGACCTGTCCGAGGGCCGGTGCCCCCAAACCGGTTGAGCGACCGAACCGATGGCTCGCTGCTCGCCGTACTGGCGGATGTGACTCGCGAGGATCGGTGCCGCAACTCGCGTCACGTTCGTCAGGACGCCTCGCTGGCCGACCCGGTGCCGACGCCATCGCCGTCACCCTGAGCGAATGGCAGGTCGGGTGACTGCAATCCACGTGGATACAGCAGCGTACGATCTCGAACGTTCCGCTCGTTCGCGCTTGGGTCGTCGACGTCGACTGCGTCGGGGAGCGCCCGACCGATGTGTGTCTTATTTGGGGGATCGTGATGTGACCGGACCGCAAAGAGCGACTGACACTCCTGTTGAAAGGTTGCATACGACAGCGAGTCACCCGGTGCCTCCGTGGTGTATGTCTCGACGAACTCGCGTATGCCACCCTGGAAACGCTTGGTTGCCGTCTCTGCAGTCCGATCCCAACCGGCCTGGATGTCGAATTCGACGAGTTCGTCACCCGACTGGTAGTAGATGGACACACCCGAGAGGCAGTGAAGATGCCCCGGAACGAGCGGGGTGTGGACGAGTGTCCACTCGTCTAAGAGCTGACTCCGGGTCCGATATGTTGCCTTCGTTACCCCTTCGGCTGTGACGATGCGATGGGAATCGTCAGCCTCGCCGTACTCGTATCGGGGATTGTCGTACTCGAACGAACACACCGACTCCTCGGCAGCCCCACGCGATAAAACCGTCCCTGCCCGATCCCGGAGGGTAAGTTCACCACTCGCGTCGAGATACCAATTCGACTCGCTTCCGTTCGCAGGCACGACCGGCACCTGCTCGGTCGGCAGGCGGACCGTCGACGTCTGTGTGTGCAGATGGACGCCGTACTCGGTCACGTCTTTCCACGGCTGGCGAAGAATCTCCGAGAGTCGCCGTGCCTTTGGCTCGTTCGTCACGACGAACTCGACCGGTTGGTTTGCCGCGATTGCGCGGGCGTAGTTAATCAGTGGGTTTGCTGGCTTCGAGAGACTCGAAAACTCCACTTCGATCGCCCGCGCCGCCCCATCACCCGGCTGATGCCCGCCGTCGGGCATGGAGCTGCCATCCTGTGTCTCGATCCACGCGTCGTCACCCTGCCCGCGGAAGTACTCGACGGCGAAGCGCAGGAGTTGATCGTGGCCCTCGCTCCCGGTGTTGACGGTCACGCCCGAGGCGTGATCTGTCGAAGACGAGGGAGTCGAGTGCCCATGCGAGTGGTTCGTTCCGGGTGCCTGTCGAATCACCGCCCGCGTCGTGATTACGGGGGCCTCCCGCCCTGGAACGCTGTCCCATGGTGAGTCGGTGTAGTACAGGGGAACGACTGCACCAACCAACCGGAGGGTGTAGTCGTTGAGTGGGATTCGAGCGTGAAACCCGAGTTTCTCGTAGAGTTTATTCGAACTTGGTCTGCCATGGAAGAGCGCCCGATATTCGGTCGTCCCCGTATAGAGGTCGAGTGCAACCTGCGAATCCGACCGCTCCATGTACTGCCGTTTGCGTAGTAGCGGTTTCTGGTTCTCCGGCTCTACTTCGTCCCAGTACAGATGCGACGCCCACAAACCGGGTGAGGCGAACTCCGAGATTGGCAGGTCGTAGTTCGTCCGGAGCCCCGCGTTCTGCCAGATATGTTCGATCGGATGCTGTCTGCCCGTATCTATATGTTCACTCTCGTCGCGCCCCGAAGCAATCGCGTAATCCGGATGGATGATCGCATAGCGGAGTGTCGCGACGTACTTCGCGCGCGACCCGGCGCCGACGATTAGTTGGACGACGAACGGCCGTTCGGTCGCAGCCAGATGTCGCACCGTCTCGACGAACGGGTCATTCCAGTCGAAGTGTGATTGGCGAAGCGCCCCGTTCGTCTCTAAGAGTACCCGTCCGGTTGTCACCGGCCACATACGGATCGACCTGAGGTCGACATCACAGAGTTCGATCCCGAGTTCGTCGGGTAACTGCTTCGCGGCTACTCCCGCGAGTTTGTCAGCCGTGCTGTCCGGAACCGTTGGTGTCTCTGAGCTAAACGCCGAGAGCGACTGCTGGAACGGGACTGCGCGTGAGGCGATGGGCGCTGACTCCAGCCGTGGGGTGATGAAATATTCCAGTTGCTGCTCACCCGAGATAGCAAGCACTTCGAGTTCTTTGACGTGCGGTGCCTGCGACAGTCCCTTGATCAGCGTGTTCGTCAGCGGGAACGCTGTCTCCGGTGAGAGTTGATGCTCGGCGGTGTCGCGTCCGGGGACGCAGAGCCGAAGCGCCATTTCACGACGGGGCTGCTCGCTGAAGACCGGGCCAGCCGCCACTTGCTCCGATTCGTTTCGAGTGCTGTTTCCGGTCGGCTGTGGCGGCGAGTTACTCATTTTCTATAGCGCTGCTCATGGTGCTGCTGTCCCTGGTCCCTGCACGGAGAATGTTGTACGCACGATACTGCACTGGCTCCGGTATTGCCGGTAGAGAATAAATAGTTAGCTACAATTGGGCACCTGAGGCGCTAGCACCCGTCTCAACGGACGCTTCCGACCAGTATCGGAATGAACTTAGCTAATGATATTGTCAGGTTCTACACCGACTCGTGCCGCCTATCTATTCGTAAGAAAATCACAGGACAGCACGGTTGTCGGAACTAACACAACCGACTGCTATCACCAGCAAACACGTGTGGCTGTGCAGACGCTGACCCCATCCAATTCCGCGAGAAAGTGACCCTCGTCTGTAGTGACGGCCTCTCGGCCGCACATGACGAGGCGTCGTCCGCACGGAGAACCCAGACTCCTCGTCGTTATCAGCCCGACGGGTTCTGAGTGGCTCACGAGACACGAACGCTGATGGAGGGTCTGTCCCCTGAACTACCGTGATGTTCTACCGAGGAAACAAGATGAATGCTCAAAGCTTGCCCCCGAGACGGTTCACGAGGTCCATGAGCGCATTCTGGGCGGGCAAGCAGCGGTCCGTTGTGTCGATACGTTCAGTCGTTCCCCTCCCCGTCGAATCGTTTCAGGGGCGCGTGTAGCGCCTTGCAGGGATGCTTCGATTTCCGCTCATCACCCACGAGTGGGCAGTCGACGACTTGAGTGGGAGGGCCTGGCTCGTGAGCACTGTTTTCTCCGCTGTCCAAGCCGACGCGGTGACATCATCGTCGGCCGTTGGGTCTTCGGTTGGGTCCCCGACGGTGCTGTGGATCCGACGAGCCGGGTATTTCGCTCGTATCTCTCGCTTCAGATTTCGGGTGTCTGCTGTTGATCCGTTGTACAGGTCCTTGTGTTGGTGCTGCTAGCAGTCGCTGGCATTAGGTGGGACACGACCGGCGCCGTTTGATTTTCACACCGCCAGTTCAGTACCGCATTCAACGAGAAGGATACCTAATCCAGTTAGTTAGTGAGTGTTGTACTATCCACACGCTCATTGCAGAAACCTTCGGTGTCGTAGCCGGAGGATTCAAGCCGATGCGTAAGGAATTCTTACATAGAGTCACCACATGAGCACCGACGACCCTGAAATAACTACCGTGACGTCGAAAGGACAGATCACGATCCCAAGCCGATTGCGCAAGCAATTCGGGCTCGAAAAGGGCACGAAGCTGATGGTCGTCCCGACCGACTACGGACTCGTTTTGAAGAAACTCGAACTCCCGTCGGTTGAGGAGTTCCAACAGCGCGTTGAGGAGCGAGCAGAGACGGTTGACCTGTCGATGGATGAGATCAACGAACTCGTCCATGAGGCACGGAACTCTGACGAATGAAGGCCGTTCTCGACACGAACGTACTCATCTCCAGTGTCATCGCGACCGGCGTCCCGCACGAAGTCGTCGTGAAAGGCTTCAGCAGCGACTATCAGATCATCGTCTCAGTCGC
>Ga0209946_1000953_pt1 | contig 11898 bp, 11 predicted proteins | sample SalPon2_A_H2O_MG_FD_185704 | JGI IMG/M metagenome (GOLD analysis project Ga0209946, IMG submission 185704) | Salt pond water microbial communities from South San Francisco under conditions of wetland restoration - Salt Pond MetaG R2_A_H2O_MG... | ecosystem: Environmental > Aquatic > Non-marine... | reverse complement strand
CCCGCAACGGTGACGTTCACCGAGGGTGAAACGGTGCCGTACGACGGCCAGCAAGCTACGATCGATGCGGTCACCAACGAGAGTGTCACCGTGTCGTGGACGGCTGACGAGTCCAACAGTCAGACGCTGAAAACCGGTGATACGATCACGCTTGCCGGCAACACCACCTACACCGCCTACTTTACTGGGCCAAACACCGTTGAGTTGACCGACAACGCCGAGGCTTACCAGGCGGCTGTCACCGAGCAGGAGACGTTCTCTCAGCGCGTTACGGGGCTGCGGTGGGTCACGTTCACCGCCGGCTTCATCGCAATGCTGTTGATCGCCTTCGCGTTCCTCCCCTCGCGGTACTGAACGCACACCGTTCCGTGCGGCTCTTTTCAACTCGGTCGCTGTCGACGACAGATGTCTGTGACGTTGACAGCCATGAGGCGTCGCCGAAGCGTCGTGACGATGTGTATGCAGGAAGTATTTATTCCGGCTTCGGTAACGGGAGCATATGGAACCGGGCGAGTACGTTGTTGACACCGAAGACGACGAACCTGATCTCGCGGTCGTTGTCGTGCAGCGGGACGCACCGATCAGCGAAGTCACCGTGTCGGATCCCGACTCGGATCGAACGGTCGCCGCTGACAACCCGGAGTACGAGGACTCCGAACCAGCCGTCAGCGTCGCGTTTGTCGAATCTGGCCTCAACCGACGGTGGCCTGACTGGACGGATGCCCCACCCGGCGAGCTCTATGATGGGGCAACCGACCACAACGTGAAGCTGTATACCTTTCCCGAGAGTAGACTGCGGACGCTGACCGGCCAGCAGGCGGCGATCATGCTCGCCGAGGAGACGGTTGATCTCACCGCCCTCCAAGCACGACTTGAAGACGCCGGCTGGACGGTCGATCCCGACGACCACCTCATCACCGTCGAGAAACGCGACGAGCAGTATCGGATCTACAAAACGGGCGACGTTGACGGAACGGGCACGCTCCGAACCCCGCTGACAAATCTCGTCGAGGAGTACAGCGAGTAACCGCGTCGCGGTTGTTGGTTTCAGTGACACCACCGCCTTGTGGTGTCGATAGGTTCAAGAGACTGGCCGCGTCTTTTCCGGCAACTCAATGGAAATTCCCGAGCAACTCGCTTGTTTGTACACCGCAGAGCTCACCGAAACCGAGGATAGCTACACGTTCACCGTGCCAGCAACAGAGGTCGAAAACGGGGCTGTCACGCCAGGAGAGACGCTCCGTGTCGCGATATTGGCCGACAGCGATGGCAGCGAAAGCAACGACAGTCCAGACGACAACACCGAGCAAACACCGTCGACAGCGCGGTCTGAAACACCGACAGCGTCGCAGCCGGAGCCGCCGGTGAGCGAGGGTGAGACGCGGGTCGTCGAGATCGAGGATGTCGGCGATCAAGGCGACGGGATCACCCGCGTCGAACGCGGCTTTGTGGTGATCGTCCCCGAAACCGACGAAGGCGAGACCGTCGAGATCCGGATCGAAACGGTTCGACCGAACGTTGCTTTCGGCACCGTCATCGATCGGCTCGATCACGCCGAGTAGCCGCCTCCTGCTGTATTGTTGTGATACCAAGTTACTCGCCGCTGTTCAGTCGCATATACCAAACTCTGCCGGTGATGATGACTACCCGCTACATAATGGGAAGTCAATATAAAGGAAGCCTAGGCCGGAATTTGAATCCGGGGTCTCGTCCTTACCAAGGACGCGCTTTACCGCTAAGCTACCCAGGCACGCACTCAGTCGTAGTCCGGGTTTGTCTTTAGGCGTTTCGATTCGGCGGTGCCGCCCCGCGGTTTATCGCCGGTCAGCGATCTCCGACAGATGACGCGACCGGGTCATCACCGCCGGCAGCAAGCTCGGTCAGTCGTTGCCGAACCGGCTCGGTGACGACGCTCGCCGCCGGCGGCAACGTCTCGTAGTTGCGGGCGGCGTCGGCCGCAAACTCAAGTAAGGCCTCTGTGGGATCAGTACCGACAGCGGTGACACCGGCACGAACTGCCAACACAAAGATGTCGGCCTCAAGATTGCGATCGAGCATGGGGGCGTCAGCGGTGGGCTCGCGGCGACGGGTCTGATCCCGACCGAACGCCCGGATGGTTTCGACGGCGGCATCCGAAACCTCGGTTCGGGCCAACAGATAGAAGCCCCGCGAGACGAGGATGTCGGCCGCCAGGATCTCTAAGTCGGCATCGATTTCGCTCTCCTCGGCGGTTGTCCATGGTTCCTCGTGGGCCAACGACCGCGTCAGTCGAAGCCCCTCGTAGATGAGTTGGACGCCGACACTTCGGTCGACGACGGCCTCCGGGGCAAGCGACGGCTTCCGTCCGAGCGCGCTCTCATACACCAAGACACCGGGGGCCATCGATGCCTGTTCAAGTCGATCAAGGAGGACGGCCCGCAGCCGTGGTGGCTCAATATCTTCAACGGTTTCGCGGGTCGCAGTCCGCGCCCGCACGGCAGCATCCATTGCAATACAGTAGGCAAGCGACAGGCAAAGACCTTTGGAACCACCCGTTCACCGACAACGCGCGGCTGAAACAAGTGAGCCGGCAGCGGCTCGCCGGTGCTGGCCACCGTGGGTCGCCATCGGCGGCGACGGGTGTCGGACAGACAGCTGACAGAAACAGCGCGACTTCGGCTTATGAGCCATCCACGCGTTGGAAATACAATATGTTTTTAACATTGTAATACGATAATTGATTTCACAACAAACGTATCGCTCATGTCACGTGACCAACTCTCGGATGACGGAACACCCGCGGTCGACACGGATGCCCTCGGCGCGTGGGTCGCTGAAACCGCGGCAAAAAAAGGCGTCTCCGAGCGGGAGCTCCTCGATGAGATCCTCTCATCATACTGGGTGCTCGAAGAGCTCTCGGATGTCGTGCTCAACGGCGATCCAGCCGCCGAGGGCAGTGACCACCCGCCGAACCAGCATGACGAACCGCCAGAACCGACAGCCCGGACGGCGGCTGGTGGCCGACAGACACAACCGGCCGACCGGCGGGAACAACCTACCGACAACGTGAGGCGGTCGCCGGATAGCGACACACTAGCCGAATCACAGCCGACAACAGAGCCGGAATCAGCGGTCGAAGCGGCGTCTGATGAGGACTTGGAGCTGTCGGGCATCGAGCAGGAACTCGAAAAACTCCGGACGGTCATCAATGAGTTGGCGGCCGAACAGTCGCTGCCAACGCCGGAATCAACGGCGCCAGACACCGATCGGGGTGAGTCTGCCGCACCGTCATCACCCGATAACGACGACGCCGATGGGTTCAAGGAGTTTACCGCGGCAAAAACGGAATCGTGGTCGGACAGTCGCGGCGTTGTCGCCGAATTAGACGATGAGCTCATCGAGATCAGAAGCCGGCTCTCGGAGCTCGAAGCCGAGCTTACCGACCGGCTTGCTGAGGAGTCCGACGAACGGGCGGAACTCGAAGCGTGGATCGAAACTGAGTTCGACAACATCGAAGACGTACTCCAACACCTGCTGTCGACGACCGACAACCTCGAATATCGGCTTGGATCAGCGATCGACTCCCAGCGTGAGGAGCTCGAACCGCTGCAGACCGCCCACGCCGAACAGGAGCAGTTGCAGATGCTCAAAAACGAGGCGATCGAAAAGGGCGTCAACGACGCCGACTGCGACGATTGCGGCGAGACAGTTGATCTCGGGCTGCTACCGGAGCCGTACTGTCCGAACTGCGACCAGCAGTTCACCGGTGTCAGCGGAAGCAGCTGGTGGCCCTTTGATACGGCGGCGCTGCGAACGGCGACCGCACGCCGATCACAGCCAGAGAGTTCATGGGGAGACCCGCAAACTGAAGAATCACATACAGCCGACCGACGGTCGAACCAGAACGACCAACCGCCAGCAACCCGACGCAGCGACCAACAGGAGCGACCGGAGATCGACAGTCAACAGCGAACCGATGGTGGATTCAATTGGGTTGATGACTGACGACCGCCCTCATTCGCCGCCGACCGACCAGCCAGACGATAGACTGTGGTGTCATCGATGAACAACAGCATCCCACGCCACGACCGCGAGACGGACGCCGACGGCGAGCGGAAAGTACCGGTGACGACAGCGGCCGCCGACAGCGGAGACACAACGGCACCCACGCAGTCGGCCAATCGGCTCTGGGATGATTTTACTGGTGACAGCGACACCGAAGAGGAGACAACAGCGTCGACTGCGGACGAAGGCGTCGCTACGGAGTCTCCATCGACACCCAAACAGTCGCCGGCGCCGGAGCAGGCCTTCGATGGCGTCTTAGAGACGCTCTCCTCGTTTGGGCAGTCGACCTCACCGACACAGGTGCTTGTGCTGAGCCCGATTTCGGGTGGGGTGACAGACGACATCTTCAGCCAGATTTGTACCGCCGAGGGAACAGCCACCCAAAATGTGGTGTTTGTGACCGCGACACGATCAACCAACGATCGGTTGCCGATGACCCGAAAGTTCGCGGCATGGGTCGACGGGAAAACGACGCTTATCGAGGTTGGTCAGCCACGCAGTGATAGCGCGACGACCCGCGACACGAACACCCTCGGGCGGAAGGTCGATACCCACAAGGAGATTCCGAACCCACAGAACCTCGCCAAACTTGGCGTCGTCGTTAGCCACGGGATCAACCAGATTGACAACGGGTATCCAACCGTGTTGGGACTGCATACGCTGTCGTCGATGGTGGGCCATCTCGGCACCGAGCGTGTCGTGCCGTTCCTCTATACGCTCTGTTCACAGTTGAACGAGTCCGGGGTGATGGGGTACTGCCATCTCGATCCGACCCGGCACTCAGATGACGATGTTGCGACGATCAAGTCGATCTTTGATGTAGCGGTGCGGATTCAGCCTGATGGCAGCGTCGACATTGAGTGACCCCGTGGGGTACGCGCCGTCGTTATCATGTGCTCGTCGAATTATCAGCAGCACACACTGAGTATACAGGATTTTTATTTATCTTATAAATTGAAAGTATCTCAGCTTGTCAGATAAAAATAAAAGGAAAATGACCACGCTACGACGCGCCGGTTAGGCGGTGCCGGTACCGATTAGGATTGCGTCGATGAGGTCGATGCTACCGAGGCCACCGCCCTCGAATGGGTTCCCGCCTGAGGCTGACACGTTGCCCTCGACACCGTCTTCAAATTCTGTCGTTGAAGAGAAGTTAATGTCAACGGTTACTGAGCCACCAGCAGGAACAGTCACTCTGTTGGCAGGATCCTGATCGGTATCAGACGCGCCGCTGACACTGGATGGTGAAATTTGGGTATTACTGCCACCAGCCTCAAAGCTGATCGTATCGACGACGCTCTGTGCTGTTGGGCCACTGCTTGTCCCGACATCGGTTCCGAATCCGGCAGTGCTGTCGTCTGCTTGGAAGACGATACCAACGTCTTCGTCGGTTGAGCCGGTGTTATTGACCTCAAGCACGCCGTCTTTCCGGCCGCTGGCTGTACGGCTGAATGCCAGTTCAACACTTAGATCATTGTCTGCGGTGCTGCCACCCGCCGTAGCAAGTGGGAAGTCATTGTTGAAGTTGGTGGTATCAACGCCGCTGTAGTCAATCTCATTGTTTCCGCTTGCATTAACGATGTTAGTGCTTGATGCGTTTGTTACGCCATCATCACCATCGAACACACCGTTTGCTTCCAGGCTCGCTTGTGCGAAGACCCGGAAGTCAGTGTTGCTCACATCCGTTGTGTTCGCTAACGCCGCGCCTGTCACTGATGCTGCTCCACTTAGTGTGGCCGCTGTTCCGAGACCGAGAACGAAGTTTCGTCGATTCATTGTACCTCTGAGGGTGAAACTCTTGCTAAATTACTTAATATTTTCTAAATAGGTTTCAGCGTATTAGACTCTTCGTTGATACTTTTAGGTGAAAAATAATCATAGTACTTGGGTAATAAATATCCATATTTCGATAGCATTTAATAAACGACCGTAGTAGCCAGCTAAACACGCAGCCTGTATTGTGGCGTCTATAGGTCAGAATGAATCGTAAAGCAATTGTAAACAACGGTCTTACCGTACTCCTGTCGACGATTATCGTATTTGTTGTGCTGTCGCAGGTCTTCGGCTTTCCGTCGCCGATTGCGTTCGTTGCGACAGATAGCATGGAGCCGGCAATGAATCCTGGGGAAGGGTTTATCGGTATTCCAACGCCGCTCGCTGGAGAGCTCTCGGAGGGGGACGTAGTCACATACAGGGCACAGACGATACAAGATGGTGGCTTGACGACCCACCGGATCGAAGCCATCCGTGAAAATGGCTATATCACCAAAGGTGATGCGAATGCAGTCACAGATCAGGACGACGGAGAACCGGTTGTTACCGACGCACAAATTGAGTTAGTTGCACTCCAACTTAACGGTCAAGTGGTCACCATCCCTGGTGTTGGATCTGCTGCACAAGCCAGTTCAGCACTACTTTCGAACCTTGCCACAGTAGTTGGACTCGGCGGAACACCCTCAGCTAACGTGGGGCTGACAATCGGGCTTGTTGGCCTCATTGTAGTGGGTGTTGGACTGGCTTTTGATTGGGCGGTTGGGAGTAGCTCTAGAACACTCTCACGCCAAATGAGGCGACAAGAAACGATCGACAGCCGACTTATCTTGGTAGCCATTCTACTTGCTTTCTCGCTACCGGTAACGGCAGTGATGGCTATCCCCAGCGGTAGTGAGGAACTCACCGTGCTTAGCACTGACTTTGAACCAAGCGGCGATCCACTAACGATAGAAGCAGGTGGAAGCACACAGATTCAATCCACCATTGAAAACAATCAACCGTTCCCAATAGTGGTTATTCTACAACCCCAGACAGACGGGATTCGTTACTCTCAGCAAGTGTTGCATGTTCCACCCGGGGAAACCGCTGAAACGCAGGTTACCATCTCCGCACCAGAGGAGATTGGATCACATGTCCGTGTTCGATCTGAACATCATTATGTGCATGTTCTTCCAGCGACATTTGTGCTAGGATTACACAATATCCACCCATTCGTAGCATTAGTAGCGATAAATAGTGTGATACTAACTCCTATCGCAGTTTTATTCTACTTCTTCTTTGGCTTCCGGCAGATTACAATTCGGGACACGGCCCGGTAAATGGATGAGGCTATGATCTTCGGGAGGAATCTCACAGATCAGGATGTTCCGCCATCGCCGACTGCACTCTCGCCCACTGGCTCGTGCCCCTCGATCAATTCCTGCCCGCCCATATATGGTCGCAATGGCTCCGGCACTGTCACCGTGCCGTCCTCATTTTGATAATACTCCAGAATCGCCACCATCACCCGCGGCACCGCCAGCCCCGATCCGTTGAGCGTGTGCAGATACTCCGCGGATTCGTGCTGCTCGGGACGGTACTGAATCCCCGCCCGCCGGGCCTGAAACGCCCGGAAGTTCGAGACCGAGGAGACCTCCAGCCACCGGCCACCCGCATCCGGCCCGTCCCCCATATCGTCGCCAGGAGCCCACACCTCGATATCGTATTTTTTCGCCTGTGTGAACCCAAGATCGCCGGTACACATCTCTAAGATCCGGTACGGCAGGCCGAGTTCCTGGAGCACCGATTCGGCATCGCTGACAAGCGCTTCAAACCGCTCGTCGCTGTCCTCCGGGCGGACGAAGTTTACCAACTCAACCTTGTTGAACTGGTGGACACGCACAATCCCCCGCGTTTCGGTGCCGTGTTCGCCGGCTTCCTGCCGGAAGTTGGGTGAGTAGGCCTGATATTTGAGGGGCAGGTCATCATCCAGCAGGATCTCATCGCGGTGGAGATTCGTCACCGGCACCTCAGCGGTCGGCAGCAGCCAGAGGTCATCATCGTCGTAGGGCTCGCTGTTGTCGCCCTCGATCCGGTAGGCATCCTCGGTAAACTTCGGAAACTGGCCCGTTCCACGCATCGACGCGCTGTTGACCGGCAGCGGCGGGAAGATGTCAGTATACCCCTGCTCGCGGTGGAGCTCCAGCATAAATTGGATCAAGGCGTGTTCGAGACGCGCGCCGTCACCCTTCGCGAAGTAGAATCCGCCACCAGAGACCTTCGCACCGCGGTCGAAATCCAGGATCTCAAGCTCCTCGCCGAGATCATAGTGGGGTTCGATCTCCTCGGGCAGCTCCCGTCGATCGTCGAACCCTTCGCGGCGACGCTCGAGGTTTTCGCCTTCGTCCTCGCCGACGGGCACCGAATCGTCGGGCAGTTGCGGCAGTGTCAGCAGCGCGGCTTCAAGTTCGGCTTCCAACTCATCGGCGCGGGCTTCGATCGCCTGGAGTTCGTCTTTAAGTTCCGCAGAGCGTTCGATGGCTTTCTCGGCCTCGTCATCCTTCCCGTCGGCTTTGAGCTGGCCGATCTCGCTGGATACCTCGTTGCGCTCATGCCGAAGGTCATCGCCCTCACTTTTGAGTGATCGCCATTCCTCGTCGATCTCCAAGATCCGATCTAAGTCGACATCGACACCCTTCTGTTCGAGGGCAGCACGAACGGCCGCGGGGTTCTCGCGGACAAACTGTCTACGCAGCATTGCCGGAACGTTTTGCCGTCGGTGTGAAAACGGTATCTATTACCGCTGGGTTTCGGGCACCTGATGGACGGTCTCGCGTTCCTCCTCGTCCATCTCCGCAAACTCGGCGTCGTCGACAACTTCCAGCCCGCGGTCGTTGATCGCGTGACCTTCGAGATGCAGTTCCTCCATATACTGCTTGTAGAGGCGTTCGACCGTCTCTCCATCCTTCTCCTTGTCGGAGGCGCGATCACAGAGCTCAATCAGATCCTCGGGCACGTCGTTTTCGGCGACAATCCAGTGGTTGATCAGATCAGACAGCCGCCGAATCGGGCTGGTAAAGTGACCGTAGATATCGAAGTTCAGCGCGTGATGGCCCCCAAAGGGATCATTCATGTATTTAGCCCGTGGCATTACTTTCAGCACAGCCCGTTGAATCTTATTGAGCTGCCGCCCCGGTGATTCCTCCAGTGCGGCGTTGACGGCTTTTCGGGGTTCGTCCCAGGAGCCACCCGGAATGGAGACGCCGTCGAGATCCTGAATCTCTTTGAGGGCCTCATTCCACTGGTCGGGTGTCGGCTGTGGGTGAACGCGGTACATCGCCTCAACGCCGCGATCCCACATCAGCTCATGGGTGACGGCTTTGTTCGCTTTCAGCATGCACTCCTCGACGATGGTGTGGGCACGATCGCGGGAGGGATTGAGGACGAGCGAGCCATCTTCCTTGCGTTGCTCGTGGAGTTGGTCGGCTAACTCATAGACGAGGTTGCACTCCTCGTGAAGTGGCGTCCCCTCCTCTTCGATGCGATTTTCGGCTTCGGTGTAGGTCAGGCGTTCGTCGCTGTGAATGACGGATTTGTAGATGTCGACCTCCTCGAACGACAGCGTCTCGCGGTCGATGGTCATCTCGACAGTGTGGGCTAAGCGGTCTTCCTCGGGAACAAGCGAGCAGACTGTCTCGGCCAACACCGGCGGCAACATATGAACGGTGTAGGCGGGGAGATAGACAGTGTTGCAGCGCTCGACTGCCTCGGCCCACATCTCCGAGCCGGGATGGACATAGTGGCTTACGTCGGCGATATGCACCCACAGCGTGTAGGTCTCTTCGTCGGCATCGATGCTGATCGCGTCGTCGAAATCCTGGGCGTCGGCCGGATCGGTTGTCCATGCCGTGAGATCGCGGAGGTCGCGTCGCTCGTCGAGTTCAGCCTCGATCTCGTCGTAGACATCCTCGGTTCGCTTCCGGGCCTCGACGAGCACGTCGCTGGGGAACTCGTCGTTGATCTCGAATTCCTCGAAGAGGTCGGCCCGTTTTTCGGCGAGGCGGTCGGCGACAGCCTCGGTGATCCGAACTGGGCCTTGGCCCTCGGCGGTGCCGGCGTCGGCCTGCGCATCTGACATGGCCGATCCAACGGGTGGCCGGTAGAAAGGCGTGTCGGGCGGCCCTGATACTGGTGAAGTTTTATACTGCTGTCGCTCGGAACCAGTATCGATGGCTGGAACAGACGACGAAACGCTTGACGATCTTCCACCGAGCGCAAAGCTGGTTTTCAAAGTCTTAGAGTACAACGGTACCCTCACCCAGAAGGGGATCGTCGAGGAATCGATGCTTTCGGCACGTACCGTCCGGTATGCCCTCGAACGCCTCGAACGGATCGGCCTCGTCGAGGAGGATGTCTACTTTGCCGATGCCAGACAGAACATCTACGAACTCACCCCGCAGGCCGCCGAGGCGATCGAAAACAGCGAAGCTGCCGCTGACTGACCGAAGCTACACGTTCCGTGAGAGCTGCACCGCTCGGATCGCGGTCAACACGACGACAACGCCGAGTGCAGTCGCCGACGCAAACACGATCGCCAACAGCAGAAACCAGGCTTCTGGGCCGACGATCGGATACGTTCGTTCAAACCCGACTGGACCAAGCAGCTCAAAGATACGGACAGCGTATGCGAGCGCGGCAACACCGATCCCGACGCCGACACCGACCAACGTGTTTCGTTTCACCGCCAACGCCTCAAGCAGGGCCGCTGTCGGCGGGCCATCCGCGTCCGCATCAGCGTCGGATTTGCTCATACCCACAGCTACGAGCGCGATCATAAAAGCGGCACCGACTGCCGGCTACCCAGTTGGCCGACTGCCGAGCACCAATCATTGGTAGGCAGTGAATTCCTCGCCAGCGACGAGGAAGTAACCAGTGCCAACGAGGCCGATCACGGTCGCAACAGCGAACGCTAATGTGGGCGACCCGGCGATAAGTTGGCCCTCACCGAGCGGATTCGGCAACCCATCGTAAAGCGCGCCACCGAGAGCACCGCTTGGGATGACGATCAGATTCCGGAGCAGGTAGTACCCACCGGTCACCCGCCCGCCAGCGTCGGCCTCGGCAGGGCCGACGATCAACGCCTTATGAGCCGGAAGGCCAGCAAACCGAAGCCCAGAGAACGCAAAGAGAACCGTGAGCACAACGGCATCAGGTGGCGCGTTGATCAACAACACCGGAAAGATGGCATACACCGCAAACCCGGTCACAACGACAGCTTTGAGCCCGGCCCGCTCGGCGAGGGCGGCGGCCGGAGCCATCACCAACAGCGCGACGACCATCTCGACGCCGAGCAGCAGGCCAAAAAATGTCGCCGGCGCGAGGTCGACGCCGCCAACGACCGGCAGTGAGAGCGACAGTCCGACATCGAGAAACTCGGTGACGACGATGATGAAAAAGACGTAGACCATGCCGTTGGCGAACCGAACCAAGGTGTCGCCGACGAGCAGCGGTCGGAGCGTCGACGGCAACGACCGTAGATCGGCGCGCAGTTGCGACAGGCCCTCGACTGAGTCGCCAAAACTGTCGTCGCTGGCATCGTACAGGATGTGTTGGACAGCGGTGGCGACGAGACCGACGACAACGGCGACAGCGAGGACGTAGCGGAAGCTCACCGTGAAATCGGGATGCAACGCGAGCAGGCCGGCAGCAAGCAGCGGCCCCAGCAGAAACGCACTCCGACGGAAGGTCTCAGTGCTGGCAAAGCCGCGAGCCAGTCGATCGGGTGGGACGCTCTGTTTGACGATCGCAAACGTCGCCCCGAGGCCGAATGACTTCCAGGCTTGGGCGAGGATAAGCCCGACAAACACCCAGAGCCACGGCTGGATCGTGAGCCCGCCGATCGTGAGGGTTCCGAATGAGGGGGCGACCACCCACAGGAGGAACCCAAGCGTCGACGCCGCACCGAAGAGGGTCAGCGCGTACCGGGAGCCGATCCGATCGGAGATCGCCCCGCCGGGGTACGGATACAGCGCGCTGATGAGATTGCCAACCGTCCCAAAGAGGCCGATAACAAAGCCACTGGCACCGAGAACACGGAGGTAC
>Ga0209946_1000951_pt1 | contig 11912 bp, 10 predicted proteins | sample SalPon2_A_H2O_MG_FD_185704 | JGI IMG/M metagenome (GOLD analysis project Ga0209946, IMG submission 185704) | Salt pond water microbial communities from South San Francisco under conditions of wetland restoration - Salt Pond MetaG R2_A_H2O_MG... | ecosystem: Environmental > Aquatic > Non-marine... | reverse complement strand
AACCACTGAACGCGGTCGGAAACGCCGCCGGATCGTTGCACTGGCGCTCCCGTTTTTTATCCTCGCAACATTTGGTGCCTTCATCCCACTTGCGAAGATGTTCCGAATCAGTGTCTCTGAAGAATTTCTGTATGCTGCTCAAGGATGGACAATTGAGCCATATCGTCAATTGTTTGCCTCGATTGCTGCATTTATTCCAATCATCGGGACTGAGCTCTCAAGCACAATCGCAGGTGGAACAGAAGCCGTTGATGATGTGTATGGGGCGACGATCTGGAACTCGCTGTGGTTTTCAGCAATTACCACCGTCTCAAGCGTTATACTCGGCATTGCACTTGCGCATGGGCTCGAAAAGTATGAACTCCCACATAAAGACTTACTTATTACACTTATTTCGTTTCCAATCAGTCTCCCTGGGATTGTCGCTGCGTTTATGATGATCGTTCTTTTCGGGCAGACTGGATTTCTAACGAACTTCTTCGCCGTTTTGACTGGGGCAGAGCCGCTGAATATCCAACTCACCGGACAGCCCTCTGGCACGGTACTTGCTATTACTGGTCTCTTCTTTGGCTATCTTTATTCGATGATCCCTCGGGCAACGTTGTTGTTGCGTGGAACATACGCTGAGGTCAATACCGACGCTGAGGAAGCTGCCAGAGCACTTGGTGCAACTCCAATGCAAACATTCCGATATGTCACCCTTCCACAGATTCGTCCAGGCATTGTGGGTGCATGCATCCTGACGTTTCGGACGGCACTTGCCATCTTTGGCACTGTGTTAGTTCTGAAGTCACTCTCGGTTGTTACGTTCCGATTTGATCAACTTGTCAAGGTTGGATATGAATTAAATATTGCCTCAGCACTTGCTGGAGTCTTCTTTATATTCACCGTATTATTTACTTTCCTTAGTCTCCGCTACACGAGTGCGGAGGTAGCACAATGAGCACTCCAGATTCAGACTCAAATTCAAATAACACACAAGCAATCACCGGTACAGTGCCCGAGCGTGAGCCTGGACAACTCGGTCGGTTTTCTGCAATCTATGGTCGAAAGCTGATTACGACACTCATTTTTGTCACTGTTGTTTTTCTTATCGGTCCCGTGTTGATCACTTTCGTTGCATCGTTCTTTCAGAACTGGACTGGCATCCTTCCAAGTGGTGGATTTACCGTACAAAACTGGGCGCAAGCACTTGGAATCGGTGCTGAAAGCATTGGCGCTCAACGGGGACTTGGTGGGTTCTGGACATTTGTTGCCCCGGACATTTTATTTATTCTTCAACTCCCAGGGATTGCAGACATCACGGTCTCATTTCCCTTTGATATACGCATCCCGACACCAATCCCAGTCGCATTAGGATTCAGTGTATTACTTGCCCTGCTTGGCGTTGTTATTAATTTACTTGTTGGTGTTCCGATTGCATATGCAGTCACCCGATATGACTTTCCTGGTCGACGGCTGATGAACACGTTTGCTGTATTACCTATTGTTCCCGGAATTATCCTTGGTATTGCCTTTCTGAAGACATATCCCGGCCTTCCAAGTGTTATTGCACTTGTGTTGGGGTATTCACTGTTGAAGATTCCATATATGGTACTTGCTGTTCAATCATCATTTGAGTCGATGGACCTGCGAAGCATGGAAGAAAGCGCCCGTTCGCTTGGAGCCTCCTGGACAACCACCTTTCTACGCGTCATCATTCCAGGAGCAAAACAAGGCATTATCTCAGGGTCAATCATTTGCTGGACGCTCGCGGCTGCGGAATTTAATTTCTCATATGTGGTATACTCTAGTGGTCCACGACCATTCTCATTATTCTTATTCGAGAATATTTCCAATAATCCATTCTTGCGGGCTGCAGCCGCGATCTCAATTTACTTTGTGATTGTCGCTGCGGTGACAGCACTGTTGAATTACGTTGGTGAAAACGGCTTCTCAGTTGGAGGTGTCAGATAAATGGCTGAACAAGTTACGATCGACAATATTACGAAACAATTCGATGAAACCGTCGCTGTGGATACTGTCTCATTAACTGTCGAACCAGGGGAGACAATTGGGCTTGTTGGTCCTTCTGGATGTGGAAAAACAACGACGCTTCGAACGGTTGCAGGATTTGAAACACCAAATGCAGGTCGCGTCTTATTCGACGGTGAAGAGGTGACACACGTCCCGCCCGAACAACGCAATGTCGGATTAGTATTTCAATCGTATGCGCTGTTCAATAATATGACCGTTCAAGAAAACGTTGAATTCGGCTTAAAAATGCGAGATATGCCAAAAGAACAGCGTTCTGAACGGGCAGCAGAGCTACTCACGCTACTCGATATCGGTGAGATGGGGAATCGTGACCCAACAACACTCTCAGGTGGGCAACAACAGCGCGTTGGTCTCGCTCGGGCGCTAGCAATTGAACCTCGTGTTCTATTACTTGATGAGCCAATGACTGGCTTAGACGCCAAACTCAAAACGCGATTACAGCAGGAGATTGGCTCATTACTCGATGAGATTGATGTCACCTCATTATATGTAACTCATGATCAAAGCGAAGCAATGGTGATGTGTGATCGGATTGCCGTAATGAATGACGGGCATATTGAGCAGGTCGGAACACCGGCTGAGATCTATGAAGCTCCAGCAAACAACTTTGTTGCAGACTTTGTTGGGACTTCAAATCGACTGGATGCAACAATTCGTAATGGAACGCTTGATTTGGGTCATGCAACCGTCACAGCACCGGCAAACGCTCCCAATGGAAGTGTGACTGTCGTTGCTCGCCCAGAGGCGTTTACACTTGATGAAGGATCGATTGAGGCGACTATCGAGGATCGATTTTATCTTGGTGAGCACGTGCGGATGACAGCACGCACGCCGGATGGTCACGAACTAACACTTCGGTTTGACCCAACTCACGCCCCTGAGTCCCGACATGTGACGCTCTCGCTTGATCCTGACCGCGTGCACGTACTCAGGAATTAACCGGCATGGACAGGGTTTTGTCTGATAGTGATTACTTCGAATAGTTTCACCGGCGGTGTCGAATGACGCGGGTTCAGCGGCTCCTATCACCGACACGAGTAATCACGGCGGTAAAGACTTACACTAATCACTATGAATTGGACCGCACATGTGGTGAGTCGGTCCGGATAGTTTATCGACGAGATTGATATGTTGAATATAGTATCTCATCACTATCGACCGACACTGATTGTATCCTGCATATCTTATCTGTATGTATGTCGACGACCTGTGCACTCTGTCGTCGCATCGTCCCGGATGAGCGTCTACAGGATCCACAAGCTGTGCAAGAGCACCACCTTCGACCTGAAGAACGGGCGGAGAGTCCAACCGTGATGGTGTGTCGACCGTGTCATAAACAGATTCACGCACTGTTCACGAATGATGAGCTCAGATCAGAGTATGATACCATTAACGCACTCCGTTCAGCCTCGCGACTAACGGAATATCTCTCATGGATTCGTGGAACAAATCGGCTTGATATCAATGTTGAAACGAGTAATCATGTCCGCCAACAACAGAACAGGTGAAACTAAGAACAAGATAGTGCTATGACTGATGATAATTCCAGTCGTCGAATAATCAAAAGAGATGGAACGTTCAATTGTGGGTACGATTATTATTTATCAACAATATGACTAGCATCTCACAGTTCGACCGAGTTGGGCAGTGTGGTACCCGTGTCGGATAGCATCTCGTCCTCAGTGCTTTGGTTTCAATGTGTTTCTTTTCTTCTTACTGGAGATTTCAGGTAAGATTCTCTGAAACCGTGCTTTCACTCGAAGCAAGCATCAGACTTCACACAAAGAGATGACTATAACACCGATGCGTATATTCAGCAGAGTTCGACAATGTTGAGTGCACTATGAGCCTGAGACTATCGATAGCGCTACCTGCCCGTCATCTCGATGGCGATTTCATTATTTTCGGGACGTCATCGCGTCATTCACGCCCGCCTCTATGTGATCGAGAGACTCGGTTGCTACTTTGATGTATACCGACGACTGCTCAAACAGATACTCGACGAGCTCATTGAGGACAACGCATCCAGAAACAGAGACGTGACACAGGTGTCCAATGTCGGGTTCGTTGCGTTCCCAATAAAAGATCAGAATAAGGATTAAACCCAGAATCATGATGATCCAAACAGAGAGTATGCCAACGCGGTCACATAACGAAATCGTATTATCACCGACTGACAGTGACAGCCGTACGCACGAAGGATAATTAATCATAACACACACGAAGCTCAATACTATTCATCATTATCATAAGAATGAGTAATGACAAGAGACACTGAGCCGCGGGTTGGCATCGATATCGGCGGGACGTTCACTGATCTCGTCGTAATTAATAATGGGACGGTAACTGTCACAAAGACACCATCGACAAACGCTCAAGAACGTGGCGTACTGGGCGGACTGAATCAATTAACCGAGTCAATATCGCTTTCAATATCAGACATTGGATTTGTTGCACATGGGACGACTGTTGCGACGAATGCTGTCTTAGAGGAAGCGTGGGCTGACACTGCGCTTATCACGACTGATGGATTCCGAGATGCACTTGCGATTGGTCGACAGGCACGTCCAGATATCTATGACTTCCAGACTGAGAAGCCAACTCCAATCGTTCCTCGACAACGTCGTTTCACTGTCCCAGAGCGAGTAACAGCCCAAGGCACAATCGATACGCCACTTGATGAGGATGCGGTTGAAACACTCGCAGCGAAACTCAAAAATGCAGATATCGATAGCGTTGCGATTAGTCTCTTATTCGCGTATGAAAACCAAGTCCATGAAACCCGTATCAAGGAGATATTAACCGAGCATAATGTTGATGTGAGCTATTCATTATCAAGTGATGTTCTCCCAGAAATCCGTGAATACGAGCGCACATTGACAACAGCGCTGAATGCAGCATTAAAACCGGTTATGGACCGCTATATCGGTAATCTTGAAACAGAGCTAACGCGTGCTGGTGTCACAACAGATCTCAATATCATGCAGTCAAACGGAGGCATTATCACTGCGACCGTGGCGCGAGATGCCCCAGTAAATACACTTCTATCCGGACCAGCAGCGGGCGTCCAGGGAGCGACATACATCGCTGAATTATGTGATATCTCAGATGTTATTACAATGGATATGGGGGGAACATCGTGTGATGTCTCATTAGTCCACAATGGCACACCAACGATTTCGCGAGATGTGACTGTCGGTGAGTACCCCGTGCATACACAGATGATTGATATTCATACCGTCGGGGCTGGCGGTGGGTCGATTGCATGGGTTGATGAAGGCAATGCACTTCGTGTCGGACCGCAGTCAGCAGGCTCGGATCCTGGTCCAATCAGTTACGGCAAAGGGGGCAATCGCCCAACAATCACCGATGCACATCTTCTACTGGGTCGACTTGACCCGTCTTCGTTCCTCAGTGATAATGTTGCTGTTGATATTGCACAGATTCGTGAGATATTTGAAACGAAACTCGCAGCGCCGCTTGGGATATCAATTGAAACCGCTGCACAGGGTGTCATTGATGTCGCAAATGCAAGCATGCAACGGGCTCTTCGGGTCGTCTCTGTTGAACGTGGATATGACCCTCGGGAATTTGGACTTGTTGCCTTTGGTGGTGCAGGACCACTCCATGCGACTGCAATCGCCACAGCACTTGACATTCCGCGAGTCATTATCCCACAGACTGCAGGCGTCTTGTCAGCACTTGGATTACTCATTAGTGATACTATATATGATTTCAGTAACTCACACGTTCGACCATGGGATGTGGTTTCTTCAACGACGCTATCAACAATGTTCACAGAGTTCATTTCAGACGGGCGTGCACAATTGGATGCCGAAGGAATCTCACCCGACCAGATGTGCTTTGAACGGTCAGTTGACCTCCGATATGCCGGGCAATCATTTGAGTTATCTATTTCAGTCCCACCTGGGGAGATTGATACCGAGACACTATCAGTCATCGAATCGAGATTTCACAGCGCTCATGAGCGACGATATGGTCACGCCGATAAAACAAAACCGCTTGAACTCGTCACCGTTCGAACACGCGCTCGCGGAAGTACTACTGAGCCAGATCTCACGGTGACCACCCCAGAGACAAACACTGCTGTGAGTGATGCTATTATCGAGACCCGATCGGTCTGGTTCGATGGTCAACAGCGCGAAACACCCGTATATGACCGGTCACAACTCCCCCCTGAAAATACACTTACCGGTCCGGCAATTATCGATGATGCTCAGAGTACGACCGTTATTCGTCCAGAGCAAACCGCAGAAATCGATACATATGGAAGTGTTATCATCGAAATAAATCCATGAACTGTATGAGAGAGCTCATCCGATATTCCCATCATATCCATCCTCACAGCCATATGAGATGAGAATAATGAATCCAGAGACAAATATGAACACCAACACTAATACCAATACAGATACCGGCGCTGACAACACCAACTCAGATGCTGACATTAATATTGATCCAATTACACTTGAGGTAACACGCAATGCAGCAGCTGCTGTGTGTGAAGAAATGAATGCAACGCTTATTCGAACGAGTTATTCTCCAAATATCAAAGAGCGACAGGATTGCTCGTGTGCATTGTTTGACCGTGATGCGCAAATGATTGCACAAGCAGAAACAATTCCCGTACACCTTGGCGCAATGCCATTTTCAGTTCGTGCTGCGATCGAGCGATTCCCACCATCTGAGCTTAATCCAGGTGATGCTATTGCAGTTAATGATCCCTTTGCGGGGGGTGCTCATCTTCCAGATCTCACAGTTATTAGCCCAATATACAGTGATACAGACACTGATACTGATACTGATACTGATAGTAGTGATGAACTGATCGGATTTGCAGCGAATCGGGCACATCATGCCGACATTGGCGGTGCATATGCTGGGAGTGTCGCTGCAAATTCAACAGAAATCTATCAGGAAGGGCTTCGAATCCCTCCGGTAAAACTGTTTGAAGCTGGTGAGCAGAATACAGATGTATTTGAGCTTATCTTAACGAATGTCAGAACGCCTGATGAACGACAGGGAGACCTTCGTGCTCAAAAAGCAGCAAACGAAACAGGTCGACGGCGATTTCAAGAACTTGCCAATCGATATGACTCTGATACATTCCTCGCAGCGACTGACGCAGTCAAGAATTACTCTGAGCGTCGAATGCGCACTGAGATTGAGTCGCTACCGGATGGCGAATACTCATTTTCTGATGTTCTTGACAGTGATGGGGCTGGGAATAGATCGATTACGATTACCGTTACAGTGACCATTGAGGGTGATACGGTACATGTTGACTTTACTGGAACAGCTGAACAGACAGATGGTCCGGTTAATGCTGTGCAGGCAGTGACGACCTCAGCAACCTATTATGCTATTCGTTGTCTCACTGACCCAGATATTCCACCAAATCACGGTTGTTATCGACCTATCACTATTGAGACGCCATCTGGGACTGTTGTTAATCCTGACCCACCAGCAGCTGTTGTTGGCGGGAATCTTGAGACATCTCAGCGAATTACAGACGTAGTGCTTGGTGCCTTCGGTGAAGTGACGCCTAAGCGGATTATTGCTGGATCACAGGGAACAATGAATAATGTCACATTTGGGGGGACCGACCCTCGAGATGGAGATCAATACACGTTTTATGAAACCCAAGGCGGTGGGTTTGGTGGTCGTGCCGGAAAGGATGGGCTTGATGGCGTCCATGTTCATATGTCGAATACACTAAACACACCTGCGGAAGTGCTTGAAATAGAATATCCACTTCGTGTGATGCAGTACTCACTTCGCCCAGACTCAGGAGGCGCTGGCGAGTATCGTGGTGGATTAGGGCTTCGTCGCGATATTCAAATACGCAATCATGAGGCAACATTCAGTTTACTTGCTGATCGGCATGATCATCACCCATACGGGCTCACTGGTGGTAACCCAGGTGACACTGGAGCAGCGATTCTCAACCTTCCAGATGGTGAGTCAGTTACTCTTGATGAAAAACTAACACGGACATTACCTGCGGGGAGTATTGTCAGCATCCGGACGCCTGGTGGTGGTGGATACGGCGCTCCAACTGATCGTGAAAGAGAGGCAATAATACGTGATCTTGATGCTGGGAAGCTCACACCAGCGCATGCAGTTGACGTATATGACTATCACGATGATTATAATTCTGGGATTGCTGAGAGTAATGACAAAACAAATACCGATTCTCAATAGCCGATTCGGATTCGGACTCCAACCCGGTCTCCAACCCGGTCTCATAATGTCTCGATTTTAGTTCTTGAGGACATCGTTGAGTTGCTTCGAAGTTCGGCTGTCGCGATCTCAACGCTGTCACTAATCACATCAGGTAGTGATGCTGAAGTCGGTCCTTTGAGACGCTCCAAACCCGAGGGAGAAGCAACAAGCGGTGGTTTACACTAATCGTATCGAGGAGCGGGTATGTATCAACAATTAATAGCTGTTCAGTTCGAACGATCATCAAAAGGAGTGCTGACGTCGTGACGAGTCGCGTATTACCGAATAACACGTGAATTAAGCCGAGCTGAATGAGTTTGTCACAGAGGAAGAACACAGCATCGAGATTACCCGCGAAGGTGACCGCAGCGTTCTCGCCATCGTCAAGCGAAAAACTCGGCATCAAGAACAACTGAGTGTCTATCGAGTGCCTCGGTTCGATCAAGCACATACAGCACGATCATATGCGTTATCATACAAGCCAATCTCCTGGAGTTCCTCGGTGACGGCAGTTGGGGCGATACCTTTGTAGTGGACGTAACACAGCACGAGTGGATCAGAACCATTGTTAGCAACAATTCTGACACTAACGATAGCGGGGGTATCACCAACAAGTATCGGCATCTATAGTTTGGCGACCCTGCCGATGAAGTCTTCATCCAATTATCTTTAGAGCGGTCTTTTTACAGAGATGTTTACCCTGCTCAGTCTTGTGTTTCTTTAGTATGTTTCTTGTCGATGGTCGAGTTAGCCTCGATATGGTGATCGATCTCTCTATTCCAAATTTTAGGCTATCCAAAAAATAGATTGCATATACAAAAGATTCTTTATCCAGAGCAAATATAATTTAGTATGGTAGTCTTAGCCCATCTCGCGCTTGTGTTCGTTGCCGGTCTCGCAACCGCGTTGGCGACGGGATTGGGGGCGATTCCGTTCTTTTTTATAGATGAGTTCAGCGACCGATGGAATGTTGGACTCTGGGGCGTTGCCTCCGGAATCATGGTCGCAGCGTCATTATTCGGTCTCATTAATGAGGGGATGCAGTACGCCAGTGATGGATTTCCGGTATTGATGCTGACTGGTCTTTTGACTGGGGTTGCATTAGTTGAGGGTTCAGGTCGGGTGCTCAGCCGAATTGATATCAACGCGACCGGTCCTGATGAGAGCGGTCATGGAGATGATGGCTATCCTCGTGACGAGGGTGATAAACAAACCGACCCCGCTCCGGATATCGGTACTGATGGTGGACCAGAGGCAACTCCGGACATCGAATCACAAGAACGCGATGATAACCCCCTGGAAGCCAAAGTATTCGCTGACGGGGATTTAAAAACGCTATTGTTAATTCTCGGTATATTGACCGTCCACAGTTTCCCCGAAGGTGTGGCTGTCGGTGTCTCATTCGCTGAGATCGGGTTTGACGGCGGAATAGGTATATTCGGTATTGCCATACCATTATTGGCTGTCTTCATGACGGTGGCAATATCAATTCACAATATTCCTGAGGGGACTGCAATTGCTATTCCGATGCGAGCGATGGGACTCTCAAAATGGCGGATGGTCGGTGCAGCGGTATTTTCGAGTCTTCCACAGCCGATTGGTGCTGTTATTGCCTTTGCGTTCGTTACTTGGGCTGAGTCATTCCTTCCGTTTGGGTTTGGGTTTGCTGCGGGTGCAATGATATATTTAGTCGTCACCGAATTTATTCCTGAAGCTCTCGAAACTGGTGCTGATCTTGAACACAGTGGTTACCGTGCACTCGCAGGGGGAGTTATTGCCGGAGTAGCAGTGATGATACCGCTATTGTACGTTTAAGCCGGATATCTATCTCGTGCTCTGACTGCTGATATGGATGCAATGTGCGATGTATCATAAGTATGTTTTCTACGCTTTTGACTCTCACAAATTACTCCCATCTACTGCTGTTGGCTTTAACCCCGTCTGAAATTCCATTATCACGATCGAGGCAGATACGTTCCATTGCATCATGATTGCTCAGCGATTCTCACGGATTTGGTTAAGCACGGAGGCGATGTCGTCGTGCTTTTCACCGCTCACACGACCAGCGTGAATCGCCTCGGGGTATTCGCTTCGACCGCGGATAAAACGGAAGTCCCAATGATAATTCCATGTCATGATCGCCAGCAGCGGCGGCAATGACGATTCCGAGAAGGATGCTATTCACCCAGCCGACGAGTGTAATAAGATATTGGGACCCAACACCCCAGTTATGGTACTGGTGCTTTCCGCAGCGGAAGTTGATCGAAACCTCGATATCGCGACACTCGTCGATGTCGTGGATAACGCATTAGTTAAACAGGCTGCTGATAAGGTCAAACGACCGCAGCGACCACATTTCACAGTCGGCGCGGGTCTTGATGATGACGAACCAATCGGAACTGGGATTGCGATGCCAGCGTACGTCTATGGTGCAGACCACTACGCGACGAAACTTGTCGGTGTACATGAAGATAATGAAACGCGAAATCTTCCGACGATCAACGCCCAGGTCATACTTACCGAGGCTCGGACAGGTCTCCCGAAGGCGTTCATGGCAGGGACAACAATCACAAACGCTCGGACCGGCTGCATTGGGGCAGTCTCAGTTCGAGCATTGGCACCGGAATCAGGCGATGATGGTCTTACGCTTGGGGTGATAGGCGCAGGTGCACAAGCACGCTGGCAGACCCGCGCAATCGAGACCGTCACAGCGCTTTCAGATGTGCGAATCTACTCACCGAGTGACTCGCGGGAGGCATGTGCGGCAGACCTGGTTGAGGAAGGGATGCCGGCGCATGCGGTCGATACACCCAGGGAGGCTGTCGTAGGTGCTGACGTCGTCGTGACAGCGACGACAGCGACCAATCCTGTTTTTCCGCCCGACGCGCTCGAGACAGGATCTCTTGTCGTCGCCGTTGGTGCATTCACCGCGGAGATGCAAGAACTCAATCCTCGTGTTCTTGAGCGCGCCGAACAGACGTTCGCCGACGTGCCCGAGGAAGTCGCCGAAACTGGAGATATCCTCGCAAGTGATCTTACCGCTGATGACATGGTTGAACTTGGCGTACCACTCACGAACGGATATGTTCGGGACTCACCGGACGAGATACTGACGGTCATCAGTGTTGGATCCGCGACGTTGGATGCCGCAGCGGGTGAGATGATTTATCAGCAGGCAGTCGAGGCAGGCAACGGGACTGAGATTTCGCTATAGTCCGGCTGATATCATTTGGCGACTCGGTCGGAGAGTAATATCAAATTGAATCAAACTCTTGATTCGTGCGCTGACGAACAGCAATTCGACCCTCACAGCCTCTGTGAAGAGACATCGATCCGCTCGCTCAACCGCTTAGCTAAACAGGTACTCAACATAGCTACATCGACAACCCCCTATTCAACCAATCGATCGTTGCATGCCGAACCAATCCCATCAATAGACTCAATGTCTCCACTTGCGTACTATCTCAGCGATCTGCTCATATCGGGTCTCAATATTAATATCTGTTATTTTACATGGGTATTATTGATTACGCTCTTGTGAAGCGGATTGTTGGTGATGACTCTCCGAACTGAGTAAATTCGGTAGATCGGTTCTTTCACCCTGTCTCACTCTCGTTCTGGGAAGCTCA
>Ga0209946_1000950_pt1 | contig 11915 bp, 10 predicted proteins | sample SalPon2_A_H2O_MG_FD_185704 | JGI IMG/M metagenome (GOLD analysis project Ga0209946, IMG submission 185704) | Salt pond water microbial communities from South San Francisco under conditions of wetland restoration - Salt Pond MetaG R2_A_H2O_MG... | ecosystem: Environmental > Aquatic > Non-marine... | reverse complement strand
TCGGATGGTCGCCGAGCAGCTGGATGAATCGCTGGCCGACCGCACCGGTCGCACCGAGGATGCCGACTCGTACAGACATTGCCGACAGTGAGCGATTATCACATAAGTGCGTTCGGATACGCGCGCCGGGTCGTTGGACGGACGTCGTCGTCGTCGGCTGTGCGTCCGACCGTGGCGGTTAAGCCGTCACGGCGACTCGTCTTGGGTGCGTGCCCCAAGTCCCCGCCCGAGTACTCCCAGCTGGGAGCGATGACCGCGCGGAGAACCCAGGCACGGTACATCCGGTCACACGATGTGACCCGCCCGCCGCCGCGTAGGTGGCCGCCCGCCACGAGGGTTTCCCGGTCGACGCGGCACGCCGCCAGGGATGAGACCGGTCGTTAGTGTTGCGGGCGATACACAGTGAGCAGGCGAGCGGCTTCGCTGACGCAGTGTATGCGATTGCTCCTTCTGCCGATTCGATACGTGTGTGAATACGACCCGGCGACAGCCAGACACCACTTGGCCACGCCCTCTCGGGCCAATTCGTTCGTCGCCTGCGGCGACTCGCTCATCCCTCGCACGCGCTCGCGAGCCCGCCTCCGGCAAACTCGCGAGGCGCGCGCCATCGCGGTGTGTACGTCTGGGGTGAGTCTGTCTTATCGCGTCACCGGTGCGGCGACCGACCCGATCGACTCGACGACCGCACGAACGTGGTCTCCAGGCGTGATGGGTGCCGCCCCGGGCGTCCCCGTACTGAACACGTCCCCCGGCTCGAGCGTCATCACCCGGGAGTGGAACGCCACGATCTCCGCGGGCGGAAACAGCATGTTGTCGACGACGTTTTCGGCTTTCACGACGCCGTCGACCTCCGTTCGGACCGAAAGCTCCGAGAGGTCTATCGGCGTGTCGGGCACCGCGATGACCGGTCCCGGGACGATGAACGTGTCGTAGCTCTTCGCCCGGGTGAGAAACCGCGGGTTGCGCTGTAGCACGTCTTCGGCAGTCATATCTATCACCGGTAGGTACCCGGCGACCACGTCGTCGACCGCGTCGCGTTCGACGTTGCGACACGTACGACCCATCACCACGGCGAGTTCCGCCTCGGCCGTCACCCGCTCCGACTGCGTGGTCGGCGGGAGCCGGATCGGACCGCCAGGACCGGCGAGCGCCGTCGACGGCTTCAGGAAGCTGGCCGGCTCTTCGGGACGGTCCTCGTCGAGGTCACCCGCGTGTTCCTCATAGTTCAACCCGATCCCCCAGAGCTTCCCGAAGCGCTCGAGCGGCGGCCCGAACGTGAGGCCCTCACGGGGAACGCGCGCGCTCGGCGCCGCATCGACGTCACCGAGAGTGCCGACCGCGGCGCGGGGAAGCGCGGCACGGACGCTGTCGAGGTCCGGCTCGACCGCTGCGAGCGGCACGAATCCATCCTCGTCGCCGAGGAGTGGCCGACCCGTCGCGGTACGTGCGAGGTACTTCATTCCTCGCGGTCCGTCCAGAAGTCGAACGAGCGACCCGGCGCGAAGACGTCGAGGCCGACCGCCAGCTCCTCACCGGTGTTCTCGACGCGGTGTGGCTCGTCGGACTCGAGTAACACCGAGTCGTTCGGCGCGAGCGTGACGGAGTCGTCTGGGGTCACCACGGTGAGTTCGCCCTCCAGACAGAGACACACCTGCTCGTTTGCGTGGTCGTGCATCGGTGAGGTGTGTCCCGGCGGCTTCTCGAACCACTCGAAAGAGAACTGGTCGCTGCCGGCCATCGACACCCGGCGCCACCCTTCGTCCGGCTCGTAGGTCTCGGCCTCGCCGAACGGGACCGGCTTCATCGCCACCACTCCGCACGTCCCGACCTCTCGCCGGGAGTCTCGTGACTCATGCTGGGGACCATCACGGAGATCCCTGATAATCTTTCGGTCACGGGCGATTCACTCCGGGTCGAACGACGCGGTTCCGCCGGTGAACTCGACCGAGACGTCGTCGTCGACGACCGTCGCCGCCGGCGGGAGGTCCGCGACGACCGCCTCGGAGACGTGGAGCTCGCCGAGATCCTCGGTGTTTCGGATCCAGACGATGCGGGCGGTCTCCGGGTCGTACCCGCCCAGTGCAGCACAGGCAGTGCGGAGCGCGAACTCGTCGTCCGGGGCGACGACCGGTAGCTTCGACTTCGTGAGCGAGCCGCTCGTGAGCGCGTTCGCGTACGTCTTCTGGACGTCGAGCGCGTCGACCGCAGACCGCCGGGTGAGGTCGGCGAGGCCGATCCCGTTGCCGTTCCCTTTCGTCGCCTCGGTCAACCCGCGGACGTAGATCAGGTCGATGGCCGGCGTCTCCGGGTCGGGCGCGTTGAGCACGCGGTATCGGCCGATGACGTTGGTGTCCATCCCGGCACCCGAGATTTCCTTGCCGATCTCGTCGACGACGAGCAGGTCGACGTCGTCGACCGGCAGCGTCGCCATCTCGTCGTACGCGCGCCGCAACAGCGCCGGCTCCCGGTCGAGGAACGACCCGGCAGGTACGGCTTCGACGTGCGTGAGCTCTTCCTCGAAGTTCTCTATCAGCGCGAGGCCGCCGAGCAACGGGACCGCTGACTCGATCGCCTCGAGTGCGGCCGAGAGCGTCTCGACGTACCCCTCGGCGATGGCGGTGGAGTGAAACGACTTCGCGCCGCGCTGCTTGCCGAGCCCGACGACCGTCATCTTCGCCAGCCCGCTCTCTATCGGGCCGCTGAAGTTGGTGTGGGCTTTCACCCGGTTCACGACGACCACGCCGTCGGCCTCGCGTGCGGCCGCCGCGACGTACACCGGAACGTCGGTGTCGCCCACCGACACGGTCGCAATCTGCTCGGCGTCCATTCGGGCGTCGATCGGAGCGCCGAGCCGGTCCTCGTCCATGCCCAGCGAGGTGAGCACCTCTCGTTGGCCCGCCGCGGTCGCCCCCCCGTGACTCCCCATCGCCGGCACCACGACGGGGTCGAAACCACGGTCGATCGCCCACTCGACGGCCGCCGCCGCGACGTCGTCGATCCGATGGATGCCGCGGCTCCCGACGCCGATGGCAACGGTCGCGCCCGATTCGAGCGTCGAGACGTCGAACTCGTCGAGCTCCTCGCGGGCGGTCGCGACGGGCGCATCGAGGGCCTCACTCGGCGGCTCGTACCGCACGCGGGCGAACGACGGGAGCGGCTGCGGGTCGATCAGGTGGTCGACGTCGCCGCGGGTGGGAAACTCCATGGGTGCGGCGTCGGCCGGGAGCCACAAATAGGGATCGCGTGGCGGCCCCGTGCGGCGGTTGCCCGTATACAGAATTATTTATCAGTAGGGATATCGGCTCTCGTATGGAGATAACTGCGGTCGAGTCGTTCCCGATCAAGCTCCCGTTGGAGTCGCCCGTCTCCTTCTCCAACCGGACGCTCACCTTCCGGGATCACGCGATAACGTACGTCAGAACCGACGAGGGCCACGAGGGAGTCGGCTACTCGCTCGGCTACGAAGGGGCCCCGCTCATCGCCGAGGCCGTCGAGTCGCTGTTGCGGCCGATGCTGCTCGGTGAAGACCCACGCGACACCGAACGGCTCTGGCACGAGATGTACGACGGGACCGTCCAGATCGGCCGGACCGGGCTGTTGTTGCGCGCCATCTCGACGGTCGACATCGCGCTCTGGGACGTGAAGGGGAAGGCCGCCGGCGAGCCACTCCACCGGCTGCTCGGCGGCCACTCGACGTCGGTGCCCTCGTACGCCAGCGGTGGGTACTATCGCGACGAGAAGGGCCACGAGGCGCTTCGCGGTGAGATGCGACGGTACCTCGATGAGGGCCACGACGTGGTGAAGATGAAGGTCGGTCGGCTCTCGGCGGCCGAAGAAGCAGAGCGCGTCGCCGCCGTCCGCGACGAGATCGGCGACGACCGCACCCTGCTTCTCGACGCCAACGGCGTCTGGGAGTCGAGTACGGAGGCGCTCCGAAACTGTCGGGCGTTCGCCCCGTACGACCCCTACTTCATCGAGGAGCCGGTCATGATAGACCGCGTCGAGACGATGGCGACGGTCAACGATGCGATCGACTACCCTGTCGCCACCGGTGAGCTAGAGGGAACCCGGCACAACTTCGCGCGGTTGGTCGACTCGGGCGCAGCCACGATCCTCCAGCCGGACGTGACCGTTTGTGGCGGGATCACAGAGTGGCTCAAGATCGCCAACTACGCCGCGGCGTACGACGTGCAGATCGCGCCTCACTACAACTGGAACATCCACGCGTCACTGCTCGGGGCGATCGAAAACGGCCTCTGGGTCGAGTACTTCTACCGCGACATGGACGTAAAGGCGTTCGACGACGTGGTGTCGGATCCGGTCCGACCCGACGACGACGGCATCATCGAACTCCCAGACCGACCCGGCCACGGCGTGCCGCTCGATACTGATGCGCTCGAGACCTACGCCTGGACATGAGAGACTACTCCGCACACATCGACCGGCGGGACCCAGCACGCGACGTCTCGATCACGAGCCTCGACGCCTGTGTCGTCGAAGGGAACTTCGAGTGGAACCTGATCAAAGTCGAGACGGACGCGGGCGTGACCGGCATCGGCGAGGCGTATCGCGGCGGCGGCGTCCCAGAGCTCGTCGAGTACACGAATCGTTTCCTCGTCGGAGAGAACCCGCTGGACGTCGAGCGGCTCGTCCGGTACATCTTCCAGGAGATGTCCGGCCACGGCGGGACCACCGGCAAGGTCGTGACGGCCGCCTCCGGGATCGAGATCGCGCTGTTAGACGCCGCCGGGAAGATCCTCGATCTCCCCGTCTACCAGCTGCTCGGCTCGAAGTACCGCGACGAGGTTCGGCTCTACTGTGACTGTCACGCCGGCGAGGCGTACGCCGTCGAGGACGGCGCCACCGCCTACGCCGACGCCGAGGCGTACTCACCGGAGGCGTACGCCGCCGAGGCAGCCCGCGTGATCGACATGGGCTTTGACGCACTCAAGTTCGATCTCGACCTCCCCGCGGACAACGACCCGGACCCGTACAACGGCCGACTGACGAACGCCGCGATCGCAGAGAAACGCGAAATCGTCGCCGCTGTCCGCGACGAGATCGGCGACGAGATCGACCTCGCGTTCGACTGCCACTGGGATTACTCCGTCGAGAGTGCAAAACGGCTCGCCTACGAGTTAGAGCCGTTCGACCTGATGTGGCTCGAAGACCTCGTGCCACCGGAGAACGTGGCGGCCCAGACGGAGGTCACGAAAGCGACGCGTACACCCGTAGCCACCGGTGAGAACCGCTTCCGCGTCTTCGAGCTCACAGACCTGATCTACGACCACGGCGTCGACGTCGTCACACCCGACCCGGCCACGGTCGGCGGGCTCAACGAGACGATGCGAATCGCCGACCGCGCCGAAGAAAACTACATACCGATGTCGCCACACAACGTGTGCAGCCCGGTCGGGACGATGGCGTGTGTCCACCTCGGTGCCGCGGTACCGAACTTCGACCTCCTCGAGTTCCACGCGCTCGAGGTGCCGTGGTGGGACGACCTCCTCGTCCGCGAGGAGCCCCTCATCGACGACGGCGTCATCCAGGTCCCGGAGGCGCCCGGATTAGGAATCGAACTCGACGAGTCGGTCGTCGACGAGCACCTACTCGACGGGACCACCGGCTGGTGAACTCGGGCGGTCACCGCGTGTGACCGGCCGGATGCTTGCGTAGCGTGCGGGTGTGTGCTGCACGCAGCTCACGCGATCTGATTCTCGAGGCTGTCGTACGTCCCCGTTTCGGCGACTCGATTGAGGTTATCGACGAGTATCTCCGCGCGTCGCTCGAAGTACTTCGGTGTGTGACCGGCGACGTGAGGGGTTATGAAGACGTTCTCGAACCCCCACAGCGGGTGGGACTCCGGAAGCGGCTCCGGGTCGGTCACGTCGAGTGCCGCCCCGTGAATCGTATTCGATCGGATGGCGTCGACCAGCGCATCGGTGTCGACGACGCCACCGCGCGCGACGTTGACGACGATCGCGTCGGTCGGGAGCGCCTCGAGTGCGGCCGCGTCGATCAGACCGCGCGTGGTCTCGGTAAGCGGACACGAGAGCACGAGGATGTCAGTCTCGGCGAGTGCCGGAAGCAACGCATCGTAGCCGACGACTTCGTCTGTCGGCCCGCCCGCGGATGGGCTGTGGCGCACGCCTATTGTCTCGACGTCGAACCCGGCGAGCCGCGAGACGATCGTCTCGCCAATCGCACCCAGCCCCACGACCGTGACGGTGCTGCCGGCCAGCTCGGTGAACGACTGGAACCGCCGCCACTCGCGGCGTCGCTGTCGCCGTTGGCCCTCGTCGAGTCGGCGGACGAACGTCAGTATCCACCCAAGTACGTGCTCAGCGATGTTGGGTCCATGGACACCGGAGGCGTTCGTGACGGCGACCCCCCGAGATTCGAGCTCCTTGAGCGGGAGGTGGTCGACCCCGGCGGAGTTACACGCAAAGAGTCGGAGCGCCGTGGCATCCGTGAGGTCCGACGCAGACAGCCGCTTGCCCGCGACGACCGGTGTGCTTGCCAAGAGTCGACGCCGGTCGGCAGCGGTCCGAGCGAGCGCGACGGTGTGGTCCGGGAGCCGTCGGTCGAGGATGTCGGCGTACTCGGCGGCTGGGATGCCGTGTGCGTCGTGGTCGAGCACCGCGACGTCGACGACGGACGGATCAGAAATGGACGACTCGGTGGGCATGGTGTGTGGGTCGCCGCCAACCCACAAAGTACCGCGGGTGGCGGCGAGCCGGACGTGAACAGCGGGAAACACGCGGGCGTGGGGAGTGGAAGACGAGCGGACGCGGGAGCGAGAGACACAGCTTCCGGGCACTCACGACGCGGATTCCCACTCGGCCATCTGAATCGGTGGGGCGCGACTCATCGCGAGGAGACAGGTGATACCGACGACAGCCCCGATGATGCCGGTTGCCAAGCCGACAAGTCTCACGGCCGGGACGAACGCCATCTGTGCACTCGCGACGGCAATCGCGGCACCCATCGCGATCGGCGTCAGCGTCGCGGCCGCGCGGCCGCTCCCCTCACTCAGGCTCACGAGCCCACCGCGTAGTCCGGCCGGTGCCAGCGTCGTCACGACGCTCCGATACATCGAGAGCACGAGGCCGAACCCGGCACCCATGAGGACGACGCCGACCGCGGCAATTGGTAGACTCGTGGCCAGAAACACCGCTCCGAGGCCGACGCCCATCGACGCGTTTGCCGCAACGAGCGGATACAGTCGTGACTCGAATTGGGCCGTAATTCGGCCGGTCTGTGTCGCCGCGAGCGCGTAGGTGAGACTCGCCAGCGCCGCAAGCAGCCCGGCCTGTGCGGGCGTCCCGCCGAGGACGTCGACGACCACGATCGAGTTGTAGGTCAGAAAGCCGAACCACGCGAGGTTCGCGGTGCCGCGGGCGACGACGATCGTCCACGCGCGCCGATGTGCGAGCAGCCGTCTGAGCCCCGCGAGTTGGTCGCTGAGGTCAGCCTCTGATCCCGCTGTCGAGTCTGGGTCCATCGGTTCTTCGAGATTCCTGTAGACGATCACTGCGATGGGGAACGCAACCGCATAGAGGAGAAATGGGTACCGCCAGCTAACCCCGACGAGAACGCCGGCGATGAGCGGAAACGCGGTCTGTGAGAGGCCCGAGCCGGTGAACCGGAGCCCTTGGGCGGTCGCCTCTTTCGTCCCCGTATAGAGGTCACCGAGGCTGGTGATGATGATCGGCGTGAGTGCGGCAAACCCGATCCCCTGAAGCAGCCGTAAGGCAATGGCGGCGCGGAAGGTGTCGACGAAGGCGATGGCCGTGCCGGTCAGTCCGAACCAGACGAGTCCGAAAACCAACACGGGGCGCCGACCGTACCGGTCGGATATCACCCCGGCGATCGGGATGACGACCACGGCCGGGCCGGTGAACGCAGACATGAGGAGCCCCACGTTTGCTGCTGTCGCGCCAAGCGGCTCGACGAGCGACCCAAGCACTGGAGAGAGGAGGGCCGTGCCGAGCGGCGGAAGGACGTTCACGAGGAGCAAGAGCTGGAACGACCGCTCACGGACGATTCCCGACTCGGTACCGGCGATCGACGGCGTCGAAACCACGGTGTGCTGGTTGAAGCAACTCCGCTACATGTGGCTACGTTTTCCGGCAGAGACCGGGGGTTCGATCGGGGAGTGGCGATCCCCTATCGGCGGGCAGTGATCCGCGCGGCCGCGACGCCGAGAACGAGAAGCAACACGCCGATGAGCGCGTTGACCGCGATACCAGCGATCGACCCGTCGGTTGCGTTGACGGCCGCGACGCCGAAGAAGACGGCCGCACCGAGGAGGTGTACCGCGACGACGGCGGTCGGGACGTTCGCGCCGACCTCGAACCCGAGTTTCATACTCCCGGTACTGACCCCGACAGCAAAAACACGGTGGTGTGTTCCGGTGGCCAACCGCCCTGGGTCGGTGGCGTGTTCTGTATGGTTCGCGCGCTGGTCACAGCGGGTCGTGCTACTCTTCCGGGACAAGCCCGGCTGCGCGGAGGTCGTCGGTAAGCCGACCGTCGCCGTGTTCGGCGTACGCCGCCGGGGTGTACGTCTTGATCTCGAGTGCATGTACCGACCGCGTCATGTGGTCGCCGACCGCGTCGTAGACGCGCTGGTGTTGGTCGACGAGTGACTCGTCCGCGAAGGCCGGAGAGACGACGATGACCCCGAAGTGGGCGTCTTCTTCCTCGTGGTTGTGGACCCGAGGCATGCTGACGTGCGCGACCGCGTCGGGAATCTCGGTCTCGATCAGGTCCTCAATCGTCTCGGTGTCAATGGTCATACCCTCCGTCTGACCTGAACGAGCAAAAACCGACCGGACGTCCCAGGCGGTGGACACCGTCGGCGCCATGGCTGCGGGTGACGAACGATCCGCCTAAATCCCTTGCCGAACGATGCAGTGACATGTCCCCCGATGACGCCAGCGGAGTCGTGACGCCCGGAGACGCCACGGCGAGGAGGCCGACGTGAGCGGCGACGAGGAGCTCGCGAAAGACCTCAGTCTCCTCGCGGCGCTCACGATCGGCATCGGCACCATGATCGGAGCCGGTATCTTCGTGTTGCCCGGTACCGCCGTGGCCCGCGCGGGGCCGCTCGCTGCCGGGACGTTCGTGCTCGGCGGGGTGATCGCGTTGTTCACCGCGCTTTCGGCGTCCGAACTCGGTACGGCGATGCCGAAAGCCGGCGGCGCGTACTACTACGTCAACCACGCGCTGGGGCCGATGTTCGGCTCCGTCGCGGGGTGGGCGAACTGGCTCGGCTTAGCGTTCGCCTCGGCGTTTTACATGTACGGCTTCGGCGAGTACATCAACGCCCTCGTCGGGCTCTCTGCGGTCGGCGTCGGGCCGATAACCCTCGAGGCGGCACAGATCATCGGACTGGTCGGCGCGCTGGTGTTCATCGGCGTGAACTACGCCGGCGCGAAAGAGACCGGCGGACTCCAGATCGTTATCGTGTTGCTGTTACTCGGCATCCTCGCGCTGTTCACCGTCGTCGGGCTGGCGAACGCCGAGCTCTCGTCGCTTCGCCCGATCGCTCCGCCCGGAACCCCGGGTGCGGTGTTACCGGTGACGGCGGTCGTCTTCGTCTCGTATCTCGGGTTCGTCCAGATCACCTCGGTCGCAGAGGAGATCAAAAACCCCGGGCGGAACCTCCCACTCGCGGTCATTGGCTCGGTGCTCATCGTGACCGTCGTGTACGCGCTGTTCCTCGTCGTGTTGCTTGCGGCAGTGCCGACCGAACTGGTCGCCGAAAACGACACCGCCGTCGTTGACGCGGCGCGACTGCTGTTCGGGGGCTACGAGGTGTTCGGCTACTCACTCGGTGCGGTCGGGGCGGGGCTGTTGTTGTTCGGTGGGCTGCTCGCGACGGCCTCTTCGGCGAACGCCTCGATCCTCTCGTCGTCGCGGATCAACTTCGCGATGGGTCGCGAACGGATCGTAACTCCCCGACTCAACGCGATCCACGACCGATTCGGTACGCCGTACCGATCGATCGCGCTGACCGGCGGGCTCATCGTTGCGTTTCTGTTCGTCGGCGGCATCGAGCCGCTCGCCACCGCCGGTTCGGTGTTACACCTCATCGTCTACGGTCTGCTCAACCTCGCGTTGATCGTGATGCGCGAGTCGGGCACGGAGGCGTACGACCCCGACTTCGAGGTTCCGTTGTACCCCATCGTCCCGGTCATCGGTGCCGTGTCGTCGTTCGCGCTGATCGCGTACATCAGCCCGCAGATCGTTCTCCTCTCGGTCGGACTAGTTGCATTCGCGCTGGCGTGGTACTTCGTGTACGCTCGCCGCGAGGTCGAAGGCGCGGGCGTCCTCAGTGATTGGATACTCGACCGGGCGGGAGACCTCCCAGATGGAGCCGTCTCGGCCGCAACGACCGTTCAGCCAGAACAAAGCGACTACCGGGTGTTAGTGCCGCTCGCGAACCCACACACCGAAGAACACCTGATCACGCTGGCGTCGGCGATCGCGAAGCGACACGACGGCACCGTCGTGGCGGTCAACATCGCGAACGTGCCGGACCAGACCTCCCTAGAGGCGGCGAGAGAGCGGGGCGCCTACGACGCCGCCCACGACCTGCTCAACCGTGCGGAAGCCGACGCCGAGACCTTTGGCGTCGACGTCGAGACGCACGTCGTTCTCTCACACCGGGTCTTCGAGGAGGTGTTCGACGCGGCACGGACGTACGGCGCAGACCTCGCCGTGATGGGCTGGGGCGAGAACGCCCACGGCTCACCCGGGCGGGCCGAGTCGGCGGTCGACGAGCTGGCACACTCGTTGCCGTGTGACTTCCTCGTGTTCAGAGACCGTGGCTTCGACACCGAGCGCGTGCTCGTCCCCACCGCGGGTGGGCCCGACTCCGCGCTCTCTGCGGCCGTCGCCCGGACGCTCCGTGCGGAGTTCGGGTCCGCGGTGACGCTGCTCCACGTTGCCGACGACCACGAGCGTGGGCGCGCATTCCTCGAATCGTGGGCCGAGGCGAACGGGCTCGAGGACGCCCGCCTTGTGGTCGAATCCGGCGACGTCGAATCGCGCATCGCCGAGGCGGCCCGAGAGGCGACGCTGCTCGTCATCGGCGCGACAGAGAAGGGGCTGCTCTCGCGGCTCGTGCGTGGGTCGCTGGTGCTCGAGGTGTTATATGACGTCGACTGTTCGGTGCTGCTCGCCGAGAAGCGACACGACCGCGGGCTCATCGACCGGCTCTTTGGCGGGGGCTCACGCGCGAGAGAGCCCTCGTACGCCGACATTGGTGTCGAGACCGAGGCACGAACGCCCTCGGTCGACGCGTCGACCGAGACGGAGGGATCGAACGACGACGCCGGCACCGATGTAAAAGACGAGAACGACGGGACCGCCTCGACTGACGCCGCCGACTGACGCCAGCAGTCACGCCAGGAGGCCAGTCCGCCGGAGCTCTGTGCGGATCGCGGTGCGCTTCACGATCGCGAAGCCACCACAGACGAGGACGAACCCGGCCACCGTATTCGATTCGAGTCCCTCTCCCAGAACCAACCACCCCGAGAGCGCCGCAAATACGGGGGCAACGTAGGAGACGAGGTTGATCTCGATCGGGCCGAGCTGATCTAACAGTCGGAAGTACAGCAGGTAGCCCGCACTGCTTGCGACCACCGCGAGGTAGCCAAGCGCGAGCACGGCTTCCGTCGTCCATACGATCACAGTGGGCGACTCACCGATGGCGGCCGCAGCGAGGTGCATGACCCCCGCCCCCAGGAGCATCGCCCACGCCTCCATCGTCTCGATCTCCAGATCGGTGTCGAGCGCGCGAGTGATCACCGACCCGAGTGCGAAGGCGGCAGCAGCGAGGAAGACGATGAACTTCGCGACGGTCCCGCCGGCCGTCAGGTTGGCCGGGTCCGGCGCGGCCAACAC
>Ga0209946_1000949_pt1 | contig 11929 bp, 14 predicted proteins | sample SalPon2_A_H2O_MG_FD_185704 | JGI IMG/M metagenome (GOLD analysis project Ga0209946, IMG submission 185704) | Salt pond water microbial communities from South San Francisco under conditions of wetland restoration - Salt Pond MetaG R2_A_H2O_MG... | ecosystem: Environmental > Aquatic > Non-marine... | reverse complement strand
GGACGCCGAGGTTGTCCCGCTGGCGGTCGACGTCGAGAGCTTCGAGATGCCGGAGCGGCTCCGCGAGGCGTTCAAGACCGCCACTGCCGACGACGGCTCGGCGGAGCCGGAAGAAACGGCGGAGGATTTCGGGATCGACCCCGAGACGGCGACGTATAAGTACGATACCGGGAAGTAGGCAGGTAGCTCCGGATAAAACGGCAGTGGAGGGCCGTTCGAGCGATCTTTCAGCTCGGGTCGCGTCAGCGGTGGGTGAGCGTTGCAGGTCTTCGGGGGCACGCCGATACGTGACGGATTGAGTGAATCCCAACCCTTGTACCGCTTGATTGTGACCTGTTCCGTACAATGCTTTCACACTGCAACTCCTCCATCAGGTCGGTCTATAATAGTATTGAGAGACCTTTCGTAACTCCAATCGGTTGCAGCTGTCTGAATCCAGGTTTCACCTACGTCAAATCCATCGCTGTCCGGTGATTTCCGATGAGACACCTCCAAGACGTGGTCGACGAGTACAGCGTCGACGGAGCGTCGGATGAAAAGAAACTGGTCGTTGTCGAGTGGTTCCAGAAACGGCCGGCAGAACGGTTCGACGTCACGGAAATCGAAGCCGCACTCGGCGACGAGCTGGCTGTCGGCCAAGGCCAGATCAGAAACTATCTGACGGCGCTCACCGACGAGGAGATCCTGCAGTCACACGGCGACAGGCGGAAAGCCTACGAGTTGGCAGACGACATCGTTCCACCGGTGCGGTATCAGGTACGGGCGGCGCTTCGGCATCTGTTCGCCGTCTTCGATATCGATCGCTGGGGTATTGCCGGGGTGCTGAGCATGTCGACCGCGATCTGGGCGATCCTGACGCTTCCGTTTTGGGTCCTGTGGGGATCGTTGCTGGTTGTTCCACACGACGCCCATGGCCCGATCAGTCAGTCCGACTATCTCATCACGGCCATCGCGATGACGCTTTGGCTCGTCGTGTTCGTCGTCGCGACCACGCTCTCACACCATATTCACCGCTGGTGGCGTCGACGACCGAACCGTCTCGACTGAGACTACTGGACGCCTTCCCGTCCTTCGAGGAAGTCCGTGCTGAAGACGATGTAGGTCAACACCGTACAGAACAGAATCGGCGGCAACAGCAGGAAGGCCCACAGCGGTTCGAGCCCCCATGTGAGGATCAGGGCGACGTTGCCGAGGCCGAGCAGGAGGAACGGCAGCGAGTAGAGAGCCGCCCGCTTGCGTTTCCGTCCGGAATCGAGAACCTCGTCGTCGAGGATGTCGTCCCGGGATGGTCCCTTGGTCGACGAGCCGTCCTCGGGGTCGGCCTCACCGGTCGGCGTTTCCATACCCCTGCTACGGGGCCGAGACTGAAAAACCGTCCCACATCTCACTGCCCGTTGGTATCGTACCGCGAGGCCAGCGAGACCGCTCCATAGAGCAGCGAAATAGCGACCGCAATGACGATCATTCCGTAGAGCGTCATCGCAACGGGAGAAACCGGCACCGTCAGGACGCCGAACAGCGTCAGTTCTCTCAGAGTCTCGCCGCCGTTGCCACCGACAATAAATCCCAGCAGCCCGCCCAACAGGATCATCCCGCCGCCGAGTCCGAGCAGGATTCGACGCCCCAGCCCACTCACACCTGGTGCCGATTCTTCGCTCATACTCACTGTAGGTGGCCCGCGATGGAGAGCCTTTCCGTTTCGCCCCTGCTTATATATTCGCCCGCTACGGGCATACGGTATGACCGACCCACTGATCGACCGGGCCCGCGGCGCGCTGGACTCGGCCCACGTCCCCTACTCGGAGTACCGAGTGGGCGCAGCGCTGCGGACCGCCGACAGCAGCGTCTTCGTCGGCTGCAACATCGAGAACGCCAACTACTCCAACAGCCTCCACGCCGAGGAGGTTGCGGTCGCCGAGGCCGTCAAAACTGGTCACACCGATTTCGAACGCCTCGCGGTCACCTCCGCCGCCCGCGACGGAGTCACACCCTGTGGAATGTGTCGACAGACTCTTGCGGAGTTCGCCGACAAGGACCTCGAAATCGTCTGCGATCGCGGCGAACGGGTCGACACCTACACGCTGGGGGAACTCCTCCCGAAAACGATCTCGGAGGAAACGCTGGACGATGCCAGCCGACAGCGGGGCGACAACCGATGACGACGCCCGCAGATGGAGACAAGCCAGTCGACGCGGAAGCCGAAGCCGAAGCGGCCGTCAGCGACGAAGATAGCTCGGTGGCCGGTGACAGCGATGGGCGAGGCCCATCTGGCAGCCGGGCAGTGCCCGGCGACAGCGAGGACCCCAACGCCGACCGCCAGTACCACCTCGAAGTCACGAGCGACGATGTCGCCGACAGCGTGCTGTTGCCGGGCAACCCCGAGCGCATCGAGACGATTACCGGCCTGTGGGATTCGGCCACCACGGTCGCCAGCCACCGCGAGTACCGCACGGCGACCGGCCGCTACGACGGCACGCCGATCTCGGCGACGTCGACGGGGATCGGCGGCCCCTCGGCGGCGATCGCCCTCGAAGAACTCGCCCGTGCGGGCTCGGAGACGTTCATTCGGGTGGGCTCCTGTGGGGCGATCCAACCCGAGATAGCAGTCGGCGATCTGGTCATCACCGCCGGTGCGGTTCGGCAGGAAGGAACCAGCGAGGAGTATATATACAAAGACTACCCAGCGGTTGCCGACCACGAAGTTGTCTCGGCGCTCATCGCCGCTGCCGAGCGGTTAGGCTACGACTACCACGTCGGCCTCACGATGAGCGCCGACAGTTTCTACGCAGGGCAGGGTCGCCCCGGCTTCGACGGCTACGAGGCTCCCGGCAGCGACGACCTCGTCGAAACCCTGCGGAACGCCAACGTCAAAAATATCGAGATGGAGGCCGCGACGATTCTAACGCTGGCGTCGCTCTACGATCTGCGGGCCGGAGCCGTCTGTGCGGTGTACGCCAACCGCCAAACAGGTGAGTTCCGTACCGAGGGCGACACGCGGGCCGCCGAGACTGCGAGCCTCGCGGTCGACCTGTTGGCCCGGATGGACCAGCGAAAGCGCGAGTCTGGTGTCAGTCAGTGGCATGCGAGACTCTCACTCGATTGAGCGAATCAGCAGTTTGTGGGCGTTTGTAGCGCTGGAGCAGTGGTTTAGCCGAGGGTTCGTAGAAAGCGCAGTCGACCGCTGTTTCAAAGCCGATTTATCCGAGGCCATCGCACAGTTACACATGACAGATCATGTCGTCGTCGTCGGGGCCGGCTATGCGGGCGCTGGCGCGGTCCAATCGTTCGAAGACGAGATCGAGGACGGAGAGGCCGAACTGACGTGGATCTCGGAGCACGACTACCACCTTATTCTCCACGAGACCCACCGTGTCATCCGCGATCCGCAGGTCGAATCGAAGGTTGCCATTCCGGTCGACGAAATCAAATCGCCGGAGACGAACTTCATCCGGGACCGCGTCACCGACATCGACACCGACGAGCGGACGATCGAACTCCGAGACGGCGAAAGCGTCGACTACGACTATCTGCTGGTCGGCGTCGGCAGTTCGACCGCCTTCTTCGGCATCGACGGGCTCGGCGAGTACTCCCATACGATGAAGAGTCTCGACGACGCTCGGGGGATCCACGAGGCCATTCGAACCGCAGGCGAGGAGGCGACGCAAAGCGAGCCAGCTCAGGTGATCGTCGGCGGGGCCGGGCTCTCGGGCATCCAGGTCGCCGGTGAGATCGCCGAATACCGCGATCTCCACCGCGCGCCGCTCGACATCAAGCTGGTCGAGGGGCTCGACGAGATCTTCCCGGGTAACAGTCCGGAAGTTCAGGGCGCACTGAAAAAGCGGCTGCTGGATCGGGACATCGAGATCCTCACCGGCGACTTCATTTCGGAAGTCGACGACGAAACCGTCTCTCTCGGCGAGGAGAGCGAACTCGACTACGACGTGCTCGTCTGGACCGGCGGTATCGCCGGCCGCGAGGAGATCGCCAAGACGGACCTCGACAAGGACGAGCGGTCGAACCGCGTCTTCGCCGAGTCGGACTTCCAGACCAGCGACGAGCGCGTGTTCGTGATCGGTGACGCCGCCCTCGTCGATCAGGGCAACGACGACGTCGCGCCGCCGACCGCACAGGCAGCCTGGATGGCCGCCGAAGTCGCAGGCGAAAACCTCGCTCGTGCCGTTCGTGGCGCGCCGCTGAAATCGTGGAAACACAAGGACAAGGGGACGGTCATCTCGGTCGGCGAGGATGCAGTCGCCCACGACGTGATGGGGATTCCGGTCAACACCTTCGGCGGCCCGGCCGCCAAGGCCCTCAAAAAGGGGATCGCCTGCCGCTGGATCTCGGATATCACCTCGCTCAAACGCGCCGCGAAGGCGTGGAGTGACATGTGAGGTAGGCCGAGACGCTTTTTATCCGATACCGTTCGATCGCTGTGACTCTGCTGTAGCGAGATAGCAAAGAGGATGCCGGAATCGACCCGATTAGTGGGCCGGATCTTCGGCGGGCGCGAGCATATCGTCGATCTGCAGGATGAGAATGTTGTTGGTGTCGTCTTTGGCATCCAGTGTCCCCGTAATGCGGAGCTTCGACAGCGGCGTCGGGCCGACGATCACTTCGTCGCCCTCGTGGAAGTCACGGACTGACCCCTGCAGGTGGATCTCCGCGCGGCAGAGTTCGGGATGGTGAACGCTTGAGAGGTCGATGCTCTCGACGTTCGCAGTTTCGACGGTTTCGTCGTTGTGGAACAGTGGCACCGATGCCGCGTCGTCCATCTCGTCGACGTCGAGGGCTTCGTAGGCGTTGGCGGTCGGCTTATAACCGCCTTTTGGGCCGGGTACACCTTCGACCAGCTGGAGGGCCTTGAGACTCTGCATCTGGTTGCGAATCGTCCCGGGATTGCGGTTTACTTCTTCGGCGATGTCCTCGCCTTTGACCGCGTCTTCGGTCTGCCGGTGGAGGTTCGTGAGCGCAGTCAAGATCGTTTTTTGGCTCGGTGTGAGCTCGATTGATGACATACGACCTGTTTGGAGCGGACCGTTCATAAATCCGATGGAAAACTAGTAACAATCCGAAACAAGCAATGCGTTTGTCACCTTTTCTATTCACTATTTGGAGACGATCTAGTTGCTCTCGGTGTCGACTCACACGCCCCATACGAAAGGGATAGTTCGGGGCGACGCCGACCGATCCAGAGCCGCCCCACACTCCTAAGTAGCCTGCATGTGATCCGCGGACATGACCCGAACGGTTCGTCTGATCGGTGCACCGAGCGACTACGGGGCGAACAGACGGGGCGTCGATATGGGACCGTCGGCGATCCGGTATGCTGGACTCGCAGACCAGCTCCGAGCCGCCGGTGTCGAGCCGATCGAGGCGGGCGACATCCGGGCTCCGTACGCCGAGGAGTGCGATCCCGAGACACGGTCGCTCCGCACCGGCACGGCGAAGTTCCTCGATGAGACGAAAGCCGTCTGTACGCAGCTGGCCGAAACTGTCGAGTCGACGCTTGCGGCAGGCGAGACGCCGCTCGTGCTCGGCGGCGACCACTCGGTTGCGATCGGCTCGGTCTCCGGCTCGGCGGCCGCCGAGCCGATCGGCGCGGTCTGGTTCGACGCCCACGCGGATCTCAACACACCGTCGACATCGCCGTCGGGTAACATCCACGGAATGCCGCTGGCGGCGCTTCTCGGCATTGGTGAGTTCGCCGACCAGACGTGGGCGACCGCACCCAATCTCCAGGAAGAAAACGTCGTGCTCGTGGGGCTCCGGAGCGCCGACGAGGCCGAACGGGCGCTGCTCGACGAGCGAGAGCTGACGGTCTTCACCATGACTGATATCGACCGCCGAGGAATCACGGCCGTTGTCGACGACGCCCTTGCGGTGGCGACCAACGGCGTCGATGAAATCCACGTGAGTCTCGATCTCGACTGGCTCGACCCGACCGAGGCTCCCGGCGTCGGGACCCCCGTCCGTGGCGGCGTTACCTACCGGGAGGCCCACGCGGCGATGGAGCAAGTCGCCGCGAAATCCGCAGTACGGTCGCTCGATCTCGTTGAAGTGAATCCGACCCTAGACAGATCAAACGAAACCGCCGACCTGGCGACCGAACTCGTAGCCAGCGCACTCGGAAAACGCATCCTGTGAGTGGAAACCGCGTGAGTAGCCAGTGACTACCGGACCGGTAGCCGGTCGACTAACTCCGCGCCGCGGGTGAACATGCCGCCGCGACCCTTGCCCTCAGCGATGTTTCGGAAAACGGGCTCGGGATCCTTATTCCAGACCCACTGCCAGCGCGTCCGGGCCAGCAGGGCGAGCTTCCGGGCGGTGGTGAGCTGCGGCGTCTCCGACAGCACGTCGTACTCCCGGTTGCGGATGAGTCGGTGATGGTCGGCATAGAGGACGGCCGCCAGCAGGACCGCGAGCTGGCAGTCTTCGGGCAGATACTTGATGCCAGCGACGCCCTCGGCGTAGAGCTGTTCGGCACGGTTGAGTTCGTCCTGCATTACTCCGGCGACCTTGGCGTCCATCTCGAAGGCTTTGAGCTGCTCGTTGGTGACGCCGTGACGGTCGAGCGTCGACTGTGGGAGGTAGATGCGATCGCGCTCAACGATGTCCTCTCGGACGTCTCGGAGGAAGTTCGTCAGCTGGAAGGCTTCGCCGAGCGCGGTCGCGTGGGGCAGCGCCTGCTCGGGGTTGTCGGGCTCCATGACTGCGGTCATCATCCGCCCGACAGCGGAGGCTGAACCGTCCATGTAGGCTTCGAGCTCGTCGTACGTTTCGTAGCGGTCGGTGTCGATATCCGAGGCCATCGCGTCGACGAACGTATTAACGTCCTCGGAATCGATCTCGTGTTCCTCGCGGAGTTCCGCAAACGCCGACAGGACCGGATCGTCGGTTTCGATCTCGCCGAGGGCGGCGGCTCGAATCCGTTCGAGTTCTTCGCGCTGTTGTGCTGGAGGGGCATCGCCCGCGTCATCGACTACCTCGTCGGCGACACGGAAGAAGGCATACAGTACGTAGGTCGCCTCTCTGATCCGTTGTGGCAACAGTCGCGTGGCGACGTGGAACGTTTTCCCGGTCCGCTGCTGGATTGCCTTGCTCCGGGCGATCTGTCTGTCTTCTACCATAGCTCTCCGGGAGCCATCGGTCGTCTCGTCGGCCGGTTCCGGCGGCACAGCATATACGCTCCCATACGGACGCAATCAACATAACAGTTCGTACACAGAGTAACTGTAACTGATATTCGACTGGATTCACCGAACTCAGTAGAACGTGTCCGAACAGTCGTACACCACGCCATGAGTCGGACAGATGTACTTGCAGTGGCGGTGAGTCATCGACGCCCCACAGAGCGGGCAGGGTCGACCCGGCGGTTCGTCGGTGTCGTCCATACAGCCCCATACAGCGTGAGAACGCATTACTGTTCTCGTTTCGGGCCTCCAAGGCCGGTAGGCACCGACTACCGGTCGACGACACAGGGCACGTAGACTCCTGTCGAGGGGCGGAGCAGACCAGCGTCGAACCGCTTGGCCTGCAAGATTGCCATGCCAAACAACAGCGCGACACCGACCGCCAGCCAGTTGTTGAACCACGCGTTGATCACGCCCCAGAGGATGACGAAGCTCACCAGATCGTCGAGCATAAACCCACATTCGACCAACCGGTCTTCGAGCACCGCCCGGTCGATCGTCCAGTCGAGCACGCCGACCGAGACGGCCGCGCTCAGCACCCACCCGACATAGTTCGACAGCGGCACGCCGTAGAAGGCACCACCATCCAGATACGCCCAAAAGCCGAGTGAAACCGCAGCCGGATCGAGCACCACGTCCATCGCTACCACTGCCGGAATCACGACCGCCAACCGCAGGAGTCGTGAACCCCTGCGTTCGCCGAGCAACAACAGCGAGAGAACGTAGGTGTTGAGGACGATCGGCAGGAAGAACACGGGCAGGGCCGCCGGGATCTCGCCGATCATCGGGCCGAGACTGATCCCGTAGGCGAACTCGCCGTACGGCCAACCGGTCGACACACCTACGTACTCGATCAGGTAGGTGTAGCCTACTAATACCCCCACACCGGCCAGCGCCCGCCGGTCGATTGCCGGGATCACGCCGACGATCAGCGGGGCAGCCATCACGACCGTGCCGAACAGGATCAGCGGCGCGTTGAACCGCAGCAGCGCGGGAATGAACGACCAGCGTTCGGCGCTTCCGAGCAACATGATTGCCCCGATCAGCGGGAAGAAAACAGCGATGGTAAATCGGTTGCCGTCGACGAAGGCGTCCAACCACGCCTCGGTCTCCCGGCGGGTTCGCGGCAGTCCCGACAGCACGGCCGACAGCCCCTCGGCCTCCCGAATCCGCGGCTCGGGAAGCGTATCGTTCTCGCCGACCGACTCGGTCACGGCAGTACCTCCCAGATAGGGACGACCTCCCAGAGCGCACCAAGTGTCATCAGTGTGCCGACCGCGGTGTTGAGCGCCGGAAACCACCAGTAGGCTCTCTCTACTGCGACCGACGACTGGCTGACCCACACGACGAAGACGGGGTAGACGGCGAGGAGCGCGCCAAGACGGAGGTCGACCAGTCCGAAGGCGAGCGCCGCCGCCAGCCAACAGGCGGCGACGTAGCCGTAGGTCCGGCGTTCGCCGAGGGTGGTTGCGGTCGTCCGAATCCCGGCGGCTCGGTCCGGCTCGATGTCCGGAATCGCCGAGAAGGTGTGCATCCCCATCGTCCAGAGCCACGCCCCGACGACCGCGAGCAGCGGTGGCTGTGTGCCAGCGACCACAACGTAGGCCGCGATTCCCGGTAGAATGTAGAGGCCATTGGAGAGCGAGTCCAGAAACGGCGTCGTCTTGAAGCGGAGCGGCGGGGCGCTGTACTCGACGGCCAAGAAGAGAAAGCCGCCGAGCCACGGCCAGGCTGCCGGTGGCGTCAGGCTGGCGGCTCCGACCCCGAGGACTCCGCAGAGAATCACCGCCGCAGTTACCAGTCGGTCGCCCTGCCAGCGGACCTCCCTGTCGTCCTTCTTCGGGTTCTCGGTGTCGACCTCCGCGTCGAAGATGTCGTTGACCCCGTACAGCAGGACGTTCGCCGGCAGCAGGAAGTAGGCGAACAGCCCAAGACTGGTCGGTAGAAACAGTTCGTCGACCGTGGTTGCCCCGACCGCAACACCGACGACAATCGGGCCAGCGAGATAGAACCAGAACCGTGGTCGAGAGAGTACCAGCAGATAGGTGAGTCGGCCGACCAGTCTCTTGGTTCCGGAGCCGTCAGTCACGGTCGACATCACTCCGCGACGGCGTCGGCAGTTAGTTGGCCACTAATCAGACACATCGGGACACCGATTCCGGGGGTGGTGTAGGAGCCGGTGAAGTAGAGACCGTCTACCGTGTCGGACTTCCGCGAGGGACGGAACAGCGAGGTCTGTTTGAGGGTGTGGGCCATCCCCAGCGCGGTTCCCTGCATCGAGTTGTATCGGTCGGTGAAATCATCCACGCAGAACGTCTCCTCGACGACGATCCGATCCCGGAGGTCGACGCCCGTGTTGTCGGCGATGTCATCGAGGACGAGATCGCGGAAGGTCTCGCGTAACTCGGGGGTATCCTCCAGTCCAGCGGCGATGGGGACGAGCGCAAAGAGGTTGCTGTGGCCTTCCGGGGCGACCGAGTCGTCGGTTTCGGAGGGGACACAAAGGTAGTAGGCCGGGTCGTCGGGCCACGCAGGATCGTCGAAGATCGTCTCGAAGTGGTCGCTCCAGTCGGTCGGCAAGACGAGGGTGTGGTGGGCCAACTCGTCGACGTCGCCCTCGACACCCAGATACAGCAGGAATGCAGAGGGCGCGTAGGTTCGTGAGTCCCAGTAGTCGGCACTGTACTGGCGTTTTTCCGGCGGCAGTAGCTCCTGTTCGGTGTGGGCGTAGTCGGCGTTCGAGACCACGCGGTCGGCGAAATACTCCTTGCCGTGCTCGGTGCGGACGGCGAATCCGCCCTTGCGACCCGCGATTTCGTCTACTGGCTGGTCGGTAACGAACTCGACGCCGAGCTCCTCGGCCATCTCGACGATGCCGTTGACCACTGCGCCCATCCCACCGTCGGGGTAGTAGACACCCATGTTGAAGTCGACGTGACTCATCAGGTTGTAGAGCGCGGGCGTGTTGGTCGGCGCGCCCCCGAGGAAGACCAGCGTGTACTGCATGATCTGCTGGAGCTTCGGGTGCTCGAAGTAACTCTCGACGTGGCCCTGCATCTTGCCGAGCAGGGAGAGCCCCCACGAGTAGCGCAGCACGTCGAGGTCCATGTAGTCCCGCAGCCGCGGGCGGTCCTCGTAGACGAAGTGCTCCATTCCCACGTTGTAGGTGTACTCGGACTTGTCGAGGTAGTTCGAGAGCGCCTCGCCAGCGCCGGGTTCGTAGGACTCGAAGAGCTCCTTGTTGGCCTCGACATCGGGCAGGAGGTCGACCTGATCGCCGTCCTTGAAGAAGATCCGGTAGTGGGGGTCGAGCCGCGAGAGGCTGTAATACTCCTCGGGTCGCTTGCCGAAGTGTCCGAAAAAGCGCTCGAAGACATCGGGCATCAGATACCACGAAGGGCCCATGTCGAACGTAAAGCCGTCGCGTTCGAGTCGGCTCGCGCGACCGCCCAACTGCTCGTTTTTCTCGACGACGGTCACGTTTGCCCCTGCGTCGGCGAGATAGCAGGCCGTCGACAGCCCGCCGAATCCGCTGCCGATCACGACGATATCCTCGCCGTCGACCGCCGAGAGGTCGCCGTTGTATCGTCCCTCGTTGCCGCCGTGTTCGCTGTTGTCGTCGTTCGAGACGGTGGCCATTTATACGTCAAATAGGACAGACATACGTATAAAAGAACGGACTTCGACCCCGTCAGCACGCCGTAGCTTTAGGGTCGATCCGGCCAATAGACATCTATGGACGAACAGACCGCAGTCATCACTGGCGGCACCCGCGGCATCGGTCGCGCTGTCGCCGAACAGTTCGCCGCCGACGGGGCGCGGGTCGTACTCTGTGGGCGTGATCTTGCAGGGGTCGACAAGACGGTCAGCCGGCTCAACGATGCGACCGACAGCGAACGCGTCTCCGGCGTGCGGGCCGATGTGCGGGACAAAGGCGACATCAGCGAGTTGGTCGACCACGCCATCGACCGCGGCGGCGAGATCGACGTGCTGGTCGCCAACGCGGCGGTCAACCACGGCACACCCGGCCAGATGCCGCTCCAAGAAGAGTCCGGCAGCGTGTTTCACGACACGATGGAGACCAACGTCCGCGGCGTCTTCGAGACGATCAAAGCGGCCGTCCCGTATCTCGCCCCCGAGGCGCGCATTCTGATCCCCTCCGGCAGCGTGGCCCGCGAAGCCAAACCCGGCATGGGCGTGTACGCCGTCTCGAAGGCTGGCGCGGAGGCACTGGCCCGCGGCTTCGCGGCCGATCTCGATCAGCCCGTCTGCGTCGTCGACCCCGGACTCGTCGCCACCGATCTCACCGGCATCGAGAAGGCTCGCGAGCCAAGCGATATCGCGCCGATGTACCAGTGGGTCGCCAGCGAGGCCGCCCCCGAGGAGATCGACGGCGAGATCATTGACTTGAAAACGTGGAAGCGGTCGACGCGATAGTCATCCGACCTTTTTCCGCCTCGGGTTCGCCGAAGGCGAACCACTCGGCGCAAAAACGTCCTCAGAAGTCTTCGACTTCTGATGGGCTGCGGTAGAGCAAAGCTCTACCGAACGTCGATGACAAAGGGCGGACGGCTCGGACTTCGGCCTCACCGTCCGGGAACCGCGCTCGCTACGCTCGCGCGGATGCTGGTGATTACAACCAATTACAGTCACAGGAACCGTCGGGTCCATCGATTTATGTTCTCACTCGGCGAACGTGACACCGAGTGCCACAGGTACGTGATTCCCCATGAACGACC
>Ga0209946_1000948_pt1 | contig 11933 bp, 11 predicted proteins | sample SalPon2_A_H2O_MG_FD_185704 | JGI IMG/M metagenome (GOLD analysis project Ga0209946, IMG submission 185704) | Salt pond water microbial communities from South San Francisco under conditions of wetland restoration - Salt Pond MetaG R2_A_H2O_MG... | ecosystem: Environmental > Aquatic > Non-marine... | reverse complement strand
GCAGTTGAGGAGTTTCAGCCCGTGGGCGTCGCCGGATTTGACCCACGAGGCCTGCACGTGATCGATGTTGTCCAAGAAGAGGCGCGCAACGGCGACCAGCAACTCGTCTTCGTCGCGGGAGGGGCCGGACTCGACGACGCCGTGGCGGTAAAGCGGCGTGTTCTGGTGGATAAAGGAGAGGGGGACGAACTCGGTGATGCCGCCCGTCCGGTCCTGCAGATCGCGGATCACTTTTAAATGCTCCGCGCGGTGGGCCACCGTCTCGACGTGGCCGTACATCATCGTCGACGTGGTGTCGAGGCCGGCCGCCATCGCGCCCTCCATCGCCGCGACCCAGTCGTCGGTGCGGATCTTGCCGGGACAGATCACGTCGCGAACCTCGTCGACGAGGATTTCGGCGGCGGTGCCGGGCGCGGAGTCGAGGCCGGCGGCCGCGAGTTCGCGGTAGACGCGCTCGTAGTCCCAGTCGGTGCCGCGGGCGGCGTGGTACGCCTCCTCGGGCGTCATCGAGTGGAGGTGGACCCCGCCGACCGACATCGCCTCGACTTGCTCGACGTAGGTCCCCGGATCCGTCGCGTATCGCTCGGGCGGCTTGTAGTTCACCGCGCTCTCGGGGTCGTCGTACGACCGGAGTATCTCGTGGTGTTCCTGGTTTAAGGCGAGCGCGGGGTGGAGCCCCGACACCGAACACACCTCGTAGACCCCCATATCGAGGGCGTCCTCGACGACGGCGCGGGACTCGGCGGGCGTCTTCGTGAACCCCGCGTGGTCGGCGTCGCTGTCGGCCTCGAAGGCGTGCGCCGAGTCCTTGAAGTTACAGAACAGACAGCCGGTGTTACAGGCGGTCGTGACGTTGTTGTTGAGGTTGGCGACGAACGTGACCTCGTCGCCGACCTCCTCGCGGCGCCGGCGGTCGGCCAGTTCGAGGACGCGCTCTTTCCGAACCGGGTCGATGCCCGCGGTGTCCGTCCCGGTGGCGAGCAGTTCGGTCGCGTCGTCGACGGTGAGTCGGTCGCCGGCGCGGGCCGCAGCGAGCGCGTTCTCGAACGACTGGTCGGTCGACGGCTCGGCGAAGCCGAACTCGCCGTCGAGGGCGGCGGCGTCGCGGTCGGTCGCCTCGGGGTCCCGCGCCGGATTCATCACCTTTCACTCGCCGTCCGACGGGTAAAAACGGGACGGTCACGGCACTCGCTGGCCCGTCGCGTCCGGAGCGCGGTCGCTCCCGCCCGCCAACGCGCCGCCGTCCGTGAGTTGCGGTGGATCATCCGAGAGAAGCGTCGTTATCGGTCATCCGAGAGACGCGTCGTTACGTCCGCCTCGGGCCGCCGACCGGCCCGGTCAGTACTGGTAGTTGATGACCTGTTCGTCCTGTTCCGCGTCTTGGAGCTTCTCGCGGGCCTGCTCGAAGTCCGACTGCGTGACCTCGGTGCGGCCGTCGCGGATCGCGAACATCCCGGCTTCGGTCGCCAGCGACGCGATGTCGGCGCCGCTGTACCCCTCGAGTTCGCTGGCGACTTCGCTTACCTCCGTCCCCTCGGCGACGTTCATGTCGCGGGTGTGGATCTCGAGGATGCGCGCGCGCCCCTCGGCGTTCGGCTCGGGCACCTCGATGAGCCGGTCGAAGCGACCGGGGCGGAGGATCGCCTCGTCGAGCATGTCGAAGCGGTTGGTGGCGGCCATGATCCGGACCTCGCCGCGGTCGTCGAAGCCGTCCATCTCGGAGAGCAGCTGCATCATCGTGCGCTGGACCTCGGCGTCGCCAGAGGTCTTCGAGTCCGTCCGCTTCGCGGCGACCGCGTCGATCTCGTCGATGAAGATGACCGCGGGCTCGCGGTCGGCGGCCAGTTCGAACAGGTCGCGGACGAGGCGGGCGCCCTCGCCGATGAACTTCCGGACGAGTTCGGAGCCGGCCATCTTGATGAACGTCGCGTTCGACTCGTTGGCGACCGCCTTCGCCAGCATCGTCTTGCCGGTGCCCGGCGGCCCGTGGAGGAGGACGCCGCTCGGCGGGTCGACGCCGACCTTCTCGAACTGCTCGGGGTCGTCGAGGGGGTCCTCGACGGCCTCGCGGACCTCGCGGATCTGGTCGCTGATGCCGCCGATGTCGTCGTAGACCACGTCGGGCGACTCGGTGACTTCCATCGCCTGCGCCCGCGAGTCGGTCTCGTCGTCGAGGACCTGCTGGACCGCGAACGAGTCGTTGATGGCGACGCGGTCGCCCGGCCGGAGGTCGGAGTCGAGCCTCGTGGCCGCCTCCGTCAGGACCTCCTGGTTGTTGCCGTGCTGTTTGATAACGACGCCGTCGTCCGTTATCTCCTCGACGGACGCGATGTACAGCGAGGAGGTCTTCAGCACCTCGTTTTCGCGTTTGAGCTCGTCGACGTCCGTCTTCAGGTCGCCGCGCCGGTCCTGGGCGTCGTCTAAGCGCTCCTCGAGTTCGTCGTTCACCTGCCGGATCCGCCGGAAGTGCTGGCGGATCGCTTCGAGCCGTTCCGCCTCGCTCATCTCCGGATCGAGCTCCAGGCGGGGGCGGTCGGGCAGTGAGGGGCTGTGAGACATTGGTTGAACACGGCTAGGAAGCGCGCGTAAATGTGCCTTTGGGTCACGGCGGTCTCCCGGCCGGAGCGCGCCGCGCGTCGCGCCCGGCGCGCGTCGTCGGTCGGATTCGGCTCGGAGAACGACCGCCGGAGACGGGGCCAGCCGCCGACCGTTCCTCGCCGAACGCCGGCGGCTCACGTGTGAGTTCGTTTAAAATATCACTGCTGATATTCGTGGGTCAACGCTTTAGTCGGCGACGCGAGTAGTTCGTTCCATGAACGTTCGAACAGGCGACGACCACCCCAAGGCCTCGACGCCGGGACTGCGGGTGTCGCTCCCATGAGCGGCGCCGCGACGCAGCCCACGGTTCTCGCGGTGGACGACGAGCCCGACCTGGCCGAGCTGTATCGGGTGTACCTCGCCGACGAGTACGACGTGCGGATCGCCACCGGCGGCGAGGAGGCCATCGAGATGACCGACGACACGGTCGACGTCGTTCTCCTCGACCGTCGCATGCCGGACCTGTCGGGCCACGAGGTGCTCGCGGAGATCCGCGAACAGGGGTACGACGCGCGGATCGCGATGTTGACCGCGGTGGAGCCGGACGTCGACATCGTCGAGATGCCGTTCGACGACTACAAGACGAAGCCCGTCACGAAAGAGGACCTGCTCACGCTCGTTGAGGTGTTGCTCCACCGGGCCGAGTTCGACGAGAACAGCCAGGAGTTCTTCGCGCTGGCCTCGAAGAAGGCGGCGCTCGAAGCGACCGACATGACGGACACCGAGGAGTACGAGGAGCTGCTGGCGCAGATCGAGACGGTCCGCGACCGCGTCGACACCACGCTCGACAGCCTCTCCGCGCGCGACGCCTTCGTCGAGGTTCCGGGCAACGCGATATAGCGGCTCTCGGGAGCGAGCCGCCGATATCCGTCGCGCTACTCGATTGTTAACTCGCCGTCGTCGCCGCCGTCTCCCTCGTCCCACTCTAACTCGAACTCGACGCTGAGTTCGCCCGGCCCGTCGGCCGGTCCCTCGCGCTCGGCTTTCACTTCGAACGTCGGCTGTGCGGGCGGGGCCATCGTCACCGACTCGCCGCCCTTCGAAAGCGTGAGGTCGTCGCCGGCGGCGAGCGAATCGGCGACCGTGCGGAGGTACGCGGCGATCTCTTCGCGGCTCCGGCGGCTCTCGGATTTAAATAGGACTTCTTCTGGCATACGTTCGTGTACGCGCCGTGAGGGTATAAATCGGTCCACCGGCCACCGCTCGCGGCGCGCGGCCGCGCTTCCGACGGGACCGAGCGCGGACGGTGGTTAAAAGCCGTCCTCGAAGATGAAGGTCCCGTCGCGCTGGACGACCTCGCCGTCGACCTCGATGACGGAGTCTTCGCTCATGTCGACGATCATGTCGACGTGTTCGGCGGACTCGTTGACGGCGTTCTCCTCGCCGACCGTCTCCGGGTACGCGGAGCCGACCGCCATGTGGACGGTGTCGCCCATCTTCTCGTCGAACAGCATGTTGTAGGTGAACCGGTCGATCTGGCGGTTCATCCCGATACCCAACTCGCCCAGGCGGCGCGACCCCTCGTCGGTGTCGAGGATGCCGGTGAGGAGGTCCTCGTTGCGCTCGGCGGAGTGCGAGACGACCTCGCCGTCCTCGAACCGGAGGCGGACCCCCTCGATCTCGCGGCCGTAGCGGTACAGCGGCAGGTCGAAGTGGACCTCGCCGTCGACGCCGTCGGGGACCGGCGCGGTGAACACCTCGCCGCCGGGGAGGTTCGCCTCGCCGTAGTCGTTGAGCGTGGAGTTGCCGGAGATGTCGAGCGTGAGGTCCGTCTCCTCGCCGGACGCGATCCGGACCTCGTCGGCCGCGTCGAGGATCTCGACCATCTCGGACTGGAACTCGCGCTGGTCGTCCCAGTCGAGCGAGACCGCGTCCCACACGAAGTTCTCGTACGCCTCGGTGCTCATCCCGGCCAGCTGCGCGTGGCTCGCGGTCGGGTACTGCGTGAGACACCACGTCTTCGAGAGGCGCGTCCGCTTGACGTCCTCCATCGCGCGGTTGTAGGCCGCGTTCGTCTCCGGGTCGACGTCGGCGTCCTCGGTGGCGTTCGAGCCGCCGCGGGCGATGATGAAGGCGTCGGCCGCCTCGTAGAGGGCGCGCCGGTGTTCCGGCTCCGAGAAGTCGTCGGAGGAGCGCTTGAACGCGCGCTGAGCGCGCTTCGAGTAGTTGAGGTAGACGGGGTTGGCGCCGCGGTCCCCGCAGAGCTCGTGGAGGGCGACCGCGAGGTCCTCGGCCTCCTTCGGCATCTGGATGACCACGTCGTCGCCCGACTCGATGTCGGTGGAGTGGTCGACGATTATCTCGGCGTGTTCGCGTACGCGTGCGTCCATACCTGTGGTCTTTCGCGGCCGGGGAATTACCAGTTTTCCTTGCGGCGGGCCGGGCGGGGGACGCCGGGCGGAGTCGCGACCGCGACGACGGACGACCGCGTTAGAGGCCGTACTGCTCGCGCGTCACGTCGTCGAGGCCCGACTCCGCCAGCACGTCCGCGGGCACGAGCATGTCGAGCTGGACCACGCCGGGGAGCCGCCCGATCTGGACGCCGCCGGTGAACGTACACCGGGCGCGGACCTCGCCCTCGCTCATGTCGAGGAGGGTCCCGGCGCGGTCGAAGGCGTTCTGCGTGGCGTCGTTGACGGTCGCGCCGGAGCCGATCACCTGGATCGGCGCGGCGTCGGTGTCGACGTCGACGCCGTGTTCCGCGCCGAGGGCGTCGCCGGCCGCGACCTCCTCGTCGCTGTAGGGCGCACTGATGAACGGGAGGTCCTCCTCGTTCGGCAGCAGGACGGGACCGTCGAGGTCGACATCTTCGATCACCTCGACATCCATCGTGACGGTCCCGCTCACGTCGGTGGTGTGGAGGGAGAGCTCGCCGTCGCCCTGGTTCGCGTGGAGGTCGCCGACGTAGATCCCGCCGCCGTCGACGACGACCGGACAGATCAGCGTCGCGCCCGCCCGGACCTCGGGCACGTCCATGTGGCCGTCGGTGCGCAGGTCGAGGTCCTCCTCCGTCTCGACGCCGTAGTCGTGGTCGGCGCCGATCAGGTTCTGCCCGAAGTCGCCGGCGTTGTGCGAGTCGGGCATCGTCACCGGCGGCGTGGTGCCGATGTTCCCGATGAACGGGCGGAGGCGGCCGAGCGTGCCGGGCATCTCGTCCGGCTCGTACAGCAAGATTGGGTGCTGGCGGGCGTTCTCGGGGATGTCCATCACGCGCTCCGCGTCGGTCGCGAGCGCGTGGGCGCCGTCCTCGTCGAGGGTGATCCCGACCCCGTTCTCGTGGTCGAACGCGACGGTGTAGCCGTACTCGAAGCCGAACGAGGAGGCGTTGGCGCCGCACTCCGCACAGCGGATCGCGTCCTCGCCGGTGCCCTCGACGACGGAGTCGGGCCACGTCGTCCCGCACTCCGGGCAGCGGTGGTCGACGAAGGGGTCGTCCCCGAACGCCGCGTCGCGCTCCGCCATCGACCCCGTGCTGGTGGCCATGCTCGTCACCTCCACGTCACGGATGTGGATGGCGACGGCGTCGCCGACCTCGGCGCCCTCGACGCGGATCGGTCGGGTCACCTCGTGGCCGCCCCGGAACGAGGGGGTGACCATCGGCCCCCAACAGCCCGGCGGCGTGTACGTCGTCACTGTCCCGCCGTCGGCGACCGTCCCGGCCCACTCCTGATCGGGGCCGACGAGCCCGAGCGTGTACTGGTCGACGTACAGTTCCTCTTGGACGCCTTGCTGTGACATGACGTGTGTTGTTATGGCGTGCCACAGTATAATCGTGCCGTCCCCGGCGGCGAGGGGGCGCCGGACGCGACCCCGGTCGGCGGGGTCACAGACTCCGCGCCGGGGCTCAGGCCGCCGTGCCGGAGTCGACTGCCGAAAACTCCATCGCGACCCTCGTTCCGCCGCGTTCGCGGTTTTCGACCGTGAGCGATCCGCCGGCCGACTCGGTGGCCCAGTAGATGACCTGCAGTCCCAGCCCCTGTCCGTGGACCAACTGGGACTCCGTTCGCCGCCGTAACGACTCGATTTCGAGCGGCGGGATCCCCGAACCGTCGTCTTCGACGATCACCCTGACGCGTCCGTTCACCGCTGCGGTTCGCACGGTGACGGTCGTTCCGTCGTCGTTGTGAGCCAGCGCGTTGTCGATCGCCTCCTCGACCGCCCAATGTGTGAAGGGGTGACACCGAACCGTCGCGTCACCGACTCCTCCGATGTCTATCGCATCAGCGCGCCCGCGGAAGGGACGCACCGCTTTCGCCACGAGCGCGGTCGCGGCCGTGTCGACCGTGCTGTCCTCGTTCTGCCAGATGAGTCGGAGTCGTTTGACGTGTTCCGAGATCGAGTTTAACCGCGTCGCGTGCTCACGCAGAACGCGCATGTGCTCGTCAGAGACACCTGAACGGTCCGCCGAGTCGATCAGGTCGAGGTATCCGAGAATGATGTTTGTCTCCGTTCGGATGTTGTGCCGAGTGACCCGATAGAGGATACGCATACGGTTCGAAACGCTGCGAAGTTTTGTTTGCCGCTGCTGTCCGAGGGTCTTTGCCTGGCCGAAACTCACGTAAATGTATCCGACCGGCATCCCGGCGATAACCCCGGCTAAACCGCCCATCGCAACTGTATAACTCAAGTCCATCGCCACCGCAGATCCAATGGAATTTCCGAAGGCGACGAGAGCGGCGACGAGGCTTCCATATAAACAGAACATCGCGCCAATACGCGCAATGCTGTCAAAATTATTATTTTTTTTTCATATACACATACTGGATAGCCACAACGGAGAAGACACCGAGGATGAGAATACAACTGATCTTGATCGGTTCGTACCCCGGTTGATCAACCGCTCGAAGCAGATTCTCCATCCCTAAGGCAGCGAGCAGGACGGTCGCCCCGTGGAAAGCGGCGAGGTAGACACGTCTGTTTTTAACGTCGTCAAACGTGGTTCTCACGGCTTTTTTTATTGGGTTCAACTTATGATTAGTATCAATTGAGATGATATAAATATTATGTAACATTTCAAAAATCACCGCGCGGGCTCATTAACTGCCCCGGCGGCGAGCCCGACCGCAAACGTCGGGGCGAAGCGTCGCCCGGCGTGCGACGGGCCGCGAGACTTCGGCTTTTTACGAGCGCCGCGCGCACAGTCACTGTATGCAGACGCACATCGTCCCGGTCGGCTTCGACTACGACCGGATGATCGCGCCCCTCATCCGAGACCAGTTCGACGTCGACCGGGTGATCCTCCTGCAGGGGACGGTCGGCAGCGAGGCGAACGTCGAGTACTCGCGGAACATCGCGCGCAAGCTCGAACAGGACTTCCGAAACCTCCTCGGCGCGGAGACGGTCCGCGAACAGCTGACCGACGTGTACGATTACGACGCCGCCTTCGAGCGCGCCTTCGACCTGATAAACGCCGAGTTGGACCGCGACGAGGGCGTCGACGACTCCGGAGAGCCCGACGAACGCGAGGTGTGGGTGAACCTCTGTTCGATGCCCCGCCCGGTCTCGTTCGCGTTCGCGACCGCCGCCCACTCGATCATGGTCGAGCGACAGGATGACCGCGACCGGATTCACACCTACTACACCGCCCCCGAGAAGTACTTGGAGACCGAACTCGCCGAGGAGTTGCGCGCGACCCGAGACCTCCTACAGGACCTCGACGACGACGGAGACGCCGACGCCGAGCGAATCGCCGACCGCCTCGCGAGCACCACCGACCTGCTGGCGGAGTTCGACGAGCGCGGGACCACCATCGGCGCGAAACGCATCGGCGACAGCCACGTGATCGAGCTCCCGGTCGCCTCCTTCCAGAACGTGAAGCCGTTCGAGGAGCTGGTCCTCTTCACCCTCGGCGAACACGGCGAGTTCGAGTCGGTCTCGGAGCTGGCGGAGACGCTCGCCGACGACCTCAACGAGGAGTACACCGACTCGTTCCGCTCGAAGGTGATCTACAACGTCGACCGCCTCGGCCCCGGCGGAAAGGGGTACATCGAGCGCGAGGAGCGCGGGAAGTCCTACCGGACCACCCTCTCGCGCATCGGCGAACTCTGGGTCCGAGCGCACGCGGGCGACGACCGCGACCTGGCGTGAGCGCGGTGGCAGTCACGGCGGCTGTTGACGCTCCACGTCACGGCGCTGCCGGCGCGCCGTGCTTATATTCACGTCCCGTCACCGACTGCCGGTCCGTAACCCCTTAGCGCTCGCGCCGCCGACTCCACGCCGATGAACACCATCCACGTCGCCGGCGGCGTCGGCGTCGCCGACACGGCGATGGCCTCCTACGACGCGGCGCTCGCCGACGCCGACCTCCACAACTACAACCTCGTCGCGGTCTCCTCCGTCGTCCCCGCCGAGGCGACCGTCGAAGCGGTCGACGCGGTCCCGGACCTCGGCCCCGCCGGGAATCGCCTCACCGTCGTCGAGGCTCGGCGAACGGTCGGGCCGGGCGACGCCGTCGACTTCCGCGAGGGCGGGCGCGCCGGCGCGGAGGGCGCCGACACGAAGCGCGCGCCGCGCCGCCACCCCGACGTGGCCGCCGGACTGGGCTGGGCCACCGGTCCGGGCCCCGGCCTCTTCTATGAGGTGACCGGCGAGGACCCCGACGACGTTCGCGAGCGAATTCACGCGGGGCTCGACGCGGGCGGCGACCTGCGCGACTGGGACCTCCCGGACCGCGAGGTCCGCGTCGAGACGGCGGCCGCGGCTCCCGACCGCTTCACCACGGCGGTCGTCATCGCCGCGTACGGCGAGTCGGAACCCGTGCTGTAGGCGATCCGTCCGGCCGCCTGCGTCGGTCGCCACCGCCGACGCCTTTTTTAATAGGCTCCACGTATCTGTCGTGTCTTCGATGAACGGCAACAACCCGTACGCCGGGGCACCGGGTGTGGCGAACGCGGGCGAGCCCGCGGGCGTCGACCTCTCTCCGGACCAAGAACGGCGTCTCCGGCGCGCGGTCGCCGGAATCGTATCGCGAACCGAATCGTACCTCCCGGACAGTTACGCCGTCGGCTCCGAGTTGACGGTCGGCTCGAACGGGCCGCAGGCCACCGTCGCCGTCAACCCCCCCGCGGGCCATCCGGTCTCGGCGGGGTTCACGCCCGACCCCGACGAACTGGAGGCCGGCATCGCCGACGCCGACACCGACGAGGTCGCTCGCGGGCTCGCCGCGAGCGCCGCGATGCAGGTGATGGACGCGGTCGGCGACGTGACGCCGACCGCGAAGTGACCGCGGGAGAAGCGGTGCCGTCCGGTTCGTCGCTCCGCCGTCTGCCGCCGGTCTCGACCGCTTAGTCGCTCTTTTCTGTCGCGCGACCCGCGCCCTCGCCCGCCGCCGGCGGTTCGAGCGTTCCCGAGATGCGCCCGTAGATCCCGAAGATGTCCTCGTACCCCTCCTCGCTCGCCAAGACCGGGACCACGCCCTCCTCGTCGACGGTGTGCGTGTACTCGTCGTCCTCGGCGAACACCGCACCGACGGGTATCTGCTCGAAGTTGGCGAAGTGGACGTGGGGCTCGCCGCTCCCCTTCGGCACCTCCCGGTCGCCCGCGACGACCGTCGTCGCGGAGAACGTCGGCGGCGCGTCGTCTATCGCGCCGTGCGCCCGGAGGAACGCGAGCGTCGCCTCGTAGCCGAACTCGACGGCCTCCTCGCTGCCCTGTTTCCCGACTTCGATCGAGACGGTGTGGGGGATAGTCGAGTCGAGCGTCGTGCCCCGGAGCCCGCTCGCGTCGAGGACGTAGTCGATTGGCATCGCCGTCACGCTTCGGCGCACCGAGGGCGTGACCGCGCTGTAGATCGCGAACGGCGGCGGCGCGCTGTGGGAGGTGTGCAGCGCGAGCACCGCGTCCATCCCCTCCAGTTCGGCCGCGAGCCGCGGCGCGAGGGCGCGCTCGTACTCGTCGCTGTCGGCGTCGCCCGGAAACGCGCGGTTCAGATCGGTGTCCGTGTACCGCGTGCCCGCCGCCAGCGCCGGCTCGTTGGCGATGATCAGTCGAACGCTGCCGCTGCCCGTCCCGTCCGCGTCGAGTTCGTCGGCAAGTCGCCTGACGATCCGCTCGCCGGCGGGTTCGTCGCCGTGGATACCGCCGACGATCGCGACGCGAGCCGAGCCCGCCGACCCGCGGTCGATCGTTTCCATACCCACACTACGCGGGGGTCCGCATAAAGTGTCGCCGGTCCGAACGGGCGCGCCGGACTGGTCCGGTCGGCAGCGGCGAGGCGCCCGTCCGTCACAGGGCCCGCTCAGCGCGGGACCGCGGACTCCGGCGGGACGAGGAGGACGTTGTTGTTGCTGCGCGCGACGACCGTCTCCGCGGTGTCGCCGAGCAGCAGCCGTCGGAGCCGGCTCGTTCCGCGGGCGCCCAGGAGCGTCGTCGTCGCGCCGACGCGCTGCTCTTCGGCGAGAATCTCGTCGACGACGCCCCCGGTTCGGACGTTGGTCTCCACCTCGATCCCCATCCGGTCGCGCAGTTCGGCGGCCATCTCGTCGAGCCGCTCTCGGGCCGTCTCGTCGGAGTCGCCCCCGTCCATCTGTTCGCGACCGCGCACGTGGAGCAGGAAGGCGCGCTGCGTCGCCCCGGTCAGCTGGGGAAAGAAGTCGAAGGCGCGCTCGGCGTTCGAAGAGAAGTCGGTCGCGTACAGCGTGTCTTGGAACAGGTGTTCCTTCTTGACCCCGTGGCCGGCGTCGGTGCGCTCGATCCGCTCGACGAGCAGGGGCCGCACGGCCGTTCGCGCGACGTTTCGGACGGTCCCGCCGATGAACCGGTTCTCCAGCGGCGACTCCCCGCGGGACCCGACGACGATCGCGTCGGCGTCGACTCGCTCCGCCAGCCCGTTGATCCGTCGGTGTATCGTCCCCCGCGCGACGTGGCTCTCGACTTCGAAGCCCGCCTCCGAGAACGCCTCGCGCTGGCTCGCGAGCGCGGTTCGCGCGTCGCTCGCCACGCCCATGCCGGGGAGGCCGGTGGAGACGTTGTCGGGAACGACGGTGAGCAGGTGAACGTTCCGCACGCCGATGTTGTCGAGACACTCCAGACAGGTCCGCGACTCGATTGCCGCCTTGTTCGCGTCCGAGAGGTCCGTTGCGAATACGATGCGCATGGGTGCCGCTACGTGCTCCCGACTAATATTGTTTATCTTGTGCAATTAAAAAATTTCTGCATGGAGAGAGCGCGTCGAGCACAGCCGAGTACAGAGAGTGGCGGCGGCCGGGAGAATCCGAAAAGCGACTGGCACCGTGGAGATTCTCTTTAAATCACGTCCGACGGAGGACGGCGGTTCCGCGCTCCCGGTAGCGCGCAAAAATTTCTTTAACAGCCTCTCCCACTATTGTTGTATGATT
>Ga0209946_1000946_pt1 | contig 11939 bp, 11 predicted proteins | sample SalPon2_A_H2O_MG_FD_185704 | JGI IMG/M metagenome (GOLD analysis project Ga0209946, IMG submission 185704) | Salt pond water microbial communities from South San Francisco under conditions of wetland restoration - Salt Pond MetaG R2_A_H2O_MG... | ecosystem: Environmental > Aquatic > Non-marine... | reverse complement strand
TGACCGAGGTGTCGGGACGATTGCTGTCGGCAACCTCGAAGGCATCCGTGAAGACGATGAGACAGGTGAGCCTCGCAACTGGGGCGACCGTGGCAACGAAGGCTTGCACGGGTGGGCATTCGACCGCTTTACGAATTTGCTCACCTACAAGGCGAAAGTCGAAGGCATAGCCGTAGTTGTAGTGAGCGAGCGAGACACCTCGAAGACGTGTTCGTGTTGTAGAGAGAAGCGAGACGCTAATCGTGTAGAGCGCGGCTTGTACGTCTGTCGTGAATGTGAAGCCGTGATGAACGCCGACTCAAATGGTGCGGAGAACATTCGGCGTCGATTAGATCAAGTAGAAAAGGTAACTCTGAGTCCTCGGTTCTCCGAGGATAGGAGTAGCGGGCGTGTGGCACGCCCAGTAGTCAACCTGTTCCGTCGTGGAGAACGCGACCCGAGCTGTGGACAGGGGATGTTCGCTCAACAGGCGAGCAGCTGCAAACCATAAATATCCCAACTGCGGTCGGGAAGCCTCGCCGTTCACGGCGAGGAGGATGTCACTTGATGATACGCTCGTTACCTTATGCCAACTTCATGAGCATCATCTATCTCATTGATTAGTTCTTGTGAATCGAATGGTTTCGTTATATAACCATCAGCTCCATGACGGGCTGCTTTTCTCATTTTCTCTTTTTGTGAGACACTTGTTAGCATTATCACCGTTGCATTTGGAGATATTTCCTTAATCACCCGCAACGCCTTGATACCATTCATTTCTGGCATCATAATATCCATTGTGACGAGATCTGGCTTGTGAAAATCGTATTGTTCTACTGCTTCAATTCCATTTTCAGCAGTCCCAACGACATCGACCCAGCTTTCAAGTGTTTCACAGATCATATTCCGTTGAAACGAGGAATCATCTACTACCAAAACGTTAAGAGTCATTATACACCACTTATCTGTACTGTTGAATAATACTTCTGGATTTGTCAGTTGTAATAAACTCAATCCGAGGGTCTGCGTCTAAAATAAACTATAATTGAAATGATCGCTACAATTATATATTCTTCTCTCAAATATTCATATAGATAATGTTTGATTTAACGGGTTTTCAACGCGATCTTTTGTACTGCATCGCTGGAAACGAAGAGCCCTACGGCCTCGGTATTAAACATGAGATCGAATCGTACAGGAACATTGAGATTAGCACCGGTCGGTTATACTCAAATTTAAACACACTCGTTGACAAGGGCTACATCTCCAAAGGCAGTATCGACGATCGGACAAACAGCTACGAACTAACTGCTGAAGGGGAAGCACTGCTCGTTGAACGACAAGAATGGGAAGCAGACCGACTCCCTGAGACACGAACAAAGTAGTCCTCTTGTTCAGATAACGGCACTCGCTGTGTCCGAAGAATCGTTTGCCCGCAGGCTATGTCTCTCCACGGCGACCAGAACTATTTTCAGCGCTTGCGGGATGTTCTTGACTCTCTTTGAGGTCTGTAATATCTCGAATGGCACCTCTAATGGCGACGACTTCTCCATTTTTTCGAATTGCCTCACCGTTTGTGTGTACCCAACGGAGTTGATCGTCAGCATCAACCAATCGGAGCGTCGCCTCATAGGACTCGCCGGTGTCGATACAACGTTCGACAAGGCGTTTGATTTCACCGCGATCTTCAGGATGGTAGAATTCGATTGCTTCCTGCTTGGTTAGCTCAGTGTCGGGGTCAAGCCCGTATATGTCATATGTTCCGTCAGTCCAACGTGTATCACCGGTCTCGATATCTAATTCCCAACCACCGGTGTTGGCGAGTCGTTCTGTGGAAGCGAGTAAATCCTCATTTCGAGCAAGCTCTTTTTGTGCTCGATACTGATCGACGGCGTTTGTAATTCGCTTTGCCAGTAGTTCATAATGGCCTGGGCCTGCATCTTTCTGTAGATAGTCTGTCACACCGGCAGAAATAGCCTCGCTGGCAACCTCCTCTGAACCCCGTGAGGTGTACAGAATGAATGGGAGGTCTGGATATTCTTCTCGAATCGTTTCTAAAAATTCCAGCCCATCTTGCGCAGGCATCTCATAACTCGAAAGAATGCAGTCTACGGGATCAGTCGTTAGTATTGACACCCCTTCTTGTGGGGTTGTTGCAGTCTGGATAGTGATTTGATCGCTCTTGTGTTCAAGACGATTCACAATTAGCTCAGTAAAGTGCGAATCATCATCGACGTGTAGCACCGGTATCTGATCGGTTGTCAATTTCTCACAATCTCCCGTGATTATTAGTATGACAGTATGGACAAAAAAGTAACTATTACTGAACTATTGGTTTGCTGCTGTATAATCGCAAAAATTATTATATTGACACTTATGCGAGTCGAATCAGCATGATGGTAGGGGGTGTTTACCTAAAAGATGCCAGCGATCTGTTTATCTCGGCGTCATTTCAGCCATTTGTTTGTCCGGCAACTGTAGACTTATCCCTAACAACCAACGCCTCCACATCACCCGATGCCTTCCAGCATCGGGCGTAATTTGTATTTCTGGTAGTGCTCGTCTCGTAGGGTTTTGACGTTCTCTTGGTAGTCTTCGAGTTGAGCGGCGGCCTGTGCCGCCTCTCCTGCTCGTCTGACCACAGGACAGCCGTCTCGTAGCTGTCGTGTTTGTCCTGTTTGATGATCGGCTTGAGCCTTACAGGCACTCAGTACCCACTCGGCTCTACACGTTTGATAAAGGGCGCAATATAGACGGTGTTGACAGTCGATACTGCCGATCATGGACTTCGGGCTCTGAGGGCTGTTTATAAACATCCAGAGCCGAGTTACTTGGTAGAACGGGTTGCCAAGGGTAACGTCTGGTTCAGGCACGAGCGTCCCCTAATGAACAACCCGTTTTCGTATTCTCAATCAGGTCTAAACATGTAGTACCTAAAGCCGTGTATTAACATCAGTACCCACTAACCTGTTCATCAATATCAACACTAGAAAAGACAAATTTGGCACCGCCGTCAAAACTCTCTATCACACTCACATTCCAGCGATGCGCTTCTGCTATCCGCTTGATTATTGGTAGTCCTAGTCCGGTTCCATTGCGTGTTGTTGTTTCGCCTATTTTGAATACTTGGTCTCGTTCGTCTTTGGAAATACCACAACCATCGTCAGACACATGAAATGCCTTTTTTGTATTCCCTCGTGTTGAGTTTGTTAATGTGTCATGAATCCCGAGACGAATGACTACCGGATCATCGTTATGCTCTATGGCGTTTCTAAACAGGTTTTCGAATAGGCGGATAATCCGCTCATCGTCACAGGCTACTTCGAATTGATCGACGATTTGTAGCTTTGAGCTATCGGTGTCAACTAACTCCCATGCCGATTCAGCCAGTTCTGGTATCGAATGTTTTTCTAATTCGTCGACGGGCTGTGACTGTTGTTTGAGAGTAAGCGTATCCTCAATCAACGATTTCATTCTCTCAAGTGCTCGGTCAACAACAGCCACCTCTTCTTCAGTCTCTTTGGATTCAATTCTACTAATGTATCCTTCGGCAATATTAATTGGATTTCGAAGGTCATGACTGAGAATAGAAGTGAACTGCTCCAGTTGCTGACTCTTATCTTCAAGTCGGGCGTTCTTTTGCTTGAGCCGGCTGATTTGCCGCTGAAGCTCTACCTCGTGTCGTTTTTGATCAGTAACATCTGTATACACTCTCAATTTGCACTGATCTTCCTCGTTGGTAGGGATCTCTCGACATAAGAATTCTCGAACACCAGTTGTAGTTTTTATTGTTACAGTTCTGTTGTCCTGTAGTTCATATTCAGCACCGCAATCTGAATTTGGCTTTTTTTCAGCACATTTTTTTGGTATAATGTAACTTCGCAATGATTCTCCAACAATATCGCTTGCAGTGTAACCAAAGGTGTCTACAAACCCCTGATTTATATTTTGAACAATCGGTTCGTCTTCAGAAATGTCAACTTTGACTATCGCTTCCTGCAGGGAATTAAGTATATAATTATAATCTTTTTCTAAGCTTTGTAATCGAGGTGGATTTTGTGGAGTGGAACCAATGGGTGGTGAATCTGAAGTGGAAGTTATATCGTCACCTTTAGCCAACTCCATCTTTCGTTTTTCAGCTCTTTGGCGGACATCTCTAACTACAGATACCTGCGTGTCGATCCGCTGTGCAATTTCAGCGTTGGTTATATTCTCCTTATTTGCCACCAACTCCGAGACCAATTCTTCACATCTTTTGAATCTTCATTAAGTGACGGTGCCGTAGAAAGGGGTCTTTGAGAAGCTAATCGAATCACCTGAACGGGGGCGACAGATTTCTAAAGCGTATCTACGTTTCAGCTCGGTTATGCACCCCCAGTTCAACAACCTGCCATGTTTCTTACTACACCAGCAATACGCCGCTTCAACCGATTATCCGGCTGGCTCTTCCGTTCGCGCCTCCGATTCGAGGAATCGGGAGGCGCGTTTCAGATTTGTGCCGATAGCTTTCGCTATTGACGCATTCTTCACCTTGATTTCGCCCGTAAACTTCGCCTTTGCACGATCCTGATGGTACACTTCATTGACCAAAGACTCTGCACCAGCACGCAGCTGGAGGAAATCCTCTTCATCTGGATCGTTGAGACGCTTCCGCCGCTGAGCTACCTCTAATCGTCGCTCGTAGAATCCATAGGTGTAGGCGTTGACCTTCTCATCGACGAAACAATTCTCTTCATGAGGGCAGTTACTACACAGGTCTTTGTCCATTTTCCCGGAGTAGCGGCCTTTCTCCGGGTAATATCGTTGATCGAATGGTTCGTGTCCGGCAGGACACGAAACCATTCTGTTTCGCTTCCATTCAGCGTCTGCCAATGAGATCTTATCGGCTGCTGGCCGCTCGCCGGGAATTCCTGAAAAGTGCTGTGTGATTCCATGCTCTTCACAGAGAGCTTCTACGTCATGATCCACGTAACCGCCGTCAACAAGAAGATCGCTTAGATCAGTCTCTTTCGGTAACTCTGGCACATCTTCTTCCAACAACTCGCCGTCAGGCGTGTTGTTGGTCGCCGTCCGAACAGCTGTAATTACCCGAAACGGATTCTCTCCGCCACACGTTTCAGCAAGGTTGGATTTGTAGCCGAAATGATCTTCTTCGTCTTTTCGCCGGTAGGTTGCCTCATCATCGTGGGGATGCTGAAGAGACCCACTACCAACCTCGTCGGGCTCTTTCAGCCCGACGTGGTCGTTTGATGTGTCTGCTTCTGAATCTCCATCACCGGTGGTTGGCGGTTCCTGTTTTTCAGCTTCTACCGATGTGAACTCCTGCAAGGGCATCCATCCCGGTGACTCGTCACCGGGATCGGATTGATCCTCCTCGTCAGTATCCCTGTCGTCAGATTCCAACGCCGTAATGCGATAACACTGCTCATCTAAGACGCGCTGTAAATGAGCAAAACTCTCTTGATTAGCGTACTCTGGGTCATCTTCGAAACGACCTACGAGCCACGCTGCATGTTCAATGAGTGTGTTGATAGTTGACGAAATCTCATCTGGTTGGAGTTGATATGATAACGAGAGGTTGTCAATATCGATGAACCGATCCATGCCAGCAGGTAACTCCTCACCGATCTCCGCAGGGAGATCGGTCAGGAAGTTGTGCAGCACTTTCGCAATAAGATCAACCCGAGATAACTGCGTGATATTCGCTTCAATGTACGTTGAGTCCATTCGCTGTGTACTTCCATCAATGTCGAACTCATCCATGAGATAGGCGCGGTGATCTTCAAACACTTCGTGTAGAAGATCACGACCAGTTCTCTCTTCAAATTCCATCAACCGCCGCCTGAAGTTGGTGAAGGTCTTCTGGCAGATGTTATCTCCGAGCGTCTCTTCGCCTAATGCGTTCCGTACGCGAAAATCAAATAGGTAAGCGTGCTCCAACTCTTCGTCTGATAAGTTCATCAAGTGCTTGATTATTTCAAGCGAAACGAGCACGTTGACTGGCTTATTCGGACGGCTATACCCGTCATGGTATAGCTGTTCGAACTTTTCTTCGTCAATCTGTGAGAAGACGTGTTCGTAGAAGTGCGTTGACCAGTGATTTTCGAGCTTTCTCTGTGGGCCAGCTGGCAGCTCTTTTACTGGCGAAAAGAGCTGCTCCTGAGCATGTGAGTCATTTTTCTGAAACATGGGATTAGCCGAGAGAATGAACAGTTGCTTACGACATCATATATTCTCTGGTAGTATATACTTATTGTGACTATTCTAAAATAAATCAATTTACTGCTATTGGTTCTAGTATTAATTTGTTCTGATATGATGTGACTACTTCCAAGTGTATATTAGTTTTAGAACCACCCCCTTTCTACGGCACCGTCATTAAGTGTGTCAGGCATTTCATACCACCAGATGACTGTTTACTTACCTATCAGAGAGAAATAGCCAATTTAGCATAAATATTACTATGTTAATTTTCCATTTTTATCCAAAACGGGTTATATTCCATACGCATTATCAGTATTTAAATAGTTAGCTTATTTCTGATTATTAATCACATATTCGTGTCTTACTATATAATGTATGATGCTCAAATTGATCTAATTTTCCTACATTTAATTATTCTTTGACTCCCGGAGATCTCGTTGCATTCTATCAGGATGGTGAATACGTCGGCACTGGCTGGGTCGGAACCACTTTTGAAGACGATCAGAAATGGGCTAGCACGACAGTATGGAGCGATACTTCCTCTCCTCTCATTTACACTGTCGAAGATTTCACCCAAGTAGCTGTTCCTGCAGCAGCAGTACATCGAATTTTCGATTGTGCAGACGGTTATACGGCGCCACAATTGATGCGTGTGGCTTCAGATCGCATTACAAACCGACCGAAAGCGATCAAACATGCTCTTGATCAATATACTGCCAAACACAGCTGAAGCAGTCTCATCATGATACCTCCCTACCTATCTTTGTCCTCGGTTCTGCACGTTTATAATCATCAGAGCGGAAGTCCGTGATCGGCAGCATCGGGTGTCAGCACGGTGTATATTGCAGACTTACTTAATAGTGCAGAGGAGTAATTAATAAAAAGTACAAAGTTGACTTTGGTAAGAGTCGATTCTGAAAAAACGGAGAGAAATGCTAATCTCCGCTTCGGATGGTTTCACTAGTCGTCCCGGGTAGAACGACCATCATAATGTATTGTCCAATATACACTAAATCTATCGGCTACACCTTGGCGGCGCCGCACGCGGCGGCTGCCACCTCTTGGAGTTGTCGTTCATTGAATTCTGCGAGCTGGTACTCCGAGCCGCATGGACAGTGCTTGGCGTTTGTCGATCCGTCCCAACGAATTAACCACTGGACGAGCGGTTCTTCCGATAGCTGTCGCCAGCGTGGGCGACCGTCGTGAGTAGCGACACTGTCGCGTCGGCGACAGATCGCCGCCGATAGCGATTGCTAAGACCAGAAGCACCTGTTCACGAAACCTCGGCGCTCAGGTAGTCACCGAACCAATCGATTCAGCATCCGTGACCGAAGAGAGCGGACTACTACTCAATGTGATCGACTGAGTATTATAGTAGACACCGCCGCCAACAGATGCCGTAAGGTCTTAGTATAATAAATTTTATAATCAGTAAGTAATGCAGGTCGTCTACAGCTCGGCAACCGGTGACACCCTGCAAAACGAGCTGACTAATCTGACGACACAGGACGGTGTTGAGGGCCTCTTGATGTTGGCGACGCCGTCAGTCGATATCACCACCGACAGCTTCGAAACCACACTGGGATCGGTGTCGGTGCCGGTCTGTGGTGGACTGTTTCCACAGGTGATCGTTGACGGTGAGCCACGAACATCGGGCTTGCTGGCGATTGGGTTGCCGACGGCACCGACAGTCACTGTTGTCTCCGAGTTGAGCGAGGCTAGCGACGATCTTGATGCGTCGCTGCCAGCAGGAGGCTCGGAGGCCGCCTTCGTCTTTGTCGACGCCCACGCAGATGCCGACGGGGTGGGGTCGCTTATCGACGCGCTATTCCGCACCTACAGCGTCGGCCTCAGCGTTGTCGGCGGCGGGGCTGGCCGCCTCAACGGCGGCGGCGGCGAGCCGTGTCTGTTTACCGGCGATGGCGTCTTAGAGGATGCGGCCGTGATGGCCGCCGTCGACCAACCGATCGGGATCGGCGTCCGCCACGGCTGGAACGAGGTCGCCGGGCCGTTTCGCGTTACCGACGCCGACCACGGGACGATCCGCGAACTCGACGGCGAACCAGCGTTCGAGGTCTACCAGGAGGCGATCGAGACCAACACCGACGCGGCGCTCCACCGGGAGGACTTTTTCGAGACCGCCACCGCCTACCCATTCGGTATCAGCCGGCTGGACGGCGAGCCGATCGTCCGCGACCCATCCGCTGTCGACGACGACGCCATCTCTTGTTTCGGCCCTGTGCCGGAAGGTGAGTTTGTAACGGTACTGGCCGGCGACCCCGACTCGTTGATCGGTGCCGCCGAGCAGGCAGCCGAAACCGCTATTACAAGGAAGTCAATCGCCGATTGCGCGGGAACGCTCTGTGTCTTTGATTGTATATCCCGGCAACTGTATCTCGAGGAGACCTTCCTTCGAGAGGTCGAAGCGATCGACGCCGACGGCTGGCCGATGGTTGGCGCGCTGACGATCGGTGAGATCGCCAACGATGGCACCGGCCATCTGGACTACTACAACAAGACAGCAGTTGTAGCGGCGGTGAGCGACGATGCCTGAGCGCCAACAGCGGGTGCAAGCTCTCTATGAGATCGCCCTGACGATCGGCGGCAAAGAGACACTCACGGAGACCGCCGACGCTGCATTGGCGGGCTATCTCCGCAAGCTGAACTGCTCGGTCGGCGGCATCTTCCGGGCAACCGAGGACGGCTATACGCCCACAGCGACGATCCCAGCCGATCCGACGGGTAACGCCTTACTATCGGTTGGGATCAACCGGCTTGAAGAACTATCGAGTGAGGAATTACCCAGCCACGTCAAGCCGACCGCCGGGGATCACTGCTATCTGTTTTCGCTGCCCGACTTTGGCGCGCTCGTCATCGGCAAACAGGGCGGAGAGATCGATACCGCGACGCGGTCAGCGTTGACGCCGCTCAATCAAAAGCTTGCTGAGGCCTGCCGTAACAAGCTCGTCGAACGCCAACTCCGGGAGCAGCGCAACCGGTTTGAGGCCGTCTTCGACGCCATCCCTGAGCCGATCGCAGACACTGTTATCAAAGACGGCACGGAAGAAATCATCGCTAGCAACACCGAGTTCGATCGGACGTTTGGCAACACCACAGAGACACCAGACACCGCTGCGGTGCCCGAGGTCGGTGATAATAGTGATAGAAACCCTACACAACATAATCGCCCGATCAATACTGACGAGAGCGACCGCCGGATCACCACTGAAACGACCTGTGAAACCGTCGACGGCTCCGGTGAGTTTCTCTTCCGTGGCGTTCCGGTAGCGGGTGAGCAGGCCGCCGAATACATCCACCTCTATGTCGATATCACCGACCAGAAACGCCGGGAGGGAGAGTTACAGCGATACGAGCGACTCGTTGAGAACCTCCCGATAGGTGTCTACCGGACAACACCGGGGCCTGACGGCGAGTTTAAACTGGTTAATCAAGGGCTGGTCGACATCCTTGAGGCAGACTCAAAAGCCTACTTCGAGAACCGACCGGTGAGCGAGATCTACGCCGACCCCGACGAGCGGGCGGCCTTCAGCGACCGGCTGCTGGAGGACGGCACCGTCAACGACATCGAATTAGAGTTCGAGACCGCCGCCGGCAACCGGATCTGGGGGGAGGTCTCCGGTATCGTCACGGAAACCGATGACGGCCCAATTTTCGAACTCGCCCTTCAAGATATCACGACCCGAAAAGAGCGGGATCAGCAGTTAGACGTTCTCAACCGGGTGTTACGGCACAACCTCCGGAACGCGCTAAACGTTATCGACGGCAACGCGGCGATGCTTGAAAACGAACTTGACGATAACGACCTGCGAAGCCACGTCAAGGGGATCGAACGCCGGGTCTCAAACCTTGAAGAGCTCAGCCAAAAAGCGAGTACCGTCCGCTCGGTGTTCGATCAGGGACGATCAACGACGACGGCCTGCGACGTTCAGGCGTTGCTTATGCGGGTCGCCAAGGAGTTTGAGGATCGCCACCCTGAGGCCCACGTCGTCGTCGACACCCCCGAAAAATCGTTGTACGTCAACGCCGATGCACGGTTGGAGATGTCACTCTCGGAGCTGGTCAACAACGCGGTCGTCCACAATAACCGTTCGACCCCGAAGGTACAGTTGATGACTGAAATGGTCGACCGCGACGACGAGACGGCCGTTGAGATCGTGATCACCGACAACGGCCCCGGCATCCCCAAGCATGAACGGAAAGCAATCGAAAGCGGGGAGGAAACACCGCTGCAACACGGAACGGGGCTTGGGTTGTGGCTGGTCTACTGGGCGATGTCGCTGCTCGGCGGCGATATCCACATCGACGACGCCGACCCTGGCACACGGATCGTCCTCCGGCTCCCACAAGTCGGCGCCGACGCACAGTCACAGTCTGACAGCGGAACAGGTGTCGCGGTCAACAGCGGCGACTAACCGAAGTTTTCGATCTTGGCGGCACCCAGATCTCTCTATCGGCTTCCTTCACTGCCTGTTTGAGCGTTTGGAGGTGCGTGTTTGGCTCCTTGCCCAAGCTCCGAGATAACACTGCATCCGCAATATTAGTAGTATACAGTTTTCGGCCAACGCTTACTCCTCGCCGGTGTCGAAGAGCAGACTATCCCTGTCAGTGAAATCAGCTGGTGTGTAGGTCGCCGGTTCTGACTCGGTCTCACCCAGGTTCTCAACAGGAGTGATCCACTCCGTGGTCGCTGCTCGGTCAACCCAATCGATGCTGATGTATCCTCGTTGTTCAGTCAGTTCTTCGATGACACCAGGACTCAGGTGTAGTTCACGGTCTGTACGCTGCACGTATTCGACAAACGTCTCGTATGTGGTACTGTCTGTCCCACCGATTGTTCGGAGAAAGCTCGTATCACAGATGAGTGCAGTGGGAAACGGCGTTGGATGAGGCTCACTCATCGGCGCGCTGGTATGGCCCCTCATCGAGAGCGCGGTCGTGGACTGTTATCTCGAATGTGTCCCCCTCCAGTGTCGGATCATAGGGTTTGGCGACAGCGATGATCTGTTCAATCGCCTGGGTAACTGCAATTGCCTCAACAGACGGGATATCGAGCGTCTCTCCGACGCCGCGCCGCGTAGTCTCGCCGTTCAGATACGCTATCGTCGCCATGACTGCTGGAGCGAGGGCTGCCTTCCCGTGTCGGTCAACAAAGAGGTCTAGATCGTCATCAACACTCGTCGCCCCGTAGACGGCAATAATCACAGGGCCGAGCTCAATAGTCGTTTGATCCGTCCAGTTGCCACTTATCGCGTCAGCTTGCCACAGTGTTGACCCATCCTCGTAAGTGTCGAGTTCCGTGGCGACACCGAGTTCGGCCAGTGTATTAGCATATTTGTAGGCAGTACTCTTCGAGAGCTCTTGACGGTCACGAACAGCAGTGATCGTTGTAGGCGAATTGATCAACAGGTCGGTATAAAACCGTGCGAGCTCTGGGGTTTGTAGCAGCTCTTGGATCACAAAGAACTGCTGGGCTGCCTGTCCGGCATCTGGCGGCTGTGTGTGGGTCGGAGCTTTTGACATAGTCTATATTTCGCGGACTATAGACTAAAAGGTTGCCACGAGTAACGAGGGTTCCACGGTGACCTCCGAGAATTCGCATATTGAAGTATAATTTGTTGTTTACTATAGGACAGATTAAGGTTGATTTTTGATGTAGCGTCATACAGTTTATGTCTGATTCCTTCGATTCACCGGCTATATGCTGCTTAGTAGTATGTCCATAAGCGACACCTGAC